>WPCG01104220.1_pt1 | contig 17717 bp, 19 predicted proteins | sample 5403311 | NCBI WGS metagenome assembly WPCG01 (sample SAMN12869467, study PRJNA574797) | sludge metagenome | isolation source: wastewater treatment of Control | place: China:Beijing | collected 2019-05-17 | reverse complement strand
TTCCAATGTCCCCATTAGCTACGTCATTAGGATTACATCTGAATCTAATATAACTATGTCTAGGTAATGTCTTAATACGTTCACTAACGAAATGCATGAGTTCTTTAGTACCCATCTCATGTACATCCCAAGTAACGTATTGTTTAGCTTTACGGTTTTCTATAAACTTAGAAGTATGAGCCCCACAAGCTTTAACTGTATTAAAGAACATTCCCTTAGGAATTTCATCATTGTGACAGATTCTATCAAAAGATCCTGCTGCAAAGATACGTTCTTTCACAGTCATGATGTGTACATGTCCTATTAAGATATGGTACTTAACTAAATCTAAATAAGCCTGTTCATCATGGGTAGGTTCTTTTACAATAGCTGGAAGCTGATAACTAAAAGCCCCATGCATAATTGCAAAGTCTACTTGTTCTAAATTACGTTCCTTTAAGAGTTGTTTAAACTCCATTAGAGTAACTTCAGTAGAAGGTCTCCATTTATCTGGAACATATAAGAAAGTAGCATTTAACCTTTCATTAAATTCAATATGCAGTTCATCAAAGTATTCTAAGTCAACATCAATCTCAGCATTAACTTTTTGTTCTAGAAAGAAGATAGATTGCCCACGGTCATGTGAGGGAGTACCTTCTACTATTCTAATCATTACATTATGAACTGAACAACGATACATTAGTTGAGTGATCCATCTATTGATAGCGTTCACACAATCATCACCATTATTGAGTTGGCGATCGTAAAGATCCCCAGTAATGATTAACATATCAATATCTTTTAGAATATCATCTGTAATGCAGCGATCTAAGTTTAGAATGATCTCTTCAGTTGGAGTAGAACGATGTCCTAAGTGAACATCGCCCAAACTCACATACTTGAAGGTCCCTTTAACTTTACAGTTTTGGAATTTCATTTAATCATCATATTCATCGGAATAAGAACTTTGTTCCAACTCTACTGAATCCTGTAATGAATCAACTTTGGTTTTAGGATTTAGGTTATCTTCAGTAAGACTATAGAGTGGAACTCCATTGTCATCTTCAAAAGCTCTTCCGTACTTAGCTAGAATCCTAGCTAAAGGTTTTAGTACCGATTCCTCTACTGGAGTAGTAGCTGAGATCCTTAGTAGGAAATCAGTCATGATATGATCTTGAGGAAAAGGACTACGGAGTCGTTCTTGTTGTAGATGCTGTGCTAGGTTCCCAGCAGTAGCTGCAGTTGGAGAATCTGGCATTGTAGAGGTAGGTCTTGGATACAATGCTGGAACTGTATCTAGTAATTGAGGTTTCTCTTCACGACTAAGAATCCTTAACTCATTAGTTAGTTCTTTAACGTAATGGTTATACTTAACTAGATTATCAGAATCCCAAGGACGTACTAATAGAGGAATGATATCTCTAATGAATACATCTTCAAACACATAAGGTTTGTTTAGTTCTTCTTGGGCTAGTAATGTATTACAGATCTCCCCAATGGAGTCTGAATCAATCGCAAGGTTGTTTGACATTATTGGGTCTTCCTCACATAAACGTTAAAGATCACTTTATCATTAACGAACAGTTCAGGTTTAGTATTAAAGTACTTATCCAACTTATCTACTTCACCCACTAGTTGAACTTCAGGATTAGACATCTTAGCATATTGTAATTCACCTTCTGGAGTACGAGTTACAATTAATGTCTCATTAGTAGGTTTAACATTAACGTGATCTACTACGTCGATCTTGAAATCTTCCAGAGTATCTTCTGCCGATTGCTGCATTGCAATTAGAGAACTGGAGAGTTGTTTAGTAATTAGATCAAAAGTTTTATGAATTACAGAAGTAGTTACTAGTTCAGCTGACTGTTGAGTACGAATAGCTAATTCTAGAGTTTGCTCAACTGCAGATTCTAAACGCTGTAGACGAGCTTCCATGAATTTTAGATGTTCTAGATAAGGATCTGGAGCAGAGCTACATTTAATGAAGTCTTCTTCCTGTGCTTTAGCTTCAGTCGCTACTGGATCATAAGTCGCACGTGTACTGGAAGCGTGATATTCCTCTCCTAGACTGATGTTAGCGTCTGCAATTGCTGTGTTAACCATTTATATTTACCTCGTTAATTTGGACGACTTTAGAATCTACGGTATGTACTAACTTACCGATAAGATATTCAACCCCATCAGCATAAACTCGACCTAAGAAGTTAATCTTAAATTGATCTGGTTTATCTTCTAGTGGAGTAACTTTAATTTCAGCTACTGAGTTAGCTTCAAACGTACCTAACAACTTAGCTGTTAGAACTTCTTGTAATCTAACTTGTAATCCAAAGACATCATTAGTATGTTCCGCTAGTATGCTTTGAAATGAATCTGATCGATCTCTGAATAGATTACTCTGAGATTTGTTTACAGTTAGGAAACTGGTTAGAATGTAATCCGCTACGGCTTGCGGTTCATTGATCCAACCTTTGGGACCTAACGTAGGAATAAACTTTGCCATGTTAACCTCTACATCATCAAAGCCTTAGGTATTTTTAACTCTGAGGTGTTTCATTATCCGTTCATGCTTATCTAGATCTAATGTGTATTCTTTTATTATAGTTGTACCTGACTGATCTATAAAAGCTCTAATCGGATCTCCATTAGCATTGTTACCTATATTAGCAGCTGTATATAAATCATAATCAGTTTCTCCTGATAGATCTACGTTTAACAACCTAGGTCCAATTTCTAATAGGTAAGGACTAATGTAAGTATCTCGTTCATTTAAGTAATAACAGAGTTGATAAGCTTGTATATGATTTGAATAGAGGATAACACATTTAGTCTCTGGAGCTATGTGGTCTATTAATTTCATATCATACCTGTTCATAACAGATCTGTAGAGTTATAAGGCCCATTTATTAATAACATTACCATTAAAGTCCAAGTAGTCATTACTTACGCTCTATGCAGGCAAAGTATGGTCTAGTACGACTATTTAAAGAAGCCTTGTATTGTTGTCCTGCTGATATACAGGTAGCCCTAGAGCTAAAACCTTCAATTGCTTCTATCTCTGAATTCTTATAACTGTTATTACCACCCAAAAAGATTATTAAGATCCAAGTATTAATCATATCCCTTGCCCCATTTAAACAAAAAAAAAAGAATCTTCATCCCATTGTTGGGAAGCGTTATAAAACCCCACTCCCACCAAGTCCTTTTAACGGGATCTGGGGGAGAGGGGAATTATAGTTTAGCCCATTAGATTACCTTCTGGACTAGTTGGATCAAGTTCTTCTTCAAGGAGAGTATTTAGTAAATTCCAGTTGTTAATGATATCAACTCGCTGATGCAAGGTTAATGGTTCATCACCATCAGGAATAACTTCATGATATTCACGGATTACATTAGAATCCACTACAGTAGTCATAACCCCAGACATTACTCGACGATAGTCATAGTTGTCTGAACCTACAGTATTACCATGAACGTTTACATAACTCTCACCATACCCAGCTAACGAGTTAGTTAGATATAGTTCCCTTACAGGAGTATGTGCCATAATCCACCGTTGGTTAACTGGGTTAGCAGTTTGCATACCACCAACATTGTTAATCCGGTGAATCTGATTTGACTCCCAAAGGTTTTCTTTTTTGAATGTTAAATTCCTAAGAGCCTGAACAGCATCTGATGTAGAAATCATCTGATGCATACTACGAGCCTGCTCAAAGAAACTATTAGCAGTGGCACTGAGCATTGGTCTAATTTGAGCTGCACGCTCATTAATCCAATTTACAGCACTTTCAGCTAAGTGTCCCCCTGCTACTACATCGAGTAGATCTACTCCATAGTTCACTTAAGCCCCCTTTAGTTTTAACCACTCATCCAATGGCGGTAGATAGTCATCATGAACATAATTCACAATGGTCTCAATTGCCGGAGCATGAAGATCTAAGTTTCCTGAGATCTGATGTGGTGTGTTTGGATCTAATACCCAGTTGTGTGGTGCCAGTCTTTCCATATAAGACCTAACGAAATTGTCAGGAATTAGTGTAAGGTTCAACTGATCCTTCGACATTGTAGATTCATTAATGAATCTTTTTATCAACTTCGCTACAGTTGACCGTCTTTAGTGGAAACTAAAGAACTCCGATACTTTCATACCGGTCGAGACTATACCTTCACTGATTACTTAAGTAACCAGGCCTCTTGTTTCGATTTAAGGGAATTACACTAAGCTAATATCACTTAGAAACCCACCGCTTGGCTCTACGATCATCACTTTAATCTTGATTACAAGACCAGTAGATTTTATACTACTGTTATTAAATTCCTTTTTACAGGAATCATAGCTTGATTCAGTCGTTGAACGTTCTTCCTATCCCTAAGGACTTAGAAGCTTCGCTGCTGATTACCCAATACATGAGTTTCTCAAACATTCACGCTTGATCTTTCGACCTACGTTGTAGTACTCATGTCTCTAAGGGGATCCCAGCAATTAAAGAGGTTTAGTGACAGCGATCTTCACACCGTCGAACCCATTGTCCGGTTCTAATCGTTACATTGCTTTTGGTAAACAATCATCTTAAAAGAACCCGGTGTGCAAAGACACCCGCCCATACTTTCATATGGGGGCAGACCATATCATTTCATCCGCAGTTTTACCTGTTAGGAGCTCTACGTTTCGACATTCACTAGAACATCTACACCTTGCTTAAGGGTTGGTCGTTGAACACATCTCATATACTAACATGTACAAGTTCACGTGATTTACCAAGTCACACATGTTAATACTTAGAGACTTCGTTGCGTCGATTTCCCATTATGATCTGTTGAAGTTTTCACTATGCTTTAAACCATTACGTCTAAAGTATCATTCTATGTTTCCATGAATGAGTAGTATTCAACAGCTTTAGGGGTTACCCGCAGTTAGAAGAGTTTTCATTTGACCCTTACGGGTCAAACGGACTTCGTTTATGAAATCAGCGTCTAATGTGTTCGAGTAGAGTCGTTAATTCTACCCCGCAGCTTTACCTGCAGCTCGTAGTCTCCTACGATGTACGGACTATATCAAATCCCTCAGCATTACCTGGTCGGGCCCACTCACGTCGATTCCACTTGGAACCTACATCCTTCTATTAGGAAGGACCGCCTAGCACGGTTAGGCGCTTGTTAAGTCTCTGAACGTGAACCATAGTTTATTAGACCTTAGGTTCTTCGCTGCGAAAGGGATTCTTAGAATCCACGGTTGTCCCTACCCTAAGCTTATTACTGTAATTAATATTTTCATATTAAAATAGTACTTAGGATTTATCAGGAGGTTCCCGCAATTTCGAGTGGTTCTCACACAGACCTTACAATCTGTGCGCTACGTGTTACACATCATTCAAGTCTTACGTCTTCTTTACTAAGACGTTCCATATAGTATCTGTCTAGGAATATTTCACCTGGTCTTTTTCTCAACCAGACATTGATTTTCCCGACATCCACTTCAACAATGTCTGCGAATTCTTTAGAGTTACAATAGATTTCGATGGTATCAGACACAGTATCTTTAACGAGTAAAGGATTGATTCTGTAATAATCATACTTTAAACTCATTTCAATTATCTTCTTAGGGAATCTAGGGAAGTCCCTCTCATCTCCCATATATAAGAAACACCATCCTTTAACTAATAACGGCTCCTTTCTATGTTTCAAATTCCAGAGTATGGTACCCTGTCCTATACCGGAAGCCATTTCCAGATCAGTTATGACATCAGCCACTACTAATTCTCTGGTTAAGTAATTAAGTCCCTTAACTGCTCGATGGTGGGGGCACCTTCTCGGTATTACGATATCATCTGGATTAAATCTGAACGTATAACGGTCCAGATATTTATCTTCACCATGATGTCTTATTAACCCCCTACCGACGCTCTTAGTTACACCGAAAAACCTTGCGAAAGCAGACATTGTAGGTATACATGTTGTAATACCATACTCATGGTCTGTAACTAATATAGACCTGCTATCATCACGTAGTCCGGCACTGTAAGAATGTTGTATGTTTTGACTCCGTGTCACCCATTCTAGATTGGATAATCGGTTATTATGTTTCACTCCATCAATGTGATTTACTTCATATTCCTCACCCAGCCAACCTATGAAAGTTAGACAAGATAATCTATGAATTAATACCAGCTTACTCCGACCAGAATCATTTTTTATACTAACTGCAAGATAATATCCTTTAAGACATTGTCTCTTAGTTGGAGCAATTAATCTTCGGTCAGAGACCCTTCTCACGTTACCATGAGTACTAACCTCATATTGTGAAAAACCTTCTATAGTTTTCCAAATCTCTTCTTCTTCCAAAGATACCACTCCTTAAAAGAAGACGTAACCCTTGATTTACTTGATGTGTAACTTTTTAGGTGCTCTTAAGATTAAATTAGACATCCTAATAGAAGTATCTAGGATATCAGTTGTAACCTTCGTTATTAAAAGGAACTGGGTAGAACCTCGTTGCAATGTCGGCGCTGTCTTCGAATAGGGTCGTTAATCCTATCCCGTTCTCTAATGAACTGCTTCAGGCTTTCCCTGAATGGCGAGACTATATCTTGACCGAAGTCCCTCATGTTTCGATTTAAGGGAATTACATTAAGTTAATATCGCTTAATGACCCACCACTTGGTTCTACTCTACTCACTTTAATTCATCCATTTAGATGAACCATTCGATTTTATACGAATGTCATTATCCCTGTCCATATTAAGTCAGGGTGTAGCTTTCGATAGCCGTTGAACACATTCCTTTCTAGTTAGTGCTTTGATGGTTAATACCTAGGGAAGGAACGTCGCTGCGGATTTACCAATAACAATGGTTTTTACTATATCTAAAGTCATTACCTTTAGCCCTCATTACATTTCTGTAATAAGTTAGTACATTGTTCTCTAAGGTAGTCCCCGCAATTAATGAGGTTACGAAACCTTTATAATTTCGTGCTAATATGCAAGCTAAACCTTTACCTCCTAAAGATTCACGAATGAGTTCTTTAAAGATGGAATCCAGAGTCTTATCGTAAGCTACTGCATTTCTGTAAACATAATTAATAGCTTCTCTTGCAGTCATCCTAAAACGACGCTTGAGTTTATTAACTATGTGATATTTCAATAACTGACAAGCTACTCCCCAAGGGATATGAATCTCATTATAATCATGAGGTTCAGATATTGAGGTAATTACTGCCCGTGCGGTTAAGTTGATTCTCCCACCTAATACGTGTTTACGAATTAACCCAGGTTTCTTAGCTATTCGGTCTCTTCCATAATTTTCATGGAATTGTCCTAGTAGTTTCATAGCCTTGGCTACTCGGTTTTGCACGTGTATTGGAGCTAGTTCATTTGTAGAACTCTCAATTCCTGCAATCGTTAATGCCGCCTCGATCGCCGCTCCAATAGGTTTATCCATATAAATCCCGCTAGTAGTGGATTCTACAACGAATAACAGTTTAGATGGAATGGGAATGTAATCAGGAAAGAGTTTATTACGGTTCTCTGCAATGAATGCTTCTAGTTCTCCACGACGTTGATTAATCACACCAATCTGTCTTAAGAAACCAATGATCTCGTCAAAGTTTTCAATGAAGCTATTAAAGCCTCTGGGGAAATCCCTTGCAAATAACCGATCTACTCGTTTCTTAGTTTCAGCTGAACTGATTTGTTCTCTATCGAAACGATAACTCGTGTTGGTTAAGTACTCCAGAAAGTCAAAGTCTTTCTTTGCTAAGTAACCACTTAACATAATCCAAAGTTGTGGACTGATTAGAGACGTCACTCCCTTTGGAGTTCTAATCCACATGGATGGTCTAATGGGTCTTGAACTGTTTCTAACAATCTCAGTATTACAGACTGTACAGTTTAATCCTAGTTTATAAGTTTCAGTACTACAACCACCGTCACAACTTACCGTTGTTTCAATGGCTTCTGAATCTTTGTAATGGGAATAAGCTACTCTATCGAAAGCTTCTTTGTCTTCTGCAATGTTAATTCTGAAATCATTAGCAAATAACTTTTCTCCTTCACAGCTATGGAAAAGCTCATTATGATCGACAACTTCAAAATGTAAACCCATCTGATGTTACTCCTATTGTTATTTAAAAAGGGAAAAAAAGAGTCTCCCGAAGGAGACTCTTAATATCACAGTTTAATTAACCGTAGAAGCTACCCAGACCTACACCAACAGGCTGGTAACCACCACCACTATTTACAGCACCAAAAGCAGATGCTACGTGAGCATTGCCAGTTACTGCAAAGTTGTTGATAGCCATGTTACCTTGGAAACGCTGTGCACCGAAGTTCATAGCAACGTTATCCATTAGGACCTGCAGACCAGCTGCTGCAATACCGGCATCTAGACCCTGAATGAACTTAGGGTTAAAGATAGCACGAACTGCACGGCCAGTATCAGTAACGTTGTTGCCCAGGTACTGACGCTCATAGCCCAGGTACTGCTTGTTACGCAGATCAGCCTGAGTGCTGGTGTTACAACGAGTGGCGTACCAGCTCATGAACTCCTGCATGTTACCTTCAGATGCATTTAGTGCACCCAGGACATCCAGGTCACGACGGTCACGCTTCTCATCACCATCAAACCAGTAACCTTTGTTAATGGTAGCGCCATAAGGCTGGATGATTGCTTCAGTGGTGTAATCGAAGAACTGTTTGAAGTCCTGACCGATTAGGTTATTAACAGCTTGGATGAAGACTTGCTTAGCTTTAGCCTGATTAGGACCAGCCATCAGGTCAATCCAGATGCTGTCGATGAAACCGTTATCGCCCATGGTATCCAGATCAATCATGAATACAGGATGAGGCTTAACGAAAGCAAACATCATGTCAGCGAAGTGCTGCTGAGTGAAAGTTTCGGTCTTAGTGTCTACTTTAGCTGGGGTTGGACCCATGTAGCCTAATGCACCGATATCACGCAGGTCACGAACTTTACCAACTACTGGACTGAATGCACGAGCCCAAGCTTGTTCGTTAGCTACACGCAGGGTGTTGGAAATGTTTAGTAGATCCAGTTCCAGAGTAGTAGCTTTGATCCAAGGAGCATTGCGACGATCAGTGATGATCACAGTAGGAGTGAAAGGTGGTACTTGTTGCTGTACCTGACCGAACATCGCCTGAGGCTGTGGGTTATATTCCAGATCTACAATCAGGGAAGCCTGGTTGATAGCGGAATCAGATTCGTAGAACTCATTTTCCTGAATGTTGTCACGACGACCACGCTTCATGGAAATCAGAACGTCTGTACGGATCGGGTTACCCAGTTGATCCTGTTGTGAATTACCGCTGAAGTCCAGAGAAGCACTGATGACTTCATTGGAATCTTTGATCATGTTCACGGAGAAAGGAGCTTCGCCACCTTGACGTGCGATCATATCATCACACAGGTTTACTGAACGGATCAGCAGTTGCTTCAGAGCGTGTTCTTCTTTCAGATCAAACTCACCAGGAACCACATAACCACCAACGGAGAATACAGTCATGGACTGATCACCGACGTTGTTACGGACGAACTGTGCAATACGATCCCAGTACTTAGCTGTGAATACGTCTTGCGGTTTAACTTCTACTTCCAGAGTTTCAATGTGACCACCGTAGCCAGCATTGTTATACTGTACTTTACGGTTAGGCAGTTTGATCTGGGAGTTAGGCATCATCAGAGTACGAACGAAACCTGACAGTTTACCGTTGAACTTGGCAGTCTTCAGGATCAGTAGGGAGCTCCAACCAACACGGTTAGCATCACGGTCGAAACGTAGGATCTGGAAGTTTTCTTCCAGGTCTTGGTTTTCAACAGCTTCTTTCTTTAGACGCTGTACGATCTGTAGAGCTTCTGCAGAACGGTTATCACCGCCATCAACACGACCGGAGCGACGGAACTGGTTAGAGATTCCTTCTACCACTGAGGTCTGTGGATTATACTGTTGTTGATAGCCTTGACCCTGGGTTTGTTGCTGCTGGGTCTGCTGTTGCTGTTGAGCTTGTTGTTGGGTTGGAACTGGTTGCTCTGGTGCTGCTTGATTCGGATTTACATGTAATGCCATGATTGGCTCCTTAGTTGTTGTGTTACTCATTAGCTAATGAGCTCTAAGAGACCTTTCGATTCCTTAGAGCACAAAAGTAATATAGTTTTGAAAAGTTATCTAGCAGACATGTTGTGGACTCACTGCTAAAAAACGTATAAGTCGGATTGCGACGGCATAGTGCACAGTCATTTTGCAGAAAAAATAAATCTTCCACATAACATACTGCACAAAAGTAAAGCTTAATTAAGCATCTACTTCTATAGTATACTAGACTGTAGTAATTTAACTCTTTTTCTTACCCATCATATCGCGGAGTATCTCAACTACAGGTTTGTCAGGTTCGAAGAACTCTACCATTTGTCTAACGTTATCATAGTTAAAACCTCCTCGCAGTTCTCCTTGCTTAACAAGAATGAAGTTCTTCCTTCTAATGGGAAAAATATCTGACTCATCATCGATTACCATGAAATCGTCAATTCCTATTTCCGGATGTTTACGTAGCCAACTCAAAATACAGAAACCGCGATTACGATCCACTAGACCACTTCTTAAAGCCATTTCATCAAGCGTGGTATCCTTATAGGCATCATAATACCCTTCCCAACCTTCCCATGGATCCTCTGAAGCGTAAGGGAGATGTTCTCCGTTGAGATACTCTTCCACCGTAAAGTCGGTCCCATATGGTGTTCTAAAGTCTCTATGAAACTCTAAGTTAACACCATGGTAGCGAAACTTAGCTTCTTGGGTTTCCCGATCACTTTCAGCCCAAGCTCTAGAACTGCAAACAAATTTAAAACTTAAACGTTCCTGTAACTTAGCTAATACCTTTACAATGTTAACATCAAAAGCTGGAATCTCATAAAGCTCTTTAGCATTATACAGTAAATCACTGAATCTATGCCGCACTACACCATCGTAGTCTAAGAAGACAATGCGTTCTTTACCCATAATTAATTCCCATGCAATGTACCTAAACTATAATCCTGCAAAGTAAAAAATCGACATAAACCCCTCCCACCACTCTTCCCTTTTACAGGAGGAATGGGGGAGGGATTATATTATACTACGAAACCGTCATCATCTTGATTATCATCAATATCCAGAGTGGAGTTACGCTGACGGTAACGACTCTGTTGACGATGTGATTCTTGCTTGATGTCTTCCAGTGATTTTACAATTTCTTCAATGCCAATGGAGTTAACTACGAAGTGTAGTTGATCTGCAATGATACTACCTTTCTCTGCGATACCTGTAGTAGTAACAAAAGGACTACCAAAAGGAACCTCTTGTTTCTCATCGGTATATAAAGAAGCCACTGAGAGCATTTCGTTAACTGTAGATGCATCTTTACGGTTATCGAAAATGCGCAGTTCACACAGTTGAGGTTGGATACCTGCTTTACTGGAGAAGTTAGCCCAGTTCTCAACATCTTTAACATCCAGGCGTTGATGTTCTTGTGAACTCAGATCACATAGAGCACGGACACAGTACTCAGCTTCATCGTTAGTTACTGAGAAAGGAACACCTACTCCATTTAGGATATGTGTGAACAATATGTTACGCGCTTGACGATGACTGATACCCTCTAGGGTTTTAATGGCATCTAGTGAGTTATCTACCACCTCAGTGGATTCAATACCAGATACACCAACCACCACTACAGTTTCATTAGCCTTAAGCATTTCTGAAACTAGTAGTGAACCTAGGATGTTACCAGAGCCACCTGAGGTACCAAACACTACGATATTGAAATCCGCAGCAGGGAAGCGAGTTAGGATATTAGGAACCTGAGGACGAACGATTGGTAAGATATATCCACGGTTCTTACCGGCACCTACAGTATTCTTAGTTAGGAATACTTTAGAAGCTTCATGGACTTCTGTAAGGTTACGGTCTGAAGTATCAATATAAGCCACGTCAGCTTTAATATCAGTTAGGTTTTTACCGATGTTAAGTCCAGTACCACCACAGAAGTACACGGCTACTTTAGACTTTTCGAAACCTGGGAGTTCATGAGACATTATTTCTTTCCTTTTTGACTTATAAAGTTTCTACCGGTTCCCATTGATGGGACCACGGCATTGCTACGGACTTTGGTGTATCGCGAGGGATTAGATGGACATGCAAATGAAAAACTGACTGATCAGCCTTTGCACCATTATTGATAATGACGTTAAAGTCAGTGATCTTTTTATTGCCGGTATAGTTCTTAATGGCTTCATGTATATTAGACATTACCATACTACCAGGTTTTAAGTCTGACACATTGATTACGTGCTCTTTAGGAACAAATAACAAATGACCTTCCATGCAAGGATTGAGTGGTTCGAAAACTACGACTCCTAATGTCTCGTAATTAACTAACACTTGTCCCTTGGGATCATGTTCAGCAATGTTACAAAATATACAGCCCATCTAGTTACCCTCGTGGCAGTGATGTAGTTCTGAAAAGATATTTATTGTCTTCAATGATTCGATAAAGCTGAAAACCTTACCATTCCTGCTTCACAGAGGAGTTTGTTCTTTTTACAGAACAGGGACTAGAACTCTCCACAGACTGACAACGGTAATCCTACCGTCGATTAACTCTCTAAACCCTTCTAGATCTATGCTGCCGTTGCCGTGACTACGGTTCCGGGTTGTAAATCCATATCGGACATAGCTTTTAATGCTACTCGTCTTAAGTTGATGGCAGCATTGACATCACGATCATGCTCAGTATTACACTTCTTACAAGTCCAGATACGTTGACTCAGTTTCAAGTCATCGTTCTTTGTGTCGCAAACTGAGCAAAGTTTGCTGGAAGGATAAAATCGATTAACTATTACCACACTACAGTGCTGGGACCATTTGGATTTATATTCGAGTTGTCTTACGAATTCTCCCCATCCAGCACTGTTAATATGTTTAGCTAAGTTTCGATTCTTTACCATTCCAGCGATATTCAAATTCTCTACAGCTATAACTTGGTTTTCGTTAACTAACTGTGTCGTGAATTTGTGAATTAAATCTTTGCGTTGATTGCGAATGTGTTGATGTAGTTTAGCAACTTTAAGTCTAGCTTTATATCGGTTGTTAGATCCTTTAGTCTTACGACTTAAAGCTTGCTGGGCTCTCCTTAATGAGCGTTGGGATTTAACGTAGTGTTTGGGATTAGCAATCTTAATACTATCGGATTTAACGAATAAATCCTTAATCCCAACATCTACTCCGGTAATCTTTAACCCATTAGTTTTAGGTCTAGATATCATCCCCACTAAAGCCACGTAATATTCATTGGTTGCAGTCCTCTTTACTATAACACTTTTGACGTCCTTAGGGAGTACCCTGGGATTAACATTTAAATTAAAATGTCCTGGAATTCGAGCTAGTCGAATCTTAGGAGATTCATCCAAATCAAATAATTCAAAAGCAGTTCCTACTAATTTAAAACTAGAGCCATGATTGCGATGTTTAAATTTAGGATATCCTGCGATCCCTTTAAAGAATCTTTGATAAGCTACGTCCAAATTTCTAATTGACTGCTGTAAAGCTACCGCTGAGACGTTCTTCAACCATTCAAATTCTGCTTTTAGTGGAACTAGTAGTCTTGAGAATTCATTATGGGAAACTTTAGGTTTCTCTAAATTTGGATTTAATTTCCAAGCCTCATAGGTTGCCTGCGCGTTAGCTAAGTTCCAATTATAAACAAATCGGCAGCAGCCTAAGGTTTGGTTAATTAATTCTCGTTGTTTTGGATTGGGATAAACCCGATATTCCTGAGTAGTCAGGAACGTGTTACTTGTAATCATTCCTAACTCTCCAGGATTATAAGTTCACAACTGTAATATAGATCTGAGTTTAAATGTAGTTAAATTACTCTATTGCTAATTGTTTCACTAAACGTTTATAGAGATCTTCATTTGCTGATCTACAGGCTTTAGACAACTCAATACATTCTTCTCGATACACGGTATGGTAGAACCTCGGATCATATTCCCTAATACTCTTAGTGTTACTAATTAGATCTGCAAGTTTTATAAACTTAGTGCTCTGACTATTGTTATACATTCTTTCGAGTTCTATCTGTTTACGTACTTTACGATTACCGTCGCTTAATGTGGTGATCTCCGAAAGTTCCTTAACTAACTTTAATACTTTTTTACCGAATAGTAATCTAATAACCCACTTTGGTAAAGTAGTATCTTCTAAGGTGTCATGTAAATAAGCTGCTTGTATTTCGACATTAGTTCCACCATTAGCTTTAACTATCTTCGCAACTTCAACACAATGAGTGTGGTAGCTCACGCCTGTGTATTTTCGCTTTTGTTTACGATGAGCATGTTTACTAACATAGAACGCTAGTGTATTACGCATTAGTTGTTCCTTAGTGATGTTTTATGATTCAATATGTCGGTATAAATCCCCTCCAAATTTATCGTTGTCTAAAGTGATTTACTAAAACTTTAGTTAAATCCGTGTCTAACAACTTTAAGAAGATCATGTAACATTCACGGTCATCTCCCTTAGGAATTGGAGATTCTAATGTTAATTTAGGCTTCATTACCATCTGCATTAGGGTAGCTAACCTTGCATCTTGTGGAAACTTTAAAGTTAGATATTCAATAGTTAGAATGACGGTGGTCCATAATTGCTTATTATAATAGTTATACTCTATGGTCTCTAAAGCTTTAACTTTATGTCCTCGTAAATAATCCTTAGCTAACTCATCAAATGTCTGTTCTTTCCTTAGATCTTCACGGTCATGATTAATGATTTCTACAATGAGATCTAAGACATATACTAAGTTAATTCTTTTTAGAAACCATTCAGGGGAATTATTTAGGACATCTATTGCTTCTATGGATTTAGCACCATGTGTTAGAATGGCACTACTATATCGCCTTAGTGGATCAGTATGTGTCTGCATTAGTCTTTAATCCAAGTACTCAGATCGATGATATGTTTACTGGAGTCTTTAATGTAATTTAGAATATCTAATTTTGTTAAATCTTCTTTATGGGTTGTAGTTCCTTTAATGAACTTAGCTCCCTGAAGAGTTTGATATAGATCTGATTCTTTACCGACGATTAGTTCGATGTCTTTCAGTTCTTTATCCTGAGGCCAGTTAAATAGTCTAACCATTAGAGTTCTAGCGTAGCCATATGGAATACCCATATGTTGTTCTACGTCTTCAATGGTGAATCTTACACCATCTAAATTATCATCCATTTCAATTTCCTGTTCCAATACTCGTCTAAATCCAGCCTCAGTTAAACGATAAGCAATGCCAGTACCTTCTAGGGTACGGTCAATGGGTTTAAAAATAGTCATTAGCAACTCACTGTATAATCTTTAAAGGTGTTAATTAAATTCTGATCAGACCGATTAACTACAGTTACAGTTAGTTGTAACAATACGTACTCATTAATAGTTTTAGCAAAATGGACTTTTAGAGATCTATTACGAGATCCAAAAGCTTCTACTCCAACTGCATTAAAACCTAATAGTCTAATAGTTCCCATTAAAGTAGATAAAGGTCCAGCTGGTATCCTAGACATAACTTGTAAATCGAAGTCGTCTCCAGTCATGTAAATGGGTTCTAAATCATATTTAACAGTTTCAAACTTTAAATCTAATTCAGTCCCTAAAGTAGGTTTTAATCTTACGATTATATAACCTTCAGAATGTTCCATTAAACGAGTAGTGTGATCTAATTGCGCTAGGTGATCAGTACAGATTTCTAATTGAGCTTTTAGGACTTTATCTCTCATCAAAGCGTTGACATCAGTCAATTGTTTGAATAAGCTTTCCACGGACTGTTCTGGATTAGCCTTTACCGTCTCTACAAAGTCTACTGTGCCCTTTTCAGTATCTTCATAGGTAAGCATCACTCTATCATTAGAGAGTTCCTCAAAACGTACTACAAAACGTTCTAGGGAACAACAGGCTGAACTGGATACATCTACATTAAGTACATCTAATGTGTTTCTAGTTAAGTCATTAAACTGACAACTATCGGTTATAAATGAAAGATCAATTAAATCAGAATCTTTTATTTTTTCATTACAACAACTCATGAGCTTAAAGACTCCTTGGGGAAAATAGATGAAACTTTATATCAGGCAAGTACTAGATAATCATTTCTCTGAAACTAAGATCGATAGAGATCTATGTAAAAGGATTATTGATTATACAACTGCCTTCATTAATAAGAATGAGAACCATATTGCATTTTATGGTGGAGTTCTAATGGGAGTCTATGATTTAAAGTTTCTCCCAGAAGACCAAGAACTGTGGTATGAAGAAGTTCTACAAATAGATGAGGATCTATTAAAAGCAGACTTTATTAAATGTCACAATATCGAACCCACTCACGTAGTGGGATCAGAACCTTTTAACTATATCCCAGCCTATTTATCCATGAGATTAAATAAAGCTAATGGAATACCTAACAATCTAAAAACTGAAGCTCAGTATTGTTTATTTGTAGTTATGCATTCTAGATTTATGGGATCATTGTTATCTAGACGGTTTAATCGCTATCCCGCTAATAAGGCTGCTATGGAAGAAGCCTTTATGGCTTTGAACTATAAGTTCGATATTAAAACTCTAGGTAGCTGGGAACGTCTCTTTAGGGATCGTGCCCGTAGTGTTCTAGTGGATAACCGTGACTTTAATAATTACATGATGGATCGCTATAAAGATCCTGAAAAGGCAGACTACTGGGCTAAGCGTATAGTCTCTGACTTACAAACCCGACTCAGAGAATTGGTTAACAAGTATTATCAAGTATATATTGACATTCTAAAGACCGGAACAAGAGTAAGAGTAACATCTAGTACAGGTATTAACTCTGATGGTGAAATGATTCTAAGAGATAAGACTACGGGATATAGTAACTATCTAAATTACATTAGAAGTGTAGTTACAGATCAGTCTAGTTTTATTAGGATGGAACTCATTAAGATCACTGAAGAACTATTACCTAATCTAAACACAACTCACTTCATTAGATCTTTAGAATATATTTCTAAGAACTATAACTTCGAATATGACCTCATTAATGACTTTATGGATAACTCTGTGATATATGTATTCAATACAATGCAAAATGAGAAGAAGTCTATAGATCGTACTAATGATATTAAAGCTATCATGTTAGCAATCAGAGCTAAACTAATGGCTCCTAAAAATAAAGAACCTGAGATTCTTAAAATTAGAGAATTAGGAGAACGTATTACACACACTGCTACTGGGATTCGTAACCCAGCAGTATTGAGTACAGTTAGATCTGGCTTGATGCTATATGTAGCTTTAAGAACTATGACTAAAAACTATTACAGTAGGTAACCATGCAAGAGCATTTATTATATATGGGATCTGGGGGGAATTACCAGTTTTGCCCTGAAGGCATTACTGGACCAGGTCCGGAATGTTTAATCGGATACACTGAAGAAGATGACAAAGGTTTCTTTGGTGAAGTTCCTAATACTCAGTTAATTACTATGTCAGACTTGACATCTCAACTGGGAGTAACCCAAGGTACTGCTCAGAATCCCACTACACCTTGGCTTAAGTTCTATCTAGATGGTCGTATCCTGTATGTAGCTAAGAAAACCATTAGACATTCTATCAGTTATAATCATCTTAGAGACAAAGGTGTGGTAGATGGATCTAAAATCATAACCATCAATGG
>WPCG01076794.1_pt1 | contig 17782 bp, 16 predicted proteins | sample 5403311 | NCBI WGS metagenome assembly WPCG01 (sample SAMN12869467, study PRJNA574797) | sludge metagenome | isolation source: wastewater treatment of Control | place: China:Beijing | collected 2019-05-17 | reverse complement strand
GAATCTTATGAACTATGCCAAATCAGGACAACACACTGCCAAATTCGGACTAACTGTACCCCCTTCGCTTCGATTTACTGTACCCCCTTGCATTTTTTCGGAAAGGGGGTACAGTTTAGGTTAGTTGCTTTGTCGTTTTTTGTCTTTTTCTTGGCTTTCGACTAAGACAGAATAAATAGAAAAAGCCCCTCATATTCACTGAATATGAAGGGCTTGTCTTACTTTTGTCGCCTTTTGTCTTAGGCGCTCTGCTGTATGGACGGGACTCGAACCCGCGACCCCCTGCGTGACAGGCAGGTATTCTAACCAGCTGAACTACCACACCGTGTGTTCCCTGATTGGGACTGCAAATATAGTCACTTTTTTTCTATCTGCAAATAAAATTTTAACCGTTCACTCTATTTTATTCAAAAAATGAGAAGTTAACATTTCCATATTTTTTACATCTCAGAAAATTTGGGTGATTATCAAATGAGTAAGAACCTGAATGCTCTAAAATAAAGAGGCCACCCTTCTTTAAAATATTTCCATTTAATATTTTATCTGGGAGCTGATCTAGCTTATCCAAGTCATATGGAGGATCGGCAAAAATAATATCATAAGAGAGCCTACATATCTCTATAAAATCAAAAACATTATGCCTCACTACATTGAAACCCTCGAATTTATAATCGGCAGCACTCTTTTTAATAAATGATGAGTGTAAATTATTCATCTCCACTGCTGTAATATTAGTACAACCCCTAGAAGCCATTTCATAAGAGATACTACCAGTACCCGAAAAAAGATCCAAAAATGAAATCTCCTCAAAATCATAACTATTTGAGAGTATATTAAAAAGCCCCTCCTTTGCAAAATCTGTTGTAGGCCTTGCCGATAATCCCTTTACAGGAACAATTTGCTTACCACGTAAACTACCACCTATAATTCTCATTAATCACTATTTAGAAGATAAATAACCACATAAAAAAATACTCACAAATACCTACAAATCAAAAGGAAACATCATTAAAGAGTATCTTAATTCTCTTTCTGCTGCACCCAAAGGAATTTCAGGATTTCTAAAATATTTAATTTGTGAAAAATACTTAGCCATATCTGATATTTCCAAATCAGAGATCTTTCCATTAACAAATACAGTTGTTTGCTCTGGATTAAATTGAATCTCTTTTACTGATAAAAGCAAAAAATAGAGAGCGCTATTAAAATGAATAGCTGGAAATGAATTTAAAAATATAAGTTTGTTTCCATCTAATGCAACAATTGAAACACTCTCGCCATCAAAACTAAAAAGAACTTTATTATGCTCTTGATAATAGCAAAGAGAAGATATAAACAAATATGATGCAGGATAAATATTTAAATTTGAATGATATTGAGATATTATATTCACCAATGTACTGTCTGCACAATATACCAACTTCATATTATATTTGGGAACATCAATTGTGTTGATATATTCTAAATCGTCTAACTTATGGATTTTAGAGAACTCAAAAAAAGCACTATCTCTATCATATAAATCAGTAGGAATAGCAACAAACTTATGATTGTTAACAACCAAATCCACACTTTTGAACTTAGACCTAAGGAGTGGTATTGTTTCAAAAAGTTCTTTACATTGTTGATTAAAAAGATCTAAATCACCATAAACAGGTTTAAATTCTGACTGAAATAAGAACAGAAGCTCTTTTGCTGAAGATTGTATTGAAAAAGAAAATCCATTCAAGTCAGCTTGAATGGATAGTCTATATTCAGTTGTCTTCCCCAGCTGCGGCTGACTATTGACAATTATTGGCATAATTTATTCCCAGTTACCTGCATTATTATTAGGAGCATCAATGCTACCAACTTTTAAACCAGGGTATCTTCCCATAAGTTCACGGTCTGCATTTAGATTAACAATTAATTGTCTATCTAAACCTTTTAGTAAATAATCGAATGGTGCTGCAGCTTCAAAAAGAGGAACATCCACTCCAGATACTCTAGCAACTACTGCTTGCATAATCATCGGCTTGCCACCGCTGAATGGAATATATCTCAAAGAGTCTACAACAAAACCAGGTCTTTTTAAAAGTGTGTCTCTTACAGCAATTCTAATACTGTCACGAAAAACTCTCTTTTCTGCAACTGCGGCAGAGTCGTCAAATGAACCAATTTGTCTGATGATAGTGATCTCCTCATTCTTATAAAAGTTAATAAGAGAATCCATATCTGCAGTAAATTTGTTATACTTAGACTTGAATGCAACTTGAAGTGTTCTGATATCTTTTAATCTATCGATACATACACTCTCTCTGACTCTTCTCTGTTTTTCAAAAATAACAGGTTCTTGAATACTTCTGTAAATCAAAACGCCTAGAACTACAATAATTATAGGCAAAACAACAAAAACTAAGATCTTTTTCATTGGTAGTTATAGAATTTATATTAATTTCTTAAAGAGATACAATTTTTTACGCTGTAAGTTTCACAAAAGTAAAATAAATATTTAGACTCCGCAATATATTTTTCTATTTTTGTGGTCACAATAAAAGAAATTGATTTAAAAATGACAACAATAACTGAGAGCTACAACGTATCCGAATTTTTTAATTTTATCGAAAAATCTAAAAAAATCACGATAATAAGTCATATTAATCCTGATGGAGATTCTGTTGGCTCTACAGTTGCAATGCAAAGATTCTTAACACTATACTTTGAAAAAGAGGTTAGAATATTAATGCCAAATAGCTACCCAGAATATCTCTCATTTTTAGACCTAGATAAGAGAATTATTATTTGTGATAAGCAAAGAGAATTAGCTCAAGTAGAACTTGAAAAGACTCAATTAATAATTTGCATGGACTTCAATCATCTCTCAAGAGTAGAGTTAATTACTAATTTGATCGAAAAGAGCAACGCAAATAAAATATTAATTGATCACCACCCAAATCCTCAAGAAGATGTTTTTGATTTAACAATATCAGATGTACAGGCATCTAGTACATGTGAGCTTACTTTTTTCATTATTAAAAAAATTGTAGATAATATAGACTACCACAAATTATTACCTGCTACTTTAACTATTTCTAAACTATCTAAATCTGTTGCCGAAGCTCTATATGTAGGACTGATGACAGACACCAATAATTTCTCTAACTCTGTAAGATGGGAGACATTTTACATGGCCTGTGAACTTATGAAAACTGGAATCGATAAAGAGAGTATTCAAAATATAGTTTTTGCCTCCTTTAGTTTAGAGAGAATGAGACTTATGGGACATTTACTTTCTAACAAAATGATTGTATATCCACAATATAATGCTGCAATATTACTTCTCTCAAAAAAAGATCAGAAACGTTACAATCTAAAAGATGGAGATTCGGAGGGTTTTGTAAATATGCCTCTACAAATTAAAGGGATAAATATATCGGCACTTTTTACAGAAAAAGAGGATTATATAAGAGCTTCATTTAGATCTAACAACAATTTTTCAGTCAATCAGTTATCGAGACTACATTATCACGGAGCTGGCCACGAAAGAGCCGCTGGTGGTAAAATTTTTATACCAATGAAAAATGTGGCACAATTTTTTGAAGAGAGTCTCAATACTAGCTATAATGAGTGCTTTAAAACAGAAGAATAATGATTATATTAAAATATCTGACATACCTCAGCATAACTTTACTTCTTATTTTTTCCTGCTCTAAAGAGGAGGAGAAGTTAAATAATACTAGACAAGAAGAGATGATAGAAAAATATGTCTCTTCATTAGAGGATGCTAATGTTATTTTCAATGATATTGGAGTATGGAGAATTATTAAAAGTGAAGGGAATAACAATATTATAGCCAAGCCTGGAGACTCTATTTTCTTCTATTATGCAGCATATATATTCTCAAATGGTAAAGGGAAAATTTACGATACCAATGTAAAAGAGATTGCTATTGAAAATAATTTTAATGTAGACTTTAATCTATTTGAAATTAGAAAAGAGGTAGTAGGTAGAGGAAAGCTAATTAAAGGAATGGATATTGGACTTATTGGATCAAAAAAAAATGAAGAGTCAGTAATAATTTATTCAGCTAAAAATGGCTTTGGAGACAAACAGATTGGATTAATCCCAAAATCATCGGCACATTATGTTGAGGTTTGGATAAAAGATATTAAACAAAAGTAAAAAATACTAACTTTGTAGCTTAAGTTAGAAAAATAAAAGATCGTAATGAATATAAAAAAGGGATTCAACTTTATAATTAGCGCTTCGCTGGCTGTTTCAATATTAGCCACTTCTTGTGCTAAAGATCAAAAAATAGATGTCGATGATATTGAAAAAGAGATTATTAATGCTCATATTAAGGTAGTCCATAAAGATACTCTTAAACCTCTTTCCTCAGGTGTTTATGTTTTAACAGAAAAGAAAGGAACTGGTAAAGAGATCAAGAAGAACAACTCTGTCTATGTTAGATACTCTACCCTGAATTTAAATGGGAATTATGTGACAACTAGTAGAGAAGAGATCGCTAAACAGGTTGGAGGTTTTGCATATTCTAATTACTATGGACCTGTTCTTTTTGAAATGAATAACTACACATTAATTAAGGGTGTAGAAGAGGCTCTAATGGGTAAAAAAGAGGGAGCTATAATTCAAGTTATTGTTCCAACGTGGGCATCTGAGTATGACTATCCTAAAAGTAATAGAGTTCACTCTAGTCCGATAATTTATCATATTGAAGTTGTTAAGGTTATTGAGGATTTCCCTCAATACGAGCTGGATACTCTTCAAAGATATAGTAACCTACATTTTGATGGGTTGGATTCACTGAAAAAAGGGTACTATTTTACAAAGCTACTAACTACGGAATCAGATAGCGTAAAAGCTGGTAGTTCAATAAGGTATAATTATGTTGGCAGATTATTAAATGGGTTTGTATTTGATACCAATATAGAGGATACTGCAAGAAAATACAGAATATATAATAGTCAAAAATCTTATAGTCCCATACAATTTGAAGTTCATGAAGTTGGGCAGCCAAGTTCTAGTGGAGAGAGTGTAGTTAATGGTTTTGCTCAAACTCTTCTAAATATGAGATACGGAGAGAGGGCAATCACCTTCTTTGGATCAGACTGGGGATATGGATCTGCAAATCAATCTTTTGGTAAAAAACAACAACTTCAGTTCTTTATAGAAGTTCTTCCTAAACAATAGTAGTCTGACTGTTAGGGTGAAACACTAACTAAGTTCACACAAATAAAAAATCTGCTTTTCTGTGATTTCTACACATTAAAGCAGATTTTATTATTATGCTCAATTAGAATCTAGAAGGTAATAGCTAATTTAAGAGCTATTGCATTCATAGAGATACTAACACCACTCTCTGACAATTTTTGTGACTGATACGATAAACCCAAATTAGCTCTATTCTTCTCAGAAATAGCAAAGCTTAACCCAACAGCAGGAGCAACATAAGCACCATCTAAACTCTTCCAGTCACCCATACCAAAACCATAACCTAGATCTAAAGAGAGATAAGGAACTATTTTACCAGTAGATAAATAGGCTTTTCCATTTGCGAAAATAGGAATCATAGTTGCCGATTCTCCATCCTGACTATAAAATTGGAATCCTATACCAGCACCTACAAAAAAGTTGTCATTTAATCTAATACCATGAATAGTCTCTAAAGTAAATCTATTAATATCCCAAGTACCAACTCCAAATGAGTAACCAGCACCTGCTTCGCCTTGATATTTATACTCTTGAGCATTTACATTAGTAAATACCAAACCACAAAAAAGTAATAGCGCTAAAAATTTTATTTTCATAATTAATTATATTGGTTAATGATTAAAACTAAATCTTCAGAATTAAAGATAATAACACTTTAAATCATAACAAATTTAATATAAATTGATAAATCTGCAACAATATTGCTGGATGGATCTTACGAAGTGCATGCTAGAGGTGGACGCTGACGGCTGGCTGTGAGGTGGTTGGGGACGGCTCTGACGGAGTTTGTGCAAAAGTACTGGTTTTAAGAGGTTTGTGAATTAGAAAAGGTTTTTATGAAGCTGAAAGGCAGCTTTGCTTGCAAAGCTTGCACAATCTACATATATTGAGCTGCTGGTCAAGGGTTTAAGGCTGGACTCTGACGGAGTGCGTGCAAAAACCTGACTGAGAGGCTGCTAAGGCTTGACTCTGACGTAGTGCGTACAAAATCTCTGGTTTTAAAGAGGTTGTGACTTTGAAAAGGTCAGGCCTTGGATAAGGATGCTTGCTCACGCTCCCCATCAAAGTTATTCCCATGCTTAGTTTATTCTTGCGGCTGGCAACTCCATTCAAAGTTGCCAGCATGAGCAGGAAATAAACTATTAAAGCATGGGCAAATAACTTTAATGGGGTTGGAATGGAGGCGACAACGGTACTTATGGGCAGTTTTGGGTTGGTTACTGGCATTGATGCTGTTTATTTGTGGATCATTGGTTGTAAATACAAATAGAGCTTGGTTTGTTGGTTTGTAAAGTGCTGTTTGTGTGATATTTGCCACACTAGAGAGGTAAGACGCTGGTTTGGAAATGGTTACAGGGGGCTCTGACGGAGTTTGCGCAAAAAAACTGGTTATAAGGGCATTGCGAAAACAAAAAGGACGCAAAAAGGAGAGAAAAACAAAAATACCACTTAAAAAAGAGAGGAGAAACGTGTGGTAGTAGGACAGATATAATTGGTTATTAGGTGGTTGTCTCATATCGGCAGCAGTAATCTGGATGTGAGATGGTTGCAGGAGGCTCTGACGGAGTGCGTGCAAAGGTGTTTGATATGAGCGACTAACAAAAAGAAAAAGGACAAAAAAAAGAGGGAAATAGGCAAAAAAGGGCAAAAAAAGGCACAAAAGCCAGGAAAGAGGCAAGGGCTGAGACAAAAGAAAACGGCAAAGAGCTGAAAACCAGAGGAAAGGAACGGACAGCGGCAGGGTGAGAGGCTAAGAGCCAGAGAGACAAGGAGAAGCAGCAGGGCAAAAAGAACAGAAAAGGAGAAAAGATCCTGTTATAACAGACTAGGTAAATAACTTTGCGAAAAAACATCCATTTGCATGTTGCATATTACAGCTTCATACGCTCTCTGCACTGCAAAATAAGTTTTCACCTATTTTATTGATAGTTTTTGAGGAAAAGGACGAGGACTGTTTGACGAACGATAGTGGGAGTTCCGCAGGCCCCGAAAAAACAGAAAAGGAAATAGGTGCCTCTGAAAAAACTTCGTTGCAGCAAGAGAGCAAGAAGCTGTGGCAGCAGGGCAAAAGGAAGCGGGGACAAAACAAAACAGCAAAGAGTTGAAAACCAGAGGAAAGGAACGCACAGCGGCAGAGTGAGAGGCTAAGAACCAGAAAACCAGAGCAAAGCAGCAGAAAAAAAGGCAGAGTGAGAGGCTAAGAGCCAGAAAGACAAAGAGAAGCAACTACAGCAAAAAACAAAAAAGACAGGAACAGTAGTGTTGTGTTTTTGAGGAAAGGGACGAGGACTGTTTGACGAACGATAGTGAGGAGTTCCGCAGGCCCCGAAAAAACAGAAAAGGAAATAGGTGCCTCTGAAAAAACTTCGTTACAGCAAGAGAGATAATGAACCTGCAGCAAAAAGAAATGCAGCAAAAAGAAAAAGGCGAGAAAGATGCTGCAAAAAGAAAGAAACGAAAGACAGACAGTAGAGAACAACAGACAAAAACAACCATTTTCAACAGAAAAAAAGAGGGATTGGTCGATTTTTACACCTTTTTAGTCGAAAAACCATTTACTAGAAACACTATAGACACTATGTTTGCACCAGAAAAATTTAACATCATGATAATATTAGATCAAAAACCCGAAGGTTCTAACGAACATCAAAATAAAAGTTCTAATGAACATAAATACCACAAGAAAAGCAACAACAATATTTTTATTGCCATTCTATTTATAATTGCCGGACTGGTAATTTTAGGGAAAAATGTTGGATTCATAGATTACTTTATCTATAGATTTATAATATCTTGGCAAATGCTTCTAGTAGCAATTGGAGTGTACTCCCTAAGTAGAGGTCATAATACCACAGGAATAGTCCTTACAATAATAGGAATATTTTTCTTACTCCCTATTATTCCATTTATACCAAGATTCCAATTTTTTGGAACAAGAGACTTTTGGCCGATCGTCTTTATAATTATAGGAATTGTTGTCCTAATAAACTCCAAAAAAGAACGCAAAATGAAAGATAGAATACATCAACAATATTTTACAGACTCAACAGAGTACAAAACAGAAAATGGATTTGTTTATTCAAACAACTCATTCGGTTCAATCAAACAAATTGTATTAGACCCACTATTCAAAGGAGCAACCATAGTAAATAGATTTGGAGGAACAATATTAGATCTTAGAAACACCTCTATTCAAACAGGAGAAACATATGTCTATGTAGATTGTAACTTTGGTGGAATTGAGATATATGTTCCAGATAATTGGATAATTAAAACAGAGGTAAGTAATATGTTTAGTGGCACCGAAGATAAGAGATATATAAGAAATCACCAATCTGATAGCCCGTACATTTTAGTTATAAGAGGTAACGCTTCATTTAGCGGAATAGAGATTAAAAATTAAATTAAAAATTGTAATTTTGGAAGAACCAAAAACTCAATACGCAACAGGTTTTTGAAAATTCAAAATTAGATGATATTAAACAATGCACCAAAAATAGTTATCTTGACGGCAGTAGCAGCAATAGCTGTTACTGCCCTCTCATTTTTACTAATTACATATACAAGATCCACAATTGCTCTATCTATTACTCAATCAATAATATCTCAATCAATCCTATTTATTATTGGTTCTCTGCTTTTTTTCTACCTAAAACACATTAAAACATTTCAAGCAAAAGCTACTCTACACATAATAGCTTTAAGTTTAAGCACTCTTTTACCCTATTTTATTGCCAATCTGTTTTTCCCAAAACTAAAAGAGTCATTAGTTGATGTTATCTATTTAAATACTCCACTAATATTTGTATTTAATATCCTCATTTGGACAATATATAATCTAATTTACTCCAATTTTGAGTATAAGAGTCTTCTACTATCATATAAAACCGATGATAATGGATCTATCAATAGAGAAAATACTGATAATAATATCATGTCTGATTTAACCTCAATAACACAAGAGATACATATTAGTGAAAAAATAAAGAAACTATCTATCAAAGATGGATCACAGATACATATAATTGATGTAGATGATATTCTATTTATTCAAGCAAACGGAGACTATGTGGACATACACTCAGAGAGTGGAAAATACATTAAAGAACACACAATGAAAGAGCTAGAGAATAGCCTACCAGAGAACTTTATAAGAATACATCGCTCTTATATTGTAAATATATACAAAATCTCAAGAGCTGAACTTTTTGGCAAAGAGAGCTATAATATATATCTAAAAAAAGGCGCCTGCATTAGAGCAAGCGCCACAGGATATAAACAATTAAAAAATAAACTATCTATTTAGAGAATTGTCCTTGAAACATATCTATACATGCCCCTTTATACTATCTCTACCAATAGTACCCTCAAGGCTCTTAACATATTCATAAGAACAAACATGCTCATATTTTTCTTTTAGAATATGTAATTTATCAATAAGTTTCTGATACATCTCCTTAGAAAGACTTTGGTCCTCTCTAATGATTTTCTCCACATACCTAATATGAGAAGCATATAAAGAGATATCAGATTGTTGTTTTGATAAAATTCTAGCTTTATACCAATCTGAATTTACTAAAGAGTCATATGTAAAGAGCTCTCTAATCTCAGGAGATTTAAGAGTTTTCCCTTCATATTGACCATATGCCATAATATTTAAAAGGGCCTTTAATGGTGGACAAGCGCAATTTATAGAAGAGTCTCTAAAATATGACATTGCCACTTTTTGTTGAGCTTCAACAATATTTAAAACACCATCGGCAAATTGCTCTAAAGACTGTAATTCAGGCTTGAGCATATCATCTGGGAATATAACATTAGGATTTTCAAATACTCTACCAAAATATCCATTTACAAACTTTTCAGTAATTCTATAACCCAATATAGAAGCAGGAATATGTTTACCATCAAACTCAAAATCTTTTATTTTCTCTAGATCTCCATTATTAATCATAGCCTTTGGATCTCTCTCTTGAGGCTGTAATCTTGCCCAAAGCTCAGGAATAAGGAGACTTAGATCATGATCTATTCTATATTTTTGGCCGATATAACCTGCTGGAGTAGTAAACCCATGATAACCAGTCAGAATAAATGACACTAATGCATTATTTAGATCAATAATTGGTAGTAAAGCATTAAATGGAGCTTTTGTAAGAGCACCTTCTGAACCAGCACCAGTTGTAGAAGGAGACTTACCTGTCAATGAGCTAATAAAATCCATAAAGAGTTCTGGCAACTCCTGATAATGAATAGGACTATAGACAGCTAAAGGTCTAATATCTTTTTCAGCTGGATTATTTCTTCTACCAGGTAGAACTGCATTCACAGGAACATAAAGTGGCTTATCCATAGAAATTGAACGAGAAATTCTCATTCCCATTTCTGCAATATACTTATTCCTAGGATCAATAACATCATCTCTTGTCTGCAAATATCTCACATTCTTAGTCTCTTTTCCATCCACAATTCTTGGATTTGCCGATGATACAAAATATCCTGGACTCTGCTGTTGCGAAACCTCATGTATTAGATTCTGCATAGGGGCAGTAAATAGATCAAAATTGATCACATCTTCTACCATATTCTTAGCATCATCAACAGTAAGAGGCTCAAAATTAGATATAAAAGTATTTGGAGAAGAGAGATCGTTCTCTGCTTTCTTATCTAAACCTCTATTAATCGCCTCATCTGGTCTTTGGAAAAATCTATACTCGCAATTATCGATGATCTTAACACTCTTATTTTTAATAAGCGGGTTTAAATTTTGAAGAGAACTTGTAGGTACAACAGTAGAAACGGTAATATCATCTTCCATTTGAAGCTTATCGGCATGAACATAATCTTGTCTTAACTTAAAAGTACGCCATGCACCATTATTGTCATATCCAACTCTCAAATATCTCGCTGCAAGCTTACGATTCATATACTTAAGCTCATTTCCGGGTTGGCCATTAAGAATATCAACAGAAAAATAGCTCTTCCAATCATTCCCCCACTCCTCTCTATAGAACCTCTTAACAATAAATGCAATCCCTTTTATATATTGTGGTAAAGAGTTTAACCAAGCATTATACTCATCTGTAAAATCTGGAGATGGCGTAAGTAACTTAATTGATGACCCCATGGATCTCTTATTACTTAAAAAAGATCTGCTATCTACTTTTGAGTGTTTTTTATCTTTGAATCTATCGATATAATTATAATTAATTATCTCCTCAACCTTTTTAAAATCGGAATCAAAATCTTTTATAAAGAATGAACCTGTAATGATAGAATCCTCTATAGATTTTGATATTTCGGACTTACCTCCGCCAGATACAGTACATGGTTTATGAACCATAACTCCCTCTGAATTTGTCTCAACCAAACGATAATTAAGAGTACCAGCAGCCTTTTCCATTCTATATTTATGGCCATTTGGCATTATATAGGTTTTATTTGGAAGAAGTTTAATTGAAAAATCCTGCTTCTTTCTATTCCAACTAACTAATTGAGATTTAATATCAAACCTACTTTGTTCTGGAACATATACTATATTATCGTAATTCTTATCTAAACCATAACCTTCTGGCTGCATATCAATAACCTCGGGAAATAACTTAGCTACATCCTCTAGTTTATTTTTAAAATTATCGGCTTTAGTAATCTGCCCATCACCTTGATTATACGAAGGGAAAATTAATGCTCCACCAGCATGCTCCTCCTCTGCATTTCCATAAAGGTTAGCAGCATATGAGATAAAAGTCTTAATCTCTTTTTTAGAGTATCCAAAATAGTTATCTGCAATAACTGTAACAATAATACCCTCTTCCGTTCTCATGGTTAACTTAAATGCAACTCCGTCATTATAGAGTTCATTCTCATTCTCCCAACACATACCATCTCTTTTCTGCCTATCAGTGGCTTCAGAAATATGCGGTAAAGCCAACTCTTTTTTAGTTAATTTACATAACTGAGGAGCTAAAATTATACAACCAGTATGTCCGCTCCAGTTTTCAAAGTCTAGACCTGCATCATTAGATATATGGTATGGAGATCCTCCGTTTCCAAAGATAGACTCAACAAAATCCAGATTACTTACTAAACCACCTGGAGCAAAAAATCTAACCTCTAAACTCTTTTCGCTACATATACCATCAACTGCTGGAGATACTTTTGGTCTAAGTAAAAGAGAAACAAAGGTTTTAGCAGGAATATCAAAATCTTGAGTAAAAGGGATATTAAAAATATCTCCCTCAACAACAGTTGCTCTATTTACAAGTAAGGCTGCTGTTTTAATTGGGACTGCCTTTTTATCATCTGGAATAGGCATCCCTCCCTCTGCAATATGAAATACACCCTTTGTAGTTCTTCTATCATGCCTTGGATTGTGCAATACACCCTGCTTTATTCTGTAAGACGAAAGATATTCAGAAAAAAACTCTTGTTTCTTTTCGGGTAGTGATAGCTCTCTAGCTATTCCATGAAAATCTAGAGTAAAGGTAAATGAAGGTATATTAACATCTGGAACATCAATCCCTTTAAAATAGTTGCGTAAAAAATTTTGGATACGCTGATCTGCAGGGCAGAGATAGTTTTTAAACTGTCGCTCTCTCTCTCTGTAATTTATGATCAGTGACTTTGCTAGGTGCAAAAAGCTATCATCATCTACATCTTTATTAAAATCTCCATCGCTAACCAATCCCAAAGCCTCCAATCTTAACTTAATATATTGATGAATATACTCTTTTGAACTCTTGCTTGAATTCTCAAAAAATCCTAAGGATTCCATCTTTTTCTTCATATCTGCAAAGTATTAATTTTATAAATGTTAATGTAAGTACATCAATTGACCAATATATGCAAAAATAGTTCCTTAAAGTAAAAAAATATACTATTTTTAAAACCAGTTATCAACATTAAATTTAATTTCATGAAAAGAATTGCTGCACTAACCCTATTAACTCTACTCTATTCACTATCTGTCAACACTTTATATGCTCAAAACAATCCTCATAAAGAGTATATATCGGCCAACTCTATTGATATATTTAACAAATATGTGAATTACATATATGCAAGTGCATCTATAAGTGCCGATGATTTAGAAAGCAGAGGTAAAGCTATTGATAGTAATTTTAGAGAGGAGGTTATTATATTAACAGCAAAGTTCTTTTTAGGAACACCTTACGTAGCTCATACACTGGAAAAAGAACCAGAAGGTCTAGTCATTAATCTAGAAGAGCTGGATTGTACTACATTTATGGAAAACGTTATTGTTCTTGCCACATGCTTTATTGAGAATAAATTGGATTTTGAAAACTATAAAGATCTCCTTAAAAGGTATAGATATAGGGATGGCAGAATAGAAGATTACTCTTCTAGATTACATTACACAACTGACTGGTTTTATCATAATCAGAAAAATGGATTCATTAAAGATATAACAAAAGAGTGTAATGGCGTACCATTTATTAAAGAGTTAAATATTATATCAAAGAACCCCGATAAATACAAGCAACTTAAAAACAATATGGCTCTAGTAAAAAAAATAGAACTGATCGAAAAAGAGATAAATAAACGAGAGCACTACTACATTCCAAAAAATATAATTGAAAAGAGTTCAAATTGTTTTAGATCTGGAGATCTTGTGGGTTTTGCAACAAATATTGAAGGTTTAGATTTAACACATGTTGGAATAATCTATAAACAGGGTGATAAGCTTACTTTTATACACGCATCATCAACTCAGAAAAAAGTGGTAGTTGAGGAGAAAGGTCTAACAAAATATTGCATGGACATCAAATCCAATATAGGAATTATGGTGGCCAGAATGATAGATAATAAAATATAGTTATAACTTTGCCAGCTCAAAATAAACAACTTATTAATGGTAATTGGGATAGATATAGGATGTACAACCACAAAAGCGGTGGCTGCAGAGAATAGCAAAATCATTGGCACCGTTAAAACCAAGGCCTACGATGCAATAACATCGGCATCTGGTGCTCTTGGAAAAATTATTATGGAGAATAATATCGACATTTCTCAAATTAAGAAACTTATTATAACTGGTGCTGGATCTGTTAAAATCAAACGAAATATTTTTGGCATAGAGACATATAAAATAGATGAAATTTCATCTATTGGGCTTGGCGGAATGTATTTAGCAGGCAGAGAAGGAATTGTCATAACAAATATCGGCACTGGCACCTCAATAATTGAGGCCGATAAAGACAAGATCACTCATCTAGGCGGGACAGGAATTGGAGGAGGTACGATTGTTGGTTTAGCAAAAGAACTTATAAAATCTACAACTTTCGACCATATCCTTAATTTAGCAGAACATGGCGATATAACAAATGTAGATCTACTTATTGAAGACATATCAGATTCTGGAATTAGTTTTTTGAATAACAAAACCACAGCGTCTAATTTTGGAAAGATGTTGGATAGTGCAAACAGAGAGGATATGGCAATAGGTATTCTTAACATGGTATATCAAGTAATTGGGATGATATCTGTATTTGCTGCCAAAAGTCGAAACACAAATAACATTGTAATTACAGGTAATGGGAGTAAAAATCCAGTAGGGAAAAAGATTCTGGAAGAGATATCTGCAATATATAATATAGGATTTGAGTTTCCCTCAAATGCAGAATATGCTACAGCTATTGGTGCTGCTCTATCCAAAGAGGACTTGCATAAAAGTGTAGAAAAAGAGTAGAAAAAAAGAAGAGACTGCCTTTAAAGACAGTCTCTACAATTCTCAGAAATCCTTATTAGAAATTCTTCTCAGATTATCTCATTAGTACCAGTTATTGGACCTATTTATCCTCTTTTTTTGAGTTCTTTTTATTTCTCTTATCTTCTTTAACGTCATTGTACTCAAGCCCCTCTCTATAAATACTCATAGCTCCAAGACTCATACCCATACTAGAGTATCCACCATCATGGAAAAGATTCTGCATGGTCACTTTTCTAGTTAAGTCTGAGAAGAGAGTAATGATATAATCAGCACACTCATCGGCAGTTGCATTTCCAAGAGGAGACATTCTCTCTGCGAAATCTAGCAATTTATCAAATCCCATGATTCCACCACCAGCAGTTGTCATTGTTGGCGACTGAGAAACTGTATTAATTCTAATATTCTTCTCTCTACCATAAATATAACCAAAACTACGAGCTATTGACTCAAGCAAAGCCTTTGCATCGGCCATATCGTTATAACCATAAAGAGTCCTTTGTGCAGCAACATAAGATAGAGCCACAACAGAACCCCAATCATTTATTGCATCAAGTTTTCTACACGTTTGAAGTATCTTATGAAATGAGATTGCCGATATGTCAAACGTCTGCTGCAGATAGTGATAGTTAAGATCGTCATAAGTTCTACCCTTTCTAACATTCGGAGACATTCCAATAGAGTGAAGAACAAAGTCGAATTTACCTCCTAAGTGCTCCATTCCTTTTACAATAAGATTCTCTAAATCAGATACATCCGTAGCATCTGCTGGTATTACAATAGTGTTACATTTTTCAGCTAACTGATTGACATTTCCCATTTTCATAGATGCAGGAGTGTTTGTCAAAATAAATACACCACCCTCTTCATAAACTCTCTCTGCGGTTTTCCATGCAATTGAATTGTCATTTAAGGCTCCGAAAATCAAGCCTCTTTTACCTTTTAATAAATTATACGCCATATTAAAATTATTTACACCTAAATTAAACAGAAGAATCTGTTTTTTGTTTAGATTTTAAAATTAAGCCGCAAATATAGACAATTTCTATAATTTAATATATTTATTCTATTAAATATTTTCCAATGGAAATTTGTTTTAAAAGAAAATATATTTTACCTTTGCAGCAGAATAATTAATGAATTTTAAAAAATCCACAATATGAAAACAATACATCTGACAAAAGAGGAATTTTTGACTAAAGTAGCAAATTACGAAGCATCTCCAGATAAATGGAAATATTTAGGTGATAAACCTGCTATTATAGATTTCTACGCAAACTGGTGTGGCCCATGCAAAATGATTGCTCCAATTTTAGATGAGCTTGCTCAGGAGTACAGCGATAAGATTTATATATATAAAGTGGACACAGAAAAGGAGCAAGATCTTGCAGCAGCATTCGGTATTAGAAGTATCCCTTCATTACTATTTGTTCCAATGGAAGGAGATCCGCAAATGGCAATGGGAGCACTACCAAAAGCATCCTTTAAAGACGCCATAGACAAAGTGCTACTCAAATAACAACCAGACACTTAGGCTCTCACTCTGCCGCTGTGCGTGCAAAAAGCCTAGTTTACAGTAAAATCCAATAATAAAAAGGACAAAACTATGGTGGGTTTTGTCCTTTTTGTTTTCGTAAAACCCTTACATCCAAGACATTTGCACGCACTCCGTCAGAGCCACACCCTAAACCGTAGGAAATTAATCTTTTTGCTGTCTAATAAAAAGATTAATTTTACAAAATGCAAGATATCTCACAAAAAGAGAAATATATAATAACTCAGATTCTTAACGGAGAGAGTTCTCTTTTCGAAAAGATTGTTGAAAGCTATTCTACAATGATATTTAGAGTAGCAATGGGATACTTGCACTCAAAAGAAGATGCTGAAGACATTACACAAGAGGTATTTATAAAGGCATACCGATCACTATCTACATTCAATATGGAAGCCCAACTTTCTACTTGGCTATACAGAATTACGGTTAACAGCTGCCTAAATCATATAGAACGCAAACAAAAAAAAAGCATATTGTCGAGATTAGAGGACTCAACATGGTTATTAGGCACTAGGAAGTCTGCCGATAAAAACCCAGAAGAGTATTCTATCGCCAAAGAGAAAGCACAAGCAATAAGAAAAGCAATCGACTCTCTTCCAGAAAAACAGAAAACCGCATTTATTCTTCAAAAATATAATGAGCTATCTCAAAAAGAGATCTCTGCAATAATGGAAATATCAGAAGGAGCAGTTGAACAACTCTTAATAAGAGCAAAAAATAATTTAAAAAGCAAGCTAAAAAATCTAATTTAAAATTCTACAACCTTCGATAAAAGAAAATAAATATTTCATTGAATAAACAAACAATAGAATTTTAGACCATAGGAAAAATAAAAAAACGTTGTCTAATAACATATAAAACAAGCGAAATGGAAAAGAAAGACATCATAGATATTTATATAGATAATGAAAAAAAGATTGAACCATCGCCATATCTCAATAAGAGAATCATGACATCAATTCAATCTCATAAATTATCTTTAAGACATAAGTTTGCAATTGCAGCATCCATTATTGTGGTAATCGCATCTGGAATTCTTCTAGGCACTCAAATAGCTAACGACACAAATGAGATGTACGCACTAAATATTAACGATTCTAACATAGAAAATTTACACATGTATGAATCTGTAATAGAATAAATTCTCCAACTAGATTCGTAAAATCAAACAAGAATTAAAACATAAAATATGGACTACTATAAAAAATATATAACAAGCCGAATAGTTGTAGCTATTTTAAGTCTATTTGCAATTACAGTAATTGCAACGGCTGTTTACAAGAAAGTAGCCA
>WPCG01164858.1_pt1 | contig 17854 bp, 15 predicted proteins | sample 5403311 | NCBI WGS metagenome assembly WPCG01 (sample SAMN12869467, study PRJNA574797) | sludge metagenome | isolation source: wastewater treatment of Control | place: China:Beijing | collected 2019-05-17 | reverse complement strand
AATCAGGAGAATGACCTGACGGAGCAGGGAGAGAACAAAAGACGGCCCGGCCTTTCCCAGCGCCTGGAAGAGCCCGGACGCCATGATCTGAAACCCGGTGACCAGCATCCCCGGCGCGAGCATACGCGCCGCGTCGATCCCGATGTTGTGAACCTCCGGGGAGGACGTGAAGACGTCCACGCTCTCCCCGGGGAAGAAGAAGAGCACTGCCGCCCCCGCCGCGCAGAGAACCGTGGCGGAAACGATGGAGCGGCGCATCGCGGAGAGCACCCGGCAGAACAGCTTCGCGCCGTAGTTGAACCCCACGATCGGGAGCAGCCCCTGAACGATGCCGTAGACGGGCATCACGGCGAAGAGCAGCAGCCGGTTGACGATGCCGTAGGCGGCCACCGCGGCGCCTCCTCCCAGCGCGGCCAGCGAGCCGTTCACCACGATGAGGGAGAGACTGGAGGCCGCCTGGCGGAAGAACGCCGCCGCCCCCACGGAAAGCGTCTCTTTCAGGAGGACGGCGCGCGGAGCGAGATTCTTCATGCGCAGCCTCACGGCGCTTCTGCGCGCGAGGTAGTACCACGCCAGCCACAATGCCGTCGCCGTCTGTGCCGCGACCGTGGCCAGGGCAGCGCCGCGCACCCCCCACTCGAAGCCGAAGATGAACAGCGGATCGAGCAGCGTGTTGATCCCCGCCGAAATAAGCATCGTCATCATGGCGAACGACGCGTTCCCCTCCGCCCGGACGAAGTTGTTCGCCACGATGGAGAACGCGAAAAACGGCGCGCCCCGGAACAGAGCCCGCGCATACTCCGAGGCGAGCGGAAGCACTCCCTCTCCCGCGCCCAGGAAGTAGAGAACGAACGGCGCGGACGGAATCGCGACGGCGGCGAAGAGAATCCCCGAAATCCACGTGCAGGTGAAGACCGTTCCGAGCGTCCGTTCCGCCCGCTTTCTTCGTTCCGCGCCGAGACTCCTCGAAAGAAGCGACGCCCCGCCGACGCCGAGCGTCTGAGCGGCGGCCATCAGCAGCATCTGGAGCGGGAAGGCCATGGAAACGGCGGCGATTCCTTCGTGCCCCACGCCCCAGCCGACGAAGAAAGCGTCCACAACGCTGTACGAAGCCTGCACGGCCATGCCGAGCGCGGCGGGAAAGGAAAGCCGGAACAACAGCGAACCTACAGGTTCGTTGCGCAGATTATCCTGGTGATTCCGCACCCGCATTCCCCTTTCTCAATTTGAATTCGATACCAAGTATAGCAGAAGTACCGAGGAGGGGCTTGTGGTCCGAGCCTTCATGGGATATAGTAAACACGCAAAACAATCCGTTCCGTTCGGAGGAGGGAGCGTCCATGCAGGAAGTTAAAAAAGTGATCACCGAGGTGGGAACCAACGAATGGCAGGTCGTGGTGTTCTTTCTTGGAGACCAGACGTTTGCCATCAACGTGGACAAGACCAGGGAGATTCTTCGTTGGCCCGGATGCCGCACCATCCCCGAATCCCATCCGTCCATGATCGGCATCACTTCGGTTCGCGGAGAGGTGCTTCCCCTTCTTGACCTGCGCATCCATCTCGGCATCGAAGCAAAGGCCCCGCTCGACTCGAGCAAGGTCATCATCGCCGAATTCAACGAGATCAAACTGGGATTCGTGGTGGACGCCGTCGAGCGGATCTACCGGATCAACTCCGAAGAGCTCGACTCCACGCTCACGGGAACCTTCCTCGGCGAGTACGTCCTCTACGTCATCAAGCGCGACGAACGGAACGTGCTGCTTCTTGACTACGAGGCCATCGTCCAGATGGTCAACCCCACGCTCTCGCAGCGCTACACCATCGACGTCGCGAAGACCGCCGAGCTGACGAGTCCTCTCGGCGACCTCGAACAGTACCGCATTCTCGTCGCGGAAGACTCCCCGCTCATCCGCAAACAGATCGCCGACGTGCTCGGTCAGGGAGGATTCCACAACCTCGTGCTCACCGGCGACGGCAAAGAGGCCTGGGACAAGCTGAACACCCTCGGCGAGCACTACGACCTGCTCATCACCGACGTGGAGATGCCCCGGCTCGACGGTCTGGCGCTCACCCGTCGCATCAAAGAGCACAACGATCTGAAGAAGATCCCGATCGTCGTCTTCTCGTCCATCATGGCGCAGGACATCAAGGTCAAGGCGGCCAGCGTCGGAGCGGACTCGCAGATCACGAAACCGGAAATCCCTCAGATGGTGGAGCACGTGTGCCGCCTTCTGCTTACGAACAAGGAGAAGAAGGGAACGTCGAAATGACCCCGCTTCCCTATTGGGATTCCAACGTCGACATGGAAATCGCCTCGTGGTTTCCTCTCAGGATGGATTACGAGCCGGTCTCCGTCAACGCGCACCACAGCAGACTTTTGAGCGACATCGCAGCCTTGTCGCTCCGAATGAACAGCGAATTTTTCTGCCTCACCAGCCTTCAGAGCGGCTACGTCGGCACGCTGCTCCGGGACAGCATGATCGACCCCGGACGGCTGAACCGCATCGAGCTGGGCTTCACCATGCTTTTCGGCTACTCCACGCCGATGGAGAGCTTGCTCTCCTCGCTGCTCGACGACGAGAGCGACGTCGAAGCCGGAGTCTCTTTCTGCTGCCTGTGGGACAGGGACATCATGCTCGAGAGCTTCAAGGCCATCGTTCTCGTGAGCAGCAACCCCCTGTTCGACGAAGACGAATTTCTCGCGCGGCTCGCGGCGCTCCTTGAAAAGAACAGTGTGCCGTCGCAGGCGAATCTGCCTTTTTTCGCCGAGAAGTTCGGCTACAGGCGCTTCTTCATCCCGTACGAGACGGACAACCTCGTGCACCTGGAGATCAGCCGCCTTTTATACGAGATGGAGTTCGAGGAAACCCGCAAATGGGTCGGCCCCTCTCCGGAGGTGGCGTTTCCTCCGTTTCTTGGCATCAACCTGACAGTCTAGTGGTATAATATATGTCCGTCGGAAAAGAGAAGAAGAACGCACGCGACGAGCCGGTGTCCCGAGAGGAACACAAGGCCCGTCATTGTCGCATTGAAGAGGGGACTGGTTGTTCTATGGAGAACGATATGCTCAACGAGAAGGAGATTCTGGAGGATAAGGAAATCCTCGAGGGGAAAGAGGTCGCCGGAAAAAAGGACGAGCTTTCGCGGGAGGATATGGCCGAATACCTCGGAAGAGTGCGGGAACTCATCGCCGAGGGGCACGGCAAGGGGTTCGTCACCCAGAAAGACATAGAGCGCCATATCCCCCTTGAGAACTGGAGCTCCGAGATTCTCGACAACGTCGTTTCCAACCTCATGGAACTCGGAATCGAAGTCATGGACGACGACGCCAAAGAACCGGCTCCGGTCCACGGCCCCGCCGCCGTCGCCGACGACGACGCCGTGGTGCAGCCCTCCTACGACCTCGAACTCGGCAAGCTGGACGACATACCTCTTACCGATCCGGTGCGCATGTACCTCCGGGAGATCGGCAAGGTGCCGCTGCTCGACGCCGCCGAGGAGGTCGAACTGGCCAAGCGCGTGGAGGCGGGTGACGAAACCGCGAAGAAAAAGATCGTCGACGCCAACCTGCGTCTCGTCGTGAGCATCGCCAAGAAGTACATCGGGCGCGGCATGCTCTTCCTCGACCTCATCCAGGAGGGAAATCTCGGCCTGATCCGCGCGGTGGAGAAGTTCGACTACCGCAAGGGATTCAAGTTCAGCACCTACGCCACGTGGTGGATTCGCCAGGCCATCACCAGGGCCATCGCCGACCAGGCGAGGACCATCCGCGTCCCCGTCCACATGGTCGAGACCATCAACAAGATGGTCCGCATCTCCCGCCAGCTCGTCCAGCGCCTCGGGCGCGAACCGACCGACGACGAAATCGCCGCCGAGATGGAGATCGAGCCGATCAAGGTGGAGGAGATCCGCCGCATCGCGCAGCTCCCCGTCTCTCTCGAAACGCCCATAGGCGAGGAGGAGGACAGCCAGCTCGGTGACTTCATCGAGGACAGGGAACTCCCCAACCCCGAGGAGGCCGCGGCCGGACACCTGCTCCACGAACAGATCGAGGAGATGCTCGACGCCCTCTCCGAGCGCGAGCGCGAAGTGCTGCACTACCGCTTCGGCCTGGAAGACGGCCGCTCGTACACTTTAGAAGAGGTCGGCAAGCGCTTCGGCGTCACCCGCGAACGCATCCGCCAGATCGAGGCCAAGGCGCTGCGCAAGCTCCGCCACCCCAGCAGAAGCAAGAAGCTGAAGGACTTTCTCGACTAACCGCTGAAAGAGAGCGCCGAAAAGTACCCGGATCCTCTCACGAGAGTCCGGGTATTTTTCTCGACGCTCGCGGCGGCTGTTATAATAAAAAACTCGGAAACGAACATTCCCGCGAGACAAGGAGGATTGATGAAGTGAGGCTCTTATCCATATTGATTCTCGGCACGCTGTTTGCGCTGTACTCCTACATCTACTTCAAACTCCGAAGCGCTATCGGCCCCGGATGGAAATGGACGCTGCTCTACACGCTGCTCTCCGTTTTCATCATCATGGGGTCGAGAATACTCTGGCTCGTCAACCTGGAGGCATACCCCGGACTCAGAAAGATTCTCTCGTGCTCCGTCTACATGGGAATGGCCTTCTTCTTCATCCTCTTCACGGCCTTTTTCTTTCTCGACCTTCTGCGTTTCATCGTCTGGCTGATCGACCTGCTTCTCTCCGCCTGCTTCGGCGACCTCTTCCCCTCGCCCAAAATGCGTGCGGTGCTCGCGGTCGGATTCGCTTTCTTCGCCTGCACCTACGGCTGGTTCGAAGCGCTCGCGGTCCGCCCGGTGCACATCACAATCGCCACGGAAAGACTCCCGAAAGGAGTGGACAAACTCCGGATCGCCCACATCACGGACGTGCACCTCGGCTGGGTCGTCCAGGAAGAGCGGCTCGACCGCATCCTCGAAGTGGTCAGAGAAGCGAAGCCCGACATGCTGGTGAGCACCGGCGACCTCGTCGACGGCGACATGGAGGAGCGCGAAGCCGAAGTCGCTCTCTTCAGGGAGCTGAACCTGCCGCTCGGGATGTACGCAGTCACCGGAAACCACGAATACTACGCGGGCATCGACCAGGCCATCGCCTTCAAAGAACGCTCCGGAATGCAGGTGCTGCGCAACGAGGCGCTGCGCGTCGGCGGCATCATCCTCGCCGGAATGGACGATCCCACGGCGCAACGCTTCGGCGAAACGCCTAAACCGGAGATCGACGTCCTCGCCCCGTTGCCCGAAAACCGCTTCGTCCTGCTGCTCAAGCACCAGCCCACGGTGGAGCCGGATTCAATCGGCCTCTTCGACCTCCAGCTCTCGGGCCACACGCACAGGGGGCAGATCTGGCCCTTCTACTGGCTCACAAGGATGATCTACGAGTACCGGCCCGGACTGCGCGCCCTCGCGCCCCCCAAGGGAGGAGCAGCCTACGCCTCCGGAGCCGCGCGGGAAAGCCGCGTCTTCGTCGGCAACGGATCGGGGACGTGGGGCCCGCCGATACGCTTCTTCGCGCCCCCCCAGGTGGGCATCATCGACATCGTGAGAAAATAAAAAAAGCGCCCCCCGTGCGGAACAGGGGGCGCTTCCGCTATCCGTAGATTCTTCGAAGGCAGGCTTCGCAGAGCGCCCCCAGACTGGAAACGGTTCGCTCCTGCGGCAGGCCGGACGCGTCGTAGGCGAGAGGCAGCTCCGTGCATGCAGCGCACACCGGAAGATCGCGCTCGCGCCACAGCGCCTCCACAACGCCCTTCAAAAGTCGCCCCCCCTCGTCTTTTTTGCCGCTCTTCACCAGCTCGATGCTTTGCTGCACCTGCCGCTGCGCCTCCTCCGGAGGAATGAAAAACGAGTATCCTTGCCGCTCCGCCTCCTTCTGGTACAGCCCGCTGCGCATCGTCCCCAGCGTCGCCGTCAGCCAGGCCCCCTTCGGACTCAGCGCCGCAGCCGCTCTCACCGTCTCCTCGACGATATGCACCAGCGGCACGGGAAGCTCGTCGCGGAAACGGTCGATGAAGTAGTGCGCCGTGTTGCACGGAACCGCCAGCAGGGTCGCCCCCCAGCGTGCCAGCGTCAGCAGATCGTCCTTCAATCGCTCGGTCGGATCCTCTCCGACGCCGAGGATCGCGCTGCTCCGATCGGGAATCTGCGGATCCGAAAGTAGGTACGTCACGGCGTGCTCCTGATCGCACGAAACGGGAGCGCGTTCCGCCAGCAGCCGCAAAAACTCCGCCGCCGCCGCCGGCCCCATCCCGCCGAGAACCCCCAGAACCGTATCCGGTTTACGAATGGTCGTCATCAAAACACCTCCGGAAGATATGCTCCGTGTATTATACATGGTATACACATTTTTCAGGAAGCGGCGAAGCGGCGAAAGATACTCCGGTCTTGACGCGCTCCGAGGAGATGCTGTATCGTGGGCGCAATTTGGGGAGAGGAGAGGATCGCAGTGAACATCAAGAAGCGGGTCTGGGAGATAGTCGAAGTCGCCAAGCCGGGCGACGCCGTCAGCAGAGTGTTCGACATCTTCATTCTTGCGCTCATCATCGTCAACGTGATCTCCGTCATCATCGGCTCCGTCAACCAGATCTACGCCCGGTGGGGAAGGGCGCTCGACCTGTTCGAATTCGTCTCCGTCGTCATCTTCACCGGGGAGTACATCGCCAGGCTGTGGGCGTGCACCGTCGACCCCCGCTATTCCGGCGCCGTCCGGGGACGCATCCGCTTCGCGCTGCGCCCGATGTCCATCATCGATCTGCTCGCCATCCTCCCCTTCTACCTTCCCTTCTGGAACGTCGACCTTCGCTCCGTGCGCGTACTGCGCCTCCTCCGCATCCTGCGGCTCGCCAAGGCGGGACGCTACTTTTCATCCTTCGGCCTCATCAAAGAGGTGCTGCGCACCAACAAGGAGGAGCTGATTCTCACCTCCGCCATGATGGGCCTCCTGCTCGTCGTCTCGTCGAGCATCCTCTACTACTGCGAAAACGAAGCCCAACCCGAAGCCTTCGCCAGCATCCCGCACACCATGTGGTGGGCCATCGCCACGCTGACTACCGTCGGCTACGGCGACGTCGCCCCCGTCACCGGCATCGGAAGGACCTTCGCCAGCGTCATCGCCGTCATCGGCATCGGCATGTTCGCCCTCCCCGCGGGCATCCTGGGCGCCGGATTCGTCGAAGCCATCCAGCGCCGCAAGAAGCGCGAAGAAGCCGCGCAGAAAAAAGAAGAGGACGAAGAACGGGGGAACTTCTGCCCGCACTGCGGCAAGCGCCTGCGGTGAAGCGGGAAGAGTGGACGCACGCTTTTTTAAAACTTGGGAAACGATTACCGTCGGTACAGATCCTTCAGGGTCAAAAGCCGCACGTCGCCGCGGGAGTCCTCGCGCCGCAACTCCGCGCTGAAGCCGCTCTTCGCGAAGAGCATGTAGAAGGGCTCCCCGGCAGCCCGAAGAAGCCGCGAACGCCGGCGAAGCCTCTCCAATGCCTCCGGTCTCACATGCTCCGACGTGTACTTGCACTCCGCAAAGAGCGCCCGCGAACCGTCCTGCGAAACGCCGACGATATCGATTTCCTCCTGCGTCCGCGTCTCCGGATCGGATCCCCACCAGCGGCCGATCTCCTTCAATAAAAAGGGGAGCGCATCCGGCGAAAGCAGGAGATACTGCATGCACATCCGCTCGAAGATGCGTCCCATGTACGCCGGAAGAAAGGGGAGTATCCCCCTCTCGAATACCCCCTCCGTTCTGAACGCCATGATCATCGTCAGGTTCTCCGGGATGAAACGGTGCCAGAAGCAAAAGAGAGAGTCCTCGATCGAATAGATTGTCTTCCTGCCCGACTTCTCGAACAACGGTCTCTCCTTCCGCACGATACCCAGCTTCATCAGGACCGCGAGGTAACGCGCACATAGACCGCTCTCGCACCCTGCGCGCGTCGAAATCTCGTTCAACCGCGAAGCGCCCCCCGCGATCGCCCCCAGAATCGCGTTGTATGTGCGGGGTTCGCGCAGCTCCTGTTTCAGCAAATTCGCGGGCTCCTCGAAGAGAAACGAGTTGGGGTCCAGAAAGTTCGTCCGTATGTTCTCCTCCGGCGACACTTCGGGGCGAAAGTGCTCCAAGTACAGCGGAACGCCCCCGGTGACGCCGTAGGCCAGCGCCTTCTGTTCGGCTGTCCAGCCGGGGTGGAACTCGGCAGCTTCAAGATAGTCGAAGGGAAGCACCCTGAACTGCGCAGTTCTGCGTCCGAAAAGAGGGCTCTTCCGCCCAAGAACCTGCGTCTCCATAAAACTGGTCGAAGAACCGCAGAGAATAAGAAAGAGGCGAGTTTCTTTGAACGCGTGATCGATGAACGTCTGCAGAAGAGAAGAAAAACCCGGTTCCGACTCCGCCAGCCACGGATACTCGTCGATCGCCAGAATGAGCCGCTCTTCCCGCGCCAGAGCGCCGACAGTCTCCAGAGCATCGCGGAAGGAGCTGAACACGGGCGCATGTGGAAGATCGGGCGCAATGACAGGCAAGAGCGCGCGCGAAAAACCGTCGAGATTCGCCTCCGCATTCGACTCCAGAGCCGGAAAGAAGACCGTCTTCTTCCCCTTGCAGAACTCCGTGATCAGACGGGTCTTTCCCACTCTGCGGCGTCCGTTGACGACGACGAACTCGAAGCGGTCGCTCCGGTAGAGCGCCTCCAGTTTTTCAAGCTCCCGTTTTCTGCCGACGAACATCACGAGACCACTCCTTCGACGCTCAAGAGGCGAGCAAAATAAATATCGTGATGTAGTATATCATGAAGAACTGTATCATGTTATAGCTCTTTCTGAAGAGGTAGATCGGCAATTTCGAAATAGAGCTAAAACGCGCATCACCCGGGCCTGGATTCCCGGTCCGGGGCGATGCGCGTTCATACCCCGAGGCGCTCGCGAAGGGCCTCCTGAAGCGTGCTGGAGAAATTGATCTTGTGTTCCATGGCCATCTTGTTGAGCCATGCGGGAAGGGTGACGTTTTTCGTAATGCTTCGGTTGGCCATCCCTTCGCGTAGAATGTCCATACGAACCGAAACGGGAACAAGTGTGTGTATGGCGGCGGAGTAACGATGATATACTTTCTGATAAGGAGGCGAATTGCCATGACGCAGCTTGAACGGACGGTGAGCATCCTTGAAGCCAACAAGGAACTGCTGAAGCAGTTTCATGTTCGCTCGTTATCGGTGTTTGGTTCGGTCGCACGCGGAGAGGCCGGGCCGGACAGCGACATCGACCTGCTGGTGGACTTCGAACCCGGCGCGCGGATTGGGTTCTTCGCCTTCGCCCGCCTTCAGCGAAGTCTTGAGGAACTGCTCGGAACGAGGGTCGACCTCGTCACGCCCGATGCGCTGCATGAAGAAATGCGAGCGGAGATCATCGAGGAGGCCGTCCATGCTAAGAATAGCGTCTCGGATCGGCCTGTCGGTTCGAGATGATTTGCTCAGTGTGTAAAAAAGACTTAACCAGAAAAGCGATGCTTATTTTTCGATACAGTATTTTTGAAAGTGCATTATGCAGATTGAAATAACATGAATAGAAATGAGAACTTTAAATATACAATAGTCTGCTAATAAATTTTTTAGTGATATAATGATGTCGTTTTTTTAGAAACCTTCTGTGCGAGGGACAATCATGGACTCAATTAAACAAACGCACATCGCTCATGTAAGGGGAAGCGATGGAACAGTTCAGTCCTTGGAGGAGCATCTATTTAATACTGCTGCATTGAGCAGGAGGTTCGCAGAAAAGATCGGTCTCGGAGCGATGGGCGAGTTACAGGGCCTTCTTCACGACATTGGTAAATTCAGCGCCGATTTCCAGGCCTATCTTTCCTCGGCCGAAGGCCTGGTTGATCAAAACTGCGATGAGTATGTGGACGCGGAGCAACTTCGGGGCAAGATCGACCATTCTACCGCTGGGGCCCAGTTTGCTTGGCTTAACATTAATCAAAACGACACCGTATCCATTGTAGCTGCCCAGATTTTGGCACTCTCTCTTGCTTCTCATCATTCTGGCATGATTGATTGCCTAGCGCCCGACGGCGAAGATGTATTCACGCGGCGCATCAAAAAATCTATCCAAAAAACTTATTATAATGAAATAAATAAAAAGATACCCCCAAAAGTTTACGAACGGATTAACTCACTCGTAAAAGGGGCAGATCTGCTGATTGAATTCAAGAAATTTCTCTCCTCATTAATAACGACAGAAACAAGTAAAAACCTCGGAAACTCCAACAATGCAATGGAACGGTCGCATTTCTTGATTGGACTGACTCTTCGCTTCCTGTTCAGTTGCCTTATAGATGCGGACAGAACTGACACGGTAGATTTCGAAAAACAGTGGTTACCCCAAGCAAGACAGGCTGGAAGATATGTGCCGTGGAGCCTGTTGGTCCAACGTTTCGAAGAACGTCTTGCGTCTTTCGAAATCTTTGACCCTATCAGCGAAGCACGAAGTAAAGTATCGGAAGAATGCTGGCAAGCCGCCGCAAATCCCAAGGGGTATTTCACCCTCACGGTGCCGACAGGTGGCGGTAAAACTCTGGCCAGTCTCCGTTTTGCCCTCCATCATGCCCTTAACTCAGATAGTTCGGCGCGGAAAATCGACCGTATCATCTATATAATTCCCTACACCTCGATTATTGACCAAAACGCCCAAGTTGCAAGAGAAATCCTGGAACCACCCGAAGAAAGAAACATGATCGTGTTGGAATGTCACTCGAACCTTTCCGGAGAACGGGAATCGTGGAAGAATCGCCTGCTCTCCGAGAACTGGGACGCCCCCATAGTTTTCACTACAAGTGTTCAATTCCTTGAAACTCTCTTTGCTGGCGGTACGAAAAGTGTGCGCCGAATGCATCAACTTGCCCACTCGATTCTAATATTCGATGAAATACAGACTTTACCCATCAGAACCGTGCACGTGTTCTGTAACGCCCTTAATTTTTTGGTGGAGCACTGCGGAGCAAGCGCAGTGCTATGTACAGCCACACAACCGTTGTTGCATCGGGTTAATCCGGCACTAGGCTCTTTAAACCTTGGAAAAGAAAACGAAATAGTTCAGGATGTACCCGCTCTTTTTGAAACTTTTCGCAGGGTTAAGGTCTATAATAAAACCATTCCGGTCGGATACACCGACGAAGAAATTGTTTGCTTGGCGCTTGAGCAGCAAAAAAACTTTCAGACCTGTCTTGTGGTCGTAAATACCACTGGAATGGCCCGGAGACTCTATCGTCTGCTCTCAGCGCTTTTCCCCAACACTGTTCACCTTAGCGCCTCCATGTGCCCCGCTCACAGAAGGGAAGTCCTCGCAAGGATCAGGCGTTCTCTAGGCGAGGACCCTCAATCTCCTCTTGTGTGCGTCTCAACACAGGTTATAGAAGCAGGGGTGGATGTTGATTTCGGATGTGTGATCCGATGCCTCGCCGGCATGGATTCAATCGCCCAAGCCGGAGGGCGGTGTAACCGCCACGGCAAACGTGATATAGGGCACGTCCTGATTATAAACCCACGCGAGGATCCTATCGACCGCTTGATCGACATTAAAGTAGGGCGGGATGAGACAAAGCTGATGTTGCTCGAATTGAAGAACGAGAATTTAGAACCCGCCGACTTTTTAAGCCCCTCAATTATGTCCCGCTATTTTGAGCGCTATTTTTTTAAAAGAGCGAGTGAAATGGCTTATCCTGTGGCCAAACACCGAAACGACACGCTCCTGAACATGCTGTCGTTAAATACATACGCCGCAGGATGCTACCTTTCACACGGGGACACGCCCCAGATTCCACTGAAACAATCTTTCGGAAGCGCGGCAAACATTTTCAGCGCTCTTGACGCTACGACGAGGGGGGTGCTCGTCCCCTACGGCGATGGAGCGGAAACAATAGCCGAGCTGTGCGGGGATATTTACGAGCCGTCAAGAATAAACGCCCTGCTGCATAAAGCGCAACAATGTTCCGTTAACGTGTACCCGAATATTTTGCAAAAGCTCGTAAATATGAATGCAGTGTATGAACTTAACGGACTGGAGGTGTGGGCCCTGCGTGAAGAGTATTACAGCTTGGAGTTCGGCCTGTCCGATGAGGCGATAACCGGTTTGAGAATGGAGGTGCATTGATGAGAAACAGCATTGAATTCCGCCTGTGGGGAAGATTCGCGCTCTTCACCGATCCAATTACCCGAGTAGGGGGAGAAAAGTGCACCTACCACATCCCCACATACGAAGCCTTGGAGGGGATTACACGATCTATTTATTGGAAACCTACCTTCAACTGGTACATTGACGCTCTCAGAGTGATGCGCCCCGTGCGCACGCGGAGCAAGGGCATTAAACCTCTGGACTACTCTGCAGGCGGCAATACCCTGGCCATGTACACCTATCTTTCCGACGTGGAGTATCAAGTACGCGCCCATTTTGAATGGAACACCCTCCTTTCGGAACTGGAGGCCGACCGCAACGAAGGGAAGCATTTCGAGATAGCAAAACGAATGCTGGAACGGGGCGGGCGCAGGGATATTTTTCTGGGTACGAGAGAATGTCAGGGATACGTGGAGCCCCACCCGTTCGGATCTGGAGAGGGCTTCTATGACGACAGCGGAGAAATCGCCTACGGTCTGATGTTTCACAGTTTCAGTTACCCTGAGGAATCGGGAAGGGACGAGCTTCACAGCCGATTCTGGCATGCGACCATGAGCGACGGGTATGTCGCGTTCCCAAGACCTGAAGAATGTACAATCACCAAATTTATCCGGGAAATGAAGCCGACTCTCTTCACCCCCGGGACTTCCTTTTCCGGCTTGGCGGAGGGGGTATTGTAATGAACTGGATGCAGCGGCTGTATGAAACCTATGAACTTGCCATGAAACTTCCGGAAGAGGGCGAAAACCCTCGACCACTCCCAACGAGCCACATCGCCCAACAAGCGTACATCGAGATTACGCTCGACGAAAACGGCAAGTTCCTTGATGCATCGGTGGTGAACAAGGAGGAAACTCTTCTCCCTGTAACAGAAGATTCCGCAACGCGCGCGCACCCCGGTTCACCCCACGCTTTATGCGACAAAATCCAGTACATTGCAGCTGATTATCCCAAATACGGAGGAAAAAAACCGACGTACTACGAAGACTTTGGAAGTGATACGGAAAAAAAGGATGGGTACAAGTCGTTACTTACCAAGTGGTTTACTTTTGAACCTCACCCCAAACTAAGGGCAGTAAAAACGTTCATCGAAGAAGGGAGCGTCGTGGAGCGCCTTGTTGCGGTAGGCATTCTCCACGTTGACGAACACGGACAACTCCTGACCCACTGGGAGAATCAAGAGACAATGCCTCCTCTTTTCAAGCTTCTTGCAAAAAAAGATGGAGTTCAAGATCAGGGCGATGCTCTTGTGCGCTGGAGAGTTCGCATTCCTGGGGAATTGGAGGATCGCGTATGGAAAGATGAAACCTTAATCACGTCATGGCAAAAGTTCGACGCAAAATTTCAAGACACAATGGGTATATGTATGATAACAGGTGAGACCGTACCCCTCGGGACAAAGCACCCAGCAGCTCTACGCCACGGAGGCGACAAGGCCAAACTACTCTCTTCCAACGATACATCGGGCTACACTTTCCGAGGGCGCTTTACTGAAGGGAAACAAGCCTGCTCCGTCGGATACGACGTTACCCAAAAGGCCCACAGTGCTTTGAGATGGCTGATTAAAAGACAGTCCTTCAGAAACGAAGACCAGGTAATCGTCTCTTGGGAACCTTCCGGAAAGACTCTTCCTCCGCTTGCAGCAAATTCCCTTGAGGCTTTTTTCGAGGTCGAAACAGGCGAAAATATCGCTGCGGATATACAGAGTACTCTAAGCACGGGGGATATAGGGCAGGAGTTCGCCCTGAAACTTAAGAAAAAGATCTCAGGGTGGAGCGCAAAACTCGGAGAGGCAGACCGGATTATTGTTATGGGTTTAGACTCCGCCACCCCAGGCCGGATGGCCATAACGCTCTACCGGGACTTGAAGGGTTCGGATTTTCTTCACCGCCTTGAAGACTGGCACACTTCTTTTGCATGGCATCAGCGCTATAGTAAAGATGTGCACTTCATCGGGGCGCCCTCGCCTAAAGACATTGCAGATGCTGCTTATGGCAGACGGATAGATGTCAAGTTGAGCAAAGCCACTGTTGAGCGGATACTTCCCTGCATAGTCGACGGAGTACCTATACCACAGGATCTGGTGCGTTCAACCTGTTTCAGGGCGGCTGGTAGGGCTGGGCTCGAATTCTGGGAGTGGCGCAAAATTCTTGGAATCGCATGCGGATTATACAGGGGCTCTCACAAAGAAAGGGGCTATAGCATGGCGCTCGAGACACAAAGAAACACAAGAGACTACCTTTTCGGCCGCTTGCTTGCGGTAGCGGAAAACATCGAATCCTACGCTCTTTTTCTAGGCGGAGAAAAGAGGGATACAAACGCCGCGAAGCTCATGCACCGCTTTTCGGAACGTCCAAACACTACCTGGCTTCTAATACGTCAGGCGCTGACGCCTTATATAACGCGACTGCAAAGCCAGAGACCGGCTTTTTTGTATGCGATGAACAAGCTTCTCGGCGAGATTCATTCCGCTTTCGTAACCGAGGATTTCCTGAAGGATACACCTTTGTCAGGCGAGTTCCTTCTGGGGTTTTACTGTCAGAGGCACGAACTCGTGCAGAAAAAAGAAACGGAAGGACACGACGATACTCCGGAGTCCGAAACCGAAAACATCCTGCAGGAGGAGGAATAAAGCATGTCGCTCAGCAAAAAAATTGATTTTGCGGTTCTGTTATGCGTACGCAACGCCAATCCCAACGGAGATCCTCTAAACGGCAACCGTCCTAGAATTACCTATGATGGATTAGGGGAAATTTCCGATGTGTGCATAAAACGGAAGATTCGAGACAGGGTCATGGAAAGCGGCGTATCAATCTTTGTCCAGGCGGATGACAGGAAAATCGACGAATATCATTCACTGAAGGCTCGAGCTGAGGCTACTTTGGGCAAAAAAATGGGAGGCGCCGATACTGTTAAAAAAGCCTGCGAAACATGGTTTGATGTGCGAGCATTTGGACAACTTTTCGCTTTTAAGTCCGCAAAAAACGATAATTCCGGAGTTTCCATCCCAATCCGAGGCCCGGTGACCGTTCAGTCCGCGTTCACCATCGAACCCGTCAGCGTCACAAGCACGCAGATAACTAAAAGCGTTAGTGGCGAGGAAGGAAAAGATGGCAAGCGAAGTTCCGATACCATGGGTATGAAACACCGGGTCGATAGTGGATACTATGTTTTTTACGGCAGCATGAATCCTCAACTAGCAGAAAAAACCGGCTTTGACGACCAGGATGCCGGAGTAATCAAAAACATTCTGCCCAAACTTTTTGAAAACGACGCCTCATCAGCCCGTCCCGAAGGCAGCATGAGGGTATGCAAAGTATTCTGGTGGGAACATAACTCCAAGTCGGGTCAATACTCGTCCGCCAAAGTCCATGGTACAGTACGCTTCAACGCGGACGGCACTTACGAAGAGCAGAGGCTGGACGGACTGACCCCCGAGGTACTGGAGGGATTTTAACTCCTCATGTACTCCGACGAAGATTTACTTTTAATTTCCGGACTACAGCACCTGAGCTTCTGTGAACGCCGATGGGCAATAATTCACATGGATCAGGAGTGGGCAGAAAACGTCCTTACCATTGAAGGGAAACAGTTGCATCAGCGAGTTCACGAGCAGGGCGCCGAATCCAGAGGCCAGGTGCGTCTTGTAAGGGGGCTGCAGCTCCACTCTTTCGCACTTGGCCTCTTCGGTGTTGCGGACTTGGTCGAATTCCATAACACTCCCGAAGGGTTGAAACCCTATCCCGTGGAGTATAAACGGGGTGGAAAGCGCTATGAACGCTCCGACGAGATACAGCTATGCGCACAGGCGATGTGCCTCGAAGAAATGCTTGGAGCCTCAGTTCGTGAAGGCGCGATCTTCTATGGTCAGCCGAGGAAAAGACACCAAGTAGGCTTCGATGGACTGCTAAGGGAGAATGTCGGTTTTCTTTGCAAAAGAGCAAGGGAGCTTTTGGAAAAAAAGCGTATCCCTCCGGCGATTATTGCGCCTCACTGCGGCAACTGCTCTTTAAATTCCGTATGTATGCCTGAGTTAAGCGGAAAAGACCGATCTAAACGATATTTAGAAGAAATTATTACTTGTATCGAGGACAATGTAACATGAGACAGATACTGAACACTTTATTTGTGACCACTCAGGGAACCTGGCTTTCTCAAGACGGAGAGAATGTAGTGGTTCATCTGGACAGGGAGACATCGAAAAAGTTCCCGATACACCTATTCGAGTCTATTGTGTGTTTCGGCAAGGTTAACGCAACTGGACCGTTGATGGGTTTCTGCGGACGTAAGGGGGTTCCGATTTCTTTCCTTTCAGAAAACGGACGCTTCCTTGCACGCGTAGACGGTCCCGTTAGGGGCAACGTTCTTTTAAGGCGCGAACAATACCGAACGGCCGACGACAAAGACAGATCGCTCGCTATCGCTAAAAGTGTTATTATTGGAAAAATTGGCAATACAAGGGCCGTGCTGATGCGTAGCGCAAGAGACAATCCGGACGCCGCGCCTGAAATACTCTCTGGAGTGGTGAAATATTTGGCGAGAACAGTGGAAGAACTCAAGAGAGCAGCTTCAACAGATACATTAAGGGGTCTTGAAGGGGATGCGGCCCAAAGTTATTTCGGGGTCTTCAATAACATGATCCTCAACCAGAAAGAAGAATTCACTTTCGAGGGCCGGTCCCGAAAACCTCCAATGGACAGAGTGAATGCTATGCTCTCTTTTGTCTATTCATTGCTTGCTCATGACATAGCCTCCGCGCTTGAAGGGGTTGGTCTTGACCCGGCTGTAGGCTACCTTCACAAAGAACGCCCTGGTCGCCCCAGTTTGGCGTTGGACATTATGGAAGAATTTCGCACTTGGCTGGTCGACCGCCTTGTTCTCTCTCTTATTAATCTGAAACAGGTCAAACCAGAAGGATTTGAAAAGAGTGAAAGCGGAGCTGTCCTGATGGATGATGTAACAAGAAAGGCTGTAATTGCAGCTTGGCAAAGAAGAAAGCAAGACGAATTGATCCATCCTTTCCTAGGTGAAAAAATGCAGATAGGGTTAATTCCTCATATTCAGGCTCGGCTTATGGCTCGCCATATCAGAGGTGAATTGGAGGTATATCCGCCATTTCAGTGGAAGTAGGCTATTAATATGATGGTTCTAGTGACATATGACGTCAGCACAGAAACAGAAGGAGGGAAACGCCGTCTGCGCAGAGTAGCCAAACATTGTGAGAATTTCGGTCAAAGAGTGCAGAACTCGGTATTCGAATGTTTGGTCACTCCAGCCCAATGGGCCGATCTCAAATTCAAACTTGAAAAAGAGATCGATGAAAATCATGACAGTTTGAGATACTACTTTCTGGGAGCCAATTGGGAACGCAGGGTTGAACATTTCGGAACAAAAGAATCATACAATCCTCAGGGGTTGATCATGATCTGATTGTTTTGCGCGAAGCGCTGGCTAACATCCTGCCCAAAATGGAAAAGCTCGAAAAAACTAGTATCTATGGGAAGTTTTGGGGATAATTGAAATTAGCATTCGCGATCCGCACCTTGACAACCGTGGCAATCATTGGAGAGCTTATAAAGCAAAATAAAACGATATTCATTTGGCACTTCGCGGAACAGATGTTCTAAATCCTTATGGCATCATGCTTTAAGGAGGGTGCTGTCGCCCCCCGCGCGGGGGCGTGAGTTGAAACA
>WPCG01135492.1_pt1 | contig 17855 bp, 19 predicted proteins | sample 5403311 | NCBI WGS metagenome assembly WPCG01 (sample SAMN12869467, study PRJNA574797) | sludge metagenome | isolation source: wastewater treatment of Control | place: China:Beijing | collected 2019-05-17 | reverse complement strand
GGCTGCCGCGGGCGCGGCACTGGCCTTCCTCGCCGCCGGCCTGGGCGGCGCCCTGCTCACTTTGCCGCTGCTCTTCGGGGTCATCGCGCTCAGCCCGGAGTGCCGCACCCCGCGCATCAGCGGCGCGCTGCTGCTCGCCCTGTGCTGCGCGCTGGGTGCAGCGGCGCTGTGGCCACTGGCGCTGCACTACCAGCAGCCGGAGCTTTTTGCACTGTGGTGGGAGAGCGACTGGGGCAGCTTCGGCGGCGCCCTGCCCGCCGACCGCCTGCGCCCCTTCGTGGAGGACATCGGCTGGTTCACCTGGCCGCTGTGGCCAATCGCGCTGTGGTCGCTGTGGCTCGCCCGCCGGCGCCTGTTCAGCCTGCCCGTACAACTGCCGCTGGCCGCCACAGTGCTGGCGGTGATCTGGCTGGTGACCGACTATGAACCCGAGGTCAGCACCCTGCTCGCGCTCGTCGCGCCGCTGGCCCTGCTCGCCGCCGGTGGCGTGACCCGCCTGCGCCGCGGCGCCGCCAACGCCTTCGACTGGTTCGGGGTGATGACCTTCGCGGTGTTCGCGCTGCTGGTGTGGCTGGGATGGACCGCGCAGGTGTTTTCCTGGCCCCCCGGGCTGGCGCGTCACGTTGCCCGCTACGGCCCCGATTTCGTCCTCCAGGGCGAGGCCCGTCAGGCCATGCTCGGCGCCCTGGCCTGCGCGCTGTGGCTGCTGCTGGCGTGGAAGCTGCCGCGTTCGCCGCAACGCGGCCCGGCAAACTGGGCGATGGGCATGACCATGCTGTGGTGCCTGGCGGTGATCCTGCTGATGCCGTGGTTCCAGCACGGGCGCAGCTACCGCCCGGCGGTGGAAGCCCTGCAGGTGGCCCTGGCCGAGTACAGCGAGGAGTGTGTCGCCAGCACCGGGCTGTCGCCCAGCGTGCGCGCTTCGCTGGATTACTACGCCGGCCTGCGGCCGCTCGCCGTCGGCCCCCAGGGCAGCCCGTGCCGGCTGCTGCTGGTGCATGAGGACCGCCGCAGCAAGCCGCCTTCACTGTCGCCGGAATGGCTGTCGGTGTGGGAGCACAGCCGCGGCGGCGACAAGCAGCGCGAAGCCTTCCGCCTCTACCACCGTCAGCCGTAGATCAGGCACATCCCCGGCGTCGAGCCCTGCTGCGGGGCGAAGTAGCCCAGCAGGTAGAAGAACAGGATCACCCCTGCGATGATCAGCAGGCGTCGCCGCCGGGCGCGGGCCCAGGCGACGACAGCTGCGAGCAGCACGCCCAGTCTTGCCATCTCAGGACAGGCGCAGGAAGGTGTCGCGGTAGTGGCGCAGTTCGGCGATGGATTCGTGGATGTCGGCCAGGGCCTCATGCTTGCCCTTCTTCTCCACGCCCTTGTACACCTCCGGGCGCCAGCGCCTGGCGAGTTCCTTGAGGGTGGACACGTCGAGGTTGCGGTAGTGGAACCACGCTTCCAGCTGCGGCATGTAGCGCGCCATGAAGCGGCGATCCTGGCACACCGAGTTGCCGCACATCGGCGAGGTGCGCGCCGGCACCCATTCCTTGAGGAAGGCCAGCATCTGCGCTTCGGCCTCCGCCTCGCCCACCGTGGACGCCTGCACACGGGCGGTCAGTCCGGACTTGCCATGGGTGTTGCGGTTCCATTCGTCCATGCCGTCGAGCACGCTGTCGGGCTGGTGGACGGCAATCACCGGGGCTTCGGCGACGACGTTGAGCTGGCTGTCGGTGATGACGACGGCAATTTCGATGATGCGGTCGCGATCCGGTTCGAGCCCGGTCATCTCCATGTCCAGCCAGATGAGGTGGTTCTGATCCTGTGCCATAATCGTTCGGCCAATAATGAAACGAGAAGGCGCTGATTGTGTCACAGAAAGCGTCCTGCCTCCCGCCCCCCGACCGCCCCCGATGACCGCCACCGCCTTTGCCGCCCTCTTCGTCTGCGTGCTGCTCGCCGGCAGCGCCCTGCGCGCCGTGCTGATGCTGCGCCAGATGCGCCATGTTGCCGCCCACCGCGAGAGCGTGCCGGCGGCCTTCGCCGCCACCATCGGCCTCGCCTCGCACCGCAAGGCGGCGGACTACACCGCGGCACGGATGCGCATCGGCCTGGTCGAACTGGCGGTCTCGGTGCTCTTCGTCCTCGCCCTCACCCTCGGCGGCGGCCTGCAGGCGGTGAGCGGGCTGTGGCTGGCGGCCTTCGCGCACGACAGTCTCGCCCACGGCATCGCCATGCTCGCCACCCTGGCGGTGCTGAGCTGGCTGGTGGATCTGCCCTTCGCGCTTCTGCGCACCTTCGGCATCGAGAAGCGCTTCGGCTTCAACCGCATGACACCGCGGCTGTATGCCGCCGACACTGCCCGCGAAGCCCTCCTCGGCGTCCTCATCGGCCTGCCGGTGCTGGCCGCGGTGCTGTGGCTGATGGGCGCGATGGGGGAACTGTGGTGGCTGTGGGTATGGGCCTTCTGGCTGGGGGTGAACCTGCTCGCCCTGCTCATCTGGCCGACCTTCATCGCCCCGCTGTTCAACACTTTCACGCCGCTGGCCGACGACAGCCTGCGCAGCCGCGTCAACGCGCTGCTGGAGCGCTGCGGTTTCCGCGCCCGCGGCCTGTTCGTGATGGACGGCTCGAAGCGCTCGGCGCACGGCAACGCCTACTTCACCGGCTTCGGTGCCGCCAAGCGCATCGTCTTCTTCGACACCCTGCTCGACAAGCTCGCCCCGGAAGAGGTTGAGGCGGTACTTGCCCACGAGCTCGGCCATTTCCACCACCGCCACATCGTCAAGCGCATCGCCGTGCTGGGCGCCACCAGCCTGGCGCTGTTCGCCGTGCTGGGCTGGCTGATCGCGCAGCCGTGGTTCTACGCCGGCCTCGGTGTCGACACCCCGGGCACCGCTGCGGCACTGGCGCTGTTCGCCCTCGCCCTGCCCGCCTTCAGCTTTCCGCTCTCGCCGCTGCTCAGCCACTGGTCGCGCAAGCACGAGTTCGAGGCCGACCGCTATGCCGCGCGCCAGACCCGCGCCGCCGATCTGGTCAGCGCGCTGGTGAAGCTCTACCGCGACAACGCTGCCACGCTTACCCCCGATCCCCTGTATTCGCGCTTCTTCGATTCCCATCCGCCGGCCGCCGTGCGCGTTGCACGTCTGCAGGCGGCGCCGTGAGCCACCGCCCCGCACCCAGGAGGAGACGACCCATGATGCGCACCACAACCCTCGCCCTGCTCAGCCCGCTGGCCCTGCTGCTGCCCGCCACGGCCGCCGCCGACCCCTTCCCCGCCGCAGACCGCACCGCCGGCCAGCGCATGCACGCAGAGATGTGCATCGAGTGCCACGCACGCCGTTTCGGCGGCGAGGACGGCGCCGAGATCTACACCCGCTTCGACCGCCGCGTGAGCACTCCCGGCGCGCTGGAGCAGCAGCTCACCGCCTGTACGGCAATGCTCGACCTCGACCTTTTCCCCGAGGACGAACACCACATCGCCGGCTATCTCAACGACCGCTATTACAAGTTCAAGTGAAACATCGCCCTGCCGGCGGCCGCATGTTGCGCGGCCTGATCACCGCGGCCTTCGGCCGCCACTACGAGATCCTCACCGACGAGGGCCGCCTGCAGGGCTATCCGCGGGGCAAGAAGAGCGTCTTTGCCTGCGGTGACGAGGTTGACCTGGCGCCGCGCGGCGACGACCAGGGCGCCATCGAATACCTTCATCCGCGGCGCAGCCTGCTGTGGCGCTCCGACGCCTTCCGCGAAAAGCTCATCGCCGCCAACATCGACCAGGTGGTGATCGTCGTCGCCACCGAGCCGGGCTTCTCCGACCTGCTGGTGTCGCGCTGCCTGTGCGCGGCCGAGGCGCAGGACGTCGCCGCGCTGATCGTCCTCAACAAGGCCGACCTCGGCGAGCGCCTGCCGGCGGCGCGCGCATCCCTCGAACTGTTCACCGCGCTCGGCTACCGCGTCGTCGAACTGGCGGCGATCGATGGCGCCGATGCCCTGCGCGCGCATCTGCACGGGCGCCGCAGCATCTTCGTCGGCCAGTCCGGGATGGGCAAATCGACCCTCACCAATGCGCTGATCCCCGAGGCCCGCGCGGCCACGCGGGAGATCTCCACGGCCCTCGATGCGGGCAAGCACACCACCACCTTTGCGCGCCTGTACGCCCTCGGCGACCACGGCTGGCTGGTCGACAGCCCCGGACTGCAGGCCTTCGGCCTTGCCCACCTGGCACCCGAGGAACTCGCCGAGTGTTTCGTCGAGTTCCGCCCCCACCTTGGCAATTGCCGCTTCCGCGACTGCCAGCACGATGCCGAGCCGGGCTGCGCGCTGCAGGCAGCGCTGAGCGCCGGCGCCATCCACCCGCGGCGCTTCGAGCACTACCGCGCGATCCGCGAAGAGATCCTCGCCGCCCGCCGCCTCAACCCGGGCTGGTAAGCCCTCTCAGGACACCGGCACGAGGAAGTCGTCGGCGATGCGGTTGCCGAGGTCCTGCACGCGGCTGAGCAGGCGCACGACGTAGTTGTGCAGGCCGTCGCGGACGATGTCGTCGATGCGGCCGAAGCGCAGTTGCGCCTCCAGTTCGCCGGCACGGCGCTCGGTTTCCGCGGAGTGGTCGTTGGCCACCGCCTGCAGGTTGGAATAGACCTCTTTCAGGCAGCGCGCGATGGAGCGCGGCATGTCCACCCGCAGCAGCAGCAGCTCGGCCACCCGCGACGGCGTGATGAGGTCGCGGTAGACCTTGCGATACACCTCGAAGGCCGACACCGAGCGCAGCAGTGCGCTCCACTGGTGATAGTCGGCGGCGCCGCCCTCGACCTCGCCGGCGGGCAGCAGCAACTGGTATTTGACGTCGAGGATGCGGGCGGTGTTGTCGGCGCGTTCGAGGAAGGTACCGAGGCGGATGAAGCGCAGTGATTCATCCTGCAGCATGGTGCCGATGGTGACCCCGCGCGACAGGTGAGAGCGGTACTTGACCCACTCGAAGAACTCGCCGGCCCCGGAGTCGGCCAGCATCTCGGGGGTGAAGTCGCGCATCTTCAGCCAGGTGCCGTTGGTGGTCTCCCACAGCTCGGAGGTCAGCGTGCCGCGCACCGCGTGGGCGTTCTCGCGCGCCGCGCGCAGGCAGTTGCGCACGCTGGAAGGATTCTCGGCATCGAAGACCATGAAGGCCAGTACGTTGTCGGCGGACAGTTCGCCGTGGCTGCGGTAATAGGCGCCTTCCAGCCCCATGATGCGCAGCGTCGCGCCCCAGGCCTGCTCCTGCTGCACGGCGGACTGCGGCATCATCGACATGCGGTGATTGACGTCGAGGATGCGGGCGATGTTCTCGGCGCGCTCCATGTAGCGTGCCATCCAGTAGAGGTGATCGGCGGTACGGCTCAGCATCGTGTTTCTCCCAGTGTTCTCGCGTGCACCGCGCTCAGGCTTCCAGCACCCAGGTATCCTTGGTCCCGCCGCCCTGCGACGAGTTGACCACCAGCGAACCCTCGCGCAGCGCCACCCGGGTGAGGCCGCCGGCAACCAGCTGCACCTCCTCGCCGGAGAGCACGAAGGGCCGCAGGTCGATGTGACGCGGCGCGATGCCGGCATCGACGAAGGTCGGGCAGGTCGACAGCGCCAGCGTGGGCTGGGCGATGTAGCGCTCGGGATGGGCGACGAGGATCTGCCGGAAGGCCTCGACCTCGGCCTTGGTGGCGGCGGGGCCGACCAGCATGCCGTAGCCGCCGGCGCCGTGCACTTCCTTCACCACCAGTTTGGCGAGGTTGTCGAGCACGTAGGCGAGGTCATCGGCCTTGCGGCACATGTAGGTCGGCACGTTGTGCAGGATGGGCTCTTCGTCGAGGTAGAAGCGCACCATGTCGGGGACGTAGGGGTAGATCGACTTGTCGTCGGCAACGCCGGTGCCGATGGCGTTCGACAGCGTCACCCGCCCGGCGCGGTAGGCCTGCAGCAACCCGGGCACGCCGAGCACGGAATCCTTGCGGAAGGCGGTGGGATCGAGAAAATCGTCGTCGATGCGGCGGTAGATCACATCCACACGCTGAGGCCCGCGCGTGGTGCGCATGAAGACCTGGTCATCCTGTACGAACATGTCCTGCCCCTCGACCAGTTCCACGCCCATCTGCTGGGCGAGGAAGGCGTGCTCGAAGTAGGCGCTGTTGTAGGCGCCCGGCGTCATCACCACCACAGTCGGGTCGGCCACCCCGGTGGGGGCAACGCTGCGCAGGGTGTTGAGCAGGATGTCGGGATAGCGGTCCACCGGCGCGACGCGGTAGCGCGAGAACAGGCGCGGGAAGAGCCGCATCATCATCTTGCGGTTCTCCAGCATGTAGGACACCCCCGAGGGCACCCGCAGGTTGTCCTCCAGAACGTAGTACTCGCCCTTGCCGGCACGCACGATGTCTACCCCGGCGATGTGGGCGTAGAGGTCGCGGGCAACATCCACCCCCTGCATCTCCTTGCGGTACTGGGCGTTGTTGAGCACCTGCTCGGCGGGAATGCGCCCGGCCTTGAGGATGTTCTGGTCGTGGTAGACGTCGTGGATGAAGAGGTTCAGTGCCTTCACGCGCTGGCGCAGGCCGGCCTGCAGCATGGCCCACTCGTCGGCGGGGATGATGCGCGGCACGATGTCGAAGGGAATCAGGCGCTCGGTGCCGGCGTTTTCGCCATAGACGGCGAAGGTGATGCCATGGCGATGGAACAGCGCGTCGGCCTCGGCACGCTTCTGGTTGATGCGCTCCTCGGGCATCTCCGACAGCCAGCTGGCAAAGGAGGCGTAGTGCGGACGCACCCGCCCGGCCTCGTCGATCATTTCGTTGTAGAAGGTCTTGTTGCTCATGACGCCGGGCCCGCCTCTTGGTTGGTGAAACTGACAGGGTAATGACAGCGAGAAACGTGCCAGGGTTCTGTCCGCGGCGCGCCGGGGTTTTGCGGTCTGGCGGCGAACAGGCGCACCAAAGCGGTGCATCGTCACGCCGCAAGGACGGTGGCGTGGTGCATGGCCAACCCCTGGCCCGCATTTCTCACACCAAACCTGAGGCGGGGGCCGATGCACTCGCCGTGGCACGCCGTACTCCCTCACGCCGCCTCGACGTAGTGTCAGCTACGCCTTCGGCGCCGCTCAGTCCGTGCGGCGCACCACGGCGGCGCCTCGACCCCCTCGCGACGTGAGGGTGTGAGAATTGCGGGCGAGCACCGGGCAGGGCGAAAAAAAACCCGCCGTAGCGGGTTTTTCTGGCTGAGATCAACGGCGCTCAGATGCGCTCGAAGATCGCCGCAATACCCTGGCCGCCGCCGATGCACATGGTGACCAGCGCGTAACGCCCGTTGGTGCGCTGCAGCTCATACACCGCCTTGGTGGCAATGAAGGCACCGGAGCAGCCCACCGGGTGACCCAGGGCGATGGCACCGCCGTTGGGGTTGGTCTTGGCCATGTCGAGTTCCAGACCCTTGGCCACGGCCAGCGCCTGCGCGGCGAAGGCTTCGTTGGACTCGATCACGTCCATCTGGTCAAGGCTCAGGCCGGCGCGCTTGAGCGCCAGCTTGGAGGCCGGGATGGGGCCCTCGCCCATGACGTCGTTGGGCACGCCGGCGACGGCGTAGGACACCAGACGGGCCATCGGCTTGTAGCCGGCACTGGCCGCCGCGGCAGCGTCGGCGAGCACGAAGAAGGCCGCACCGTCGTTGATCCCGGAGGCGTTGCCGGCGGTCACGCTGCCGTCTTTCTTGAAGGCGGGCTTCATCTTCGCCAGCGCTTCCAGGGTGGTCATGCGCGGATGCTCGTCGGTGTCGAACACCGTCTCGCCCTTGCGGGTCTGCTGCACGATGGGGACGATCTGCGACTTGAAGTAGCCGGCGGCGATGGCGCGCGCGGCACGCTCCTGGGATTCCAGCGCGAAAGCATCCTGCTCTTCACGGCTGATGCCCCACTTGGTGGCCAGGTTCTCGGCGGTGATGCCCATGTGGCCAACGCCGAAGGGGTCGGTGAGCACGGAAACCATCATGTCGATGGCCTTGGCGTCGCCCATGCGCGCACCGGAGCGCAGCGCCGGCATCATGTAGCCGCCGCGCGACATCACTTCGACGCCGCCGCCGACGCCGAATTCGCAGTCGCCGAGCATGATCGACTGGGCGGTGGAGACGATGGCCTGCAGGCCGGAGGAGCACAGGCGGTTGACCTGCATGGCCACCGAGTCCATCGGCAGGCCGGCCTGGATGGAAGCGACGCGCGGCACATAGGCGTAGCGCGAATCGGTGGGGATGCAGTTGCCCACGGTGACGTAGTTGATCTGCTGGGGGTCGACGCCGGAGCGGGAGACCGCCTCGCGCATCACGGTACCGGCAAGCTCGGCGGGCTCGATGCTGCTCAGCGAACCACCGAAAGCACCGATTGCGGAGCGCACTGCGCTCAGGACTACGACTTCACGATTTGCCATCTGAAACTCCCACTCCTTGATGTCAATCAACCGCCAACCCAGCCGGCAACGCCGACCAGGGCCAGCAACAGCAGGCAGAGCAGCAGGGCCCGCCATACCAGGCCCACCGTACTCTGCATGTAATCGGCATCGGCTTCATCGCCGAGGCCCAGTTCCGGTCTTTCCATGACTTCGCCGGATTCATGCACCGGCATGCCCAGACGCACGCCCATCGCACCGGCACCGCTGGCAAGCAGTATACCGGAGGCCTTGTCGGCCCACAGGACGGCCTGGGTACGCCAGCAGAATATCGCCCCTTCGAAGTCGCCGACCACCGAGAACGACGCCGAAGTCAGGCGGATCGGTACGTAGTCGATGATCTCGAAGGCCTTGCGCGCAAAGGCGCCAAACTGGCCGAACTCGGCATCGCGGCGGCTGCCCCAGTCCTCCGCCAGGTAGCGCGCGACGCGATACAGCACCGCGCCGAGCGGGCCGGGCAGGATGATGAACCAGAACACTACACCGAAGACGTTACGATGTGCCGACAGCAGGGCCTGCTCGATGGCCAGGCGGGCAACCTCCGAGGAACTCGCCTCGCGGTACTGGTGACCACGCCACTCGCCAAGCAACGCGCGCGCGCGGTCGAGTTCGCCCATGCGCAGGGCCAGGTGGATGTCGGTGAAGAAGTGGCTTTCGTGGCGGAAGCCCATGGTGAGGTAGAGCACGCCGACGTTGAAGGCGAAGGCCAGCAGCGGGTGGATGGCGCACAGCAGGTAGAACAGCGCCGCGGTGAGCGCCACCGCCGCGAGCACCAGCAGCCACCAGGCGAGCTGGCCGTGACGCGCGCTGCCGTCGTTGAAACGCTCCACCAGCAGGCCCGAAAGGCGGGCCAGCGGCGCGCCGACGACCTGCTGCGCGGCCAGGGGACGAACCTGCTCGATGAGCAGGGCAACGATCAGCGAAAAAAGCGTCATGCGGTCGGTCTGGAAGATTCTGGCCGGCGGCACGCCCGCCCGGGCCTGTGTGTGACGATACCACAAGTGAACGACGGTTGATGCGCGCAAACGCCCACGGGCCAAGGCTTGCCGCGCCAGCGGGAGCGACGCCGGGGATGTCCGGCAGGAGGCCCGGCCAATAATTACTATTGACCGACCGGTCAATCAATTCTATATTTTCTTGACCCAGATCATTTTTTGCTCTGGCGAACTTGCGGCGAGGCACTGCACCGCCCCGCCGCCCCATACCAAGATGAGGAGACACACATGGCCCGTAACGAAAAGCTTGCTCAGCAGATGGAGTTTCCGCCGGCGACCGAGCAGCCCAACGTCTATCCGCTCTCCTGGCACGCCCAGACCGCGAAGATGGAGGAGGTCTGGGACGCCGCCCAGCGCGAGAACTGGGATCCGAAGAAGCTGCCCTGGGACACGCTGGACGTCGAGTCCTACTCCTGGGAGGAGCGTGAGGCCATCGCCTACTGGTGGACGCTGCTGTCGGTGTTCGACGCCTCCGCTCCCCCGGTGTTTGCCGAAGCCTTCATCAAGACCTATGAAGTGCATGAGGAAGACCCGGTGCGCCGCTGCTTCTTCTCGGTGACCCGCGACGAGCAGAACCACGAACAGATGTGCGGCCTGGCGATCACCAAGTTCCTGGAGCACCCGGACCCGCTGACCTACGAACCGAAGACCGAACTCGGCAAGCGTCTGCAGAAGAACGCCAAGTGGCTGTACTACAACGGCGGGCGTTACTGGAGCGGCTACAAGCAGGCTGTGCCGAAGTACTCGCTGGCGGTGCTGTTCAGCTCCTTCCTGATGGGCGAGATCGCTGCGGCGACGATCTTCAAGCAGATGCACGACAACTCCCGCGAACTGGTGTTCAAGGAAGCCTTCCGCAACATCGGCCGCGACGAAGGCCGCCACATGGCCATCTGTATGGCACTGATGGAGCGCGACTACCCGAAGATGCCGGCCGAGGACAAGGCTCTGGTGACCAAGCAGATCCGCGCCGGCTACCTTTTCCTCTCCGCCGTGCTGTTCGAACCGCCGATGGAATTCTGGGATCTGCCCAACGACTTCATCGACAACCAGCGCGAGGCCGAGGAAGTGGCGCGCGGCGCGGGCTTCGGCGTACCCAGCTATGAGGCCAAGAAAGAGAACTGGAAGAACGCCATGCTCAACCTGAAGGGCGTGCTCGACCGCTACGGCATTCCCTTCCCGGCGATTCCGGAAGTCGGCATCACCGGCCAGGAAGTGTCGGACATCGACATGCAGGACATCATCCCGGTGTTCTGAGCCCTCGCAGCACGCACGACAACGGGCCGCGGGCAATGCACCCGCGGCCCTTTTGCACCTCCTCGATACCCCCTGAGCGGGAGACAACAATGCAGAAGATCCGCCTCCATCCCTCCGGCCGCGAGGTCGAATGCGCCGCCGGCGACACCGTGCTCGGCGCGCTGGAAAAGGCCGGCTACGCGCTGCCCAACAACTGCCGCGCCGGCGCCTGTGGCGAATGCAAGGTGAAGGTACTGTCCGGCCAGTTCGACCAGGGCATGGTGCTCGACATGGCGCTCTCGCAGGACGAGCGCAAGCAGGGCTACGGGCTGATGTGCATGGCCAAGCCGCTGTCGCCGGAACTGGTCATCGAATGGGGCACCGAAGACGCCAAGCCCAAGCTCTTTCCGCCGCGCGAGGACCAGCGCTTCGTGCTCACCGACCGCATCGCGCGCACCCCGCGCATCCTCGAACTGCACTTCCGCCCGGTGGGCCAGCCGATGCGCTACTGGCCCGGGCAGTACGTCACCCTCGGCGACGAACGCGCCGGGGCGCCGGCGCGCTGCTACTCGATTGCCAACGCGCCGCGCCCGGACGGCGAGATCGTGCTGCAGATCACCCGTGTCGACGACGGCCAGACCAGCCGCTGGGTGCATGACAGCCTGAAGCCCGGCGACCTGGTGAAGATCTCCGGCCCCTACGGCACCTTCATCGGCGACCCCTCGGTGGACACCCCGGTGCTGTGCATGGCCGCCGGTTCGGGCCTGGCACCCATCCTCTCGCTCACCGAAGCAGCGCTGCGGCGCTCCTACCGCAAGCCGGTCACGCTGCTGTTCTCGGCACGCGCGGAGGCCGACCTCTACGACTCCGGGCTGATGAAGTACTGGGAGACGCGCCACCGCAACTTCACCTACCGCCCCACGCTCACCGGCGAGGCCTTTGAGGGCATGCTGCACGGACGCATCCCGGCGGTGCTGCCGGGCTTGTTCCCGGACCTCTCCAAGCACAGCGTATTCGTTGCCGGCAGCCCGGAATTCGTCGCTGCCTGCGTGGACGCCGCCAAGGCGCTGGGCGCGCAGGATGAGCTGATCCACACCGAGGGCTACTTCGGCCAGGCGGTGCCGCAGACCGCGCCCGCCAGCCATCTGGTGACGGCGTAAACGGCAGCGGGGGCAGCACAGCGGCTGCCCCCGCGCGTCCATCCCATTCGCTCAGTCGCGGAAGTTGCCGAACTGCAGCGGGAAGTCGGTGATGTCCTTCTTCACCAGTGCGATGGCGTCCTGCAGCACGTCGCGCTTGGCGCCGGAGACGCGCACTGCATCACCCTGGATGGCGGCCTGCACCTTCATCTTGCTGTCCTTGAGGAGCTTGACGATCTTCTTCGCCAGTTCCTGCTCGACGCCGACGCGCACCTTCACTTCCTGCTTGACCTTGTTGCCGGAGATCTTCTGCACGTCGCCGTAGTCGAGGCAGCGCACGTCGACCTTCTTCTTGGTCATCTCGGGAAGCAGGATGGCCTTCATCTGGTCGAGCTGGAAGTCACTGTCACCGAACAGGGTAATCAGCTTGTCGCCCAGTTCGAGCTTGGCGCTGGTGCCCTTGAAGTCGTGACGGCCGGCGATCTTGCTGTTGGACACCTCCACTGCATTGCGCAGCGAGGGCTGGTCCACCTCGGACATGATGTCGAATGACGGCATGGTGTGCCCTCCTCCGCCTCAGCCGAAGTGGCAGATGTAGTGGTAGGGCTCGCCAGCGACTTCGATGTCGAAGCTGGAATTGCCCGGCACGTCGAAGGACTCGCCGGCGCCGTAGGTCTTCCACTCGCTCTCGCCCTTGAGACGCACGCGGCAGCTGCCGGCCACGCCTTCCATGATCTCCGGCGCGCCAGTGTTGAAGGTCAGGCTGGCGGGCAGGATCACCCCCACCGACTTCTTCGTGCCGTCGGCCAGGACGATGGAGTGGCTGACGCACTTGCCGTCGAAATAGACGTTGGCCTTGGTGGTGACGGCCACGCCGTCGAACTTTTCAGTCACGCTCATTGCTCGTTCCGTAGTCATTCGATGCCCATCAGCTTCTGGATCAGGGCCTTCGAGACAAAGCCCACGAAGCCCAGACCGAGGCCGATGAACATCCACATCGCGCCGTACTTGCCGGCCTTGGATTCCTTGGCGAGATTGCCGATGATGAACAGCATGTAAAGGATGAGCACGGTAAAGCCAACCTTCAGGGCCAGCGACTCGAACTCCTCCAGGGTGAGGCCGAACATCACCACTTCATTGCCCATCGTGCGCGCCTCAGCCCCGCTTGCCCTTCGCGTTGGCGGCGATGCGCATGCGCAGCGCGTTCAGGCGGATGAAGCCGTGGGCGTCCTTCTGGTTGTAGGCGCCGGCGTCGTCCTCGAAGGTGGCGATGGTCGGATCGAAGAGCGAATCGGTCTTCGAGTCGCGCCCGGTGACGATGACGTTGCCCTTGTAGAGCTTGACGCGCACCCAGCCATTGACGGTCTGCTGAGTGTGGTCGATGAGCGCCTGGATGGCCTGGCGCTCGGGGCTCCACCAGTAGCCGTTGTAGATCATGCTGGCGTAGCGCGGCATGAGGTCGTCCTTGAGGTGGGCGACTTCGCGGTCGAGGGTGATCGACTCGATGGCGCGGTGCGCCTTGAGCAGGATGGTGCCGCCCGGGGTTTCGTAGCAGCCACGGCTCTTCATGCCGACGTAGCGGTTTTCCACCAGGTCAAGGCGGCCGATGCCGTGCTTGCCGCCCAGTTCATTGAGCTTGGCGAGCAGTTCGTGGGCCTTCATGCGGGTGCCGTTGATCGCCACCAGATCGCCCTTCTCGAACTCCAGGTCGATGTATTCGGCGGCGTCCGGTGCGGCTTCCGGCGACACCGTCCAGCGCCACATGTCTTCCTCGGCCTCGGCGGCGGGGTTTTCCAGGTGGCGGCCTTCGAAGGAGATGTGCAGCAGGTTGGCGTCCATCGAGTAGGGCGAACCGCCCTGCTTGTGCTTCATCTCGATCGGGATGCCTGCCTTCTCGGCGTAGGCGAGCAGCTTTTCACGCGACAGCAGGTCCCACTCGCGCCACGGGGCGATCACCTTCACGCCCGGCATCAGCGCGTAGTAGCCCAGTTCGAAGCGCACCTGGTCGTTGCCCTTGCCGGTGGCGCCGTGCGACACGGCCTCGGCACCGGTGGCGCGCGCGATCTCGATCTGGCGCTTGGCGATCAGCGGACGGGCGATGGAGGTGCCGAGCAGGTACTCGCCTTCATAGATGGTGTTGGCGCGGAACATCGGGAAGACGAAGTCGCGCACGAACTCTTCGCGCAGGTCGTCGATGAAGATGTTCTCCGGCTTGATGCCGAACTTCAGCGCCTTGGCACGCGCCGGTTCGAGCTCCTCGCCCTGGCCGAGGTCGGCGGTGAAGGTCACCACCTCGCACTGGTAGGTGTCCTGCAGCCACTTCAGGATCACCGAGGTATCCAGCCCGCCCGAATAGGCAAGCACCACTTTCTTCACGTCGCTCATCTTCTCGTCCAGTCCAATGCCAGGGGGCTTCGTGGGCTCCCCGCGCGGTTAGCAGCCATTCGCGTCATCACTTGCAGGTCCCGCCGCCGACGCGAGCCGCGGCGGAATCCTCGTCACTTGGGCTCGACCCTGCCGAGCACCAGGTATTCCATCAGCGCCTTCTGCGCGTGCAGGCGGTTCTCGGCCTCGTCCCACACCACCGACTGCGGACCGTCGATCACCTCGGCGGTCACTTCCTCGCCGCGGTGCGCGGGCAGGCAGTGCATGAACACCGCGTCCGGCGCGGCGACCGACATCATCTCGGCATCCACGCACCAGTCGGCAAAGGCCTTCATGCGTTCCTCGTTCTCCGCCTCGAAGCCCATCGAGGTCCACACGTCGGTGGTCACCAGATGGGCGCCCTTGCAGGCCTCCAGCGGGTCGGCGAACTGCTCGAAGTGATCAGTGCCGTAGAGGCCGGCGCGCTCCGGCTCGACCTCGTAGCCCGGCGGTGTGGACACGTGGACGTTGAAGTCCAGCACTTCGGCCGCCTGCAGCCAGGTGTTGCACATGTTGTTGGAGTCGCCCACCCAGGCCACGGTCTTGCCCTGAATCGGGCCGCGATGCTCGATGAAGGTGAAGATGTCGGCGAGGATCTGGCAGGGGTGGTATTCGTTGGTGAGGCCATTGATCACCGGCACGCGCGAGTTGGCGGCGAAGCGCTCGATGATGTCCTGGTCGAAGGTGCGGATCATCACCACGTCGCTCATGCGCGAGATCACCTGCGCGGCATCCTCCACCGGCTCGCCGCGGCCCAGCTGCGAGTCGCGGGTGTTGAGGTAGATCGCCGAGCCGCCGAGCTGGTGCATGCCGGCCTCGAAGGACAGCCGCGTACGCGTGCTGGCCTTCTCGAAGATCATCACCAGGGTGCGGTCGAACAGCGGATGGTAGGGCTCGTAGCGCTTGTACTTGTCCTTGATCCAGCGCGTGCGCTCGAAGAGGTAGTCGAACTCCTCGCGGGTGAAGTCCTTGAACTGCAGGAAATGCTTGTTTGCCGTCATCGGATCGCTGCCTTACTCATTGCGCGAGGAAGTCGCGCACCAGCGGAGCCAGGCGTTCGACCAGCGTCGCCGCTTCGGCCTCGGTGAAAGTCAGCGGCGGCAGCAGGCGGATCACCCGCTCGGCGGTGACGTTTAGGAGCACGCCGGCCTCCAGCGCTTGCCCGACCAGGGCACCGCACGGGCGGTCGAGCTCGATGCCGAGCATCAGGCCGCGGCCGCGGATGTCCACGACCCCGGCAACGCCTTCCAGTGCACGGCGCATGCCCTGGCGGATGGCCTCGCCAACCTCGACGGCGTTGGACATCAGGCCTTCGGTCTCGATCACCTCCAGCGTGGTCAGCCCGGCGGCGCAGGCGAGCGGATTGCCTCCGAAGGTGGAGCCGTGATTGCCGGGACCGAACAGCCCGGCCGCGCGCCCGGCGGTCACGCAGGCGCCGATGGGCACCCCGGAGCCGAGGCCCTTGGCCAGGGTCATCACATCGGGCATCACCCCGGCGTGCTGCCAGCCGAACCAGCGCCCGGTGCGGCCGACGCCGCACTGCACCTCGTCGCAGATCAGCAGCCAGCCGCGCTGGTCGCAGATCTCGCGCAGTTCGCGCTGGAACTGTTCGTCGGCCACATTGATGCCGCCCTCGCCCTGGATCATCTCCAGCATCACCGCCACCACACTGTGGTTGTGCTCGGCAACGGCGCGGATCGCAGCGATGTCCTTGTATGGCACGCGCACGAAACCGCTTACCAGGGGCTCGAAACCGGCCTGAGCCTTGCGGTTGCCGGTGGCCGAGAGGGTTGCCATGGTACGGCCGTGAAAGGCGTTCTCCATGACGATGATGGTAGGCAGCTCGATACCCTTGCGGTGGCCGTAGAAACGCGCCAGCTTGATCGCCGCCTCGTTGGCCTCGCAACCGGAGTTGCAGAAGAACACCTCTTCCATCCCCGACAGCGCCGCCAGGCGATCGGCGAGCTTTTCCTGCAGGGGAATGCGGTAGAGGTTGGAGGTGTGCAGCACGCTGGCGGCCTGCTCGGCGATCGCCCGCACCAGACGCGGGTGATTGTGCCCGAGGGTGGATACCGCGATACCGGACAGCGCATCCAGATAGGCCTTGCCAGCCTCATCGTAGATCCACGCGCCTTCGCCGCGAGCAAAGGCCACCGGCAGTCTGGCGTAGGTGTTCATGAGATGGGACATGGATAACCCCGAAATGAATGAAGCACAAAACGCTCACGGCGGCACAGGCCGCCGTGAGATTGGCAAAGAGGGGATGGTAAGGGAAAGTCTCAGGGTTGTATATATCGCCACCGTGACGGGCCGGCACCGTCCGCCATGGCATCCCGTGACATGGCATTCCGCATCGCGAATCAGGGTTTTCCGTTATAATCCGCCCCGCTTTGCGAGGCGCACCGGCAGCGACAAGACTGCCGCGCCGGAGACGGACTCCCCAGCCCACAGGGCGTGACACATGAACCAGAACATACAAAGCTTTGTCATCATCGGGGTCACGACAGAGGGAAAGAAGTTCCGCCCCAGCGACTGGGCGGACCGCCTGTGCGGGATCATGTCGGCCTTCGGCGCCGACCACCGCATGATGTACTCCCCCTACGTGCGCCCCGGGTGCACCCTCAAGGGTGACAAGACGGTCGTCGTCGACGCCCGCCTCTACGACATCGAGCCGCTGGCCTACAAGTTCCTGATCAACTTCGCCAACGACAACGACCTGCAGATGGAGCCGATCGACGACGCACACAGCGCCGTCTGACCCCCGCCCACGACACGCATAACCGCAGCACAAAAGCAAAACGGCGACCCAAGGGTCGCCGTTTCAATGCTGCCGGAAGGGCGCCGCTCAGGCAGCCATGCCCTTGATGGCGGCAGACAGGCGGCTCTTGTGACGGGCGGCCTTGTTCTTGTGGATGATCTTCTTGTCGGCGATGCTGTCGATGGTGCTCTCGGAGCTGCGGAAAACCGCCTGAGCCGCCGCTTTGTCGCCACCCACGATGGCCTTGCGAACGGCCTTGATCGCGGTACGCAGACGCGAGCGCAGGCTGGCGTTGTGAGCGCGAGCTACAACAGCTTGGCGGGCACGCTTGCGGGCTTGTGCGGAGTTGGCCATGTGATTGACTTCCGTTGTTCAGGTTTGGAAAACCCGTGATTCTACCGGCGACACCCCCCTTCCGCAAGACTTTTGTTCCAGTTGGCGCTTGTGTTCCAACACCGGAACAAGCCTACTTGCCAAGCGATCCATCAATCTTCCTCTTCATCTGCCATCCCCCTGCACCTCTGGCTCACGGATCTCGGTGCCGTAGCCTCTGCATGGGCGGCGAAGTGCTCGATCATGCGCACCGCCTGCACTGAACCCCGGGCTCTCTCCAAGGTTGCACACTATCTCAACCCACATGGATGGTGAGGTTGCCTGGGCAGCGCACGATGATGCTGCCGTCGAGGGTGATGCTGGCGCCGCCGTCGACGGCGATGACGATGCGCCGGGCGGCGGCGAAGTCGATGTGTTCGGCGAGGCTGGCCAGATCGAGGGTGTCGCGCGCCTGCAGGGCAAAGGTGCTGCTGTGGGCGGCCAGATCGATGTCGTCGTGGGCGGCGATCAGGGCCAGGCCGGTGTTGTCTTCGCC
>WPCG01156346.1_pt1 | contig 17897 bp, 8 predicted proteins | sample 5403311 | NCBI WGS metagenome assembly WPCG01 (sample SAMN12869467, study PRJNA574797) | sludge metagenome | isolation source: wastewater treatment of Control | place: China:Beijing | collected 2019-05-17 | reverse complement strand
TTCCTGCTGGGGCTGTAATACCCTGATCCCACGGCAGGTGTATTTCGAGTCCTGCCGTCAATCAAAATAGGGCACCTAACTTGCTTGAAAAATCCAATCAACGACTTTACAACCCGGATCAGCTCTCTTTAGGCAGGTAATCAAACCAGTTGAAGTAAGCTTTCGCGTTGCTTGGTTGCCCGTTAGACGAAGCATACAACCCGATCATAACCCCGGTGAATCCCCCGGCAACCTCGGTGCTCAAGTAACGAGTATCCTGTTTGCCAAGCAGGATATATTCTTCTTTTCCCGCGTCAGAAAAATAGAACGCGTATTGATCCGCGGCTCCCTCTATCTTGAGCAGAACCTTATCTCCATCCACCGGTTTTTCGGCGACAATATAGGATAGCGAACCCACATGAACACGTAACTGGACCGCGCGATGTTCTCCCGACTTTTTAAATAGCAGGTCGTAATGATGCGTGTTATTCTGTATCAACGTCATCCCCGCCTCTTCGTTTTCCTTCAAGGGGTTAAACTCCAAGTGTGTTGCAGCCATAAAATCGTGTTCGGTTTGTCTTCTACAGACCATCGATACGGTTTCCGTTTCGTTCAACGTGTAAGGAGACGCGGTAATCCTCAAAAATCCGTCTCTTTCTACCAAGGAGTAGTTTTCTCGAACAGGATTGCGTAGGTATTGCCAATCAAAACCCAACGTCTCTTCATTGAATTCGATTCGAACTGGTGCCACTTCGAATGGCTGAAGAGGCAGTGTAGGCACATCCATCCGGAGGGATACCGTGCCGTTTCCGTTTACCTGCGGCCATCCCCCCGCCGGCCAGTCGACAGGAGCAAGGAACGTCTCGCGTCCCAGCACGTGGTAATAGGCCCACTGGTGGGTTACGCGAAACCCCAGGAACACCATCCACCATGAACCGTCTTGGGCTTGAACAAGGTCGCCATGGCCCACGCCTTGAATTTGGTTTCCCTGCCCTATCCGGTTAGCATGGGTAAGAATCGGGTTAAGCGGGCATGGGTCGTAGGGGCCAAAAAGGCTTTTACTCCGCCCGATGGTAACGCTGTGCATGTACTCCGTTCCCCCTTCTCCCAGCATCAAGTAATAGTACCCATCCTTTTTGTACACGTGGGGAGCCTCCGGGAAGCGACCGCCCATCCCGCCCCAGACAAGACGTTCGGGCGAAAGGACTTTTCCTGTCTGCACGTCTATTTCCGTGATTCGTATTCCTTCATCGCCTTGGGTGATAAAGTAGCTCTTTCCATCGTCATCCCAGAATATATCGGGGTCGATGCTGTTTATATCCACCCAGATGGGCTCGCTCCACGGGCCGCTCGGGTCGGTGGCGGTGCAAAAGAAGTTTCCTCCTCCCGACACGTTGGTGCAGATCACGTAAAATAACCCGTCGCGATACCGCAACGATGGGGCGAACAATCCCCCGGAAGCCGGTGCCTGGTGTAGTGGCAACTGGGAATCCCGGGTAAGGCAATGGCCAATTTGTTGCCAATTAACGAGGTCTTTGCTATGGTAGATGGGCAATCCGGGAAAATACTCGAAAGAAGAGGTCACGAGGTAGTAATCATCATTCACCCTACAAATACTCGGATCAGGGTTAAACCCTCTGATGATAGGGTTTTTATAGCCGCCCCCTGCCAGAATGGAGTTGCTGGCGGGCAAAAGCAGGATACAAATAATAACCTTCAATACATTGATTGTTCTCATGTGTTTTAACTTATTATGGATGTCGAAGCTTCCTTTCGATCGATGTCAGAAAGGGTATTTCCCATCGCGTGCTCCTTTGGTGATCCCGTTTATCGCGTAGTTGTCTTTTATCTCCCCGGTGTTCCGGTTCACCACGCGCCCCGTCTCCCAGTAGAAGGGTACCAGCCCGTGGTTCTTGGCTTCTCGCGTCACGGTTTCGTCGTACTGCTCGCGCGATTTATCGTGCGCTTCCTGATTTACTCCCAGCCCCGTGCGAATCGTGATGGCACCGTATTCCCCCAAGATCACGGGGATGCCGTTGTCCACGAATTTCGCCTTCATCTTGGCGAAGAGCGATTTCATCTCGTTCACGTCCCCGGAAGTCGAGTTTCGATCCGACCCGCTAACCAAGTGATCCCCCCAGAAATAGGCCATCCTCCCCCAGCTCTCGTCCTGCGTCATCCCGCAAAACGACCAAGGGTTGTAATAATGCACCTCTGCCATTAACCGGTTGGATACAATATCCGTGGGCATATCCCCGAACAGGTTGTTCGTTCGATCGATATCGGTATTGGGCCCCTGCACGATCAGGTTACGCACCGCGTTCTTCCCGCCGGTGGCACGCACCGCGTCGATAAAGGTCTGCAGGTACGATTTCAGTACGGCCATTTCCGTGGCGTTATCCACGTTGGGTTCGTTGGTGCCGGCGAAGAGTAACCGCTCGTCGTAATGATTCAACCGGCTCGCTATCTGTGTCCAAAGCGCGTGTTGCTTCTCGTTGTTCTCCTCCTGTTTGTCGGGCGTGCAGTTGTTTTCCAACCATCCCCCGTCCCAATGGATGTTGACGATGGTGTACATGTCGTTGGCCACGCAATAGCCCACAACTTCGTTTACACGATCCAGCCAGCTCTCCTTGATTTCATGGGTGGCAGGATTTTCGATGTACTGATCCCACGCGCAGGGAATACGTATCGCGTTGAATCCAAGCTGTTTTATCTTCTTGATGTACTCCTCGGTTATCTTGGGATTTCCCCAAGCCGTTTCACCGCCGGTGGCTTCCAGGGTATTTCCAATGTTCCATCCCGCGTACATCTTGGCCGCCAGTTCCACGGCATCGCTTTCCATGCCAATATCCGGGATATTGGCTGCCAGCTGATGCACGGTTACCGTCTCGGTAAGGTCTCCCAACGTGAACGTGATGCTCCCCGTGCGCGGGGTGCCATAGTTGGCAGCCACGTTGAAAGCCATGGCCTGTTCAGTCATGGCAGCCCGACTGGACACGTTGGTCATCCAGCTGTCATTGATAGCCACATTCACCGTGCCGCTGGTAGTCACCTTGACCTCGATCCGGGCACCTTCGCCGCTTACCCCGTTAAACACGGTGGGGGCAACAATTAATCCCTCCGCGGCGGTTTGTACCACGTTCACGGTTTGGGTTACCGTGGCTCCTTTCACTGTTATCGTGGTGGAGCGGTCGTTCGTTTTCGGGTTCGCGTCTACGGTGACCGTGTATCTATAAACGGCCGCAGAAGTAGAGGACGCTGGTGCCAACCGGCACCAGCTCTCGTCCTCGCTCTTCACATCCAATGCCACGTTCGACTTGACAGAGAGTATCTCTGTTCCTCCCGCTTTGGCGAAAACCAATTCCGATTTTGCCGGTATGATTTCGGGCGTCACCGGATTATCCTCGCCCGAGCAGGCAGTCATAAAGCAGAAAAAGAATAGTAGCAAAGAAATGTGGGTATATTTAGCAAAATAATGCATTATCATCATTGATTATAAACCTAATACTTTCCAGGAGTAATTACCTTGTTGACGGTTACAGCTACTTTGGACGAATCTACAAGATCCACCCAGAGACCGTATAGTTCAATTGTCCAAACCACCGCGCCTTCACAATTCCCGTTGAGGTAGGTATATACCCGGTAGGTTCCGTCGCCCGTTACAAGAGCACTTCCATAGCTCGCCCCGCCCCAGTAACTGGGATCCCAGCTCGCGTCGGCATAGCTCAACTCGGTAGAGTAACTCTTGGTTGCATCGTCGACAAGGTTTTCGTCTATTCCCGAGATAGTAAATTCCACGAGCATCATCCCGTTGAACTTGAGGGTACTGTTATATGCTCCCGGGGCGGTCGCGCCGGAGGTACTGAATTCGTTATATATCTCGATCCGGCCATTCACCCCGTCTCCGTCTTTGTTGTTGAAGTTCACGATGGAGTGATTGACCGCCTGACCTATATCGGCATCCAGCTTGATGGAGTTCACTTCCACGCCTACTTTCGACCAATCTTCGATATCATCGCCCAACCCCGCGATATCCACGCAGAACACGAGGGCACCGTTGGCTTGCGCGGTGACTTCCATCCATACGGTGTACGTCCCATCACCCGTTACCATGGCTTCATAGATCCCCATATCGAGTTCCGACCAATAGTTCACGTTCCAGCTGGGGTCGGTGTACTGGAGACCTGCCACGTACGAACCTGTCGCGTCACTTTTCAGGTTTCCGGTAATACCGGTGAGGCTGAATGTAACCACCATGTTCTTAGCGAACTTGATGGAGGAAGGATCGACAGACGGGTTGCTTCCAGTGGCTCCAAACTCGTTATAGATCTCGACGCGCAGCCGGCCGTTATTCTCTATGTCTCCAAAGACAAGCTTGCCGGATTCAGGATTGATCTCCGCATACGCTCTAACGGGACGCAGTAACAACCCGAGGTTACGCTTGGAGAAACCGGTCTTTGCCGACGAGCTGCTGAATGTAAGCGTGTTCCCGTAATCGTTATGGATGGAGCTCACATCTCCACTCCAATAGTAACCCGTGCCATCATTTATAAACTCCTCGCCGTCCCGGTAACCCGCTGCCGGGAGGAAGATGCTGTTGCCGTTCTCGGCCGTGAATCGCGTACCTTCCACGCCATCTACCGTTACCCATTCACGCGTGGTATTGTTAACCAGTTCCGCTACTTCGGCATGGGTAGGCATCCAGCTTTTCATGGGCGAATTGCCATCGATATCCAGGTGGTAAATGATATCGTTCTCACTCCGTGCAATATCGGAAGAGAGGTAGTCTTCCAGCTTGGTAGAAGTCAACATCGCGGTTTGGTCACCGTACCCGAAGAACGTGCCTGCTTCCGTTTCGGTGTCTGCCCCGATATTATTTTGGGCCCATAGGACGCTTAATCCTAAATCCACGTATTCCATTTCCTGTTCTGGGGTGGTCAGAGCCTTGGTTTCCCCATGAACATACCCGTCTCCTATCTTAGCGTACGCGGTATAGTAGTAAGTGGTTGCCGGCAACAGCCCGGTCACCGTCGAAAGCTCGCGGCGTATACCGGAATCGATATTGTCGGCGGAGAGGGAGAGTTTCACCCCTGTTTCAAACGTCGCGAGGCCCTCGGCACCGGTTATACCGACCGAGAAAGTTGCTTTGCTGCTCGTGATATCGCTTGCTTCTTCCGTCACTACTTTCACGTCGGTTGCCACGAACGATTTCACCTCACCAAACTTAGTGACTTTATCCTGAAGGGTAACGTACGTCGCGTAATAGTAGGTAGCACCCGTGGAGAGCCCGGCAAGAGAAGTCACCACATTCCCGTTTTCATCCACGGTGCCGCTTCGCTTGCTGCCCGAGGTAGTAGGATCGGCAGAGGTACCGTAATAAGCACCCACCTCGTACGAGCCGGGCGACACCAAGGTAAGGTCTTTCACCGTGCCCCGTACCTCGGCCGAGATCGCGGTCACGTTGGCATCTCCCGTGGTGATCTCCGACACGATTTCACCGGTACGGGCGGCATAATCTTCTTCCACCTCGCATGAAGGGGCAACCAACGCCATCGCCAATACAAGAATACCTGATAAATATTTTAGTTGCATATCGTTATTTTCTTATCTATTAAAAAATATTCAACCAGCATTTCAGTCCGTGGACTCTTCCTCTTCAACCACGAAGGGAGTGCCGTTATCCATTACCACGGTTACTGTGACTGATATACTTGAATTAAACACGTACTTGGGCGTATCACCCACAGTTTCTCCCCAAGGGTTGAGAATATAGCGGCGGGCCGTCGTCTCCTGGTCCCCGATGCCGCGGTCAATGATGTCGTCATCAAATTCGATGCTCGCGCCGTCTACCTTGATATCTTTAATGGCCACGTCCATATTCGGATGGTCTTTCAATATTCTTTGAATATCCAAAAATATTCCGAACGGCGAATCACTGGCTCCCTCTATCACGAACGTGTAATCCCCGTCTTCCGAAATAAAGATGATTTCACTTTCCAAGAAATTCCAATCGATATCGAAGAACGAAAGCATTGTCCGGTAAGAGACGACAGCATCCGCTGTTTGAGCCACGAAATGATAGCCCATGTACTGGTAGAGGTTGCCTTGGTCGTCAAACTCTTTGCTTCCCAACCAAAGATCGGTCAATCCGCCCATATAGTCACTGGTCTCGTACGATAGGATCCTCAGCGTTCGCTCGGCATCGCTTTTAAATAAAGCCCGGCCATCGGAAGAGAGGGGTATCTCGGGAAGGGCTTCACTGAACGTGTAAACCCCCTCGTTGCTCAACGCGTACTTCCCCGTGTATTCGTTGCCGTTGATGTCTGTAATGGTGTAATCGCCCGTTCCGCTGTTAAGCACGAGCGTTACTTCGTCTATCCCGCTTCCGGGGGGTACCGAGTTGATCCCTTTCACCGATCCGTCGAGGTTAGCCCAGTCGAAAGGCGTATCGTCGGAAAACTTGTAGGTGGTCACCAAGTTGGTTTTAGGCTCCACGTAATCCCGCCAATCCTCGGGCAACTCCGGGTATATTTCTTGTGCCGGGGGTTCGAAGTTGTCGGCATACTCCTTGTACACGTAGTTCCATATAATCCACCAAGGGTCTTCACCGGAGGTTTCTTTCTCACGCAAGATGCCTACTCGCAACTGGTTTTCGGTCAAGGTCAGTATCTTCAGGTCTCTTTTCCAGTCGCTGGTCATATGGTTCCAGCCGGCGGTATGGAGCAGGTCCACGTCGGTAAAGGTAAGGGTGTGCGCGTTGGTATTCAGCATGAAAGATCCCTCTTTCTCTCCCACCCCGCCGGTAGAGCGATCATCAATCGTCACGTTGGCACCGTTGATCAGATCAAAGGTCATGGAACTTTCCCAGATAGGGGCTTCGCCGTCTCCTATGGTAAAACCCGCGCCGGGCTCCCAGTTAGGCGTCCAGTTGTTCCACTCTACCGTACCGCTCGGGTCGGCATACGACAACTCGCCGGGTGCCATCCCGTATTGCCCGTTATCGGGAACCCATGTTTTGGAAGCTCCCACGCCGCCCGTCAGTAACGTCCATAGCTCGTTGGTGACAAAGCCGGCATAGAAATCTTCAATCGTGAAGGTGGTGGGTTCCCCGTACACGACCCCACCGCGGGTCTGCACACCAAACCGCACGGAGTAGACTCCATCGAACGGTATCTGTAAGGTTACGTTCTTCGCTTGGCTCCGCCCTTGGGGGTGTTCCCACAGCGCGGTGTAATTGTCTCCCATCTTGCTTTCGAGGTAAACAATATTAGGGTTATCGGCATCGTACGTGACGGTATATGCCAACCCTTCCACCAGGTCGTCCGGCGTCACGTCCTTCATGCCCAGGTCGTATTGCTCTGGGGTGCAAGCGTGAAAGAACAGGAGCACGCTTGCCATGAACAGGTATATTGATGTTGTCGGTTTCATAATTTATCTTCTATTAATTGTAATTCATTGGCGGTTACCAGCCCGGGTTTTGTTCGAGCATGCCGTTTGCCAGCGTTATCTGGTTGTAGGGGATCTGGCTCAAGCCTTTCGTGGCACGGATACGGTCGGCCCTGATGGCGACCACGTCCGGCGATCCCCCGCTAAAGACAGCCACCTCTCCGGCCAATTTATTGGCCGCGTAATCCACTCCTTGCCGCAGCAGATCCCAGTAGTTGATGCTCTCGAACGCGAATTCCAAGCGGCGTTCCTGCAGGATGTTCTCTTGGGTCACAGGGAGTGCCGCGTAGTTGGAAGAGAGCACGCCCCCGGAGGTATAGGCCCGTTCGCGTACCGCGTTGAAATAGGCCTGCGCGTTGGGGCTTCCCAGTTCGGCGGCCATGAGCAATACATCGGCATAGCGGATAATCACGTAGTCCTGGTGGTTGGCGATCTGGAAATCGCCTGAACCGTCCTCTTTCGACGCGGAGGTACCGTCGGCGAAGCAGAGGGGCGAATATTTCTTCACGGCATACCCGGTATATTCCCGTTGGTCTTTGTAGCTTGCCTCGTGATCGTCCAGCGCGGTAATGCCTTCGCCGACCAGGTCGATAATGGACGCGTTGCGGCGGGTGTCGCCGGTCTTGAATTCATTCACGAAGGCCGGGTTCACGGTCAATCCTCCCCACCCTTTCCCGTAGGGAGGAGCGTTCAGGTTACGCATACCCACCATCACCTGCCACCGGTTGCCGTCGTTGTTCCCGTCGTAGTCTTGCGAACTGGTAAATTTCATGGCAAGGACGGTTTCGCTGTTGCCGTCGCCCGCGTAGCTCCCCAACAAAGTTTCCATGTCGCCGATTTCGGCTACCCCGGCCGAGGCGGCGGGCCACAGGTTCTTGAACTCGCTTATCAAGCTATATTCATTCGAAGCGATGATCTCTTCCAACGCGGCCAGTGCTTCCGATTTGGTCGCTCCTTCCGGTTCGGCACCGTAATAGCCGGTGTAATAGAGGTAAGCCCGGGCAAAAAGGGCGGCTGCCGCGTACCGGGTGATATGCCCGTCGTTACTCGCGGCGTTTGCCTTGGGGTACGCGTCCGCTGGGATGTTTTGCATGGCAAATTTCAAGTCTTCGAAGATCAGGGCGAACACCTCCGAGGGATCGGCCTGCGCCCGGTTCTCGTTTACCGGCTCGTCGAACAGCGGGATATTGCCCCACAGGCGAACCATATCCAGGTAGAGCAATGCCCGGATGGCGCGGCACTCACCCATGTAAGTACCCCGTTTGCTGTCGGTCTCGTCCCAAGCGATCTGTTCCTCTCGGGATATCAGCTCGTTGCATCGGTATACCGCCGCGTAATAGTTCTTCCAATCGTTCTCGTAAATATTTAGGTCGGCGGGCGATTGGGAGATATCGAACCGGTCGATCGCTTGAAAGTTGCGGCCGTCGGCATTGCCCACTCCTCCAAAGCACTCGTAACTCATGGTCTCGGCACCAAGGTAGAAGCCCACCTGCATGGCCGACGAGGTTTGGCGCCACCCGTCGTAACAACCAATCAACGCGCGCCAGGCATCCCTTTCGTTCTTATACGAAGTGCCCGTGGTTGACTCGGTTTTAGATTCCACGTCCAGAAAGCTATCGCCACAGGAGGCCACACCCAGTAGCAGGCACAGGGCGCTCGCTATTATTATATTCTGTTTTTTCTTGTTCATTTCTGTATTCATTAGTGGGTTAGAATGTAAGATTTACACCAATCAGCAGGGTACGGGGACGAGGGTAATATCCCACGTCGATGCCCGACACCCAGCCGTCGGTACCATAACCTATCTCGGGATCCATGCCATCGTATCTTATAAAGGTGAACGCGTTTTGTATCTGTCCATACACGCGTAGCCGGCTGATATACTCGCTCTTGACAAACCGGGAGAAATCGTAGCCCGCTGTGATGTTGCTGATACGCAAGTAATCGCCATCCTGGATAAACAGGTCGGAGAATTGCCAGTTGATGTTCTGCTCGGTTACTCGAGGCACCCTATTGCTCGTGCCCTCGCCTGTCCAGCGCTCCAGAATGGCCGTGGTGTAGTTCGCGTACTTGTTCGAGAACTGCCGGTAAGACTGCACGATTTGTTGACCCGCGGCACCGTTTGCCTGAACAGAGAAATCGAATCCTTTATACTCGAACCCCAGGTTGAAACCAAACGTGAAGTCGGGCATCCCGTTGCCCAGGTTCACCTTGTCGTTATCGTCGATCACCCCGTCGCGATTCACGTCGAAGTACCGCACGTCTCCCGGTTTCACGTCATTTTGAAGCACCCCGTTACCGGCAGCTATCCAGTCGGTTATCTCCTGTTCGTTTTGGAACAAGCCGTTGGTCTTGTACCCCCAGAAATAGCCGATGGGTTTACCGTTCTGGGCACGGTAAAATTCAGGGGTGTTATCGTACAGCTGGTTGGTTAGCCCGTGAATGATGCCGTCTTCGGTAGGGATCTCACCTACCTCGTTCTTGTTGTAAGCCCCGTTCACACCGATGGTATAACTGAAGTTATTATTCAGCCGGTCGTTCCAGTTCAATGCCAGCTCAACCCCGCTGTTCTTCACGCCGCCGCCGTTAATGTAGGGAGCACCCGCACCCACGGTTGCCAAGATTGGCGCTTGCACCAGCCAGTCTTTGGTCTTTTTCACGTAGAAATCGAGGTTCAGCCCGAACCGGGTATTGAACAGGTACGCGTCCAGCCCGATATTGGTTTGCTCGGAGGTCTCCCACCTCACCCCTTCATTGGCCAAGCGGTTGGGAAATGCTCCCCAGTTGGTTGCCAGCTGTTTCGCGGCATCGGCGTCGTTATACCCGCCGGTTCCAAAGAGGTAGTGCGTGTTGGTGTTTTTCATCGGCGCCAAGTACTGGTAATTGGCTATGTTCTGGTTACCCACCTGTCCCCAGCTGGCTCGTAGCTTCACGAAGCTGACCCATGCCGGGGCATCCTCCATGAATGCCTCGTTGGTAAGTGTCCACCCGGCGGAGATAGAGGGGAAGTACCCGAAACGGTTGCCTTTCGCAAACCGCGAAGAGCCGTCGGCACGCAGCGTGGCATTCACCATGTAGGTCTCGTTCCAGTTCCATCCCAAGCGTCCGAAGTAAGAGATGCTGCGCGCGTCATCGTGGGGGTTTCCGGCCGCGCTCAGCCCGTCGGTGCTGGATGAGGCGGTGCCGTTACTGACGTACGCGTACCGCCAGGTATCGAATCCCTCTTTCAGTATCCCGTTGCCGGCTCCCACGTACGTGCCTTGATAACGATACGCCTCCATCCCCAACAGCGCGTTAAAGGCATGACTGTCCATCGTCCAATCATACGTGGCCGTGTTGGTCCATGTCATGCCCAACCCGTGGTTCATGTTTTGGGATACGCTGGTACGGGTATCGTTGTAGCTGTATATGCTGAAATGGTAGAGAGGAGAAAAGCTCCGGTACTCGCTGGAGTTGTAGCTGGTGCCAAAGACGGTGCGCAATCTCAATCGCTTTACCGGCTCTATCTCGGCATAGAGGTTGCCGTTGAAGGTGCCCGCCTTGTCCTCGTTATTGGTATTAGTCATCATCAGGCCGTACGGGTTCCCGTCGCCGTTATACCAGTCGCTATTGCTCGTGTCGTTATAAGGTGAATCGTAGGTGTTATTGTCGCTATAGACCGGGGTGAGCGGGGATACGCCAAAAGCACCTCGGAGCGTGTTGTTATACTGGTTGCCCACGTTGATGCCGTTATTAATTCGATAGATGAAGCTCACCTGTTCGCCCACCTTCAGGAACTCGTTGAACAGTTTATGTTCGGAGTTGATCCGGAAATTGTACCGTTCGTAGTTCGACACATCGGCTCCTCCCACTACCCCTTCTTGGTTCAAGTAGCCCAGCGAGATGGCGTAGGTGGATGTGGCCGATCCCCCGGTAATACCCAGCGAGTAACTTTCTGTTTTCGCGTTGTCCTTAAACATGGTATCCACCCAGTCGATATCGTACACGTTGCCGTTCGCGTTATAGATCGATTGGAAACCGCTCCAGTCGTAAGCGGCGTTGCCGCTATTCAATGCTTGCTCGTCCATGATGGTCATGTACTGCGCGGCATTCAGCATATCGGCTTTACGCGCCACGTTTTGAACACCGTAATACGCGTCGAAGTTGACTTGCGCTTTCCCTTCCCTCCCGCTTTTGGTGGTAATAAGCACCACGCCGTTGGCGGCTTGCGCGCCGTAGATAGCGGCCGACGCGGCATCCTTTAACACGTCGATGCTCTCGATATCGGCGGGGTTCAAGGTAGATATATCGCCCCCGACCCCGTCAATCAGGTAAAGCGGGCTGTAGTTCCCCACCGTACCCAACCCCCGGATCACCACCTTCATGTCCGAGCCGGGCTGTCCCGAGGTAGAGGTGATGCTTACCCCTGGCGTTTTTCCTTGCAGTGCTTGCAGGGGACTGATGGTGTTCATCTTGTTTAGCTCGTCGCCTTTCACCTGAAGGGTGGCGCCGGTGGACAATTTCTTCGATTGCACCCCGTATCCTATCACCACTAATTCTTCGAGGACTTCCCTATCCTCCGTCAAGCTTACATTTATCTCATTTTCGCGTACTATCACCTCTTGGGAGATAAACCCGATGTAAGAGAAAGTAAGCGTTTGGCCCCGGTCCACATTGACCGAGTAGCTTCCATCGATATCCGTTACCGTGCCGATGGATGTTCCTTCCACGAAAACAGTCACCCCGGCCAGTGGTTCGTTGTCGATTGCCGAGACCACCCGGCCCGTGACGGTATTAGCCTGTAAAGGGGTCGCGTTCGTGTTCATTGGCAACAACAGCACCAATGACACCGCGATTAAAAAACGGTATAAATAGTGAGTATTTATACCCGGATCGTGATTCATGTTTATCATACTCTCGTAATTAATTATTTAAAATATACACAGTTAACTATCCCTCCTCATGGCCTGAAAAATAGGCGCTACTTCATTACTTCAAGGGCGATCGCGTCTTTTGCCAACCCTTCCGACTCTGCCGTCAAATGGAGGGTTCCTTCCTTTTTATCGCCTTTCACTACTACCAAGCATTTTCCATAAAATGCTTTCCTTTCCGATGCTTTAAAGCGCTCCATGCTCGTGGGGCTGCCATTGTCGACTCCCACTATGCTGCCGCCGCCTGACAGGCTAAAGCGAACGTGATTTTCAGCGTTGGGGCAAAGGGTTCCGGCTTCATTCAGCACTTCCACCGTGATAAAACTCAGGTCTTGTCCATCGGCCTTGAGCACGTGCCTGTCGGGTGTTAAACGGATCTTGGCCGGCTCCCCCGCCGTTTTCACCTCTTTCTTTGCTACCTCTTCGCCGTTGTTCCGGGAGATCACTTGGAGGGTCCCGGGGGTGTACACCAGCCGCCATACAACATGGTGCCGGTCTCCCTCTTTTCTTTTAATGCCTTGGGAAACACCGTTTAGAAATAGCTCCACTTCGTCTGCCCGGCTGTAATAGGCCCAGATATCCACGATCTCCCCCGGCTGCCAGTTCCAGTGAGGGAAAACATGCAGCACCTCCCTGTCGGTCCACTCCGATTGATACATGTAATAGACATCTTTGGGGAAGCCGGCCAGGTCGACAATCCCGAAATAGGAGCTCCGCGCGGGGAACCAGAAAGGGGTAGGCTCTCCCAGGTAGTCGAATCCCGTCCAGACGTACATTCCACTGATGAAGTCGTTGTTCTTCACGTCGTTCCACGCCTGTTCGTGCGTGCATCCCCAGGGGACGTGGCAATTGTCGTACGAAGAGCAAGCGTACGACGGGTCGGTAAACGGGATATCCCACCGCACCGGCCAGATATACATGGAGTCGCTCGGCATCCGGTAATAGCCCCGTGTCATCAGTCCCGAGGTGGTCTCTGCCGCGATAAACGGTTTTCCGGGGAAGTTCTCCGGCACGCTCGGGTAGTCGTGTCCATGATAATTAAAGCCTATCAGGTCGAGTGCTCCCGACTTGAAGAGGTGGTTCGCGGGGTTCGTTTCATTGTTTCCCGCGGTCACCGGCCGGGTCGGGTCGAGTTCTTTCACGATACGGACCAGTTTTTCGGTCAGCAGTGCGTTCACGCTCATCGCTTCCCCATCCGGGTCAGCAAGCGCTGTTTCGTCTCGCTCGAGGTTTAACAGGAGGTTCGCCTGTTGAATATCAAGCGTGTCGGCTTCGGCATGGGTCCATTGCTCCAGCACTTCGTTGCCGATGCTCCACATGAATACCGACGGGTGATTTCGGTCGCGAAGGATATGGTCTGTCAAATCCCGCTCGTGCCATTCGTTAAAGTAGCGCGAGTAATCATACGCGGTTTTGCGTTTTCGCCACATATCAAAGGTTTCGTTCATCACGATAAACCCCATCCGGTCGCACAGTTGAAGCAACTCCGGCGCGGGAGGGTTGTGCGCGGTGCGGATACCGTTGACTCCCATCTCCCGGAGTATCTCCAGTTGCCGTTCGATGGCCCGGGTGTTGACGGCCGCGCCAAGGCACCCCAAGTCATGGTGCATGCACACCCCTTTTATCTTCGTGTGCTCCCCGTTAAGGAAAAAACCACGCTCCGCGTCAAAGGTGAAGTAGCGGATCCCGAGCGGGGTCACGTACTCGTCCACCTGTTTCTGGTCCACGAAAACGCGTGTGACCACTTCATACAAGTACGGGTTCTCGAGCGTCCATAATACCGGCCGCGGCACGAAAAGCTCCTGTTCCACTTCTTGGGAGGCGCCCGCTGCCACGATGCCCGGGACAGAGGCAGAGGCGACCTGCTTGCCCGTGGCGTCCACGATGGCTGTTTCGGTCACGACGTCCACCTCTCCCGGCAAATCATTTTGCAGGGTTGTCCGCACAATAACGGCGGCCTTCTCCCGGGTGATCTCCGGCGTGGTCACGTGTACTCCCCATAGATCCACGTGCACCGGTTCCACGGTAGTCAGCCACACGTTTCGATAGATGCCGCAGCCGGAGTACCAGCGGGAGTTGGGTTGTTCACTGTTATCGACCCGTACCGCTATCACGTTTTCTTTGTCCCAGTAAAGGTGAGGAGTAAGGTCGTATCGGAACGAGATGTAACCGAACGGACGGTGTCCCAGGTGGGTGCCGTTGATCCATACATCGGAGTTCATGTACACACCGTCAAAGTCGATAAAGACCTTTTTCCCTTCATCGGAGGGGGCGAGTGAAAACGATTTACGGTACCACCCGATACCGCCGGGCAATGCGCCGCCACCGCTTCCCGAGGGGTGCTCCTCGCTGAAATCACCTTCAATGGCCCAGTCGTGGGGTAGTTCCAGCTCCCTCCACCCGCTGTCGTCAAACCGCGGGGCACGTGCCTCGGGAATATCTCCCAGGTGAAAGTGCCACCCGTCGTTGAAGCGCTCGGTCACCCGGGGATTCTGTCCCTCGCCCCGGCAAGCATTGAGCCCGGCAAGTACAACACCGGCCAGCCATAGCATGGCGATCCTGCTTTTCATTGTCCTACTTTTATTTTTTGTCCGGCCCCGGTGTAGGCCACCTCGATCCCTTTCGCGTCGGGATCGACTGCTTGCCCACTCCCTTTATCCACATATACCACGTTGAACACGCGTTCTTGCAGCATCCCCTCGAACGATCCTTCCCGGTCGCCAATCACGAGTGTGCGCGACGCGTCGTCGTACCGGAAATCGATGGTCGCGTAGTCTCCTTTTTCATAGTTGTAGTTCACTCCTTCGTCCTCGTAGAGCGTGAAGGCCCCGTCTTTCCCGGCAAAGACGTAGAGCGTGACCCGCTCCGGTTTTTTCTCGTCGGCAAACTCTATTTCGGGGCCGAACGGGACGATAGCCCCCTCTTTCACGTAGAGCGGCATACGGCTGTAAGGAGCATCCACCTGTACCCGTTGTCCGCCGTGGATGAATTTCCCGGTATAGAAATCGTACCAGCCGGTGGTGCCCGGGAAATACACCTCCCGATCGGTTGCCTCGTATTCATACACCGGGCACACCATGAGCGCGTCACCAAACATGTACTGATCGCCAATACCATGCACTTCCCGATCGTTGCCGTGATCCATGACCAGCGCGCGCATGATGGTGTAGTCGTTGAAGTACGTCATCCCGGCCAGCGTGTAGATATAGGGCATCAGGCGATAGCGAAGTTTGTTATAGTAGAGCATGGATTGGTACGCGGGATGGTTCTCGGGGGCGATATGGAACGGCTCCCGGTAGGGGTATTGCCCGTGCGAGCGGAACAGCGGCACAAACGCCGCGAATTGCGTCCATCGCGTATTTAGTTCTCGCCACTCCTTCATATCCTCGTTTTCAATGCCCGTGGCGTTGTAATGGCGTTGCGCCCGCTCGTACCTTCTTTCCACGCAGAAGCCGCCAATATCCATTGTCCAGTAGGGTATGCCGGATAGGGCAAAATTGAGTCCGGCAGAGATCTGCGCTTTCATATCTTCCCAGCGGGTACCGATATCACCACTCCACACGGCGGTGGAATAGCGCTGGATACCGGTAAAGCCGGAGCGGGTTAGCAAGAACACCCGGTCGTTGGGGTTCACGCCCCGCTGCCCCTCGTATATTCCCTGGGCATTCACGAGCGAGTAGGCGTTAAAGTATTTCGTGGAAGGACCGAGGGCGGTAGGGCCGCACAGGAGTTTCCGGTACTCCATATCGGTATTGTCCTGTATATTCGGTTCGGAAGCATCCATCCACCAGGCATCGAACCCGTGGGTGTAGAGGTGCTCTTCCAGTTGATTCCAGAACAGTGCGCGGGCACCTTCGGCGTACGCGTCGTAAAACGAGCTGACATACCCTTCGCCAATCCAGTCCCGGATGCTATCTTTCACCGCCTGTTGGTACATCCAGCCGTTTTCGTCAAACTCGTTGAAATGTTCGGTGGTCACATAGAATTTGGGCCATACCGAAATCATGATCCGCGCGTTCATATCGTGCACCTGATCTACCATTCCCCGCGGATCGGGAAACCGCTCCTTGTCGAACTCGTGGCTCCCCCACGATGGCTCGGGCCAGTAGCTCCAATCCTGCACGATATTGTCGATGGGGATATTTCGTTTCCTGAACTCGGCCAGCGTCTCCAGCAGTTCGTCCTGGGTTTTGTAGCGCTCCCTGCTCTGCCAGAACCCCATGGCCCACTTGGGCATAATCTGCGACTTCCCGGTGAGGGTCCTGTACCCGCTGATCACCTCGTCCATGTTGTTCCCGGCAACGAAATAGTAATCGATGCCGTTTCCCATCTCGCTCCAGAGAGAGAGTTTATTTTGTTCTTCCTCGGGAACGGGACTTAACGCTTTCAGGGCGATATACGATACCCCGCCATCGGGCTCCCACTCCACGCGCAGCGGTACCCTTTCCCCTTCCCTCAAGTGGTATTCAAACTTGTAGCTGTTAGGGTTCCACGCGGTACGCCACCGCTCTTCCACCGACGGCTCGTTGTTTATAAATACCTTGGTATACCCGGCATAATGCAAGAAAAACCGGTAGAGGCCACTTTCGGGGGCTTCCAGTTCGCCGCTCCATGTAACACGGGAGTTGTTCAGGTCGAAATCCTTCGGGAAATTCTCCAGTAAAGGGATGAATTGATAATCGAGCTTGCTCTCTTGACGCACGATTGTCCCGGCGGAATCTCCTTTCCTAGAGTAGGTGGCCGTGAGCCCCCCTTCGGTTCCATCCTCCCCGTAGAGCTTGAACTGGTCCAGGTCCGCGTAGTCGCGCGTGTCGCCAAATTTACTCAGGGAGTAGTTATCCCACACGATGCCGTAGTTTTTACTGGAAATAACAAACGGGACGGATACCTTGGTATTATACTGGAACAGCGACTCGTTCTTTCCTTTATAATTAAAGTCGTCGGCCTGGTGCTGGCCCAACCCGTAAAATGCCTCGTCGTCGGGCGATTCAAACAGCTGATGCACCGTGTACCCCTTTGTCCCTTCCACTTCAATGGGGATAAATGTTTTTCCTCCCCCGCTATTTTCTTGGAGAATATACTCCCCTCTTTTATTCAAGAAGGCTATTTCACCGGTTGATTTCCGGATGATAACATCCAACGAGTCGGTAGAGAGGGTCACCTCGTCTTCTTTCTCGTGTACACTAAACGTTCCCGATCGTTTCAAGCCCGGCTGTAGGATCAGGCTTTTCTCGCCGGAGAATTTTTTTCCGGGGATAGCTGATACATGGATGATGTTGTTATCAATCACGTTGAGCCGGATTGTTTTCACGGCGTGACTGTCATCCTGTTTAACATGGACAATGATCCCGTTGTCTGTTTTCTCTACCCTGGTGGTCGTGCAGGAGAGAAAGAAGAGAGTACTAACTACGATACAAAAAACACGTGCCATTTGATACAGTTTATTGAACTTCCGCAACTGGATGCATAGCTAAATATTAGACATTTAACTATTTAGTGGGCTACCCGTTCGATGAAATAGGCGTGATCTGATAAGCTGTTGAACGAAGTGAGTTATTTATC
>WPCG01155130.1_pt1 | contig 17919 bp, 15 predicted proteins | sample 5403311 | NCBI WGS metagenome assembly WPCG01 (sample SAMN12869467, study PRJNA574797) | sludge metagenome | isolation source: wastewater treatment of Control | place: China:Beijing | collected 2019-05-17 | reverse complement strand
AGTGTTGTTGTGCTGATCTTCGGCTGACCTGCCTACAATGACGTATACAGGATTCTCAGGCTTGAACATGGTCTCGCCGGTCAGCGGTGCACCACGCGACACTATAATGTGCAGTACCTCATCGAATAAGCCAAGTTCTTTTAACTTGTTTATTACATTTACGACTGTTTCGATCCTGACGGCATTCACCACGATGCTTCTGGCCTTCTTCTCTGCAAGGACCTCAAGCACCCGGGAGATGTTCTTCGTACCGCCGATGAATGCACAGTCAATACTGCCAACCGGCTGTTTGCTAAGAATATCAGAAGATTCGCCTGAATAGAGAGTTACATTCTCTATGTTGAAGGACCTGAAATTGGTCCTTGCGACCTCGATTGCCTCTTCCCTGGCGTCGATGGCATGGATCTTCAGATCACGCACCATCTTGCTGGCTTCGATGGATACAGCACCTGTACCGCAGCCAATATCGAAAAAACTACCCCCATTTTTTAAATCAAGTTTAGATAGGGATATTGCAATTATCTCGGGTTTTGTAGGTCCGCCACTTACATGCAAAAGTTCAGTCATGTTCCACCTTAACTAAGATAAACTGGAGTTAATTACTAAGATTAACCGGAGTTAAGTAGATATAAGTTGTCCCTCATAAAACTGTTGGACTATCTCAACATCCAAATTATCTTAACTTAAAAACTTCCAAATCCGAAGGGTTGTTCTACATGGCAGATGGTAAAAAAGCAAAGAAACTATTGGTCCTTGGTACTGCATCAGACGTCGGAAAGAGCATTATGGTCACAGGGCTTTGCAAGGTCCTTTCCCGCAAATACAAGGTTGCACCTTTCAAGGCACAGAATATGAGCCTGAACTCCTGGATAACAAAAGACGGAAAAGAAATAGGTATCGCCCAGGCAATACAGGCCAAGGCAGCCGGGGTGGAGCCTACTGCCGATATGAACCCCGTCCTTCTGAAACCCAAAGGAGACAGGACATCCCAGGTGATAGTACTGGGCGAGCCATACGCCGACAAGTCTGCTGGTAATTATTATGATTCCATTGAAGAAATGCACGGTGTCCTCCGGGGGGCGCTTGAAAGACTGGAATCCGAATATGAGCTGATAGTAATGGAAGGTGCGGGAGGAGCAGCCGAGATCAACCTCTATGACCGCGACATCGTTAACGTGGGCACAGCCAGGATAACAGGCGCACCCATCATACTTGTAGGCGATATTGAGTCAGGAGGCGTCTTTGCAAGCCTCTACGGCACCAAGGCCCTGCTTCCCGAGGACATTAGCAGGAACATCAGAGGATTTGTCATTAACAAATTCAGGGGCGACCCTGCCATACTCGAGCCGGGACTCCGGCAGCTTGAAGAACTGACTGGTGTGCCTGTGCTGGGTGTGTTGCCCTATTACAATCTCAAGATACCTTCCGAGGATTCCATGGCTATACGCAAGAAGAAGAAAAGCCAGGAAAAGCAGGAAAATATCAACGATGTGGATATTGCTGTCATCCGCCTGCCCAGGATATCCAACTTCACTGATTTCGAGCCCCTTGAGAGGATAGCACGCGTAAGGTATGTCAATCCTGATGAAGACCTCGGGAAGCCGGACTGCATAATCATCCCCGGCACAAAGAACACTGTGAGCGACCTGCTGGACCTGAAGGAAAGTGGCATGGACGTACGGATACGCGCCCTGCACGGCAAGATACCCATATTTGGTATATGTGGCGGGTACCAGATGCTTGGCAGGACCATACATGACTCAGGCATCGAGAACGGAGCAGAGGCTGACTACGAGGGCCTTGGCCTGCTGGATACGGAAACTTCCTTTGGAGAATACAAGAAGATGACCACCCAGGTTCGTAAGGAAGTCGTTGCCGAAGGACCCATATTCAAACACATCAAAGGCCAGGAGGTATGGGGTTACGAGATACATATGGGCACCACAAAGACCCCCAGAACCGTTTTTGGCAATGACGGCAGCATCGATGATAGCGGTACTGTTGTGGGTACCTACCTTCATGGCCTTTTCGAGAACGCGAATATCAGGCATGCCCTCATGATATACCTTGCAGAGAAAAAAGGTGTTGAATATATACCCGAGGTTGTGACGACCGAAGAAGAAGCCTATGAAGAGCTTGCAGGGGTTGTGGAAAGTTGTCTTGACATGAAGAAGATATATAAAATGATTGAAGAACAAGACCAGCTTTAAAATTCCTGTTCATACGGGCAGTATCGTTGGCAACTGCCTGTTTATTTGTTATTTTATCTATTCTTTCTTCATTATTGCATTTGGCTTGTAGAGTGCCAGCTAACAGAAAAAGGCAGAAGCGTCTGTGGGAAATTGTCCTGAAGACTGCTACATGTGATTTTAATCAAACCTGCCTTGTATTCTTTTCTTTCCTGTCTGTTTTTTAGTGCCAATATTCTTGTTCCGTAGCTGCCCTGTTTTCAAAAGCCATAAGTTATAAATACAAGTGATGCTCTTTATCCATTAATGTACAAAAATATACATTAATGCTTTTAGAGGTGCTTGGATGAAGGCGTATATCAAGAAAGTAAGTGAAGGGCAGGACCTGACAATAAAAGAAGCTGAGGATGCTATCACCAAGATATTTACAGAGTCCACTGATGCCCAGATCGCAGGCCTGCTAATGGCCTTAAAAGTGAAAGGGGAGACTGCAGATGAGATTGCCGGGTTTGCCACCGGGATGAAGAAAGCAGCCAATCTTATCTATCCAGAGGTGGAAGGAACACTGATTGATATTGTCGGGACGGGGGCTGACAGGCATAACACCATCAATGTTTCAACAGCTGCAGCTATTGTCACTGCCGCAGCCGGCATTCCAGTGGCAAAGCATGGCAACCGTTCCATTACTTCACTCTCGGGAAGTGCGGATGTGCTCAGGGAGTTAGGAATAAGGGTGGACAAAAGCCCTGAGGAAGTGAAGCAGACAATTGAAAAAGCAGGTATTGGATTTATGTTCGCTCCTGTTTTCCATCCATCCATGAAAAGAGTTGCAGGTATAAGGCAGGAACTTGGTACAAGGACAGTATTCAACATACTGGGGCCTCTGACAAACCCTGCCACTGCAAAAGCACAGCTTGTAGGTGTCTTTGACAGCAGGTTGTGTAAGACCTTTGCCGAAGTCATGAAGAAAATGGGAGTTGAAAGGGCAATGGTCGTCCACGGCGACGGCATGGATGAGATATCCAGCATATCCGAGACCTGCGTGGCCGAACTCAGGGAGGGCAGGATAAAGACATATACTCTTACTCCTGAAGAGCTTGGAATCAAGAGGGCAAAAGCTACCGACATTGTCGGCGGGACGCAAAAAGAGAATGCAAGGGACATAATATACGTTCTCAAAGGAGAAAAAGGCCCCAAAAGAGATATCATTGTCATCAACTCTGCTGCCGCCCTGTACCTGGCAGGCATGGCTGACTCGATAAAAGAAGCCATCCCACTGGTTGAAGAAATCATAGACAGCGGCATGGCACTTGAAAAACTGATGGATTTCTGCGACGATAAGAGCGCCTATGAGGCAATAAATGAAACACATGCCAAAAGTGAAGATATGCGGTATGCGATGTACTGAAGACATAGACATGGCTGTAAGATGCGGAGCAGATGCAGTGGGTTTTATCACCGATGTTCCGGTGCAGACCTCCAGGAAAATAGACTCAGATACTGCATCCGGGCTTATCCGGCATGTGCCACTCTTCGTTGAGTCTGTCCTTGTAATAATGCCATACAATACTGATCACGCCCTGGAGCTCGTAAGAAAAACCCACCCGGATAGTATTCAGCTCCATAATGACATGGGGCCGGAGGATATAGAGGTCATCCGAAATGGAATTAATGGCACCCGGCAAAAGATTATCAAGACATTCACAGTGCCTGCAGGAGCGAGGGAAGTGACGACCGCAGGCCTGATAGCACAGATAGAGGCACTTAGTGAGACAGGTCTGATCGATGGGGCACTGCTGGATTCCGGAAAGACCGGGATGACTGGCGGTACAGGAATCACTCATGACTGGTCGGTGAGCAGAGAGATAGTGGAGAATACCGATATCCCAATAATACTTGCCGGCGGGCTGAAGCCGGAAAACGTTCGGGATGCTGTTGAACAGGTCCGGCCGTTTGCTGTGGATACTGCCTCGGGAGTGGAGACGGAAGGGAACAAAGACCCTGCAAAAGTGTGCAGGTTCATAAGAGAAGCAAGGTGTATCAATGGTTGATTTTGATCTTAGTAAGGAAGAGTTCATATCCCTTGTCAGGGGGTCACAGAAACCTGCCATAGTGCAGCTCATGGCAAAGGTGCCAAGCGTATGCACCCCGCTACAGTTATACGCAACCCTTCAGAATGCAGGACACTCCTATCTCCTGGAGTCTGTCGAGAAGGAAAAAAGGCATGCCAGGTACTCTTTCGTGGGTTCCGAACCTGAGATAGTGGTGTCCATAAAGGACAGGTTCCTGACCATAGAATGCCAGATCAGCTCCGAACTCTCACAGTACATATACAGGAGAGTTAAGCGCATGGGCCGGATGGAATCTCTCATCGGGGGCAAGTACAGGGTGAAAATAGAAGATGATAAGGATGCTCTGGATGCTTTCCGCGATGTATTCCCTACAAGCAATGATGTTGTTCTCCTGAACCAGAAGCGTTTTGACAGACAAACCTTCCTTGGGGGGGCGATTGGATACAACAGTTATGACTTTGTGTACGATTCATGGCTGGAGATTGGCAAGAAACCGGATGCTGATACACCGGATATGCATTTTGCCATTATGACGAAGACCTTTGTTTTTGACCATATGACCGGTGAAACATACATTGTCATCTCACCCTTTATGACAGGAGAAAGTGACCTTGAGGCAGTATACGAGCACGCCTGCGCAGACTCACGGCTGATGGAAAGGTCACTTAATATGGCTTCAGTCATTGGAATAAGCGACAGCATCCTGGGAGAAGTGAACGCGGAAGAGCCAGTGCCGGATACCGACCAAAGAACCTTTGAGAAGGCTGTCCTTCGGGCAAAACAACATATCATAGATGGCGATATCTTCCAGATAGTGCTCTCCAGACGCTACACGGTCAGGATGGGACAGACACCCCTTCAATTGTACATAAGGTTAAGGAATATCAACCCAAGCCCTTATATGTATATATTCAATTTTAGAGATATCGGTATCGTGGGTGCAAGCCCTGAGACTCTTATGACCGTTTACGACAGGAAGGTCATAACCAACCCCATAGCAGGAACTTGTTCAAGAGGTAGTGATGAAGAGGAGGACAAAGCACTTGCTGCCCTGATGCTCGATGATGAAAAGGAAAGAGCCGAGCATATAATGCTTGTAGACCTGGGCCGCAATGATGTGAGGATGGTATCAAAAGGTGGCACCGTCAGGGTCGATGACCTGATGAGCGTCATCAAGTACTCCCATGTGCAACATATCGAAAGTACGGTGAGTGGAGAAATGAGGGATGACTGCGACCAGTTTGCCGCCACACGTGCCATCTTCCCGGCAGGTACACTGTCAGGTGCTCCCAAGATCCGGGCAATGGAAATAATCGATGCTCTCGAACCGGAGTCAAGGGGAATCTACGGCGGAGGCGTAGGCTATTATTCCTGGAACGGGGATGCCGACTTTGCAATCGTAATAAGGACAGTGCTGATCAAAAACAACACTGCCCATGTGCAGGCCGGTGCCGGAATAGTCGCCGATTCCGATCCAACTTACGAATACCAGGAAACCGAGAGAAAGATGGCCGCAATGATAAAAGCCATAGGAGGGAAGTAATGAAAATATTGTTCATCGACAACAAGGATTCTTTTGTATGGAACCTCGTGGATTATGTTTCCGTTTTCGAGCCGGATACCATGGTAGTCCCAAACACGATCTCAGTCGATGAGGTAAGGCAGATTAAGCCCGATGCTATCGTCATATCCCCGGGACCCGGCACCCCCCACAAATCCACGGATGTAGGTGCATGCCTGGACATCATCAGGGAGTTCGGGGTAGAAATCCCGGTGATGGGAATCTGCTTTGGTCACCAGGCCATAAATGCTGCTTTCGGAGGTACCGTCGGGCATGCAAAGAGTGGACCGGTCCATGGAAAGACTTCCGATATAAGTCACAAAGGTTCACAACTTTTTGAAGGCCTGCCGGAAAATTTTAAAGTTGGAAGGTATCACTCCCTTGCAATAAATGAATTGGCAGAAGGCCTGATAGTGACTGCAACAACTTCAGACGGCATCATCATGGCCGTGGAGCACAAGGAATATCCTGTTTACGGAGTGCAGTTCCACCCGGAATCCATCCTTACCGAAAAAGGCATGCGTATCATCGGCAACTTCCTGAGAATTGCAGGTATGGGTAAGGATTAAGCCTTTACAGGCTTATTAGGTATCATGCTTGTAGGGATAACAGGAACACCAGGAACCGGGAAAACATCTGTTACAGAGTTACTGGAAAACAGGACACAGTACCGAGTCATTCATATAAACGAACTCATTAAGCAGGAGAAACTCTACTCCGAAGTGGATAATGAAAGGGATTGCGTGGTTGCTGACATGGACCTTGTGGACCGGCGTGTCAGGGAAATGGCAAGTACCGACGACATCACTGTTCTTGACAGCCATCTTTCTCACCATCTGGCTGAGAGTGTCATTGTGCTGAGGACAAATCCGGAGGTACTCAGAGAGAGGCTGCAAAAGAGGAACTATTCCACTGAAAAAGTAGAGGAGAATCTTGAAGCCGAAGCCCTGGACATAATCCTTTGCGAGTCGGCAGAGTGGTGCGATAATGTCTTTGAGATCGATACTACATCTCAGTCAGTGGAAAGAACGTTCAATGACATACGAAATATTCTGGATGGGCTTGTCAGGGGTAAAGAGAAAGAACTAGCTGACAGATACAGACCGGGCTCTGTAGACTGGAGCGAGGAGTTCTTCGGCTGAGCAGTCATTCTTTTATTATCATTTTGATGCTGCTATTGCAGGAAACCTGCTCTACAATTCCGGTTTTTCTGATGGTGGTGCCCTTACCGGGACAGTGAAAGTGAAAGTACTGCCTTTGCCAGGCTCGCTCTCGACCCAAATCGTTCCATCATGCATTTTCACGTATTCCTTAACGAGCATGAGCCCTAAGCCGGTACCACCATAACTGCGTGATGCGGAACTGTCCACCTGGAAAAAGGGCTCGAATATGCGCTCTTTTTCATTATCAGGTATTCCAATGCCAGTATCACTTACAGATATCTGCAGGTACTCTCCACAGGGTATTGCCTTTATAGTTACCAACCCGCCATCTTGCGTGAACTTGATAGCGTTCTCAACTAGATTATAAAGGATGCTTTTGAACTTCTCGACATCTGCAGTTACTTCAGTCAGACAGCAGTCTATGTCCGTGCGAAGTTCAATCCTTTTCCTGACAGCCAGCGAGTTCAGGGACATATATGTATGCTCAACTGCAGAATGAATGCTCAGACGGTCCAGCCTTATGCACATCCTGCCTGAATCAATACAGGATATATCCAGTATCTTATTGATGATAAGCAGGAGCCGGCTACCACTTTGGTTTATGGTAGAGATATACTTTCTTTGTGTTTCACTTAAACCTTCAGATAATTCTTCAAGCAAGATATCCGAAAAACCAATCACCCCGCTTAAGGGAGTTCTCAGTTCATGGCTCATGTTAGCCAGGAACTCACTCTTGCTGCGATTAGCCTCTTCAGCAGCCATCCTTGCCAGCAACATTTGTTCTTCTGCCTTTTTGCGCTTGGTTATATCGACGTATGTGCCCACTGCCCGGTGTGGCACCCCGTTACCGTCCACTTTGAATGACCTGCTGCGTCCTGTCACCCATACCCACTCACCGGACTTAGACCTCATCCTGTAGTCCATTTTGAAATACTGCAGGGCACGAAGGTGAGTCATCAGGGACTCGAGCACAATGTCGCGCTCATCAGGATGTAGGAGGGCAGACCATGTTTCAAAGTTCATAGCAAGTTCATTAGGCTCATAACCCAGGATCGTGTACCACTTCGGACTGAAATATGCCTGGTTGCTATCCATGTCCCAATCCCAGAAACCATGCTCTGAGACTTCCATGGCCAACTTGAGCCGTTCCTCGCTTTCCTTGAGCGCGTCCTCTGCATGTTTACGGTCAGTGATATCCCGAGCAGCTGCATAGATCATGTTGTCCTTTGGTGAGGATTCCCATTCTATCCAGCGATATGACCCGTCAATGCACCTGAAACGGTTTACAAAACCGGATATCTCCTGTCCGTTCTGCAGGATAGCTAACATATCTGATGTTGTGCGCAGGTCATCTGGATGAACAAAATCCAGAATGACCTTCCCTTCCAGTTCTCCCAATCTTAGGCCAAGAACTCTCTCCCATGCTTTGTTGAGACGCACAAAGAGACCATCTATGCTGACTATACAGAAAAGGTCAAGAGCGTTGTCGAAATAATTGTTCAGCTCTTCTTTTTTCTGGGCAAGCTCTTTCTCGGCCCGGTCTCTGGACAGGCGCATCTTCTTCTTTAAAAGCGCTTCACGTACAGCAAAAGGGAGTCTTTTTGTATGTTCCTTGATAATGTAATCCGTAGCGCCGGCTTTCATGCAGGCTACAGCAGTCTCTTCATTCATGGAGCCGGTAAACACTATGAAAGGAATAGTACCATCATGCTCCAGTGACAGCTTAAGTGCCTGCATGCCATCAAAGGATGGTAAGGAATAATCCGAAATGATAAGATCTGGATTGAAACTATCCAGGTTCTTTTTAAATTCTTCCTGCGTGTCCACTCTTATTGAAATGAAGGATATTCCGTTTTTTATAAGTTCCCTTTCTGCAAGTTCCATGTCCGAGGGCATATCCTCAACGAACAATATGCGCAGCGGATTATTTTCTTCCATGGTTTTTCCGTTCATCTCTTGCCCGCAGGAAGCTGGTTCAACAGCAGCCAGTATACACCTATATCCCGTACCGCTTCGACAAACTTATCAAAGTCAACTGGCTTGACAATATAACTGTTCACTCCCAAGCGATAGCTTTCGACAATATCATTCTCTTCCTTGGAAGATGTCAGCATGATTATGGGAATTGTCTTTGTGGAATTATGATCTTTCAGGACCTTCAGAACTTCCAGCCCATCCATTTTTGGTAACTTCAGGTCCAGAAGGACCACCTTAGGTACATTGGAGGCATCACGCCCGGAAAACTTCCCTCTCGCAAATAAAAAATCAAGTGCCTGTTCACCATCTGTTACAACCACTACATTGTTTGCTATCTTGTTCTTCTTCAATGCCCTCAGGGCCAGTTCCGAGTCATTGGGATTGTCCTCCACAAGTAATATTTCCACCTCACCTTCGATCATCGCTGTAATCCTCCTTTGCAGGTAATGAGAAATAGAATGTTGCTCCTTCGTTTACCTTGCCTTCTGCCCATACTGTCCCTCCGTGACGGTGAACAATGCGCTGCATGATAGCAAGTCCCACACCTGTTCCTTCAAACTCCTTTTCTGTATGCAAGCGCTGGAAAAGACCGAAGAGCTTATGCACATATTTAGGGTCGAATCCAACTCCTGTATCTTTCACGTAGTAAATATTCCTTCCATTTTCCCTGTAGCCTCCAATAGATATCGCAGGCTCTTCCACAGGCATAGTATATTTGATGGCATTCCCGATGAGATTGCTCCAGACCTGCTTCATCAGAACAGGATCTGCACAGCCCTCTGGCATCTGATTTATACTGACATTGAATCTGGCATTTATTTCCGGTGAAACAAGCTCCCTGAATACAGATTCGGCCATACCGGCCATATCTATATGTGTCAGGTTCATCTCATTTCTGCTGACACGTGAAAGAGAGAGAAGGTCCGTAATAAGTTTATCCATTTTTTGGGCGTTATCCCTGACGACACTCAGCAGCCTGTTGCCTTCCTCGTCTAGTTTGTCTGCATAATCTTCCAATATTATCCTGGAAAAGCCATCAATGGCACGAAGAGGTGAGCGAAGGTCATGGGATACGGAATATGCAAAGGCCTCAAGCTCCTTGTTTGCAGCCTCAAGCTGGAATGTTCGCTGCCTGACACTTTCTTCCAACTCACAGCTGTGGCGCTTTATCTGCTCACTCAGGCGGGCCTGCTGAATAGCAACCGCAAGCTGAGCCGCGATCTCCCGGACGATCTCCAGATGCTCATCATTGAAAAAGTTGTCATCTTCCGAAAGCAGATTCAGGACGCCCATGAGCTCACCCTCGAGTATAAGTGGTGCACTGATACCAGAATAGAAAGTGTCTTGAGGAATATGGCCTGATAAGGGAGAGAATAAACCTTCAAATGCAAGCATGTCGTTAAATGAGATCATGTATCCTGAATGCAGTTCACTCAACTGCTTTTGCTGGGAAAGCCTAAAGCGCATACCTTCGGAAAAAGCTGCATCCATATCCCCGTCACTTGCAAATACATAAGCTTCTGCTGCATTATTTTCCAACAGCATCAAATGCACATTTGAGCATGCAATTATACGGCGCATGCATTTCAGAACAGTGCATGCGATCTCCTGGGAGGAATGGGCACTGATGATACCCGTGTCTATCCTGTGAAAGATGCTCAGGCGCTGGTTATACATTTTTAGCTTTTCATCCGCCTGTTTCCTGCCAGTTATATCAAGAGAGATACCGCCTACATATGAAGAACTATGTTGCCTGCTGATCGCGAACTTATAGGTAAGGAATGTCTGTGTGCCGCCATCGCCGGGAAGTTCCTCCTCGACCACCAGAGTTTCCTTGTTCTGAAGCACCACCTGGTCATTGATGGAGAATTGCTTTGCTGTATCGGCAGGGAACAAGTCTTCATTGGATCTACCCAGTATTTGGGCCATTTCCAATCCCATTTTATCCTTTAATCTCTTATTACAAAACAGATGCCTTCCTTTTTCATCTTTGATGTAGGCATACCCGGGGAAATTGTCCATGAACAGTCCGAATATTTCCTCGCTTTCCCTGAGTGCCTGACGGGAGTTTTCCCGGTCGATCTGATAGTTCAGCATGTTTCCAAGCAGCACTGTTACCAGAGGGTAAACCACTAAGACCGGGAGAATTATCCTGCTCAGGGTATCAATTGCGAGCTGCCATGGAAGTATGAATGTGCACAAGAGCATTGTAATGTGGACCACGAAACCAAAGGTATATAGTTCGAATCTCCCGAAGATGTGTTTAAGTTTTTCATGGTGCCGACTCCAAAAAAGACCCAGCAGCGATGATGTGATAATGACGGAAACTCCCATTAATGCTCCGGCACCTCCCTGGTACAGACGGAAAATTGCGGCAATAGACATGGCTATTATTGTCGGGATAAGGCCAAAGAATAATCCGGTGATACCCAGAAGAATCGAACGCGTGTCAAAGAACAGTCCGGGAACAAGCTCCCAGGGGTTCATCATCAGTGCGATGCATATAAATCCAATAATGATCCCGACAAGCATTTTTTTCAAACGCGGGCTTATGCTTATATTGAGAAAAGTCGCCTCATATATCACCCAGAGAGCAAGAAGGAGCGCAGCATTGCTGATTATGCCAGCCAGAGGTTCATGGTTCACATGAGCCTCCCCTGACATCCTGATAGTTCACAGATAGCGCATACATTTTTCTTCACTCCTCCCGACGTTTGCCTTACATAAGGTTGCTGAACATGTTCCTTGGAAGGTTACCGGAAACAACAATCATAACTGTTATGATAATAATATAAACACTACTTTCTAAATTAATATACTAAATAAAGATAATATAAGTCATCGCATATAAAATTTGACATTAAGCATTCCCAGTTGCTTCATGATGCTACAATAAAAAAGTGCGTCTTAGTAAGAACAGTTAGAAGCTACATATCTTCCAGAAGCAGTGCTTTCGTGCAGGCCATTGCAAGCATGCTGTTGATGAACTTTTCAGCTTCTTCCGTGGTATCCACCATGCGCACGGCCACCCTGCCATCGCTATAGAATGTAATCTCCCTGTACCCGCTCTTCGCCATAACGACACCGAGCCCCTCACTATAGCGCCCCTGAAGGTACTTCGCAAGCATTGGAAGGTCCGGACATTCATCCAGCTGCGCTATGACCCTTAGCTTCCAGGGGTCTGCTATACATGGCAGTACCTGTTCAATGGATATGACCCTCATGGTTCTACACCTTATATTTCAAAAGATATTGAAACTAACTAGGATATATTTTGTGGTGCGGACAAGCAAAAACTAAATAAGGCAACCCGCAGACATTACTTTACAGCAAAGGCTGGATAATGAGAGTGCCGAGGTGACAGAGTGGCCAATGTGACCGCCTGCAGAGCGGTTTTCCGGGAGTTCGAATCTTCCCCTCGGCACCATAATTTTCTAAGGGTCCACTTAACATCGATGAGGCTTTACTGATGGCATTGAGAGTCTATAACACACTTACCAGGGAGATGGAAGAGTTTGTCCCCCTCCACGGAAAAAAAGTAAATATGTACGTATGTGGCCCCACGGTGTACGACCACTGCCACCTTGGACATGCCAGGAGCTACATATCCTTTGATGTTATCAGGCGCTACTTATCCTATCGCAGCTACGATGTTCACTACATATCTAACATAACAGATGTGGACGACAAGATAATAAACAGGGCAAAAGAAACAGGCGAAGACCCTTTCGACCTCTCAGCGAGATTCACCCGCTCCTTTATTGAGGACATGACAAGCCTGAGGGTAAAAAAGCCAGACGTGCAACCCACAGTGACAGGACATATCGCGGAAATAGTAGACGCTATTAAATTGCTGATACTCCGGGAGTTTGCTTATCCTACGCCCGAAGGCAACGTCTATTACGATCTCACAAGGTCAAAGGAAAAGATAGGCATACTGAGCCATCAAACAGTGGAAGGGCTGATGGAAGGTTCGGGGGCCCGTATCGATGTAGAGAAGGACAAGAGATATCCACTTGACTTCGTGCTCTGGAAATCCTCTTCGGAAGGCGAGCCGGGATGGGACAGTCCCTGGGGCAGGGGGAGGCCGGGCTGGCACATCGAGTGCTCGGCTATGTCCATGAAGTACGGCTCGCAGCAGCTGGATATCCATGGGGGCGGGGCGGACCTCATATTCCCGCACCACGAGGCGGAAATCCACCAGTCCGAAGGCTGCACTGGCAAGCATCCTTTCAGTAAGTACTGGCTGCACAACGGTTTTCTTACAATTGATAAAGAGAAGATGTCAAAATCCCTGGGAAATTTCTTCACTATAAAGCAGGTGCTTGAGGAATTCCCGCCTGAGGTCATCAGGTTCTTCATACTCAATACCCACTACCGCAACACCATCGATTTCAGCAAGATACATCTTCAAGAAGCAGGCCGGGCTTACGAGAGGATAGCAAACACGATTATCAATGTAAGATACGCTATTGAGAACGCACCTGAAGAAGACAATGATTCCGGCCTTCCAGACGAGATCAGTGAGGCAAGAGATCAGTTCATCCAATCAATGGATGAGGATTTTAATACACGGGAAGCTCTGGCAAATCTTTTCATTTTCTCCCGCAAGGTAAATGCCATCATATCCGGGAGCAGTCCTGGCAGACCTGTTCTGGAGGCAGTCCTTGGCTTCTTCTCTGAGATAGATGAAGTGCTCGGTGTTTTCGGGAGGGATATCACCGGCAAGCCTGAAGGAGTTGCCGGAGGACTCTCAGATAAGGATATCGATGCCATGATACAGCAGCGCGAAGAAGCCCGCAGGAGCAAGGATTGGCAGAGATCTGATGCTATCAGGGATGAGCTGAAGGAGAAAGGGGTCATTATCGAGGACGGGAAGGAAGGCGTCAGGTGGAGAAGAATTTGAAGTCCGGCAGAGTGCCAGAAACTTCCGATATAGCGATTTTTTTTGCGATAAATATATGTATATATGTACAAATATACATAGATAATGACTGAAGAAAAAGCCAGATTCTTCAAAGCCCTGGGAGACAGGACCAGATTAACGATTGTCGGATGCCTGTTAAAACATGATCACTGTGCCTGTGATTTTTCAGAGATTGCAGGGAAGGACCAGACAACTATATCGCGGCACCTGAAGATACTTCTGGAGGCAGGTATCCTGCGCTATGAGAAAGACGGCAGATACGTAATTTACAGCCTACAGGATGATATGATGAAAGAAACACTTGAGAAATGCGGGATAAAGAAAGTAGATTCATGCTGCCCCGGAAGCTTGATGGATGCGGATACGAAGAAACACGTCGTAAAGAAGAACTACGGCAAGATAGCACTGGGCATGGTGCAGGGTTGCGGCTGCTGCGATGACCTTAGCGGAGAGGAGATCGCAGGTTCGATTGGATATTCGAATGAGGACATCAGTTCTTTTTCCGATGCGAACCTGGGCCTAGGATGCGGGAATCCCACCGCACTCGGGGACATACATGAAGGCGAAGTCGTGCTTGATCTTGGATCAGGTGCCGGTTTTGATAGTTTCCTGGCCGCAAGGAAAGTTGGGAAGACCGGGAGAGTCATCGGTGTGGATATGACCGCAGAGATGCTTGCAAAAGCCAGAGAGAATGCTGAAAAGTACGGGTTTGACAATGTGGAGTTCAGACAAGGAGACATAGAGGATTTGCCTGTTGAATCAGGCTCTGTGGATGTGGTCATGAGCAATTGTGTCATCAACCTTGTACCCGACAAGTCCCGAGTCTTCAGGGAGGCCCACAGGGTACTGAAAGACAATGGGAGGATGTATCTGTCAGATATAGTTCTCCTGAAGGACCTGACACCCGAAGAGAGGAGCGACGAGAAGCTCATATGCGCCTGTGTGGGCGGAGCCCTGATGAAAGAGGATTATCTTAGTATCATACGGGAGGCAGGTTTCACTATCAGGATAATAGATGAGGATAAGGACATCAGTAAGAGGCAGTACTCGGGATATCCGCTGGAAAGCCTTAAGCTTGAATTGAGGAAAGGATAGGACCTATGTGTGCCCAAGAAGAAATTCAAAATTTGAGCAGTTTAGTCAATATCCGTCTTTGAAACCTGCTTTAGTCTCTCAACGCCATCGAGATCTTCGATGATATCGACGACAGCCGGGGGAACCAGGTGCTTCCATTCCTCATCAGCGATGATCCTCCTGCGTATCTCCCTTCCGGAATAGCCATCCCTGTGGTACATGGGCGGCTGGAGAACTTCGATTCCTGCTTCTTCAAAGAGCCTGATGACAAGAGGATTGTTGGAATAGACAAGATCAAAGGGCGGTGTCATAGAAGTGATATGCGAGACCCATACGGCATTCCTTTGCAGGTCCTCTATCGGGATCGCATAATGAGTGATATCAGTGTCCTTTAGAGCATGCCGGATCATCATCACGCGCTCACCGGCAGTAAAAGGGTTCTTAGGCTCGTGGCTCTTCTGTGCACTACCAATGCCGATAACCAGTTCGTCCACATCCTGGGCTATACTGGTTATGACGGAATAATGCCCAAGATGAAATGGTTGGAAGCGTCCTATATAGAACGCCCTTCTCATGTGCATTTGGCAACCATCAGTGAATGCCACATTCATCGAATGTGAACTCTTCACATACTTCCAGGTAGTGCTTCTTATTATTGTCGTGTTTCATCGTGGTAAGTTTCTTGACAAGATCCAGTCCGGGCTTGGGGTCTTCCATGATCTCAACCTTGTCCCTGATCATATCGAAGTACTTCTCACCGACATCAGTGCGTATGAGCACACTGTTCCATCCGTCAGGAGTACCTACAGAACCTACTGAGATATCAGCGAAGTATGATGTATAGTCACAGCAGTGATGGCATGGGTTCCTTGCATGCGGAGCAACCTGTGCGATCTTCACACTGTGTGCCTCGCCGTCCTTTGTATAGTTCCAGAACTGACCTTTGCCGAAGTCCATCTTGACGACATCTTCTGCTTTAAGTCCCATGATCTCCGGAAGTATCTTCTCTTTCATGACATCATGGTAGAAACTTTCCATGCACAGCAGGCCAATAATAACAACTATTTTGTCATTTACGTTCTCAGATATCAGACGAGCTGCATGTACCTGGCAGGGGACGCCTATTACAGCTATCCGGTCGTACTTCTCGAATGGTTCTTTCAGAGCTGACAGTACAGAGTCATAGGTATATTTGGTACCTGTTGTCCTGTCAACATCTTCGGGCTTTGTCATCAGGATCAGTTCGGTATTCCACCCGTCATCGCTGGCGATACCAACGATACAGTCAACCTCACCACTCTCAAGCAAAGCTTTTGCAAGAGTGGAAGTTACACCGCCGTCCTGGCCTTTTATATTGCTCTTTGCTCCGAAGAATGACCTTACGTTTGCAAATTCATCTTCCATAAATCCGTCAATGACAGGGCATATCCTTGCGCATGTAAGACATCCCTCACATACACCAGGCGCTGCACCTTTGACGTACAGTTCTAAATTATCAGGGTCACGGATCTCCGCCCTTTTTTCCACGATGATAGCACCGGCGGGGCAGACCGATGCGCATGCCCCGCAAGCTGTGCAGACGTCGTGTTCAATGACCTCTAATATCTTGGGATGGGCCATTAATTGCCTCCGACGTGTTTATTTTTTCCCGATTATTTCTTTACCGATGAGCTTGATAGCCTTCTCTTTGTCAGGTCCGATTGGGGAGCCGGCAACTATCTGTGTCACACCGATGTCAAGCAGGTCATTGATCCTTGCCTTACAGTCAGCCGGAGTTCCACAGATAGAGAACGCATCAATCATTTCGGTAGTTACCATTCCGCCCATGAGTGAGCCGAAATCGCCCTTTGCAATTGCAGCACCGATGTCTGCCTTTGCTGCTACATCAATGCCGTGGCGCTCAAGCACCATGTCAGGTGAGCCTGCAACTATGAATGCGACAACGACCTTTGCTGCGTTGACTGCCTTCTCAGGTTTCTCATCTATTGAGAAGCATGCATATGCTGCAACATCTACTTCCTTGGGGTCGCGTCCTGCTTTCTTTGCACCTGATGCAATCTGTTGCACAGCTACTTCAAAGTCCTTTGGGTGGGATGCATTGATCAATACACCATCGGCAACCTCTCCGGCAAGCTCGAGCATTTTAGGACCCTGTGCACCCATATATATAGGGATGCTGCCTGCCTTGAATGCCATCTTTGCACCGCTGATCTTGACCATTTCGCCATCCTGGTTGACCTTCTTCCCTGTAAAGAAAGCGCGAATAGCGGAGATGCTCTCCTTTGTCATTGTCAGTGGCTTGTCCCATGAGATTCCCATGGCATCAAAAGTTGCCTTGTCTCCAGGACCGAGACCAAGAATTGCACGGCCTCCTGATATCTCGTTGATGGAAGCGATGCTTGATGCTGTTACAGCAGCGTTCCTGGTGTATGGATTGGTCACACCGGTACCCAGTTTGATGCTGTTAGTGTTCATTGCAAGAACAGCTAAAGTGGAGTACACATCACGGTTGTTGTAGTGGTCAGTGATCCATACATTGTCAAATCCCTGTGTTTCAGCAAGCTTTGCATAATGAGCGATCTTAAGAACCGGGTCGCTCGGTACAAACTCTATTCCAAATGTCATTTGAATCCTCCTGTAAAAGTGTTGTTATTCAGGTGGCTATACATATTTAAAACTTTGTTGGTTTGATTCGCCATCAAAGAAGGATGCCACAGGGAATATTGAAAAACTATGGACCAACAACACATTGATATCGCAGCAGTTCTAGTCCGGAAAATATAGAAATGGACCCATAAAAAACAATACGTCGGTATCGTCCAGTGTTGCAAAACACCATCACCGATACAGATATATTGAGGAAGTTCCAGATGGTTTGGCAACTAAGATAAATAGGGAGGTGGAGGTTCGGGAAGCCGTCACATCAGAGAGATATCAATAGCATTCAGGCCTTTTA
>WPCG01001331.1_pt1 | contig 17935 bp, 11 predicted proteins | sample 5403311 | NCBI WGS metagenome assembly WPCG01 (sample SAMN12869467, study PRJNA574797) | sludge metagenome | isolation source: wastewater treatment of Control | place: China:Beijing | collected 2019-05-17 | reverse complement strand
TAGACTTTTTTCAGTGCGCCGGGGGTCGTATTTTCCCCTTGAATCTTGTATTATTCAATAGAGTCAATGTTTCGTTATCCTGTTGCCGATGGAGGAATGGTTATTATGGCGAAGATCATTGCAATGTGCACGAGTTCGCAGCGACAGGAACCGAAGAGCGAGGTCCTGGAGGCGCATTTCGTCCATGGAGGCATCGAAGGCGATGCTCACAGAGGAACGACCGAGAGAGAGATCAGCCTTCTTCGCGCTGAGGATATCCGGAGGGCGGAGCAGGAGGCCGGATTCGCCTTTCCCCCCGGATCTCTTGCGGAGAACCTTGTCGTGGAAGGCCTTCCGGAGGATCTTGTCCCCGGAGCGCGTCTCTCGGTCGGTCCCGCGGCCGTCCTCGAAGTCGTGGAGAAAGGGAAAAAGCCGGACGAACCGCACACCTACAGTTTCAAAGGGTGGTGCCTGCTGCCGACGGCGGGGTTCTTTCTTCGCGTGATCGAGGAAGGTTGTGTCTCGAAGGGAGACGGCATCGAGCTCCTTTGAATTACGCGCCTTTCTGAATAAGGAAAACCGTTGGTTCCGAAGGAATCATATCCTTTTTTTCAGGGAAAGAGAGGTGGATGTAGTGTTTCGAAAGATGAAAATAGGTGGAAAACTCGCTCTTGCGTTCGGCGCTCTGCTGCTCATATTCGCGGCAGTCGGCGCCATGAGCTGGATGAACATGAGCGACGTGCAAGGGGAAGCCCGCTCCCTCGCGGAGCGGTACGTTCCCGAGCTGGTCGTCGCGGCCGACGTGCAGAGCGTAGTACAGACCATGATGTACGAAGTCCGCGGCTATAACTTCACGTACGAAAAAAGCTACCTCGACGCGGGGAGGAACGCCGTCGCCGAAGTGCGGAGAGCGCTGAAAGAGGCGTCCGACCTCGGTGAGAAGTATCCGACGCTCGTCGCGCTCCGCGAGGGGGCGGCGAAGGCCGTCGCGGCGCTTGAAGAGTACGTCGCCCTGATCGACAGGACGGAGACGGCGGTGAACGCCATAGACGGTGCGCGAACCAGCGGCAACGAGAACGCGCGCCTCTTCATGGAGAACGCCGAAGCCTATCTTGAATCGCAGAACCAGGCCATGATCCGCGCTCTCCGGAACAACGGGCCGCGCGAAGAGACGGAGGACCGGCTGAATAAGATAACCCTCGCGAACACAATTATCGACGAGGGGAACGCCGTGCGCCTCGCCAACTATATGGGGCAGGCGACCAGGGATGTCGTCCGGTTCGAGGAAGGGTTGAAACGTTTCGACGAAATAGCGTCCCTCGTCGGGGCGATCCGCGCCGACACGGTGCGGAAGGTCAACCTGGACCAGCTCGACGCCGTGCAGAAGGCCGCGGGCGAGTACAAGACCGCAATGGAGGCGACCCTGGCAAACTGGAGGGAGCTGGATGAGATCAATGCCCGCCGCGTCGAGACCGGCCGAGTGATCCTGGCTCTCGCCGACCAGGTGGTCCACGCCGCCGAGACCCAGTCGATGAGGATCACCGACCGCGCCGTCTCCAGCCTCGGCTCCACCATCCTCGTCATATTGATCGCCACGGTTGTGGCGGTGCTCCTCGGCTCGGCCGTCGCCTTCCTCATGACTCGCAGCCTCGTCGTTCCGCTGAAGCGCGTGGCGGAGCTGGCCGCCCGTGCGCGCGACGGCGACTTCACCATCGAACGAGAAGACTTCCGCATCGTCAATCGCGACGAGCTGGGGATGATGGCCGACGCGCTCGCCGAGATGGTCGAATCCCAGCGCGGCATGATCCGCGAGCTGAAGCGGAAGTCGGTGCATCTCTCCGCCATCTCCGAGGAGACGGCCGCCTCCACCGAGGAGGTCACAAGCACCACGAACGAAGTGGCCGAGAGCAACGCGAAGCTCGCCGAGCAGACGCGGGGAGGCCGCGAGAACGCCGTCGAGTCGTCGAAGGTGATGCTGGAGATGAGCAGTCTCATCCAGATCGCGCAGAGCCTGGCCGCGAACGCCGACAAGAACTCCACGAGCATGGCCGAAGCGGCGGACCAGGGGTACGAGACCGTGACGAAGACGGTGGAGCACATGGCGAGCATCAAGGGGGCGGTGCAGGAGACGGAGGAGCTGCTGACGCAGCTGGACGCCTACTCGCAGCGTATCGGCGTGGTGGGCGACACCATCACCGGCCTTGCGGACCAGACGAACCTCCTTGCGTTGAACGCGGCCATCGAAGCCGCGCGCGCCGGGGAGGCGGGACGAGGCTTCGCCGTGGTGGCCGAGGAGGTCCGCAAGTTGGCCGAGCAGTCGCAGCAGGGGGCGCGCGAAGTCGCCGAACTCGTGTCGAAGATCCTCGACGGAACCCGTTCGGCGGTGTCGTCGATGCGGAAGAGCCGCGAGGGCGTCGAGGAGGGCGTGTCGATAGCGCACGTCGCCGGAGACGCGCTGGAGCGTATCCGGAAAGCGATCGGCGGCTCGATCGAAGACATCCGGAAGATCATCCGGACGACCGACGAGGAGGTCGCCAAATCGGAGAAGGTCATTTCGATGATCGACACGACGGCGAGCGTGATGGAGAGCACGGACGACCACGTGCAGAACCTCGCGGCGTCGATGGAGGAGACGGCCGCGGCGATGGAGAACGTGGCGACCGGCTCGCAGGAGGTCAGCGAGACTTCGGAGGATCTCAGGCGGATGACGGAGCGGTTCCGTGTCGAAAAAGACGAAGAGGGGTGGACGAACGTGCCGGCTGTCGTATAATGGAGCCTGCATCTTCGTAGAGAGAATGTGCTTGTACGCAGTGTCGGAGTTGGACAAGATGTCTCGATATATATGCATAGGAGGAGCGTCCATGAAAATCGATGTCAGCAGGAGCGGGAACGGAGCTCGGATCAGCATTGCCGGAAGTATGTACGTGGAGGATTCCGCATCGGTGCGGGAGAAGCTGATAGCGCTTCTCGACGAAGGCGTCTACAACCTGACGCTGGATCTCGCGGGTTTGGATTACGTCGACAGCTCCGGCCTCGGCGTGCTCATCTCGATACACAAGCGCTGCCTTCAGAAGGGCGGCAAGATGACGATCACCGGCCTTCGCGGCATGGTCGAGGAGCTCTTCAAGCTCACCCGGCTCGATCTCGTCTTCAACGTGGCTGCGCACTAAGCTTGTTAACGACTGAACGAAGAGGGGACTCCCATGGGGCCCCTTCTTCGTTCAGTCGTTGCTTCCGGCATCCTCCGCGACGGAGAAGCCTTCCATGAGCAAGGAGATGCAGATTTCCGCCGTACGGCTGTCGTAAAGCGCGCCCCGATGCTCCTCCAACTCTCGGAGCACCTCTTCCCGCGAGTGCGCGGGCCGGTACGGACGATGGCTCAGCATCGCCTCCACCACGTCCGCCACGCCGACGACGCGTGCGAAGAGCGGAATTGCCTCGCCCTTCAGACCGTCCGGATATCCGCTGCCGTCCATCCGTTCGTGGTGATGGAGCACGGCGAGCGATATCGACTCCGGAAAGCCTTCCTTCGCCAAAATATCCCTTCCGATGGCGGCGTGTTCCTGCATCAGCCGCCTGTCGACGGGCCGGAGCGGGCCGGGGATGCAGAGAATTTCCGTGGGAACGCCCATCATCCCCACGTCGTGAAGAAGGGCGGCGATGACGAGATCGTCGATCCCGGGTTTCGGCAGTTCGAGCCGCAGGCCGATTTCATGCGCTAGGCGGGCCGACTGGCGTTGGTTTTTCCCCGTGTACGAGTCTTTCATCTCCACCATCGCGGCGGTAAGCCTGACCGTCTTCATCCGGGCCTCCTCGACCGCCTTCAGCGACGCGGCGAGCTGCTCCTGGATGGCGATGCGCTCCTCCTGGTCCCGGAGAATGAGAATGCCCGACGTGCGCCCCCCCTCCACGGCGGCCTGAAAAGAGGCCTCGAAGCGGCGCGTTCCGTTCCGGGTGAGCAAGGGGACTATTTTGCGCTGCTCCTCCGAGGAGAGAGAGGGAAAGAGCGAGAAGAGCGACAGAGATGCGCCCTGCGACGTTTTGAGGCACTCCTGTAAAAGACGCTTCTCCGGGGTGCGGACAAGCCCGAGGATGCCGAGGGCCGCTTCGTTCTGGTACTCCACGATCTCCTCCGGAAGCGCGAGAAGAAAGATCGCGTCGCGCGCCTGGTCCAGCAGGTCGCGCATTCGCTCCAGCTCGGAGAGGCGGCGCTTCAGCTCGGGGTAGTGGCTCTTTTTCCCCGATTTGGCGCCGAGCCCCATCAGGGCGAGAAACTGATCGTCGTTGCCGTCAATAGGCATTGCGAAGCAGCGCCTCCAGTTCCTCATGGTTGAAGGGAAGCGGGTTCGTCAACATGCATGGGTCCTCCTCGCCGGCCTTCGCCAGGGCGGGGAGCTGTTCCTCGCCGAGCCCCAGGTCGCGGAGCCTGCCGGGAATCCCGGCACTTGACCGGAGGGCGTCCAACCGGTCGAGGAGTTCCTTCATCGGGTCAGGAGACGAGGCGCTTCCCCCGAGAGCCTCCAGAATGTGCGCATACCGCTCCGGCGTCGCCGGGAAGTTCGCCTCCACGCCCCATCGGAGCAGCAGCGAGTTGCACTCCCCGTGCGGGAGGTCGAGAAGGCCGCCGAGGCTGTGGGAGAGGGCGTGGACGACGCCGAGGCTGGCGTTGGAGAAAGCGAGTCCGGCGTGCAGGCTGGCGAGCATCATGCCGGTCCGGGAGTCGATGTCGGAGAGGTTGTCCAGAGCTTTGGGAAGGAATTCGCCCACGAGGCGGATGGCCTGGAGGGCGTGCAGGTCGGTAAGATCGGATGAAGCACGCGAAACGTAGGCCTCGACGGCGTGCGTCAGCGCGTCCAGGCCGGTGGCCGCGGTGAGGTTGCGGTCCATCGTGAGCGTGGTCTCTGGGTCGACGAGCGCGACGTCGGGGACGATGGACTTGCTGACGATGGCGTTCTTCACCTTCGTTCCCTCGTTCTTGATGATGGAGAACTGGGAGACGTCGGCCGCGCTCCCGGCGGTCGTGGGGATGCAGATGACCGGTGGGCAGGGGAGCGGTATCCGGTCGACGCCGACGAACTCGCGCACGTGGGCGCCGTTCGCGTGGACAGCCCCCACCGCTTTCGCACAGTCCATCGGGCTTCCGCCTCCCAAGGCCAGGATGAGGTCGCACCGCTCATCGGCGAAGACGCGCGCTCCCGCCATGACCATGGAGGCCGTGGGATTCGGGCGGATATCGGAAAAAACGGTGTACTCCAGATCCTCCTGATCGAGGCTTACAAGGACGGGTTCGAGCCAACCGGCCTTGATGACTCCCGGGTCCGTTGCGACGAAAACCCTGCCGCCGCCGAGGTTCCGGGCGTATTGACCCGCGAGGGAGAGCGCCCCTCCGCCGAAGAGTATTTCAGGGGCGACGAACTTTCTCAGGGCAAAACCGCTCATGCTCTCATCCCCTTTTGTCACGATAAAGGCGGGGATTTGCTCCCCGCCTTTAGTGTATCACAAAAAAGGAATAATGTTGCGGCGGTATTCTTTACCAGCGGAGAATCGTCGCTCCCCAGGAAAAGCCGACGCCGAACCCGACGAGCATGACCCTGTCGCCGGGGCGCAATCTCCCCTCGTCGGCCGCGTCGCGGAGGGCCATCGGAATGGTCGCGCTCACCGTGTTGCCCTTGTTTTCGATGTTTGTGTAGAACTTCTCCTCCGGAATGCCGATCTCCTTGCGGAGGTGCTCCAGAATCAGCTTCGTCGCCTGGTGGAAGACGAAAAGGTCGATGTCGTCCAGCTTCAGCGAGTGCGCGTCCAGAGCCTGCCGCACGGCGGCCGGAACGGTCTCCACGGTGAACTTGAGCACCTCGGGGCCGTTCATGTACAGATTCTCCGCGCTCCGCGTGTTTCCCCACTTGTTCGTCCGCTCGGCCGCCGTCTCCGCGGTCCGCGGGGCCGCCCACGCCCCCGCCGGAACGATCAGCTTGTCCATCCCGGAGCCGTCCGTTCCCAGCACAAAGTCGCCTATGCGCGCCGTGTCCGAACCCTCGACGAGCGTCGCCGCCGCGGCGTCGCCGAAGATCGTCCGCGTGCTCTTGTCCATTGGGTGGACGGTGCGCGACAGCGTGTCCGCCGTGATCAGGAGCACCTTCTTCGCGATCCCCGTCCCTATCAGCCCCTTCGCGAGGGCGAGCCCGTAGACGAACCCCGAGCAGCCCAGATTGAAGTCGAGCGCTCCGGTCGACTTTTTCAGCCCCAGCCTGTCCTGCACCACGCAGGCGGTCGCCGGGAGGTAGTAGTCCGGACACTCCGTGCACAAAAGCAGAAAGTCTATTTCGTCCCTGCCGACGCCGTGTTCCTCGAAAAGCTTCTCTCCGGCGCGCGTCGCAAGATCGGAGACGAGTTCCCCCTCCACGATATGGCGCTCCCGGATGCCCGTCTTCTGGTGGATCTTCTCCTCGGTCCATGTGCCGAACTCCTCCACCAGCGCCTTGTTGTCCACCACCTTCGGCGGAAGGTAGTATGAAATAGCCCGTACTCCGGCTCCAAATCCCTTCATCTCTCGAACGCCTCCATAACTGAATGTGCCTTTTACAGAATGTGCATCATACTCGACGCGCTGCTATTATCCCATTGTCACCGATAAGTGACAAGTCTCCCGTCGTCTTGAAGATACGCGTTGAATACCCTTGCAAAGAAAGGGCGGGTGGAATAAAGTAGGAGAACTTTCCGCGGCACGAAAAAACCGCGTCGCGGTACAGACCGGTTCCGGAGGACGCTCCGACGCGTTCTCCGGTGCTCCGAATGAAAGGAGTGGCGCTCTCATGGGCAGCGGCACGCTGAAATTCATACATTGTGCGGATCTTCATCTCGACAGCCCCTTCTCCGGGCTTGCGGAAACCTCCCCGTCGCTGGGGAGCTTTTTGCGCGCGGCCTCCTTCTCCGCCTTCAGGAACGCCGTCGACTGCGCGCTGCGGAACGAGGCGGACTTCGTCCTGGTCTCCGGAGACGTGTACGACGGCGAGGACAGAAGCGTCCGCGCGCAGCTCTTCTTTCTCGAACAGCTGAAGCGGCTCTCCGACGCGGGGATCGCGTCGTTCATCGTGCACGGGAACCACGATCCGCTCTCCGGGTGGGAGCTGGACCGCGACCTGCCTCCCTTGGCGCACCGATTCGGCGCGGCGGAGGTCGAGTCCGTGCCGCTGACGGTGAAGGGGGAGCGGGTCGGGACGGTGCACGGGTGCAGCTATCCCGTGCGCGACGTCCGCGAGAACCTGGCGCGCGGCTTCGCGGGACGGCGAACCGAGGGCGTGAACATCGCCCTGCTTCACTGCAACGTCGGAGGAAGGAAGGGGCACGAGAACTACGCTCCCTGCTCGCTGGACGATCTCCGCGCGGCGGGGATGGACTACTGGGCGCTGGGGCACGTGCACTCCGCGGAAATTCTCTGCCACGACCCCCTGGTCGTCTACCCCGGCAACATCCAGGGGCGGCATATCGGCGAGACGGGCAAAAAGGGCGTCTTCTCGGCGACCTTGGGCTCCGGTAGCGATCGTCCCGGCGGGAGGGGCGGCGTGGAGTTCATCCCGTGCGACGTCGTCCGTTGGAGGAAGGAATCTCTCTCTATCGAAGGAATGCAGCGCGACGAGGAACTCTTCGCCGCCTTCGACCGTCTCAGGGACGGAGTGCGGAACGAAGCGGGCGGACGCCCCGTGATCCTCCGGACGACCGTCGACGGGCGCGGAAAGCCGAGCGCGCTCCTGCGCCGTCCGGGGTTCCTCTCCGGTCCGGGCGGGCTCGTCGAGAGCCTGAACCAGAGCGAGGAGGGGCGGAGCGACTTCGTCTTCATCGAAAGCGTCGTCGACGCCGCCGCGTCGCCGTTCGACCTTGAAGCGCTGGCCTCGGGGAACCATTTCGTCGGCGACTTCCTTAAAGAAGTTTCCGCCTTCGAGCGCCGGGGTAATCTCAAGGAAGGTCTGATGGAAGTGCTTGCTGCGAGCGGCGTCAGGGAGAAGCTCCCCCGCGAGGTGTTCGACAGGGTGGACGCCCTCCCCGACGACGAGATCGCCTCGCTGCTGCGCAGGGGGACGTCGCTTGCGCTCGCGGGACTGCTCGAAGGGGAGGACGACGAATGAAGATCGGCGAGTTTTTCGTACAGAACTTCGGTATTTTTTCCGGGGCGGGAACCTCTCTTTCAAAGGGGCTGACGGTCTTTCACGGCGAGAACGAGAGCGGAAAGACCACGCTCATGAACTTCTTCCGGCGGATTCTCTTCCCGAGGGAGAAGTACTCGCGCACGCGGGGGAACGCCTACGAGCCGCTGAGCGGCGCGCGGCACGGCGGTTCCGCAAGGGTCCGCATGGAGGACGGGAGGGAGTTCGTCCTCGCGCTCGACGGAAAGAAGAACTACGTCCTTCCGGCGTCGGGAGGAAGCGCCGTGCCGCTTCCGTCGAACTTCTTCTCCATCGGCAAGGACGTCTACGAGAGCGTCTTCGCGATGGGGCTGAACGATATGCAGTCGATGGAATCGCTGAACAAGGCCGATATCGCGGCGCGATTCTTCTCCGCCGGTTCGGGGCTGGGGTCGGCGTCGCTTCCCAGGCTGCTCTCCTCCTTGGAGGAGCGGGCGAACGAGCTCTACCGCCCCGGACTCGCCAAGGGCGCTTCGGCTGTGAACCGCCTGCTGGCGTCGATGAAAGAGACGGACGAGCGGATCCGCGCGCTGCGCATGGAAAACGGTTCGTGGAGCGAGCGCCGCGATGCGCTGGACGCGGCGGAGCGCGCGATGGAACAGCGGCGCGAAGAACTTGCGGAGCTGCAGCGGAGGCTCTCCTTCCTGGAGCTTCTGGAGAAGGGGCTGGCGCCCCGCGCCGCGCTCGGCGAGATCGAGCGTGCCCTCGGGGCACTCTCCGCCCTTCCTCCGTTCCCGGAGGGAGGGATCGACAGGCTGGAGCGCTTGAAAGACGAGCGGAAACGCCTTGAAGCCTCCTGCGCCCGCCTTGAATCCGAGATCCGCGCGAAGGAGGAGGAGGCCGCGGCGCTGTCCTCCGACCCGCTGCTCCTCTGCACGGAGCACGAAGCGGAGATCCGCGCGCTGGAGCAGGAGGGAGAGCAGCTGCGCGCCGCGCTCGCACGCAAGAACCTGCTGGAGCGCGAGCTGTCGGCCTCGCGCAGGAGCTTCCTCCGCAATATCGAGGATCTCTGCCCCTGGTGGACGGAGGAGCACCTGATGAACGCGGACATCTCCGCGGACGCCATCGCCTTCGCCCGCAGGACCGCGGAGCGCAAGGAGGTGCTGGAACGGAAGCGGGGCGAAGGAGAGAAGTCGCTCGCGCAGTGGAACCGCCTTCGCGAGGACCGCAGAAGCGAGGCGGCCTCGCTGGAAAAGGAGATGGGCGTCGTCGAGAAGCGGGCGAAACGCGCCTCCGAACGATGGGGGCTCATCACGCGCCTCCGGAGCGTCTTTACCGAGCTCTGCGGTCAGGAGGACGAACTGAACTCCCTTGAGGAAGCCCGTTCGACGCTTTTGGCGGAACGGGATCGCGCCCTCGAACAGGAGCCGATTCCGCCCGGAATCATGGTCGTCCTGATCTCGGTTTTTCTGCTGTGCGTCGGCGCGGGCGCGGCGCTCCAGGCGTTCCTGGCGTCGGACTATCTCTGGGCCTTCGGCTCGCTCACGCTCTTTACCGCGTCGCTGCTGGCGTGGCTGGCGCACAAGGATCTATCGAAGAAGTACGCAACCGCCAGGGGACAGTGGGTGAAACGGTTGGAAGACCTCGACTCCCGGCTCGAGGAGACGACCTTGCTCGTCGAGAGCCAGAAGACGAGGGTCGATCGTCTGCGTATGCAGAGGGAGGAGCTGGGGAGCCGTCTCGGCATCAACGCCCCTCGTTTCGAGAGCGCGATGGAGCACCTCCTCGCCGAGGGCGAAGGGGACAACAGCGCGCAGGAGCGCTACACGTTCCTCAGCGAACGGAACAGGCAGATGGCGACCGTGCTCGCTCGCATGGACGCGGAAGGCGAGGCCATGGAGCAGGAGGTTGCGCGCACCGTCAAGGAGCTGGAAGAGCTGAACGAGGCGTGGAGCCGCCGGCTGACGGAACACAGGTTCGACCGGAATCTCGCCCCCCGCGACATGGAGGGGATCGTCCCGAGGATTCTCCAGCTGCGCTCGGAGGAGGCCTCTCTCGCGGCGCGGGCTGCCGAGGGGAGGGAGCTGGACGCCGCCGTCGAAGCGATCCGGAAACGCATTCAGGAGCTCGCCGGACGCATAGCGCCCTCCTTCGAGGCCCTCGGCGAGCCGCTGCCGTCCGCCGCCGATCCGGCGTCGATCCGCGCCTTCTCGTCGCTTCTGCGGCGGGCGGCGGACAAAAGGACCGTGATCGCCGCGTGCGCGCGGGACGCCGCGATGCTCCGGCAGAATCTGGACGGCGCACGGGCGGAGATGAGCGAGACGGAACGCAATCTGAACGACCTCTTCGCGTCGGCGCGGACGGACGGCGAGGATGCGTTCCGGGCCCTGGCGGAGGAGTGGCGGAAGCGCGACGCGCTGCTTGCCGGGCGACTTCAGGAACGGAAGGTGCTCCTGGGCCTCTTCGGTTCCGACGAGGCGCTCCGTGGTGCGGAGGAGGAGTACGCGTCCCGTTCCCCGGAGGATATCCGGTCGGAGGCGGAGTCGCTCCGCGAACGCACGGAACGCGCCCGCTCCGAACTCGACGCCATGGTCGACGCCAAGGGGCGTATCGCCTCGGAATTGGAGAGGATGGGGACCGACGAACGGCTGAGCGAACAGCTCTTCGCCAGAAAAGGGATGGAGCGGAAGCTCGACGAGCACCTTGAAGAGTGGCTCTCGAACCTCCTGGCGCACCGCTTTTTGGAAGTCTCCAGGGCCCGGCACGAGCGCGAACGGCAGCCCGAAGTCATCCGCCGGGCGGGCGAGTACCTCGCCCTGATGACCGCCGACCGCTACCATCTGCTCTCCGAGGGGGACGAAAAAGGGTTCTCCGTGGTGCTGGAGGAAAAACAGCAGTCGCGCGAGCGGAAGGAGGAGCTCAAGTGGAGTTCCGGCCTGGGCGACCAGGTCTACCTTTCGATGCGGCTTGCTCTCGCTTCGCTGTGGGGGAAGAACTCGGAACCCCTGCCGCTGATCCTCGACGACCTCCTGGTGCGCTTCGACGAGGGGCGGCAGCGCGGCGCGGCGATGGCGATCTGCGAGGCCGCCCGCGAGAACCAGGTGATGCTCTTCACCTGTCGGAAGGGGACGCTCGACGTCTTCCGCGACGTCCTCGCCGAGACGGGAGAGAGCGGGTCGGATTTCCTCTCCTTCCACCGTATCGAGAATGGCGCGTTTGTTCACGTTGCGTAACGTCTCAGAAGCCCCGGGGGACGCGGCTCCGCTTTCAGTCGGCACAACGGCGGCGGCCGAAAGAATCCGCACGCTCGACGTGGGCGCGGTCTCCTTCCGGGAGCCGCTGAAGGAGCACTGCTCGTGGCGGATCGGCGGCCCGGCGGACATCTTCGTTCAGCCTTCGGATGACGCGCATATCCTTCGCCTGCTGCGCTTCGTCCGGGAGGAGGGGCTTCCTTTCGTCGTGATCGGCAGGGGGACGAATCTTCTCTTCGCCGACGAAGGGTTCCGCGGCGTTGTGATGAAACTGGGGCGGCGTTTCTCGGACTTCTCCGTCGACGGCTCGACGATCCGGGCCCGCGGAGGCCTCTGGGTTCCGCGGCTGGTAAAAAATCTCGTCGAAGCGGGACTCTCGGGCCTTGAGCATGCGGCCGGGATTCCCGGGTCGTTCGGAGGTCTTGTTACGATGAACGGCGGCAGTCTCCGGCGCAGCGTCGGCGAGCGCGTCGTCGAGGTTCGGGCCGTCTCTTTCGCGGGGGAGACGCGCTTCTTTTCGCGCGACGAGTGCGGTTTCTCCTATAGAAGCTCGCTCTTTCAACACGCCGCCGACTCCCCGGAGAACCGGTGGATTGTCCTTGAAGCCCGCCTCTCGCTTCTCCCGGCGGAGCGGAACGACATCCGCAGGGAGGTGCTGGGCATCCTCGAGGAACGGCGCGGAAAATTTCCGCTCGACAAGCCGAACTGCGGCTCCGTCTTCACGAACGATCCGTCCGTCTACGAGCTTGCGGGGCCTCCGGGGAAGATCGTCGAAGCGACGGGATTGAAAGGGTTGCGGGTCGGCGGCGCCGAGGTCTCGCACCGGCATGCCAACTTCATCGTCAACCTCGGCGGCGCCACCGCGTCGGACGTGCTCGCCCTCGTCGCGGAGATCCGCCGCCGCGTCCGCGACCGTATCGGCGTGTGGCTCGAGTGCGAAGTCCGCTATGTCGGCGCCGACGGAACTCTGATTTCCGCGTCGACAGCCTCGGAGCGTCCGCGGCCCGGAAAAAAGTGAAGCGCTCCGAGGGGAGCGGTACTTCGCGGCTCGACCTTTGTGTACGGAAACGGAGAGGCGCCCAATGAACGCTGTCGAACGTCTGCGCAGCATCATAAAAGATTTTCGGTCGCTCTGTCCGAAGCGGCTGTTCTTGTGGACGCTCGTTCTCGCAGGCGTCGCCTCGGCATGGATGGTGACGATCGCCGACAAAGAGATGCGGAGCGCGCTCCTGCATGAAGCGCGTCTCCTCGCCGCGGCGATCGACTCCGAACGAGTGCGGTCGCTTGCGGGAGACGAGTCCGACCTGGAACGCGAGTCGTACCGTCGGTTGAAAACGCAGTTGGCCGCCGTTCGCGCGGCCGACCCCAAGCGTCGATTCGTCTACCTGATGGGAAGGAAGCAAAGCGGGGAGATTTTCATCCATGTCGACAGCGACCCGCCCGATTCAAAGGACTACTCTCCTCCCGGCCAGATATACGACGAGGCGAGCCCGGTACATGAGGAGGTTCTGGAGCGCGGAAGCGAATTCGTCGAGGGCCCCCTCGAGGATCGGTGGGGCGTCTGGGTCTCCGCGCTGGCGCCTTTGCGGGACTCCTCGGGCGCTGTATCCGCCCTTCTCGGAATGGATGTCGACGCCTCCGACTGGAGGTTGAACGTCCTCAAGCGCGCCGCGCTCCCGGTGGCGCTGACCGTCGCGTTCTTCGCCTCGCTTCTTGCCGCCGTCGTCGCCTTACGAACAGGCAGCCGCCTCAAGCAGGAGACCGCCCGCGCGGACGAACTGGTCGTCCACGCAAGAGCCGCCAGCGTTGCCAAAAGCGAATTCCTCGCGAACATGAGCCATGAGATCCGCACCCCCATGAACGGCGTCGTCGGGATGACCGGCCTGCTGCTCGATACGGACCTGACGGAAGAGCAACGGCGCTATGCCGAGATCGTCAGGGTGAGCGCGGAAGCCCTCCTCTCCCTCATCAACGATATCCTGGACTTCTCCAAGATAGAAGCCGGAAAGCTCGATCTCGAGATTCTCGACTTCGACCTGTCCAGCCTCATGGACGATTTCATCCTGACTCTGGCAGTGAGCGCGGAGGAGAAGGGGATCGAGCTGCTGTGCGGCGTCGATCCGGACGTCCCCGTACTCCTCCGCGGCGACCCGGGGCGTCTGCGGCAGATCCTGACCAACTTCGTGAGCAACGCGGTGAAGTTCACGCACGAAGGGGAAGTGGAGACGAGAGTCTCTCTGGTGGAAGAGAGCGACCGCGACGCGCTGCTTCGCTTCTCGGTGCGCGATACGGGGATAGGGATCGGTCGGGAGAAGATGGGGTTGCTCTTTACAAAATTCAGTCAGGTGGACGCCTCGACGACGCGCAAGTACGGCGGCACGGGGCTGGGCCTTGCTATCTCGAAGCAGCTTGCGGAGATGATGGGCGGCTCGGTCGGCGCGACGAGCGTCGAGGGGAAGGGATCGGAATTCTGGTGTACCGTCCGCCTGCAAAAACAGCCGGAGAACCTGCGGCGCCCCCTCCGTCCCGCAACCGACCTGCGGGGAGTGCGTGTCCTGATCGTGGACGACAACGCGACCAACAGGCGGCTTTTGACCGCTCGTCTGACGTCGTGGGGGATGCGCCCCGAGAGCGTCTCCGGCGGAAGCGTCGCCCTCGCGTCGCTCGACGCCGCGCTGCGGGAAGGCGATCCGTTCCGCCTTGCCGTGGTGGACATGCAGATGCCGGAAATGGACGGCGAGACGTTCGGCAGTCTCGTGCGCGCGGACGGGCGTTTCGGCGCGCTCCGCATGCTGATGCTCACGTCGCTCGGGATACGCGGGGACGCAAGGAAATTCGCCGAGGCCGGCTTCTCGGGGTATTTGAACAAGCCCGTCCGTCAGCACGATCTTCGAGATGTGCTCTCGTTCATCCTGACGGGAGATGCGGACGCCCCCGGCGCCATCGTCACCCGCCACACGGTCCGGGATTCCGTGTCCTCTTTCGACGGAGGAAGGGCGCGCATTCTGCTTGCGGAGGACAATATCACCAACCAGCACGTCGCGCTCGGCATACTCAAGAAATTCGGCCTGAGAGCGGATGCGGTCGCTGATGGAGAGGAGGCGCTCTCGGCTCTCTCGACCGTCCCGTACGATCTCGTCCTGATGGACTGTCAGATGCCGCGCATGGACGGGTACGAAGCCGCGCGGAGAATTCGCGCGATGGAGGGAACCGTTCGGGATGTGCCGATCATCGCCATGACGGCGAACGCCATGGCGGGAGACAGAGAGAAGTGTCTGGAAGCGGGAATGAACGACTACGTTCCCAAACCGGTTTCTCCGGGCGTCCTTGCCGGGACGTTGAAGAAATGGCTGCCGCCCCGCGGCGAAAGCGGCGCGGTCGGAGGAGATTCGTCGAAAGAGAGCATGACGAACGGCGCCTCCGAACCGCGGAGCGAGGAACAGAACGACGAGTCGCGTCCGTGGAACAGAGAGGCGTTTTTGGAACGTCTGCGCGGAGACCACGAACTGGCGGCGGAGATCGTCGGCGATTACCTCTCCGAGGTTCCGAAGGAGATCGACGCGCTCAGGGAGGCGCTTGCGGCGGGAGATGCGGAGGCCGGGGAGCGGTGCGCCCACAGTGTGAAGGGCGTCTCCGCCAGCGTGGGCGGCGAAGTCGTCCGGGAGATCGCCCTTCGGATGGAAAAGGCCGCGGCCGCAGGCGATTTGGATCGAGCGATGCGCTTCCTGCCTCGCCTGGAAGCGGAATTCGAACGGTTGAAAGACGCGATGAAACGCTCGGTACACTGAAGCTGTCGCAAAAATGCGATTGACTTTGTCTTTCACGCACTATAGAATGTATCCGCAAAGGTATACTTAGCCTTGCATTCGGAACATCGCCAACAGAAAAGGGAGGAATGTATCGTGAGGAAAGGAATCGCCGCAGTACTCGGAATCGCCCTGCTGCTCTCGCTGTCGGGAGCGGCCGCGCTTGCAGAGCCCAAGGAGGTCGTGATCGGCATGCCGGGGGACATCCACTCTATGGATCCCTACACGCTGAACGAGACGATCAACAACGCGCTCAACAACCATCTCTTCGACACGCTGGTCGAGACGGACAACGATCTCCAGCCCAAGCCCGGTCTCGCCGAGAGCTGGGAAGTCTCGGAGGACGCCCGCACCTGGATCTTCCACCTTAGAAAGGGCGTGACCTTCCATAACGGCAACCCCTTCACCGTCGACGACGTGATCTACTCCTTCGATCGCTCCAAGGACAGAGAGATCGGCGCCTCCTTCGTGCACGTGCTCTCCACCGTGGAGAGCTACGAAAAGATCGACGACCACACGCTGAAAGTGACCTGCAAGTCCCCCAACGCCCTGCTGCTTGCGCACTTCAAAGATCTGCTGATTATGAACAAGGCGCACTGCGAAGGTCAGGGGAACGACTGGATCGCGCTGAACCCCAACGGCACCGGCCGCTACAAGCTGGTGGAGCACGTGCGCGGCGACCGCCTCGTGCTCGAGCGCAACCCCTCCTTCTGGGGCGAGCAGCCGATCGTCGAAAAGGTCACGTTCAAGCCGATCACCAACGAGGGAACCAGAACCGCCAACATGCTCTCCGGCGCGGTCGACCTCGTCGTCAACGTCCCCGTCCGCGACGTGAAGATGCTGGAGAAGAACAAGAACGTGAGCGTCATCGCCCAGCCCGGACTGCGCGCCATCTACCTCAACATGGCGGGGTGGAGCGACACGCCGTCGAAGGACGCGAAGATGCCGCTGAAGTCCCCCGACGGAAGCAATCCGTTCAAGGACATCCGCGTCCGCGAGGCGATGTACCGCGCCATCAACATCGACGAGATCGTCGAGAAGATCATGAACGGCTTCGCGAAGCCGATGGCCACCTACTCCCCGGAGGGGTACAATGGATTCAATCCCGACGTGAAGCGTCTGCCCTACGACCCCGCGCTCGCGGAGAAGCTGCTCGACGAGGCCGGATACAAGCGGCAGAGCGACGGCTACCGCTTCGAAGTCACCCTCGACGCCCCCAACGACCGCTACATCAACGACGGCCCCGTGGCCACGGCGATCGCGGGCTACTTCGAGAAGGTCGGCATCAAGGTCAACCCGAACCTCATGTCCCGCTCGGTCTTCTTCTCCTACATCTCCACCACCAACAAGGCGGGGGACAACACGCACCTTTGCATGACCGGCTGGTCCGACTCGGGCGGCGAGAGCGCGCTCATCGGACTCGACATGCTCTACAGCATCACCCAGAGCGGCGAGGTCAAGGAGGGGTACGGCGGCGTCAACAGGGGCTTCTACTGCAACCCCGAGGTCGACAAGCTGATCGACGAGGCCATCGCCACCGGCGATCCGGAGCAGCGCGGCGAAATCATGAAGAAGGCATGGCAGATCGCCGCCGACGACGTCTCCTACATTCCCCTCTACTTCGAGGTGGACCTCTACGCCCACGGCAAGAAGATCACCTACACGCCCCGCAAGGACAAGTACGTCTTCGCCTGGGACGTTTCCTTCAACGACTAAGGCGGACGAGCGAGAAGATTCCCGGCGTCCCCGATACGGCGCCGGGAATTTTTGAAAGAGCGGCGGGCCTTGCTCCGACGGAGGGTCCGCCGCATTCTGTACCATCGGTATGGAGGTGGAACCGTGTTTCGCTTCATCGTCAAAAGATTGTTTCAACTCGTCCTCGTGCTCTTCGCTGTTTCGCTCATCGTCTTCCTCTTCACCAGCGTCATGGGGAATCCGGTCTATCTCATGGTCAAGGAGAACGCCCCCGCCGCGGACATTCAGGCGGTGACGGCGGCCCTCGGGCTGGACAAGCCGCTCCCCGTGCAGTACGGCATTTTTATCAAGAACGCGCTCCAGGGGAACTTCGGCAAGTCGTACATGAACCACCTCCCCGCCCTCGGCCTCATCGTCGAACGCTTTCCGGCGACGCTCGAAATCGTCGTCGTCGCCCTGCTCCTCTCCGCGCTCATAGGCATTCCCTGCGGCGTCGTCTCGGGAGCGTACCCGAAGAGCCGCTTCAGCCGGGGAGTCATGGCCTTTTCCATCGCGGGCATCTCCATGCCGTCGTTCTGGGTGGGTATGGTGCTGATCTACTTCTTCAGCCTCTATCTCGGGGTGCTCCCCGTCTCCGGAAGGGGGACCGTCGGGACGTTCCTCGGAATCCGGACCAGCCTCGCCACGCTGAACGGCTGGCAGCATATCATTCTCCCGTCGGTCACGCTGGCGCTGGGAACGCTCGCCACCATCATCCGCCTGACGCGGTCGGGGATGCAGGAGAACATGAAGCAGGACTACGTGCGCTTCGCCAAGTCCAAGGGCGTGCCGCGCCGCACGGTCCTCTTCGGCCACGCGCTGAAGAACACGCTCATTCCCGTGGTCACCATCTTCGGCATGCAGATGGGAACCCTCATCGCCTTCACCACCATCACGGAGACCATCTTCGCCTGGCCCGGCATGGGGAAGCTGCTGATCGACTCGATCAACAGCCTCGACCGGCCGATCATCGCGGCGTACATCCTCTTCGTGGCGTTGATGTTCGTCTTCATCAACTTCATCGTGGACATTCTCTACGTCTTCATCG
>WPCG01171401.1_pt1 | contig 18075 bp, 18 predicted proteins | sample 5403311 | NCBI WGS metagenome assembly WPCG01 (sample SAMN12869467, study PRJNA574797) | sludge metagenome | isolation source: wastewater treatment of Control | place: China:Beijing | collected 2019-05-17 | reverse complement strand
ATGTCCCATCGCTACCAACGCCACGGCCAGTCGTTGAGCGCCAAGCACGACATCAAGAAGCTGCTGCCGGTCGCCAAGACATCGCGCAAGTACGGCTGGCTGAAAGAGGCTGACTCCATCGCCCTCCAGCAGGCGTGCCTGCACCTCGATCATGCCTTCCAACGCTTCTTCGACCCCAAGCAGAAGGCCGGCCATCCGCGCTTCAAGAGCAAGCGGGGCAAACAGTCCAGCTATCACTGCGTCGGCGTCAAGGCCGGCGACGACTGGATCAAGGTGCCCAAGCTCGGACCGATCAAGGCCAGGGTGCATCGCAAGGTCGAGGGCAGACTGAAAAGCATCACTCTGACCCGTACCGTCACCGGCAAGCACTACGCCTCGTTGCTGTTTGAAACAGAGCAGGCCGCCCCGGCACCGCTGAAGGACATTGACGCCGCCAAGGTCGTGGGCCTGGATATGGGGCTGTCGCACCTGGCCATTGACTCCACCGGGCGCAAGATCGCCAATCCGCGCTTCCTCAAGCAGGCGCAGAAGAACCTCAAGCGCAAACAGCAGGCGTTGTCCCGCACAAAGAAGGGCAGCGCGAATCGAGCCAAGGCACGGTTACTCGTCGCCAAGGCGCACGAGCGGGTCGCCAATGCCCGCCACGACTTCCAGCACAAGCTCTCTCGACAGATTGTTGACGACAACCAAGCGGTGATCGTCGAGACGCTGAAGGTCGGCAACATGATGAAGAACCGCAGACTCGCCAAGCACATCGGCGATGCGTCCTGGTATGCCTTGATCACCAAGCTGCACTACAAGACCGAGGAGCAGGGCAAGCATCTCGTCAAGATCGCCCCATGGTTTCCCAGCTCCAAGACCTGCCATGTCTGCCATCACAAGGTGGACATTATGCCGTTGAGTGTCCGGTCGTGGGAGTGCCCGGCATGCCACACGCAGCACGACCGGGACATCAACGCGGCGTTGAACATCAAGCAGCAAGGCATCATCCAATTGAAGGCGGAAGGGCTGTCCGTCTCTGCCCATGGAGGCTTGCGTAAGTCCGGCACGTCGCCGGCTGCTGCCTTAGAAATGGGAAGCCTCGCCCGTTAGGGCGGGGAGCAGTCACCAGCGAGGAGCCCCCATGGCCGCACCCGAGATCAGCCAGTCCCGCCTCTACGAGTGGCTGACCGGCGACGAGGACAGCCGGATGTGCAAGGACATCCCGGACGAGGCCTGCGACGAGCAGCCGCGCAACTTCTTCCTGCACCTGGTGGCCTCGCTGGGCAACAAGCTCGCCGACGAGCTCTCCAGCGCCCGCCTGGTGCTGCCCTGGCTGATGGGGGTGATCGGCGCGCCGCTCTGGATGGTGGGCCTGCTGGTGCCGATCCGCGAGGCCGGTGCCCTGCTCCCCCAGCTCTTCGTGGCGGGCTTCATTCGTCTCCGGCCCGAACGCAAGTGGGCCTGGGTGGCCGGCGGGCTGCTGCAGGCGGTGGCCGCCGCCCTGCTCGCCCTGCTGGCGCTGTTCGGCACAGGCGGCGTCGGCGGCGGCCTGGTGCTCCTGGTGCTGGTGGCGCTGTCGCTCGCCCGGGGGCTCTCCTCGGTGGCCACCAAGGACGTGCTGGGCAAGACCATCAGCAAGCAGCGCCGCGGCACCCTGATGGGCTGGAGCGGCAGCGTGGCCGGCGCCGTGACCCTGGCCGCCGGCGCCGTGCTGATGCTCTTCGGCGACCGCCCGGGGGAACTGGCCCTGGCGGTGCTGCTTGGCATCGCCGCCCTGGGCTGGGCCCTCAACGCCCTCTGCGCGGCGCGCATTGCGGAGACCCCCGGCGCCGTGGAGGGCGGCGAGAACGCCTGGGACAGCATCAAGCTGGGCCTGCGCCTGCTGCGCGAGGATCGCGGCTTCCTGCACTTCAACCTCTCCCGGGCCCTGCTGCTGGCCAGCGCCCTGGCGCTGCCCTATGTGGCGCTGCTCGGCCAGCAGCAGAGCGGCACCGAGCTTGGCGGCCTCGGGGTGCTGATCGTGGTCTCGGGGCTTGCCGGCATGGTGGCGAGCCCGGTGTGGGGCAAGCGCGCCGACGCCTCCAGCCGCCGGGTGATGCGCGATGCCGGCCTCGGGGCGGCGGCCTGCTGCCTGCTGGCCGCCGCCATCGCCTGGCTGCCCGGGGCCTGGAGCCAGACCGTGTGGCCCTATGCGGTCGTCTATGCGCTGCTGGTGATCATCCACTCCGGCGTGCGCCTGGGCCGCAAGACCTATATCGTCGACATGGCCGGCAGCGACAGGCGCGCCCTCTATGTGGCGCTCTCCAACACTATCACCGGGGTGCTGATGCTGGCGGTGGGTGGCGCCGTAGGTGCCCTCGCCCAGTGGCTCGGCAGCGCGGCGCTGATGGTAGCGCTGGCGCTGATGGCGCTGGCCGCGGCGGCCAGCGCCAGCCGCCTGCCCGAGGTGGAATAGGCGGATCGCCGCGTTGAAATCCGCTGGCCGCCTGGCCATGATGTAATGAACCAAGCAGCACCCATGTCGCCCGACAGGGCGACCAGGACTGGATCCGCGACAGGAACGCCCAGAATGAAACGATCTCCCCTGATCAGCCCGGACCTGCTCGAGCGCATCGTCGATGCCTCGGAGGACGGCATCGTGGTCGCCGAGCAGGAAGGCGACGAGAATATCCTGATCTACGTGAACAAGGGCTTCGAGCGTCTGACCGGCTACAGCGCCGACGAGATCCTCTATCAGGATTGTCGTTTCCTGCAGAACGAGGACCGCGATCAGGAGGGGCTGGCCACCATCCGCCAGGCCATCGCCGAGGGGCGCCCCTGCCGCACCGTGCTGCGCAACTACCGCAAGGACGGCACCCTGTTCTGGAACGAGCTCTCCATCACGCCGGTGCATGACGACGACGATAACCTCACCTACTACATCGGGGTGCAGAAGGATGTCACCGAGCGGGTGGAGGCCCAGCTGGAGCTCGAGCGCCTCAAGACCGAGTACGGTCTGGAGTGAGGCGACCATAGCCGAGCGGTGAGAAAAAGTCTCGCCGGGGGCTTGTGCTTCCGCGCCGGTAACGATATATAGCGCCCAGGCAGCCAGGTTGCTGTCTGGGCGCTTCGGGTTCCGCCCCCGGTGGTCACAGCGGACGAGAAGCGATTGCGTGATGCGTCGACGCGAGTCGACACTGGCCATGGGAGGAACACCACATGGGCCGTGAACACCTTCTCGAACCGAGCCTCGATGACGAGGCAGACTTTTCCGAAGCGGTGAATGACGAGGACTATTCCCGTCCCCGCAGCAACCGCGCCGACACCCTGCGCGCCCGCCGTCGCGTGGAAGCCCTGCTCGAGGAGCGCCGCCTGCGGCGGGCCATCGAGGACGACTGGGCCATCGACGAGGAAGAGGAGTAGGGCCGCGGCTGGCCTTTGAACGCGGTGGCCACTATCATCGTGGCCACTGCAAATCCTCCAACCGACGGGTTCCCATGGCGCAATACGTCTACACCATGAACCGGGTGGGCAAGGTCGTGCCCCCCAAGAAGCACATCCTCAAGGACATCTCGCTCTCCTTCTTCCCTGGCGCCAAGATCGGCGTGCTGGGCCTCAACGGCGCCGGCAAGTCCACCCTGCTGCGCATCATGGCCGGGGTCGACACCGAGTACGAGGGCGAGGCGCGGCCGATGCCGGGCATCAACGTCGGCTACCTGCCCCAGGAGCCGGAGCTCGACGACGACAAGAACGTCCGCGAGACCGTCGAGGAGGCTCTGGGCGCCATCAAGGAGGCCCAGGAGAAGCTCGACGCCGTCTATGCCGCCTACGCCAAGCCGGACGCCGACTTCGACGCCCTGGCCACCGAGCAGGCGCGCCTCGAGAACATCATCGAGGCCGCCGACGCCCACAACCTGGAGCGCAAGCTCGAGGTGGCCGCCGAGGCCCTGCGCCTGCCGCCCTGGGAGGCCCGCGTCGGCCATCTCTCCGGCGGCGAGCGGCGCCGGGTGGCGCTCTGCCGCCTGCTGCTCTCCAGCCCCGACATGCTGCTGCTCGACGAGCCCACCAACCACCTGGACGCCGAGTCGGTGGCCTGGCTGGAGCGCTTCCTGCACGACTACAGCGGCACCGTGGTGGCGATCACCCACGACCGCTACTTCCTCGACAACGTGGCCGGCTGGATCCTCGAGCTCGACCGCGGCCAGGGCATTCCCTTCGAGGGCAACTACTCCGGCTGGCTCGAGGCCAAGGAGCAGCGCCTGGCCCGGGAGGCCAAGCAGGAGGCCTCGAAGAACAAGGCCATCAAGCAGGAGCTGGAGTGGGTGCGCTCCAACGCCAAGGGCCGCCAGGCCAAGAGCAAGGCGCGCCTCAACCGCTTCGAGGAGATGCAGTCCGGCGACTTCCAGAAGCGCAACGAGACCAACGAGATCTACATTCCGCCCGGTCCGCGCCTGGGCGACAAGGTCATCGAGTTCCACGGTGTTTCCAAGGCCTTCGATGACAAGCTGCTCTACGAGAACCTCTCCTTCACCGTGCCCAAGGGTGCCATCATCGGTATCGTCGGCGGCAACGGCGCGGGCAAGTCGACCCTGTTCAAGCTGATCACCGGCAAGGAGCAGCCCGACGCCGGCGAGGTGGTGATCGGCGATACCGTCGATGTCGCCTACGTGGAGCAGCTGCGCGACGGCCTCGACGACAAGCAGACGGTGTGGGAGGCGGTCTCCGACGGCCAGGACATGCTCAACATCAACGGCTACGAGGTCTCCTCGCGAGCCTACGTGGGTCGCTTCAACTTCAAGGGCAACGACCAGCAGAAGCGCCTCAACGAGCTCTCCGGCGGTGAGCGCGGCCGCCTGCAGCTGGCCCAGACCCTGAAGCAGGGCGCCAACGTGCTGCTCCTCGATGAGCCCTCCAACGACCTGGATATCGAGACCCTGCGCGCCCTGGAGGAAGCCCTGCTGGCCTTCCCCGGCTGTGCCATGGTGATCTCCCACGACCGCTGGTTCCTCGACCGCATCGCGACTCACATCCTGGCCTTCGAGGGGGACTCCCACGTGGAGTTCTTCGAGGGCAACTACGCCGAGTACGAGGCGGACCACAGGAAGCGCGTGGGCGATGACACCCCGCATCGCATGAAGTACAAGCGCATCGACGCCTGACCGGCTTCGCCGGAGCTGTAAGCTCTAAGCGGCAAGTGAAAACCCCACAAACCTTCTCGGTTGTGGGGTTTTCTTATGGCATCAGCGCCGTCCGAAGAGCAGCGACACCACGAAGAGGATCAGAAAGAGCACGAAGAGGATCTGGGCGATCGAGGTGGCAACCCCGGCGATGCCGGTGAAGCCGAGAACGCCGGCGATAATGGCGATGATCAGGAACAGCATGGCGTTGCCAAGCATGGAAACCTCCTTTTCCGGGGATATCCGGTGATCCTGCGGGGCCAGCCTGCGCCCCACGCTCCCCTTACAGCCTTGCCGCTGGACGACAGAATAACAAGTTACTCTTGGTAACGAACCGAAACCCTGAAGGAAAATACGTTGCCTCGCAGCGACACGCCCAGCGCTTCAATACAGGCTTTCCGCGCCTTCGGGGCGGGTCTTGAAGCGGCGGTGCAGCCACAGATACTGCTCGGGGTGCTTGCGGATCGCCGTTTCGATAAAGGCGTTGACCCGGGCGGCGTCGGCCACATCGTCGCCGGTGGGAAAGGGCTCCAGACGCGGATGGCACTCGATGGTGTAGGTACGGTTGTCGGGGTTGCGATGGAACATCAGCGGTACCACAGGCGCACCGGTCATCCTGGCGATCTTGGCGGTGAGCTTGATGCTGGCCGCCTCCACGCCGAAGAAGGGGGCGAAGACGCTGACGTCGCGGCCGAAATCCTGGTCCGGAGAGTACCAGACGATATGGCCCGCCTTGATGCGACGCACCACGCCGCGCAGGTCATGACGGTCGATGGCACGCCCGAAGATGCGGTTGCGCGCCCGGGTCATGAAACGCTCGAAGAGCGGATTGTCGTGGGGCCGATAGACCACGTCGGCCGGAAAGAAGAGCGAGTGCAGGGCGCCTCCCAGATCCAGGGTCGAGAAGTGGATACCCACCACCAGCACTCCTTTCCCTTCCGCCTGGGCGGCGGCCAGATGGTGCTCGCCCTTGTAGGTGACGCGATGGCGAAGATGCTCGGGGTCGCGGCACCAGCCGGTGGCGGTCTCCATGATGCCGATGCCGTTGGCGACAAAGGTCTCCCTGACCAGGCGCGCCTGCCGGTCGTCATCCAGCTCGGGAAAGCAGAGCCGCAGGTTGGTCTCGGTGATATGCCGCCGGCGCCGGGCAAGGCGCCAGGCGGCAAGGCCAATTCCCTTGCCGATCCAGAGCTTGAGCCGCCAGGGCAGCCAGGCGGCGAGATGCATCAGGCCAATGGCGCACCAGGTGGGCCAGAAACGGGGATGGGCAAAGGAATCGGGGTAGCGTTTCCGGCTCATGGAGGTGGAAGCCCTCTGTGACGTTCGTTAGGAGCAGTGGCCTCCATGATACCGCCTCGGCACCCGGGGCAGCACCCCGGTGAGCAGGGTGTAGCTGATGGTGTCGCAGTGGCGGGCCACCTCGTCCACGCCGAGCAGCTCGCCGTTGGCGGCACGCCCCCAGAGCACCACCTCGCTGCCGATGTCGGCCTCGGGGACGTCGGTGATATCCACGGTCATCATGTCCATGGAGACCTTGCCGGCAACGGCCGCGCGCTGCCCCGCTACCAGCACCGGGGTGCCGTCCACGGCGTGGCGGTCGTAGCCGTCGCCGTAGCCACAGGCCACCACGCCGATGCGCGACGGCCGCGGGGTGATCCAGCGCCCGCCATAGCCCACCGGCTCGCCGGCGGGCAGCTCGCGCACGGCGATGATCGCCGAGCGCAGGGTCATCACCGGCGCGAGGCGCTGGCTCTCCACGCTGGCGGCCTCCAGCGGGTCGCTGCCGTAGAGCATCACCCCCGGACGGTGCCAGGCGCCCGCGGCCTCGGGGCGCGCCAGGGTCGCCGGCGAGTTGGCAAGGCAAAGCGGCGCCTCGAGCCCCTCGGCCAGCGCCCGCAGGCGCTCCATCTGGCGGTTGAAGTAGCCGGTATCGACCAGATCCGCGGTGGCGAAGTGGCTCATCAGCTGCAGGTCGCAGGCATGGTCGGGCGCCGCCGCCAGGCGACGCCAGGCCGCTTCCGCCGCCTCGGGGGGAAAGCCCAGGCGGTGCATGCCGGAGTCCACCTTGAGCCACACCGGAATCGGTCGGGCCGGTCGGCGCGCCAGCAGCGCCTCCAGCTGCCAGTCGCTATGCACCGCCATCCACAGGCCCAGCGCCTCCACCTGCTCGAGCTCGCTGGCCTCGAAGATCCCCTCCAGCAGCACGATGGGCGTGGCGATGCCCGCCTCGCGCAGGGTCACCGCCTCCTCGATGCAGGCAACCGCAAAGGCCGGGGCAAGATCCTCCAGGGCGCGTGCACAGGCCACGGCACCGTGGCCGTAGCCATCGGCCTTGAGCACCGCAACGGCGCGGCTGTCCGGCGCCAGAGAGCAGGCGAGACGGTAGTTGTGACGCAGGGCGTCGAGGTCGATATCGGCGATCAGCGGCCGGGCCATGGCAGATCCTGGAAGAGTGGCAGAGACAGATATGGCATTATCCATGCCCACGCCGGCTCTTTCATGAAAGAAACCACCAAATCACTGGTGGTTTCTGGCAAGCAGCTCTGTAAAAAACCGGCTTATCAGGACAACATCACGAAGGCGACCGAGGGCGCGCCCCGATATTCATCACCGGGTCCTGGTTACCCACGGCGGGCAGCTCCAGGGAGACGGCGCTCTCCGCCTGGAGCCAGGCGTTGACCGCCTGGATCGACGCGGCGTCGAGCAGGCCCGCCTGCTGCTGCAGGCGCAGCAGGCCCAGCACATAGTCGTAGCGCGCCTCGGCGTGATCGGCGATGGCATTGAACAGGTTGCGCTCGGCGTTGAGCACGTCGACGATGTTGCGGGTGCCCACCTCGTAGCCCGAGCGGGTCGCCTCCAGGGCGCTGCGGTTGGAGACGATGGCCTGGGCGCGGGCTTCCACCGTCTCCACGTCGTTAGTCACCCGGGTGAATAGGGAGCGCACCTGCTGGACGGTGTCGCGCCGCTGGGCCTCGAAGTCATACTGGGAGACCTCCAGGGCGAAGCCGCTCTGGCGAATCTGCGCCTGGGTGCTGCCGCCGGTATAGAGCGGCATGCTGGCACGCAGCCCCAGCTGGCTGCCGGAGTTGTAGCCCGAGACGCCGCTACGGTCGTTATCCGAGTAGTCGTAGCTGGCGAAGGCCTCCAGCCGGGGCTTCTGGCCGGCCCGGGAAACCTCCAGCTCGCTGCGGGCCACCTCGATGCCGGCCTCGGCCATCTGCAGCATGGGGCTGTTGGCCATGGCGAGCTCGACCCAGTCGCCGCGGTCCACGGGCTCCGGCGGGGCGATGGGAATCTCCTCGGCCAGGCCGTCGATGCTCTGGTAGCGCTGGCCGGTGAGGCGCTCCAGGGCCTCGAAGCTCACCTGCATGGCACTCTCGGCGGCGATCCGCTGGGCGCGGGCCAGGTCGAAGGAGGCCTGGGCCTCGTGCACCTCGGTGATGGCGATCAGGCCCACCTCGAAGCGCTCTCGAGCCTGCTCCAGCTGGCGCTCGATGGCGGTCTCCTGGGAGCGGCGCGCCGAGAGGATATCGTGGGCGCGCAGGATCTCGAAGTAGGCCTCGGCCACCTCCAGCAGCAGCTGCTGCTCGGCCACCGCAAGCGACAGCGCTTCGCGGTCGACCCGGCGCTCCGCCTGGGTGAGCTGGGCGCGCCGCGCCGGATCATAGAGGGCCTGGCTGGCGTCGAGATTGACGCCGAGGCTGTTGACGTCATCGTCGCCACCGGCACCGCTACCCGGCTGCGTCACCCCGCCCGCCTGGCTCTCCCCGGACTGGCTCTGGTAGGTGCGGCTATGGCTGAGGCTGCCCCCCAGGCTCACCTGGGGCAGCAGGGTGCCGCGCTGGACGTCGCGCCCCGCCTCCACGGCGGAGAAGCCCGAACGGGCCGCCGCCAGGGAGGCGTCGTTCTCCAGGGCATCCCGGGCCACGGTCCAGAGGTCGGTGGCCTGGGCAGAGCCGGCCACGGCCAGCCCCACCAGCAGAGCGAGCGGACGGAGCGTCAGGCGAGTCGGGGTCGGGCGAGGCATGGGCGTGGCAGTTCCTGTGTACGGGCCGATTTCCCCCACAGGCTGACAGGGCAGCATGCAGGAAATCGGCAAGCGCGGTTCATTCGAAGATGGAATCCAGCGAGAGCCCCTGCTTGTCGAGCACCCGGCGCAGCTTCTTGAGCGCCTCCACCTGGATCTGCCGCACCCGCTCCCGGGTCAGGCCGATCTCCTCGCCCACCTGCTCCAGGGTGGCCGCCTCGTGGCCGCGCAGCCCGAAGCGGCGCACCACCACCTCCATCTGCTTCTCGGTGAGCTCGGCGAGCCAGTCGTCGACGTGCTGCTTGACATCCCCGTCGAGCAGGGAGGACTCGGGGCCGACCTCGTTGTCGTCGGCCAGGGTCTCGATCAGCGGCTTGTCGCTGTCGCCGCCCACCGGGTAGTCCACCGAGGAGATCCGCTCGTTGAGCCCCATCATCTTCTTGACGGTCTCCACCGGCTTGTCGAGGTAGTCGGCAATCTCATCGGCGGTGGCCTCGTGGTCGAGCTTCTGGGTCAGCTCCCGGGCCGCCCTCAGGTAGATATTGAGCTCCTTGACCACGTGGATGGGCAGACGAATGGTGCGGGTCTGGTTCATCAGGGCCCGCTCGATGGTCTGGCGGATCCACCAGGTGGCGTAGGTAGAGAAGCGGAAGCCGCGTTCGGGGTCGAACTTCTCCACGGCGCGGATCAGGCCGAGGTTGCCCTCTTCGATCAGGTCGAGCAGCGACAGGCCGCGGTTGAGGTAGCGCCTGGCGATCTTGACCACCAGACGCAGGTTGGACTCGATCATCCTCGAGCGGCCGGCCGGATCCCCCTTGCGGGCGAGGCGGCCATAGTAGACCTCCTCTTCCGGGGTCAGCAGCGGCGAGAAGCCGATCTCGTTGAGGTAGATCTGAGTGGCGTCAAGGCTGTGATTGCTGTAGCGATCCTCGCGACTGAGCGCCTTCTCGAAGGCCTCTTCGTCGCGGCTGCTCTCCGCCTCGCTGCGATCGTCATCCAGCTCGTCGACACTCTCGTCTTCCTTCTCCTCGAGCGTGTCGAGATTCACATCCTGAAGGTCCCGTTCAAGCATGCTCATCGATGGCTACCCTGTGGTTGCGTCCCGGCGCCGACGCCCTGGGAAGAGCATCGGCGCTCATGATTATTATTGTGTGACACCCCGCCGGTGCGCCGGCCACCGAGCACTCAGCGGGACGGCAGGTAGTTCAGGGGGTCCTGAGGCTGCCCATTCCGGCGCACCTCGAAGTGCAGCCGCACGTCTTCGGCGTCGCTGTCGCCCATGGTGGCGATCACCTCCCCGGCCTCGACCACGTCATTCTCGCGGACCCGCAGGGAGTCATTGTGGGCGTAGGCGCTCAGGTATTCGTCGTTGTGCTTGAGCAGAATGAGGTTGCCGTAGCCCCGCACCCCGCTGCCGGCGTAGACGACGATGCCCGGTCCGGCGGCTCTGACAGGTTGCCCCTTTTGCCCGGCGATATCAATCCCAGCGGTGATGCTGCCGCCCTCGCCGAAGCGGCCCACGACCTCGCCGTCGGCGGGCCAGCGCCAGTTCACCTCATCCACCGGTGTATAGGTGCGCGAGGAGCGGTCCGGGGCCTGGCTGCCACCCGCCACCGCGGTGCCGACTTCCGGCTCCGGCGCGGATTCCGGCTCCGGTTCCGGCTGGGGAGCGGGCGCAGGCTCGGCAGCCGCCACCTCTCGGGCCGGTTCCGGCTCGACGACCGGCGCTCGCGCCGGCGTCTCGTCGGCGTCGCGGCGAGGAATGGGTCCAGGAGCGGCCGTGCCGCCGGCCGCCTCCGCGGCGCTCTCCAGCGCGCCCTGGCTCGGGCCATCGGCCGCATCCAGAGGCTGGGCAGCAAAGCTGCGTCCCTGCTCGGTGGAGCCGTCCGGCAGCAGCCACTCCATGCTGCCGCTCTCCTCGGCGTGGGGGCGGGCGCCGCCCAGAGGCGTCGCCACTACGCCACCGCTCGCGGCCACCTCGGGGGCGCCGTCATCCCGGGAGGGCGCCGGGCCATCCGGATCCAGCACCAGGCGCTGACCCGGCTGGATCTGGTAGGGCGGGCCGATGCGGTTGATGCGCGCCAGATCGCGGTAGTCCATGTTGTGGCGCCAGGCGATGCCGTAGAGGGTGTCGCCCCGCTCCACGGTGTAGTGGGAAACGCTAGACTGCTCCCGGCTCGTGGAGAGGTCGCGCACCTGCACCTGGGGCGCCTCGCCCTGCTGGGCGGCACAGCCGGCCACGGCCAGGGCCAGCGCGGAAATCATCATTGCCTTACGCATCGGAAGCATCCTCCTTGTTCGCCCCGCGGGGCGTGCTCGCAGCGGCCGGTCGGCTCGTGCGATCCAGCAGCAGCACCAGGGCCGCCCCGGCCAGCATCAGTGCCACCACTGCCGTCAGCTGGGACGGCTCGCCGGTCAGCATGGCGAAGTCGCTCGGGGTGAGATAGCGGTAGTCCAGCGGAATCATCTGCCCTTCGGGGCCGAGCTGATAGCGTACCAGCTCACGCCAGGGCCAGAGTACCGGCAGCGACCCCACGATAAAGCCCACCAGGAGCTGCAGGGTGCCGGCATGAAAGCGGTGCAGCAGCCAGGAGAGCAGCCGCGAGAAGAAGAACAGGCCGATCAGGCAGCCCAGCCCGAAGATGGCGATGAGCCCCAGATCGAAACTGCGGATCCCCTGCATCACGGTGCCATAGAGCCCCATGGTGAGCAGCAGGAAACTGCCCGAGACCCCCGGCAGCAGCAGCGCACTGATGGCGATGGCGCCGCCTACCACCAGCATGATCTCCTGGCTGCCGAGCAGGGTGATCAGTGGCATCAGGGCCGGCAGGAAGTGCGCCATCACCAGCCCCGCCGCCAGCGGGGCGATATGCCACCAACGCCAGTCCAGCGGGTGGCGGCTGACCACCAGCGCCGAGGCCGCCACCAAGCCAAAGAAGAAGCCGTTGAGCAGCAGCGGGTAGTCTTCCATCAGCCACACCACCAGGTGCGCCACCGTGATCAGGCTGGCGGCGATGCCGGCCAGCAGCGGAATCACGAAGCCCAGGTTGAGGTGGGCGATCAGCAGCGGCAGGCCACCGCGACGCCAGGCCACGAAGGCGCTGGGGCCGAACTGCTTGATGGTGTGGATCAGCTCCTCGTAGATGCCGGTCACGAAGGCGATGGTCCCCCCCGAGACGCCGGGCACGGCATCGGCGGCGCCCATTCCGGCGCCCCTGAGAAAGATTCCTGGGTAACGCTTCAAGCGCAAGCTCCTTTCAACGAATGACGCCTTCCAGCAACGGCACGAAACGCACCGCCTCGAGCCGCTGCCGTTCATAGTGGTCCCCCTGGCGGCGCACCCGGGTCAGCCACTGGCGCCCCCGGGAATCCGCCAGCGGCGTTATCAACACCCCGCCGTCGGCCAGCTGGGCCAGCAGGGGGGCGGGAAGCTCACCGGCACAGGCGGTGAGCAGGATGACATCGAAGGGAGCCGCTTCCGGCCAGCCGTGGCCGCCGTCGGCCAGCCGCAGGTGAACCTGCTGGGCACCGAGCAGGCGCAGCCGCTCGGCGGCACGCCGGTGCAGGGCATTGATTCGCTCGATGCTCCAGAGTTCCGGCACCAGCCTCGCCAGGATCAGGGTCTGGTAGCCCGAGCCGGTACCGATCTCCAGCACGCGGCCCGGCTCGGCCGCAAGCACCAGCTCGGTCATCCGCGCCACCATCCACGGCTGGGAGAGCGTCTGGCCTTGACCGATGGGCAGGGCGGTGTCCTCATAGGCGCGGTGGGCGAGCGCCTCGTCCAGGAAGAGGTGGCGCGGCTCGCTGGCCAGGGTCGCCAGCACACGCGCATCGCGGATGCCCTGCTCGGCGAGCCTCGCCACCATGCGGTCCCGGGTGCGCTGGGAGGTCATGCCGACCCCGCGCACCAACTCCGTGAGTTGTTCAGGTGAGAGCATCCAGCCAGCCCTGCACGTCGCCGATGGCCGCATGCCGGGTCAGGTCGGTCTGCAGCGGGGTAATGGAAACATAGCCCGCCTCGACCGCGGCGAAGTCGGTGTCGGGACCGTCATCGGCATTTTCGCCGGCGGCGGCGATCCACCAGCGCACCCGCCCGCGGGGGTCGCGCACCTCCAGCGGGCGCGATGCCGGCCCTCGATAGCCAAGCCGGGTGACCCGAAAGCCCTGGATCTCGTCCCAGGGCAGGTCGGGCACATTGACGTTGAGCAGGCTGCGCGGCGGCAGCGAGAGCTGGTCGGCGGCGCCCACCAGGCTGGCCGCCACTCGGCCGGCGGTATCGAAGTGGCGCGACCCCGTCAGCGACATGGCGATGGCCGGCATCCCCAGGTTACGCCCCTCCATGGCGGCGGCCACGGTGCCGGAGTAGAGCACGTCGTCGCCCAGGTTGCCGCCATGGTTGATGCCGGAAATCACCAGGTCGGGCTTCTCGTCCCAGACCCCGTTGACCCCCAGGTAGACGCAGTCCGCCGGGGTACCGTCGACGCTGTAGAAGCCGTTGTCCATGTCGGTGAGCGACAGCGGACGACTCAGGGTCAGGGAGTTGCTGGCGCCGCTCTTGTCGCGGTCCGGGGCTACCACGCGCAGCCGCGCGTGGGGCGACAGGGCGTCATAGAGCGCCCGCAGGCCCGGGGCGTGCACGCCATCGTCATTGGAGAGCAGTAGTCGACGCATCGCAGGCTCCTTACAGGGTGGGGTGGGCAATCAGTTCGCGCAGCACGGCGGTGGCGAAGGCGCCCCGGGGCAGGCTGAAGGCGAGCCACAGCTCGCCCTCGCCCCGGGTCAGGCGCGGCTCGCCGAGGCGCAGCCGCAGGGCGCGCCGCCCCAGGCGAACCCCGGCCCGCTCCAGTCCGTCACAGAGCGACGGATAGCGCTCCGCCAGCCGCGCCTCCAGGGCCAGGGCCTCGCCTTCGGCTACCGAGCGGCCGACGCCCCAGAGCACGCCGCTTGGGTGCAGATCGAGACGGGCGGCACGGGCCTCGAGCTCGGCATCGGGCGCCTCCAGGGTGAACTGGCTGGCGGTACCGTCGAGGATCGCCACCTCCCCCGGCAGCAGCCGATTCCAGCTGCCGTCGCGGACCCGCTCGGCCAGCCCCTCGTTGAACAGGAAGCTGCGCGCCGCCGAGAGCAGCATGCCGTCGCGGTCGTCGCGCTTGCGCCAGCCACGGGCCAGCAGGGAGCGGGCGCGCAGCAGGTTGCGACCGTCGGGGCCGAAGCGCTGGGGGCCGAAATAGTTGGCCACCCCCTGCGCCACCAGACGCTGCCAGCGCGCCTCCAGGGCGGGGTCCTCCAGCGCCGCACCGGAGAGGCGCAGCCGGAAGCGGTTGGCGCGATGCACCCCGCGCTTGAGCTTGCGGGGGTGGCGCGCCTCGGAGAGTACGCGCACGCCCCGCTCGGCCAGGGCCTCGGTGAGCCCCGCCGGCGCCTCCCGGCCGGGCAGCTGCACCGAGAGCCACTGGCGGGTCACCGCCACGCGGTCCTTCATGCCGGAGTAGCCCACGTCACGGGGCGAGACCTCGCAGAGCCGCGCCAGCTCGCGAACCGCCATGGCGGTGGTCAGGTCGCGCTTCTCGATATGCAGCCAGAGGTGCTCGCCCTCCCCCTCCGGGGCGAAATCGAGCACCTCGGCCACCTGGAAATCCTCGGGGCGGGCCCGGTAGTCGCCGGCCGGCGGCGCCCCGAACTCGGCATCGAGCACCCGCGGCCAGGCCGGCGGCCAGGCGATGCTGTCCATCGCCGCCTCACCCATGGGCATTCTCTGCCGGCAGCAGCAGGGCCACCGCCTCGGCGGCGATGCCCTCGCCGCGGCCGGTAAAGCCCAGCCGCTCGCTGGTGGTGGCCTTGACGTTGACCGCGCCGACATCGACGCCCAGGTCCTCGGCGATAGTGGCCGCCATTGCCGCGATATGGGGGGCCATCTTCGGCGCCTGGGCGATCAGGGTGGCATCCAGGTTGCCGACCCGGTAGCCGGCCTCCCGCACCAGGGCCACCACGCGGCGCAGCAGCATGCGGCTGTCGGCACCCTTCCAGGCCGGATCGGTGTCGGGGAAGTGACGGCCGATATCGCCCAGGGCGCAGGCCCCCAGCAGGGCATCGCTGATGGCGTGGAGCAGCACGTCGCCGTCGGAGTGGGCGATAAAGCCGTGGTGAAAGGGAACGGCAACGCCGCCGATCATCAGGTGGTCGCCGTCGCCGAAGCGGTGGACGTCAAAGCCGTGGCCGATGCGCATCATCTCTCCGTGGCGCCACTGGGCGCACTCTCGGGCTGGCCCGAGGAGACCGCCCGGCCCGCAGCGCAAGCGCGCTGGGCGGCCAGGATCTGCCCGGCCAGGGCCAGGTCCTCGGGATGGGTAATCTTGAGGTTGTCGCGACGCCCGCTGACCAGCCGTGGGGCGAGGCCCAGGGCTTCCACCGCCGAGGCCTCGTCGGTGACCGTCACCCCGGCCTCCAGGGCGGCGGCCAGGGCCCGGCGCAGCAGGCCGAAGCGAAACCCCTGGGGGGTCAGGGCGTGCCAGAGCCCGACCCGGGGTTCGGTGCTCGCCACCCGCTCGGCGCCGTCGTCGCGCTTCATGGTGTCGGCAACTGGCGCGGCCAGCAGCCCCCCCACCGGGTCGTCCGTCAGGGCGGCGCGGAGGCGCTGCAGGTCGGCCACGGTAACGCAGGGACGCGCCACGTCGTGCACCAGCACCAGGTCATCGTTACCGGCCTCGGCGGCGATGGCCGCCAGGGCGTTGGCCACCGAGTCGACCCGCTCGGCGCCACCGGTCACCCGGCGCCACTCGGCGAAGGGCACCCAGGCCGGTTCGAAGCGGTCGTCATCCGAGTCCAGGCAGAGGCAGAGCCGCGCCCCGGGAAAGGCGGCGTGGAGCCGCGCCAGAGTGTGGGCCAGCACCGGGCGGCCGTCGAGCTCCAGATACTGCTTGGGGCGGTCGGCGCCCATGCGCCGGCCCTGCCCCGCCGCCGGCACTACCAGCCACAGCGTCTCGCTCATCGGCTGGCCTCCAGGCCCATCGCCAGCGCGGGGTTGACCACCGGGGTCGCCTCCACCGCCACGCCGGGCACCCAGAAGAAATGCTCATCGGCGCGCACCATGCCGATGTCGCTGCGGCTGCGCTCCTCGATGGCGTCCAGGCCGGTCTTGAGGTCCAGCACCTCGGCGGCCAGGCGGGCATTGCGGTCGCGCAGGGGCTTGTTGGCCGCTTCCAGGGCCGCGACCCGCTCGCGCACCTCACCGAGGTCGCGCACCCCACCCTCCCCGAGCCAGAGTCGGTACTGAAGCAGGGCGAGCAGGACCAGCAGCACGATGGCCAACCACTTGAGCATGAACAGCGTCCGTCGCGAGAAAATGAATGGCAGGCATTATGCCACCATCGCCGGGCCCGCTCACGCCCTGAAGGGCAGCGCCTGCTCAGCGGCGGCGCAGTAGGCCCGCACCTGGGGGCGCTCCTCGGCGCAGAAGCGGGCCACGGCATCTCTCAGGCGAGGATCGGCAATATGATGCAGGGAGGTGAGCAGGCGCGGCGCGAAGCCTCGGGTCAGCTTGTGCTCCCCCTGAGTGCCGGGGTCGAAGGCGGTGAGCCCCCGGGCCAGGCAGTGCTCGATGCCCTGGTAGTAGCAGGCCTCGAAGTGCAGGCAGTCGGCCACCACCTCGCTGCCCCAGTAGCGGCCATAGAGAGTCCGTGCGCCCTGAAGGCAGAGGGCCGCCGCCACCGGCTTTCCCGCCAGTCTCGCCTGCACCAGCAGCAGGCTCTCCGGCATGGCGGCGCGCAGGCGGCGGAAGAAGTCCGCCGTCAGGTAGCCGTGGCGGCCGCGCTCCAGGTAGGTGATCTCGTAGCAGCGAAAGAAGTGCTCGAGAGCCTCTTCATCGATGGCCTCGCCCTCCAGGCGGTGCAGGGTCAGCCCCTGATCGGCGACGAGGCGCCGCTCGCGGCGAATCGCCTTGCGCCGCTTGGCGGTCATGGCGGCCAGGAAGCCCTCGAAGTCGCCGTAGCCGGCGTCCCGCCACTGGAACTGCACCCCGTGGCGGGCCAGCAGCCCGGGGCGTGCCGCCTGCCAGTCGGCCACCTCGGCTTCCTCGGCGAACAGCAGGTGCCAGCTGGAGAGCGAGCCCTGCTTGCCATCGCCCTCACCCTCCCAGACCGTGGCCAGCAGCCGGCGGGCCTCCAGGGGGTCGACCCCCTCCGCCAGCGCCAGCCGCGGCCCGGGCACGGGGGTATAGGGAATCGCGGTGAGCCCCTTGGGGTAGTAGCGCCCGCCGGCTCGCTCCCAGGCGTCGGCCCAGCTCCAGTCGAAGACGTACTCCCCGAAGGAGTGGTGCTTGTGATAGTGGGGCATCGCCCCCACCAGGCGGTCGCCCTGCCAGAGGGTCAGGTGGCGCGGCACCCAGCCGGTGGCGGGGCTCACCGAGCCGCTGGCCTCCAGGGCGTGCAGGAACTCGTGGCGCAGGAAGGGGTAGTCGTCACCCGTCAGGGCGTTCCAGTCGGAGGCCGCCACCGCCTCCATGGCAGGCAGCACTTGCAGCATGAGCTTGGACATGGCGGCTCCCGGGGGCTGATAATTCCATAGCGGAACGGCGTCATTGTGCCAGACCCGCTTCCAGCCTTGTACATCTCAGGGAGAGCTGCATGACTCATGTCCAGACGCTTCAGGCCCGCTTCGATGCCCAGCGCCGCGCCTTCGCCGCCGAGCCCTGGCCCGACCTGGCCCAGCGCCGCGACCGCCTGGCGCGCCTGGCCACCATGACCCGCCGCCACCGCGACGAGATCAGTCGGGCCATCGCCTCCGACTTTGGCTACCGGGCCGAGGCCGAGAGCCGGCTGGCCGAGGTGGCCACCGTGCTGCAGGCGATCCGCCACGCCCGGCGCCACCTGCGCCGCTGGATGCGACCGCGCCGCGCCGCCGTGCCCTGGCGGC
>WPCG01139315.1_pt1 | contig 18107 bp, 19 predicted proteins | sample 5403311 | NCBI WGS metagenome assembly WPCG01 (sample SAMN12869467, study PRJNA574797) | sludge metagenome | isolation source: wastewater treatment of Control | place: China:Beijing | collected 2019-05-17 | reverse complement strand
TGGTCAGCTCGACTCGCTCCTCGTCCGTCAACACAATCTCGGGGGCTACGCGCACCGGCAATCTCCGCTCTGCTTGGCCATGCAGTATGCGAGCCGTAGGTGCGATATAAGTTCCCGCAAGAGTGAAACACTACACTAGCGGCTGTAATCGCCTGCACTGATCAGAAAAGCGACCCAAGGGTCGCTTTTCTTTTTTAACCCTTCCCGGGACTGTGGACAGCAATTCAGCTTGGCCGATTCCTTTCCGGAGGCCCGCGCCATCTTCCCGTAAACGGCGATGATCAAAAGAAAAGGCCCCGCCGTGGCGAGGCCTTGCTGATGCTGCATGTGCGCGGTCAGGACTGACGGCGGCGGCGCAGCGCGCCCAGACCGGCGAGACCGATGCCGAGCAGCGCAAGCATGCCCGGTTCCGGAACGTCGGTGATGACCTGCTGCGCAGTACCGATCGTCATGTCATCAAAGGCAAAGTAATCGGCCCCAGACGCGGTATTGCCAAAGGTAAGGCTGGTGAAGGGCTTCTCGACATCGATGATGCCCCAGAACAGCACCGAACCACCAGGACCATTCACCGTGTTGCCGATGTTGAACACGTCGCCGTGGTTGGTGGTGACGGTCACCTGGCCGTTGTAGTCGCCGATATCGATGCCGAAGAAGCCGAACGCGGCGATCGGATTGGTAAAGGAGATGCTGAAGATGCTGCTGGCTTCCCAGAAGTTGGTGCCGCTGGTGGCGTAGCGACCAACTCCGTTGGTGGTGCCGGAGGCAACAGTGCGCACGCCGCCGTTGCCGCTCAGCGTTGCGGTACCGGCTCCCGGGAAAACGAGGTCGAGCGGCGCCCCGGTAGAGGTCGCGAAACTCTCGAAAGTTTCGGTACCGACACCGGTCAGGTTCGACAGGAAGCTCGCCTGGGCGGCACTGGAATTGTCCCAGCTCGACAGGGCGATACTCTCACCCAGCCCGAGGTCTTCACCAAAGAAGAACTGCGGAGCGGCATTGGCGTGCATGCTCGTGGTCAGTGCGCCTGCGAGCAGCGCAGCAATAACGGTTTTTTTCATAGAGAACTCCCTTGAACTTTGCTGACGTAACAGAAGGCTTTCCATAAACCTGCCTTCTCATAGCAAGTAAGATGCCACCACCATGTATCCACTACTGATCAATTATTTAACGCAGCAAGCCTGCGAGCCGCAGAAGAAGATGTAAGAAAACCCGACAGTCATCTTGCCCTGCCCGCCGCCGATGGCCGGAGGCGGGCAGATGGCTCAGCCGTACAAGATCAGGAAGGGCATCCGCCACCACAGCCTGCAGCACGTTCGAGCTGTTTCCGCGCCGGTTGCATGGGTTATGATTGCCGGCTTATGTCGCACGACCAAGATAACCACCAATGATCCGCAAACTGCTGCGCAAGGTATTCCGCCGCGCCGCGCCTTCCGCATCCGCCGAACCGGCACTGATTCCCGTGGAACGCCATGGCATCCGGCGCGAACAGGTTTCCCCCGCGGCCCGCAAGACCTGCAAGGTGCTGCAGGAAAACGGCCACAAGGCCTACGTGGTAGGCGGTGCGGTGCGCGACCTGCTGATCGGCCATCCGCCCAAGGACTACGACGTCGCCACCAGCGCCACCCCGGAAGAGGTGCGCGCACTGTTCCGCCGCTCGCGCATCATCGGCCGCCGTTTCAAGATCGTCCATGTGATGAGTGGCCCGGAGACCATCGAGGTCTCCACCTTCCGCGCCAGCCAGGACGCTGAAAGCACGGAGACCGACGAACACGGCCGGGTGCTGCGCGACAACGTATACGGCAGCATGGCCGAAGACGCCACACGACGCGATTTCACCGTCAACGCCCTGTATTACGACCCGCAGAGCGAGACCATCGTCGACTACCACCACGGCGTTGCCGACATCCAGCACAAGACGCTGCGCATGATCGGCGACCCGCGTACCCGCTACCGCGAGGACCCGGTGCGCATGCTGCGCGCCGTGCGCCTGGGGGCGAAGCTGGGGCTCAGCATCGACCCCGATGCCCGCCACCCGATCCGCGACATGGCGGTGCTGCTGGAGAATGTGCCGGCCGCGCGCCTGTTCGACGAAATGCTCAAGCTGCTTTTCTCCGGCTACGCGGTTCCCTGCCTGAAGCAGTTGCGCGAGGAAGGCCTGCATCACGGCCTGCTGCCCCTGCTCGACGTCATCCTCGAACAGCCCCTGGGCGAACGCTTCGTCTGGCTGGCGCTGGAGAACACCGACCAGCGCGTCCGTCAGGACAAGCCGGTCTCCCCCGGCTTCCTCTTTGCAACTTTGCTGTGGCACGAGGTACTGGCCAACTGGGCGGCCAGGAAAGCCGCCGGTGAACACACCCAGCCTGCGCTCTTCCAGGCCATGGACGAGGTTCTCGACGCCCAGGCCGGCAAGCTTGCCATCACCCGCCGCATCGTCGGCGACATCAAGGACATCTGGGCCCTGCAGCCGCGCTTCGACAAGCGTACCGGCAAGATGCCCTACCGCCTCATCGAGCAGCCGCGCTTCCGTGCCGGCTGGGACTTCCTGCGCCTGCGTGCGCAGTCCGGTGAAATCCCGATGGAGTTGGTGGACTGGTGGGACCGCTTCGCCCATGCCGGCGAGGAGGAACGTGCAACGCTGCTGCGCAGCGCCCCGGAGACGCCCGCCTGCGACGCCCCGGCAAAGAAGCGCCGGCGGCGGCGGCGCAAGTCCACGGGAGGCGGCGAAGCTGCCGGCGGAGCGCCTGAGCAGCCATGAATCCCGTTTCCACGGGCGCCGTGCGCGCCTATGTGGCCTTCGGCGCCAATCTTGGCGACCCGGCGGTCGCGCTGCAGGCCGCCCTCGCCGCTCTCGGAGGTCTGCCACAGACCACGCTGGCCGCTTGCTCGGCGCTCTACCGCAGCGCCCCGGTGGGGGTAGACGGGCAACCGGACTACACCAACGCCGTGATCGCCGTTGATACCGGACTGAGCGCCAGCACCTTGCTCGCCGCCCTGCTGGAGATCGAACGCGAGGCCGGGCGCACGCGCGATTACCACCGCGCGCCCCGCACCCTCGACCTCGACCTGCTGCTCTACGGCGACGCCGAGATCCACCAGCCCGATCTCGACGTCCCCCACCCGCGCATGCACGAACGCGCCTTCGTCCTCCTGCCGCTGCTGGAGATCGCCCCGCAGGTCGTGATCCCCGGCCATGGCAGTGCGGCCGCCCTGCTCGCCGGGGTTGCCGACCAGCCCATCACCCGTCTCTGACCCCCAACTGCCGACGTTCTCCTCCCGAGGAGTTCCACCATGCCCGCCTGGCTGCAAGCGCTGCCAACCACCTTTCTCAGCGTCCCGGTGTGGGTGCAGGCTGCCTTCCTGCTCACCCTTTCCAACATCTTCATGACCTTCGCCTGGTACGGCCACCTCAAGGGCCTGCAGGGGCGGCCATGGTTCTACGCCGCCCTGATCAGCTGGGGCATCGCCTTCTTCGAATACATGCTGCAGGTCCCGGCCAACCGCATCGGTGCCACCGCGCTCACCCTGCCGCAGCTCAAGATCATGCAGGAAGTCATCACCCTGCTGGTCTTCGTCCCCTTCGTCATCCTCTACATGAAGCAGCCCATCAAGCTTGACTACCTTTGGGCTGCCTTGTGTATGCTTGGCGCGGTCTACTTCATCTTTCGCAGCTAGCGCCCTCCCCAATGCTCGACAAGGCACGTTACATCGTTGTTGAAGGCCCCATCGGCGCCGGCAAGAGTTCGCTTGCCCGCCGTCTCGCCGAACGCCTCCCCGCCAACACCCTGTTCGAGCAACCGGAAGCCAACCCCTTCCTCGCCCGCTTCTACCAGAACACCGAGCGCTGGGCCCTGCCCACCCAGCTCTCCTTCCTCTTCCAGCGCATCGACCAGATCAACGCGCTGATGGCCGCCGACAGCGGCGAGCGGGTGGTGTCGGACTTCATCCTGCAGAAGGATCCGCTGTTCGCCGCGCTCAACCTCGGCGACGACGAGCTGGCCCTCTACCAGCGCATCTTCGACAACATGATGCCGTCCGCACTGCCCCGCCCCGACCTCGTGATCTACCTCCAGGCTCGCCCGGAAACCCTGATGGAGCGCATCCGGCGACGCGGCATGGACGCCGAACGGCGCATCTCGGAAACCTATGTGCAGCGCGTCGCCGAGCGCTTCGCGCGCTTCTTCTACCAGTACGATGCCGCCCCACTGTTCATCGTGGACGCCGAGGTGCTCAACCCGGTCGATCACGACGACGACTTCGAGCTCCTGCTCGACCGCCTGCGCAACATGCGCAGCTACCGCGAATTCTTCGCCTACGCCGGCTGAGACCGCCGACCGGCGCCACATTTCCGCAAACAAGCTTGTGCAGGGCCGCCGGATGGGGAACACTGCCGTCCTTTGCCTGCACCCATACGGGAGCCGCTCATGAGCTACCTCCAGGACACCAAGCCCGTCACCCTCTTCGAACTGGGCAAGATGCGCGCCGAAGGGCGCAAGATTGCCGTACTGACCTGCTACGACGCCAGCTTCGCCGCGCTCGAGGAGCGCGCCGGGGTGGATGTCATCCTCGTCGGCGACTCACTCGGCAACGTGCTGCAGGGCCAGAAGTCCACCCTGCCGGTGACCGTCGAGCACATGGTCTATCACACTGAATCGGTGGTGCGCGGCTGCACCCGCCCCTTCGTGATCGCCGACATGCCCTTCGGCAGCTACCACGAGAGTCCCGCCCAGGCGATGCGCAACGCCGCCCGCCTGATGGCCGCCGGCGCGCAGATGGTGAAGCTCGAAGGCGGCGCCTTCATGGCCGAGACGGTGCGCTTCCTGGTCGAGCGCGGCGTACCGGTGTGCGCCCACATCGGCCTCACGCCGCAGTCCGTGCACCAGCTCGGCGGCTACCGCGTGCAGGGCCGCGGCGAGGAAGGCGCAGCCCGCCTGAAGGCCGATGCGCTGGCGCTGGAACAGGCCGGCGCGGCGCTGATGGTGATGGAGATGGTGCCGGCCACGGTGGCCACCGAGATCACCACGGCACTCGCCTCGATGGCCACCATCGGCATCGGCGCGGGCGCCGGCTGCGACGGCCAGGTACTGGTGCTGCACGACCTGCTGGGCGTCTACCCCGGCAAGACCGCGCGCTTCGTGAAGAACTTCATGGACGGTGCGGCCAGCATCGAGGACGCCGTGGCGCGCTATGTCGCCGCGGTGAAGGACGGCAGCTTCCCGGCGCCGGAACACTGTTACTGACCTCCGCCATGCACATCCACCACACCATCGACGGCCTGCGCCAGGCCCTCGCCGAGGCCGGCCGCATTGTCTTCGTGCCCACCATGGGCAACCTGCACGCCGGCCACATCGGCCTCATGGAGCAGGCCCGGGCGCATGGCGACTGCGTGGTCGCCAGCATCTTCGTGAACCGCCTGCAGTTCGGCCCCAGCGAGGACTTCGACAAGTACCCGCGCACTTTCCGCGACGACTGCGCGAAGCTGGAGGCGGCCGGCGTCGACCACCTCTTCGCGCCCGACGAGGGCGAGATGTACCCCAGCCCGCAGACCTACCACGTCGATCCGGCGCCGGCGCACGTCGACATGCTGGACGGCGCCGCCCGCCCGGGGCATTTCCGCGGCGTCGCCACGGTGGTGCTGAAGCTCTTCAGCATCGTGCGCCCGCAGGTCGCCGTGTTCGGCAAGAAGGACTACCAGCAGCTGATGGTGATCAGCAATATGGTGCGCGAATTCGCCCTGCCCATCGACATCGTGCGTGGCGAGACGGCGCGCGCCGAGGACGGCCTCGCGCTGTCCTCGCGCAACGGCTATCTGTCCGCCGCCGAGCGCGCCGAGGCGCCACGCATGTACCGCCAGCTCACGCGCATCCGCGACGCAGTGCAGGCCGGCGAGCGCGACTACCTGAAGCTGGAGACCTTCGCGGTGGCCGAACTGGCCGCGCACGGCTGGCAACCCGACTACGTCAGCATCCGTCGCCGCGCCGACCTGCTGGCACCACGACACGGCGACGGCGAACTGGTCGTGCTCGCCGCCGCCCGTCTCGGCCGCACCCGCCTCATCGACAACCTCGAAGTGAACGCGGGCCCCACGGTGCAATAGGGTTTTCCGCCATCCGCCAGGGCTTGCATCCGCACCCACTTCGTAAGAACCTATGGGGACAATAACAATGTCGCCCGGCGCTGCACGGGTTCACGCGGGCGGACAGCACCCCGTAAAAGAACAGGAGGGATACAGATGAAGACCACGGTTGGGCAGATCCTGGGCAGCAAGAGCGCCCAAGTGCATTCGGTAGCCCCTGGCGTCACCGTATTCGAGGCTCTGGCGCTGATGGCCACCCACAACATCGGTGCCGTACTGGTCACCGAGGACGACCGCCTGGTGGGCATCTTCACCGAGCGCGACTATGCCCGCAAGGTGGTGCTGAAAGGCCTGCGCTCGGCCGATGTCACCGTGCGCGACCTGATGACCCCGGCGCCGTACACCATCACCGCGGACGTCACCCTGGAAGCGGTGATGAACATCATGACGGAAAAGCGCTTCCGCCATCTGCCGGTACTCGACGACGGCCGCCTGATCGGCATCATCACCATCGGCGACGTGGTGAAGACGGTCATCGACCAGCAGCGTCAGACCATCGAGCACCTCTCCAACTACATCGCCGGCGACCTCGCCACCTGACGGCAGCCGCCACCCCGGGGGGAGTGGGAGGCTGCCGCGTGCGCGGCGGATTCAGTCCGCCAGCGCCTTGTCGATGATCTCGCCGACATCGGCGGACAGGCCCTCGGCATCGCGCACACGCTCCAGCTGCGGGCGCATCGCCGCCTGCAGCGCAGGCGTGAAGCGGCGCCAGTTCTCCAGCGCCCGCGCCATGCGCGCAGCGACCTGCGGATTGGCCGCATCGAGGGCGATCACCTGCTCGGCCCAGAGTGCATAGCCGCTGCCGTCGGGGAGGTGGAACTCCGCCGGGTTGGCGCGGAAGAAACTGCCCAGCAAAGCGTAGACCTTGTTCGGATTGGCCAGGCTGAACGCTGCGTCGGCAAGCAGCGCACGCACGCGCGCCAGCGTCGGCGGCGCGGCCGGGTCGCGCCGCCACATGCCGGCCTGCAACGCAAACCACTTGTCGAGCACCAGCGCGTCATCACGATAACGCCGGTAAAACGCCGCCAGCGCCCCTTCGGCTTCCGCCACCGCACCGTGCACCAGCGCCGCCAGCGCGCCGAAGCGGTCGGTCATGTTGCCGGCTTCGGCAAAGCGCTGCGCGGCCAGCGCCACGCCGCGCGCATCGCGCGCTGCACACAGATAGCGCAGGGCGAGGTTGATCAGGGCCCGGCGGCCGGCATCGGCAGGGTGGTAGCGATACTCCGCCGGCTCCACCAGCCCTTCGACCAGCGCCCGCAAGTCGTCCGCCAGCATGCTGCCGAGGGTCATGCCAAGGTGGATCTGCGCCGCGCGCAGCGCGGCCGGGTCAGCCGGCTGCATGCGTTCGAGCAGATAGGCCTCGGCCGGCAGGCTGAGCGCCTGCGCACGGAAGGCGGCGTCCAGACGTTCGTCGCGCAGCAGGCGGGCAAAGGCATCGACGAAACCCTGCGGCACGGCCATCGCGCGACCATCGGCGGCAGCCGCGGCAAGTGCCAGCAGCACACGCTCGGCGTAGCGCTGGGCGGCATCCCAGCGGTTGCAGGCGTCGGCATCATGCGCCATGCGGAAAGCCAGGCGGGCGTCGTCCTCCTCCACTTCAAGAATCACCGGTGCCGAAAAGCCGCGCAGCAGCGACGGCACGGGTTCGGCATCGAGGCCGACGAAGCGCCACTGCCGGCTCTCGCTGCTGAGTTCGAGCACCCGCGTGGTGCCCCCCGGATGTGCCTCGCCCTCCAGCTGCAGGGGGCGGTCCTCGCCATCCGGGCCGATCAGGCCGATCGCCAGCGGGATCACCAGCGCCTGCTTCTCGGCCTGACCCGGCGTCGGCGGGGTGTACTGGGAGACGGTCAACAGATAGCTGCCGGCAGCGCCATCCCATACGCCCTCGGCCTTCACCCGCGGCGTGCCAGCCTGGCTGTACCAGAGCATGAACTGATCGAGATCGCGGCCATTGGCCTCGGACATCGCCTCGACGAAATCATCGCAGGTCACCGCGCTGCCGTCGTGGTAGCTGAAGTACAGGTCCATGCCGTTGCGGAACCCTTCCGGACCCAGCAAGGTGTGCAGCATGCGGATGACCTCGGCGCCCTTCTCATACACCGTGGCGGTGTAGAAGTTGTTGATCTCCTGATAGCTGTCGGGGCGGATCGGGTGGGCCATCGGCCCCGCGTCCTCGGGAAACTGTGCGGCGCGCAGCACGCGCACATCGTCGATGCGCTTCACCGCGCGCGCGGAAGCGGCAGCCTCGGCACCGGCCGCTGCAGCCAGCATGTCGGCAGAGAACTGCTGGTCGCGGAAGACGGTCAGGCCTTCCTTGAGGGTGAGCTGGAACCAGTCGCGGCAGGTCACGCGGTTGCCGGTCCAGTTATGAAAGTACTCATGCGCCACCACGCTCTCGATGTGCTCGTAGTCGGCATCGGTGGCCGTATCCGGCTTTGCCAGCACGTACTTGGTGTTGAAGATGTTGAGGCCCTTGTTCTCCATCGCCCCCATGTTGAAGTCGCTCACCGCGACGATCATGTAACGGTCGAGATCGAGCTCCAGCCCGAAGGTCTCCTCATCCCAGCGCATCGCATGGACCAGCGCGTCCATCGCATGGCCGGCGCGATCGAGATTGCCGGCCTCCACCCAGACCTGCAGCAACACCTCACGCCCCGACGCGGTCAGCTCGCGGCGCTCCAGCACCACCAGATCGGCAGCCACCAGCGCAAAGAGGTAGCAGGGCTTGGGGAAGGGATCCTCCCAGCGCGCATAGTGACGGCCATCGGGCAATTCCCCCTCCTCCACCAGATTGCCGTTGGAGAGCAGCACAGGGCAGCTTGCACGCTCGCCCTCGACGGTGACGGTGAAACGCGCCATCACATCGGGACGATCCGGGAACCAGGTGATGCGGCGGAAGCCCTCGGCCTCGCACTGGGTGAAGTAGCCGCCACGCGACTGGTAGAGCCCCGAGAGTGTGCTGTTGGCGCGCGGATTGATGCGGGTGACGATCTCCAGCTCCGCCTCATCGCCATCGATGTCGAGCTCGATGCGGCTGGCACTGCGGCGCACCGTCCCAGGCTGCGGATCGCAGCCATCGATGGTCAGCGCCAGGGTCTCCAGTTCGTCGCCATCGAGCACCAGAGCCCCGGCGTCCACGGCACGGTTGCGCACACACGCCAGCCGGCTGGTGACCACGGTGGCCTCGGGATGCAGCGAGAAGTGCAGGTCCACCCGCAGCACGGTCCATGGCAAGGGCGCATAATCGGCGCGATGAATGGCGGGGGCGTGTTCTGTTCTCATTGAGGCGCTGTCCGGACGGGGTTGAAGCGCGCAGTTTAGCAGCCCCCGCGAAGGCGCCCGCGACCTACTTGGGCATCCCGGTCTTTCCCGGCAGCAGCACGATGCAGGTACCGGCTAGGCGGTCGTGGAGGAACTGGCGGTCACGATCGATCAACGCCCACAGCAGGCCGGCGCCGAAACACAGCACAGAAGGCCAGGCGACGAGGTAGCGCAGCAGGCACTGGCTGAGCGTTGCCGGACGCCCGCTATGGGCCTCGACGATGCGCAGGCGCCAGGTCTGCATGGCCAGGGTCTGGCCGCCGCGGCGCCAGTACCAGATGAAGTACAGTCCCAGCGCAGCGATGACGTGGATCCATGCCAGCCAGCCGGGTGGCGCCAGCTCGAAGGCAACACCGAGGATCAGCCAGGGCACCAGAAAGACCAGCGCGAGCACACCCATCAGCAGCAGGGATTCATAGAGCATGCTGGCGAGACGGCGGCGCAGGCCGGCGTGCTCGACGACGAGTCGTTCGTCCGCCGCGGCGGCGGGGGTGCTGCTGGATTTCATCAGGGGTTTCCTTCGCTGGCGCGGCGGCGTTCTTCGGGCGGCAGACTGCGGTAGCGCTTCCATTCGTCATGCAGGCTCTCGCGCTGCTCTGCCGGCATGCTGCGCAGGGCGCGGTACTGGTCGCGCGCGCGCTCGCGCTCGTCGGGCGACAGCTGGGCCCATTCACGCATGCGCTGCTGCAGGCGGCCCTGCTCTGCGGGGGTGAGGCGGTCGTAGCGTTCGGCAATGCCGATCCAGGTCTGCCGCCCGGCATTGTCCATGGCTGCCCACTCGCCGGCAAGCGGGGCGAGGGCCTGGCGCTGGGCGGCGCTCAGTTCGTTCCAGGTGGGGGCGGCAAGGACGGCGGCGGGGATGAGCAGGGTGCAGATCAGGACTGCGAGGCGTGATGCAGCCATGCGCGGAATTCCGTGTCGAGGTAGGCGTCGATGGGCAGGTCGTCGATGAGCAGGGCGGTATCGACCTCCTGCAGCTGGGTGACCCGGGTGGCGGTATGGAAGTGTTCGCCGGCAACCGGCATCAGCAGCACGACGACCATGGCGAGCGCGGCGCGCCAGTCCGGCAGGGCCGGCGTGAGACGGGACAGCAGCACCTCGCCGAGCGTTTTCCGGCGCCTGCGGTGCGCCTGCAGGGCGCGCCGGCGGGCGTCATCGAGGCGGTTCCGGGTATGCGGTTGAAGATCGCGGGCGCCCTGTCCGAGGCGGCGGACAAGGCGATACCCGAAGTGGTCTTCGGCGTGCGGGTTCATGGACGGATTCCCTTTCTGCGCATGGCCGCGGCGAGGGTCTGGGTGGCACGCGAGCAGTGCGTCTTGACGCTGCCCTCGGAGCACCCCATCACCGCCGCGGTCTCGGCAATGTCTAGTTCTTCCCAATAACGCAGCAGGAAGGCCTGGCGTTGACGTTCGGGCAGGCGGGCGACCTCCTCCTCGATCAGCCCGAGCAGTTGTTCGCGCTCGTAGTGCTCGTGCGGAGGCAGCCAGTGCGGACGTTCTTCGGCGTGCGCGGCGGCGAGATTCTCCAGGACTTCATGTTCGTCGTGATCGGAGCGCGGGGCAAAGGCAGAGGCCAGACTCACCCAGGCGTTGCGTACCTTGCGGCGGCGGTGGGCGTCGAGGACGACGTTGTGGAGGATGCGCTGGAAGAGCAGCGGCAGTTCTGCGGCAGGACGGTCGCCGTAGCGCGTGGCCAGCTTCAGCATGGCATCCTGCACGGCATCGAGGGCGCCCTCCTCGTCGCGCAACGACCACACCGCGTGCTTGAAGGCGCGATGCTGGACGGACGCAAGAAAGGTGTCGAGTTCTGCGCTGGAGGCCAGCTGGGAATCCTTGACGAAGCGGGAAGTCGGGCGTCATGTTGCGCCGCGGTGGCAGCCTTGACCAAAACCCGCACGCCCGGTAACGTTCGCTGTTTCCGTGGAATTGAGCGAGTGAGCTTGCGATGGTGCTGACTGGAGCCGAAATTGTAATCAGGTGTCTGCAGGAAGAAAAGGTTGAGCACGTCTTCGGCTACCCTGGCGGTGCGGTCCTTTTCATCTACGACGCGCTCTTTCAGCAGGATCAGGTGCGCCACGTCCTCGTCCGCCATGAGCAGGCCGCAGTGCACGCCGCCGACGGCTACGCGCGCAGCACCCAGAAGGTAGGCGTGGCGCTGGTGACCTCCGGCCCCGGCGCCACCAATGCGGTGACCGGCATCGCCACGGCGTTCTGTGACTCCATCCCGATGGTGATCGTCTCCGGCCAGGTGCCCACCGCGGCAATCGGCCAGGATGCCTTCCAGGAAGTGGACACCGTGGGCATCACCCGCCCCTGTGTGAAGCACAACTTCCTCGTCAAGGACGTGCGCGACATCGCCGCGACCATGAAGAAGGCCTTCTATCTCGCACGAACCGGCCGCCCTGGCCCGGTGCTGGTGGACATCCCCAAGGATGTCTCGATGCACAAATGCGAGTTCGAATACCCGCAGGACATCGCGATGCGCTCCTACAACCCGGTGGTCAAGGGTCACCAGGGGCAGATCCGCAAGGCCGTGCAGCTGCTGCTGGAAGCGAAGCGGCCGATGATCTACACCGGCGGCGGGGTGATCCTCTCCGACGCGGCCGAAAAGCTCACCAGGCTCACCCGCCTGCTCGGCTACCCGATCACCAACACCCTGATGGGCCTGGGCGGCTACCCGGCGAGCGACCGCCAGTACCTCGGCATGCCCGGCATGCACGGCACCTTCGAAGCCAACATGGCCATGCACTACAGCGACGTGCTGCTGGCCGTGGGCGCACGCTTCGACGACCGCGTGATCGGCAACCCGGCGCACTTCGCCGAAGAGCCGCGCAAGATCATCCACGTCGACATCGACCCCTCGTCGATCTCCAAGCGCGTCAAGGTGGACGTACCCATCGTCGGCGACGTCAACGAAGTGCTCGACGAGATGATCCGTCAGCTCGAATCCGGCGAGGCCCGCCCCAACCCCGAGGCCCTGGCCGCGTGGTGGAAGCAGATCGAGGAATGGCGCAGCCGCAACTGCATGGTGTTCCGCAATTCGGACGACATCATCAAGCCGCAGTTCGTCATCCAGAAGCTGTGGGAAGTGACCGGCGGCGAGGCCATCGTCACTTCAGACGTCGGCCAGCACCAGATGTGGGCGGCGCAGTACTACGGCTTCGACAAGCCGCGCCGCTGGCTCAACTCCGGCGGCCTGGGCACCATGGGCGTGGGCCTGCCCTACGCCATGGGCGCCAAACTCGCCAACCCGGAGCTGCCGGTGGCCTGCGTGACCGGCGAGGGCTCGATCCAGATGAACATCCAGGAGCTGTCCACCTGCCGTCAGTTCCGTCTGCCGGTCAAGGTCTGCCTGCTCAACAACGGCTACCTGGGCATGGTGCGGCAGTGGCAGGAGCTCTTCCACGGCGGACGCTATTCCGAGTCCTACATGGATTCGCTGCCCGACTTTGCGGCGCTGGCGCGGGCCTACGGCCACGTCGGCATCCGCGTGGACAAGCCGGCCGACGTCGAGGGCGCACTGCGCGAGGCCTTCGGCACCCACAAGGACGAGCTGGTCTTCCTCGATTTCCAGGTGGACCCGACCGAGAACGTCTATCCGATGGTTCAGGGGGGCAAGGGCCTGACCGAGATGATCCTCTCCGCCGAAGACCTGTAACCGTCCTCAGAACCCAGGAAAGAGCACACCATGCGTCACGTCATCTCCCTGCTGATCGAAAACGAGTCCGGCGCCCTGTCGCGCGTCTCGGGGCTGTTCTCCGCGCGCGGCTACAACATCGAATCGCTCACCGTGGCGCCCACCGAGGACGCCTCGATGTCGCGCATGACCATCGTCACCACCGGCTCGGACGACATCATCGAGCAGATCACCAAGCAGCTCAACAAGCTTGTCGAGGTGGTCAAGGTGGTGGACATCTCCGAAGCCGCGCACATCGAGCGCGAGCTGATGCTCATCAAGGTACGCGCCAGTGGCAAGGACCGCGAGGAGGTCAAGCGCACCGCGGACATCTTCCGTGCCCGCATCATCGATGTCACCGAGTCCTCCTATGTCATCGAACTGACCGGCAACCAGGCCAAGCTCGATGCCTTCATCGGCGCCATCGACGCCGACCTGATCCTCGAAACCGTGCGCTCGGGCATCTGCGGCATCGGCCGCGGCGACCGCGTGCTCAAGGTATAAGCCCTGCAGGGCTTTCGCGGCGGCCCGGCTCACCGTTATCATTGCCGCCGTCGGCGCCTCCCGCCACCCAGACAACCCGCTGAAACCAAAGGAAAACCATGAAAGTTTATTACGACAAGGACGCCGATCTCTCCCTCATCAAGGGCAAGAAGGTCACCATCGTCGGCTACGGCTCCCAGGGGCACGCCCATGCGCAGAACCTCAAGGACTCCGGCGTGAAGGTCACCGTCGGCCTGCGCAAGGATGGCGCCTCGTGGAAGAAGGCCGAAGCCGCCGGTCTGAAGGTCGAGGAGATCGCCAAGGCCGTCAAGGGCGCCGACGTCGTGATGATCCTCCTGCCGGACGAGAACATCCCGCAGGTCTACAAGGAAGAAGTCGAGCCCAACATCAAGAAGGGCGCCGCGCTGGCCTTCGCCCACGGCTTCAACGTGCACTACAACCAGGTCGTGCCGCGCGCCGATCTGGACGTGATCATGGTCGCCCCGAAGGGCCCCGGCCACACCGTGCGCTCGGAGTACCTCAAGGGCGGCGGCGTCCCCAGCCTGATCGCCGTGCACCAGGACAAGTCCGGCAAGGCCCGTGACATCGCCCTGTCCTACGCCGCGGCCAACGGCGGCACCAAGGGCGGCGTGATCGAGACCAACTTCCGTGAAGAGACCGAGACCGACCTCTTCGGCGAACAGGCCGTGCTGTGCGGCGGCGCCGTGGAACTGGTCAAGATGGGTTTCGAAACCCTCGTGGAAGCCGGCTACGCCCCCGAGATGGCCTACTTCGAGTGCCTGCATGAACTGAAGCTGATCGTCGACCTGATGTACGAAGGCGGCATCGCCAACATGAACTACTCCATCTCCAACAACGCGGAGTACGGCGAATACGTCACCGGCCCGGAAGTCATCAACGAGGAATCGCGCTACGCCATGCGTGAAGCCCTCAAGCGCATCCAGACCGGGGAGTACGCCAAGATGTTCATCCTCGAAGGCCGCACCGGTTACCCCAGCATGACCGCCCGCCGCCGCCTCAACGCCGATCACCCGATCGAGACCGTCGGCGCCCAGCTGCGCGGCATGATGCCGTGGATCAGCAAGAACAAGCTGGTCGACCAGTCCAAGAACTGATCACCAGCGCCTGCAGCAGGAGGGCCGGGACCGTGCGCAAGCCGGCCCGGCCCTTGTCTTTTGTGGCCCCGGCCGCACACCCGCGCTTGCGGTAGAATCTCGCATCAACCTTTCCGGCCCTCGCGCCACGCTCTGGCGGACCCAACTTCCCGATGACCCTCATTCCGATCGAAAAGCGTCGCCGCGGCATCTACATCCTGCCCAACCTGTTCACCACCGCTGCACTGTTCGCCGGCTTCTATGCCATCGTGCAGGCCATGAACGACCGCTTCGAGTACGCCGCGGTGGCGATCTTCGTGGCCATGGTGCTCGACGGCCTCGATGGCCGCGTAGCCCGCCTCACCCACACCCAGAGCGCCTTCGGCGCCGAGTATGACTCGCTCTCCGACATGGTGTCCTTCGGCGCCGCCCCCGCGCTGGTGATGTACGAATGGGCCCTCAAGGACATGGGCAAACTGGGCTGGATTGCCGCCTTCATCTACTGCGCCGGCGCCGCGCTGCGCCTGGCACGCTTCAACACCAACATCGATGTGGTCGACAAGCGCTACTTCCAGGGCCTGCCCAGCCCGGCCGCGGCGGCGCTGGTGGCGGGCATGGTATGGGTGGTCATCGACAACGGCCTCACCGGCGACGACGTAAGCTGGCTGGCCTGCTTCCTGACCATCTTCGCCGGCATCTCGATGGTCAGCAACGTCCTGTTCTGGAGCGGCAAGAACATCAACCTGCGCAAGAGCGTGCCCTTCATCGTGCTGATCGCGCTGGTGCTGGCTTTCGCGCTGGTGTCGAGCTACCCGCCGGGTGTGCTCTTCGCCCTCTTCCTGGGCTACGCCGCCTCCGGCTACGTGGTGCTGGTGTGGCGCTGGATCAACCGTCGCCGCAGGCGCACCGAGGATGCACCGCCACCCGGGCAGGACGGCTGAGGCCGTTCGCGCGCGCCCGGGATGACATCCCGGGCGACCGTCACGAGGCGGTAACAAGGTGGTCATGGGCGTGCCATAATCCGCCCCCATGAGCACGACAGATACCGCCTTCGAACACTGGTGGACCCTCCCCGGGCAGTGGGTCGAACCCCCCAACGACCGCCGCCGCAAGGGCTGGAGCGGAGTGCTGCGCGCACCGCTGGCCGACGGCACGGTGTACATCAAGCGCCAGCTCAACTACCTCTGCCGCACCTTCAGCCACCCCTTCGGCTGGCCCACGGTAAGCCGCGAGTGGCATTACCTGAAGCGTCTGGAAGAGCTCGGCATCCTCGCCCCGCGGCCGCTCTTCCACGGCGTGCGGCGCAGCGCCGATGGTGTCGAGGCGGTTCTGGTCACCGAGGAACTGAGCGGCTACCTGTCGCTTGCCGACCTGCCCGCAGTCGATGACAGCGTGCATGCCGCCATCGCCCGCGAGACCGGCCTCGTCGTCGGCCGCCTGCACCACGCCCGCCTGCAACACTGCTGCCTGTACGACAAGCATGTGATGGTTCGCCTCGACGAGGGGCGCCCGCCGCGCATTGCCCTCATCGACCTCGAAAAGATGCACCCCTGCCTGACCCGCGCCCGCGCCGCGGCGCGCGACCTGCGGCAGCTGCAGCGCCGCCAGAGCTTCTTCACCGCCGCCGACTGGGAGATCTTCATGACCGCCCACCAGCAGGCCATCGCCGGGCGCTGAGGGCTGCCGCAGAAGCCGGCGGCGGCAGGGTTTGCACGCCTCCGGAGAGGGGCTTTATAGTGGTCCGATGACAATCCGGCAACCCTGCGCGGCACGGCGCAGGGCCCGCCCCCTGCCGCACGCGCGCCTGCGCCCCTGAACGACACCCCCAGAGCCGACCATGAACGACAAGCTGATCATTTTCGACACCACCCTGCGCGACGGCGAACAGAGCCCGGGCGCCTCGATGACCCGCGACGAGAAGCTGCGCATCGCCCGCCAGCTCGAACGCATGCGCGTGGACGTGATAGAGGCGGGCTTCGCCGCCGCCTCCAACGGCGACTTCGAATCGGTGCGCGCGATCGCCGAGGCGATCAAGGAATCCACCGTCTGTTCGCTCGCCCGCGCCAACGAGAACGACATCCGCCGTGCCGGCGAGGCCATCCGCCCGGCCGCGCGCGGGCGCATCCACACCTTCATCGCCACCAGCCCCATCCACATGGAGAAGAAGCTGCGCATGAGCCCGGATGAGGTCGTCGCGCAGGCCGTGAAGGCGATCGGCTGGGCGAAGGAATACACCGACGACATCGAGTTCTCCGCCGAAGACGCCGGACGCTCGGAAATCGACTTCCTGTGCCGCATCTTCGAGGCAGTCATCAACGCCGGCGCCACCACCATCAACGTACCCGACACCGTCGGCTACAACGTCCCCGAGCAGTTCGCCGCCACCATCGCCACGCTGATCGAGCGCGTGCCCACCTCCGACAAGGTGGTGTGGTCGGTGCATTGTCACAACGACCTTGGCCTCGCCGTAGCCAACTCGCTCGCCGCGGTGCGCGCCGGCGCGCGCCAGGTGGAATGCACGGTGAACGGCCTCGGCGAACGTGCCGGCAACGCCTCGCTGGAGGAAGTGGTGATGGCTGTGCGCACCCGGCGCGACGTCTTCCAGTGCGACACCGGCATCGACACCACGCAGATCGTTCCAGCTTCCAAGCTGGTCTCGGGCGTCACCGGCTTCCCGGTGCAGCCCAACAAGGCCATCGTCGGCGCCAACGCCTTCGCGCACGAGTCCGGCATCCACCAGGACGGCGTACTCAAGCACTGCGAAACCTACGAGATCATGCGCGCCGAGGACGTCGGCTGGGGCGCCAACAAGCTGGTGCTGGGCAAGCACTCGGGACGCAACGCCTTCCGCTCGCGCCTGCAGGAACTGGGCATCGAGGTCGAGTCCGAGGAGCACCTCAACCACGCCTTCGCGCGCTTCAAGGAACTCGCCGACAAGAAGCACGAGATCTTCGACGAAGACCTCCACGCCCTGATGAGCGACGAGGCCATCACCCCGGCGCTGGAGCACTTCCGTCTGCTCTCCTCGCGCTTCCGCTCGGAAACCGGCGAGCGCCCCGAGGCCGAGATTGCCCTCGCCGTCGGCGGTGAGGAGATCCGCACCTGCGCGCACGGCTCCGGCCCGGTGGATGCGGCCTTCAAGGCCATCGAAAGCGTCGCCAACAGCGGCACCGATCTGTTGCTGTACTCGGTCAACGCCATCACCACCGGCACCGACGCGCAGGGCGAGGTCACCGTGCGGCTGGCCCGCGACGGCCGCGTGGTCAATGGCCAGGGTGCCGACACCGACATCATCGTGGCCTCTGCGAAGGCCTATCTAAACGCTCTCAACAAGCTGCACAGCAAGTTCGAGCGCGTCAATCCGCAGGTCTGAAACGGCCGCG
>WPCG01046576.1_pt1 | contig 18115 bp, 17 predicted proteins | sample 5403311 | NCBI WGS metagenome assembly WPCG01 (sample SAMN12869467, study PRJNA574797) | sludge metagenome | isolation source: wastewater treatment of Control | place: China:Beijing | collected 2019-05-17 | reverse complement strand
TGATGAACAAGGGGCACTTCAAGAACCTGATCCTCAAGGAGTTTGCCTCACTTGGATACAGCAACACGGTCATGCTCCGTCTGCTTGCGTCCGACTATGGGGTTCCACAGACGCGTCAGCGGGTCATTTTTATTGGCACTCGTGATGAGGACGAATTTCCCTATGACTTGGCCTCGTTCGCTGAAGGGGTGCTAGAGAAACTGAAGGTCAAACGTCCTGTAACCGTGGGTGAGGCACTTTCCGACCTTCCGGACGAGGTGGTTCATAGTGGGGAGGTGATGCCATACCCCAAGGTGTCGAGACCAAACTTGTTCCTTAAGGATATGCGTATCGATTTTGATGGTCCGCGTTACACGAAGGCGATGAAGAGGCGGCGTGGGATTGCTGCCTCGGGCGTGTCGCTTCACAACCACCACACGAAAGAGATACAGGAGCGCAGGGCGCACCTCATTTCGCTGCTCCAGCCCGGAATGAAAGCGGACAGCCTTCCGAAGGAAATTTGGAACAACAAGAGGCCTGAGAAATGGCGGCGACTGCATCCCGATCTTCCATCGCACACGATTCTGGCGCAGATGCACCGCGATCTGAGCGAATGGATTCATCCTCACTTGAATCGATGGATCACTGTGAGAGAGGCTGCACGGCTTCAGTCTTTTCACGATGGATTCGTATTCGTTGGTAGCGAGTGGCAGCAGCTGAAGCAGATTGGAAATGCGGTCCCGCCGCTGCTTGGTTTCGCTCTCGGAAAGCTCGCGCAGAGCGTGCTAGCTGTCCGGTGTCAGGAAGCGGGGATTGTGGATAGTCGCTACTCCTCAGTTCCTTCGGGCGCCCAGGTCTTGCTGCTTCGGGACAAGGCGGACGAGGAAGCTGTTGCCGAGGTGCGTTAAGGTTGCTTGCCTCTTTCGTGGAAGGTACAGATACAGACCGTCCGTGAAACAAAATCGTGGAACAAGCAAAAAATCCCGTAGGTCAGACATGAGAACTCATGCCCCCGAGTGCCAAGTCGGCAGGCAGGGTGAAGACCTACGGGTTTGCGAGTTTGGCGTGATGCGCCAGTGAGACGTCAGGGGGGGCTCGCTCCGCTCAGATGACCAAGGCGGACAGCAGCGTCATCGAGTGGAAGACCGACCAGAGGACGAGCAGCTTCATCGCCATGGGTTGCGTACTGCTCAGGCCGTAAGTGCCGACACGCCTTGATCTGCGAGCCGTGCCATCACGGACGCGGGAAGGTCGAACTTCAATGCCGCTTGGTGTTGATGAAGTATGGTCGGAGATGACCGATGGAGCGATAGCCTCTGTCGAAGCCAACGCGTGCGAATTCCCCTGACTACGAACGAGTCGCGGGAGTTGTCGACGACTGGCTGAAGTCTCTCGCGTGAAGCTCGCTGAACCTCGCGTAGTTCCCGACGCTGGGGAGTTCAACGCTCTTGCGAACGACTCTGCCTGTCTTCTGCTGGGGAACGATTCCATGAAGATCGAATCGTCCTTGTCGTTGATTCTCCTGACCATGAAGACGATGTGTCTGAAGGGGCTCTTGGTCACGACGACATATCGGACTCTGTTCAAGGATTGGTCGTTCATCGTTCCTTGGCAAAACTGATACAGCTTGTTCGAGAAGGGAGAGTGAAGTGCTTGTTAAGCGAACATCATCAGAGACTCGATCTCTTCAGATGTCCGAAGGTGGAGAGAAGACTTCAGATCATCTTCACTAGCCACCTTAGATTCCCCGCCATCCAGCATCACCCCCGCTGAACGAGGTCGTCCGATCTCGACAAGGTGCCATCACCTCCTTGCCAATCCTCTGTCAGGTTCATGCTATCCGTGGGGGTCTCCATCCGTGAGGCTCGATGAACCTCGCATGAAGACCGCTTGCACTTCGTTGCCTGCCTGAAGACGTAAAGATGCCGGTAGGCGGGAACAAATGTGATCATCTTCACTGAGCACACCTTGAGTTCCCCAGAGAGGGCGGTCGCCTCCTCCATAACTGCAACCGAATCGAAAAGACTCCAGTGGGCTCGTAGAGCGGTTCTGGGGGCGTTTACGTAGGGTCGTTTGCCTAAGCTCCGAAAATCGGCTCTACGAGCGATTGCGCGGCTTTGTCGTGCACTGGATGTTCGCCGCCAAGGACCAGCACAATGTGCGCCCCCTTCTGGTCACCACGTCTTGATGATCATCGCCACCGAGAAGGCGACGAAGGCCCATGCGAAGAGGCTTTCCACGAACATCGGGTCTTTCATCCTCTGCCTGATCTGCTTGATCGTCTTCATGCTGCCGTCTTCACGCGAGGTTCAGCGAGCTTCACCGACTGACATGCTCGCTTCACTGACGCCGGAGAGATGCCGAAGTGATCCGCTGTCTGCTTGATGCTGGCGCCGTTCTCGTGCCTCCACCGTGCCACCGCTTCATCATCAATGGTCTTCTCCCTGCCGAGGTTCTTCCCCTCCGCTCTGGCTCGCTCGATCCCGGCCATCTGTCGGACCTTGATGTTCTCCCGCTCAAGTTCGGCCACTGCGGCGAGCATGGTGAGCATGAGCCTTCCGGCAGGGGTGGCGAGGTCGAACCCCTCGCGCATCGAGACGACGGAAACGCCCTTGGCCTTGAGGGTCTCGACTGTTGTCAGAACGTCGATTGTGTTCCGTCCGAGTCGGTCGATGGCGACCACTACCACGGTGTCACCCTCTCTCACGTATGCCAATAGGGCGGCCATAGCGGGCCTTTGAGCCGCTGGAATCGCACCGGATACTCCTTCCTCCACGAACCACTTTGAGACCTTGTGGCGGGCTTCTATCGTCCTCCGCTGGTTCTCTGTGGTCTGGTCGTCAGTGCTGACTCGGAGATAGGCAATTGTGGCTGACATGATCTGATCCCCCCATGTATGGCTCAATGAGTATGGCTCACATTGTGGAGGATGGCTCAGAAAAAATCAACAGCTTTGAGCTATGGTGTCGAGGTGTGTTTAGGTGTGGCTCACAAGGAGTACCTTTTGATCCTCTTCAGGCGACCAGTCGGTCATACGCACGGATGACCTTGAGGTGGAACGCGGGGCTGATCCACATGGCGTAGGCGTAGACCAGCTCCTTGCAGACGAAGGAGCCACCGTTACACCCCCATCACTGTGAAAACTGCCGGAGTTCCGGCACTTTGTTCGTAATTCCTCAAATCTGAGGAGTTTGCGATCTCAGCAATGAGTGCGTAAGTCTCCGGATTCGGAGAGTTTCCTCGTTCCTCACATGTGAGCAGCGGGTGTGTCATCAACCATCTTGGCCGGACACCCCCGTACCGGGGGGAATTCCGCTGTCGGTCTCTCGGGGGTAGACTCTCCAAAATTTATGGTGAAACTCTTAGGGCTCTGCTGTATGCCGTTGTTTGAAAGGTTGAAGGCTTCGCTTGTTGAGATGAAGGCTCCCTTGGCGTTCTTGGTCTTCCTCTACGCGACATCCGAAATGTTCAGTGAAGCCCGTCTAGAGGGGCGTGCGCAAGACTATGCGCATCAGGGGATCGGCTCCTCGTTCTGGTGGGTTGTGTCACTTGTGGCGTTTTCGGTGTTCCTGCTCGCCGTTGCTCGTAAGTTGCGTGAGTAGGCTTTGTGCTTTGGGGCGGTCTTCATGGGATGCCTGACCTTTTCGATAGCCTCCTTCATCCGTTCCACTGTGTGACCCCCGGAGTGCAGCCCGTAGGTGATCCGGGGCTTCTGATGGCCTACGATGTCAGCAGCGCGTTTCTCACTTCCCCGAGCGGTGATTTCAGCGGTACTGGTCTGATGAGGTCCAGCCCGAAATCTATCTTGCGGATGGTTTCGTAGGCTTTCCTTGCTGACCGCTTGCTGATGTATCCCCGCTTGACCGTAGAGCCGTGGCTGACGTGACCCGTGATCAGGTCAATCGCCGCCTCCATTGATGCGTCGTCGTGGTTCGCCGCATAGGTGATCAGCGTGTGCCTGAAGGCGTGGAAGCCGGTGATCTTTGCAAAAGGCGTGTCGTCGCGGAGTCCCGTTTTGGTGATCAGGGATGCGAACCATTCCCGTGCTCGTTCGCCAGCTTTCCCCATCTTGGGCCTGAACTCCGGGAACAGCCTTCCGGTGCCGCTTGCCTTGGCGTGTTCGAGATAGTCCAGAAAGCCCAGTTCTATCAGCTTGGGGTGAATCGGGACGATGCGCGGGGTGCCTGTCTTGATGCTCTTGGTGATGTCCTCGCCTGCCTCGGTCTCGGTCGTGATGTGCAAGCAGTGGATGTCGTCAGGGGTGATCCAGTCTTCAGCGGGGTTGATCTGACACAATTCGTTGATCCGTGCGCCCGTGTGTAGCCCCAGCAGAGGAAGCCAGTACCGCGCAGCCTGATCGGGATCGGCGGCGAAGCCTTGCATCTCCTCGCTAAGGAAGAGGCGTCGAAGTTCCTCGGTCGTGAAGGCGCGTTGCTTGTCCTCGCCGCGCTCCCTTGTGCCCTGGTATTCGATAGCGTCGGTAGTGAGGCCGACCGGGAAGCCTTGGTCGTGATAGGTGCTCTTCGCCCATTTCAGGAAGTGCCGCACCGGGGCGACGTAGTTGTTCTTGAAAGTGTCTGGCGACATGGTGACCGAGTCGCCTGCCCACTCGCGCCATGTGATCCCATCGGGCTTCTTCGGCCCGCCTCGCTGCGACGGAAGGCGCTGGGCGATCTGGAAGAACTCCCGCAGGTCTTGCTGTCTGATAGACGACATAGGCTTGTCGCCCACGATCTCGACGAACTTGGTCATACACGCTGCATCCTTCGTGAGGGCGGTGGCCTTGCTCTTGGGGCGGCTCTCGATGAACTCCTGCACCAACTTCGACAGGGGTATCAGGGGCTGCTGCGGGGGAGGGGGCGTGGAATGCCGCTCGCCTCGGTCGCGGCGGTCGAGAGCGTTCAGGTATGCCTCATATCGGGGGGACAGTTCATCAAGGAACTTTGTGAAGGCAAGGCTCCTGCTGTCGAACGATACGCCCTTGTCCTGAAGGAATCCGGAGGCAGCCCTGATGAGGAACTCGGGGTGCCTTCCAGTTTGCTGCCCTTCCCAAACCTGTTCAGCAAGAGTGCTGTACGCCAGACTCAGGCCCTCTTGAGTGCGCGGGATGATCCCCATGAGCCGCCATTCCTCGTCCTCCTTGAGGGATGAGTGAAGCCATTCCTCCACAAGATGCGGGATGTGATCTTCAGAGAGCACGGTGTTCAGGGATCGGTTTCGGCGGAGCCGCTCAAACTCCCTCTGGTACGTCAGCCAGATTTCGCAGTTCTTGCGCTCGGCTGTCCGGCGCTCCTTCGTGCGGAGGCTCTTCTGAATCAGGCGTTTGCCTACAAGGGGCACGAGGTCGGTTGGTACGCGGAAGTTCGTGTAGTAGATTCCGCTGGTTGGGTCATACCAAGGCTTCGGCACTTTCTTATCCATTTTCTTCCGATGTATTGGAGTCTGTATGGGAGCCGGAAAGTATAAAGCCCTGAGTCACAAGGAGTTCCTTGCAAGTCAGGGCCTTAGGTGTTCGATGGTGGTGATGGGCGGAATCGAACCGCCGACCTATGGGTTATGAATTTTCAAAGTGCCCCTCAGGTCGGTCTCAGTCATTCGCAAATTATGATAAAGAACAGTCACTTGCGCGCACACGTCCGCAGTCGATTACATTCAATCGCACTTGTTTCTGACAGAAGAGTGTCAGACGAAGTGTCAGACTACAAATGCATAACACGCCGGGTTTATCCTACTCTCCGGGCGGGAGACAGGGCAAGCGCTGGCCACTGAGTGGTCGCTTGCGAGGCCTCTTTTTCCTTACTATAATAGACTAAGTAAGGATAAAAGGAATCGCTCATGTCGCTCGCCACACTCACCAGCAAAGGGCAGGTGACCATCCCTATCGATGTGCGCGAAGCGCTCGACCTGCAACCCCGGGACAAGGTGAACTTCACGGTACTGCCTGACGGCACGGTCATTCTTCGGGCGAAGAAGCGCGCCCTGGAAGACATGGCCGGCCTGCTGCAGGCACCCGAGGGGGGCGGCGTGAGCACGGATGAGATGAAAGCCTGGCGCTGATGCCCTCAGTCGATACCAACGTCCTCGTGCGTTATCTGGTCCGCGATGACCTGGAGCAGTATGAGCAGGCGGTCGCGTGCATCCAGGGGGCGCTCGCCGCGGGCGAGCACATCCACATCACCCGGACCGTGACCCTGGAGCTCGAATGGGTGCTGAGGTCACGGTACCGCTTCGACAAGCCGACCGTCCTTGGGACGCTGCGAGCGCTTCTGGAGGCACGGAATGTGTCGTTCGAGGCAGAAGGGGCGGTCGAGTACGCGTGCTATCTGTACGAGCATGGTGCAGCGGATTTTGCTGATGCGCTGCACCTTGCGTGTTGCAGCGCAGAGCAGGCGCTCCCCTTTCTGACTTTCGATGAGAAGGCTGCCCGGCTCGCCGGCGCACGCCGGGTGGATGCCACGGCCTGACGATACTCGAATGCGGGTGCCGACCATTGATTGCCGGCGAGCGCGTGCCCAGGGATAAACAGTCGTCGCTTCATATCGGGTCATCAACTCAAAGGACGTAGTGCCATGACCCGGCTGAATCGAAAAGAAGTTTGCCAGCGCTTTGCGCTCTCACCCCGCTGTCTCGACAACATGATTGCTACCGGGCGGTTTCCGCCCGGGGTACGCATCGGCGAGAGCGATTACTGGTGTGAAGAGGTTCTGGAACGCTGGACAGACATGGAAAGCCGGCTTTGTGGGCGGATTTGCCGTTCAGTCGGACGCGGGCTGCGTAGCCGACCCCTCTTTGTAGATGGAAGCTATGGCCTCAGCCCTCCTGTCCGTTGCGGGGGGGGGGGGCGCGTGCAGCGGCGCTGCGCGAGTGCAGTGGGGGAGGGGTATGCAGGTGAGTCATCTTCAGCTCCTGAAGGTTGGCGAAGGAGCTGGAGTGCAGTTCGGGGTGTTTAGCCTTTGGGCGCAGTCGTTCGCACCCGCCCGCACCCGGGTTGTCAGATTCTCTGTCAGAAACGGCCCCAAAATCGGGTTTGGGGCGGTAAACGACCAAGGGCCTGGTTGCCCAGGCCCTTGAATCTCGTACAAATTCGAGTGGTGGTGATGGGCGGAATCGAACCGCCGACCTATGGGTTATGAATCCATCGCTCTAACCGTCTGAGCTACATCACCAACAAGCCTGCTAATATAACGGCTCATGATTTACCGCGTCAACAGCGAGCGCAGATGAAGAAGCTTTACATCCGCACCTTCGGGTGCCAGATGAACGAGTACGACTCCGACAAGATGGCGGACGTGCTCGGTGTGGCCGAAGGGCTGGAGAAGACCGACAACCCGGAAGAGGCGGATGTGATCCTCTTCAACACCTGGTCGGTGCGCGAGACGGCGCAGGAAAAGGTGGTCCCCGACCTCGGGCGCGTGAAGCACCTGAAGCAGTCCAGGCCGGGACTGATCATCGGCGTGGGCGGCTGCGTTGCGAGCCAGGAGGGTGAGGCCATCGTCGCGCGCGCGCCCTATGTGGACGTGGTGTTCGGTCCGCAGACCCTGCACCGCCTGCCCAAGCTGATCGAGGCGCGGCGTGCTTCCGGGCGCTCGCAGGTGGATATCTCCTTCCCGGAGATCGAGAAGTTCGACGCCATGCCGCCGGCGCGGGTGGAAGGGGCGAGCGCCTTCGTGTCGATCATGGAAGGCTGTTCCAAGTACTGCACCTTCTGCGTGGTGCCCTATACCCGCGGCGAGGAAGTCTCGCGCCCGCTGGACGACATCCTCGCCGAGGTGGCCGGGCTGGCGGCGCAGGGCGTCAAGGAAGTGACCCTGCTGGGGCAGAACGTCAATGCCTGGCGCGGCGTGTTGTCGCGCGAAGCGGGCGAGGAAACCGGCGACTTCGCCTTCCTGCTCGAATGCGTGGCGGAGATCCCCGGTATCGAGCGCCTGCGTTACACCACCTCGCATCCGCGCGAGATGACGCCACGGGTGTTCGAGGCCTACGAGAAGATCCCCAAGCTGGTTTCCCACCTGCACCTGCCGGTGCAGTCGGGCTCCGACCGCGTGCTGGCGGCGATGAAGCGCGGCTACTCGGTGCTGGAGTTCAAGTCGGTGGTGCGCAAGCTGCGCGCGGCGCGCCCCGATCTGTCCTTGTCCTCGGACTTCATCGTCGGCTTTCCGGGCGAAACCGAGGAGGACTTCGAGAAGACGCTGAAGCTGGTGGAGGAGCTCAACTTCGACACCTCGTTCAGCTTCGTCTATAGCGCGCGACCCGGCACCCCGGCGGCCGATCTGGAAGACCCGGTGCCGCAGGAGACCAAGTTGCGCTGGCTGGCACGTCTGCAGAAGCAGCTCGACAGCCAGGCGCAGGCGATCAGCGCGGCGATGGTCGGCAGCGTGCAGCGCATCCTGGTCGAGGGGCCGTCGAAGAAAGACCCCGACGAATTTGCCGGGCGCACGGAGAACAACCGCGTGGTGAACTTTCCTGCGCTCTCGCCGAATCGCGACCGCCTGATCGGCCAGTTCGTCGATGTCACCATCACCGCCGCGCTGCCGCACAGCCTGCGCGGCGAGATCCTGGTACGGGAATCCTGAATGACGCAGACCACCGAAGTGGTGCTGGAGCCGGTCGATAATGAGCGCCTGGCCAACCTGTGCGGCGCGCTCGACGAGAACCTGCGCCAGATCGAACGGGCGCTGGACGTGGGCATCGCCCGTCGTGGCGAGTGTTTCACGGTGAGTGGCGAGGATGCTGCGCGGCTGCGTGCGGTGGAGGCGCTGGAGCATTTCTATGCCCGCGCCGACGATCACCTGTCGGTGGATGACCTGCAGCTGGCGCTGATCGAGATCGTCGCCCGCGGCCAGGCGCCGGAGGCCGGCTGCAGCGCCGCGCCGGTGCTGCTCACCCGCAAGCACGAGCTGCACGGGCGCACGCCGCGCCAGGTGGAGTACCTGTGCAACATCCAGGACCACGACATCACCTTCGGCATCGGCCCGGCAGGTACCGGCAAGACCTATCTGGCGGTGGCCAGCGCAGTGGATGCCTTCGAGCGCGAGAAGGTCGAGCGCATCATCCTCACCCGTCCCGCGGTCGAGGCCGGCGAGCGCCTGGGTTTCCTGCCCGGCGATCTGGCGCAGAAGGTCGACCCCTATCTGCGCCCGCTGTATGACGCCTTGTACGACCTGATGGGCTTCGATCGCGCCGGCAAGCTCTTCGAACGCGGCGCCATCGAGGTGGCGCCGCTGGCCTTCATGCGCGGGCGTACCCTCAACCACGCCTTCATCATCCTCGACGAGGCGCAGAACACCACGCCCGAGCAGATGAAGATGTTCCTCACCCGCATCGGTTTCGGCGCCAAGGCGGTGGTCACCGGCGATCCCTCGCAGGTCGATCTGCCCCGTGGCGCGAAGAGTGGCCTGCTGGAGGCGCGTGAGGTGCTGGCAAAGGTGCGCGGCATCGCCTTTACTGAATTCCACAAGGAAGACGTCGTGCGTCACCCGCTGGTGATGCGCATCGTCGAGGCCTATGACAACCAGGCCGCGCGCGAGGCGCGCGCGCGCGGCAAGGAAGAGGACGCCGGCGATGGCCGCGAAGCCTGAATACCCCAGGGTCGTCGCTCTCGGCGCCGACGGCAAGCGCACCCGCATCGCTGCCGAGCGCATCGAGATCGATTTCGGCCGCGGCCGCCGCATGGTGCTCGACTTTCCCCACATGGCCTGGGGTGATGTCGATGTCGAGGCCATCTCCGACGAGGGTACGCCCGTCATCAGCGTGCAACCGAGCGCGTGCAATCTGCTCACCCTGCGCGTCGACGTGCACCACGACATGCAGCCGCTGGCGCTTGGCGAACTTCCCGCGGCACCGCTCGAACCCCATCTGGCACTGACCGTGCAGAAGGCCCTCGACGATGCCGACAAGGCGCAGGCGCCCAAGAAGCACCGCTTCCGGCGCTGGGCGCAGGCGGCGCTGCGCCGTGATGCGGAGGTCACCATCCGGCTGGTGGGCGAGGCCGAGGGGCGGGCGCTGAACCGCGACTACCGCGGCAAGGACTACGCCACCAACGTCCTCACCTTCGTCTATGGCGAGGACGGCGGCGATGCCCCGCTGGCGGGCGATCTGGTGCTCTGTGTCCCCGTGGTTGTGCGCGAAGCTGCTGCGCAGGGCAAGGACCTGGAGGCGCACTACGCCCACCTGGTGGTGCATGGTATGCTGCATCTGCAGGGTTTTGATCATGAAGATGAGGCCGAAGCGGCCATCATGGAAGCGCTGGAAACGGAGATCCTGGCCGCTCTCGGCCATGCCGACCCCTATGCCTGAGGGGGCGGTGCCCGCGTGAGGCGTCAGGGGTGAACAGGGCAGCACGATTCGTGCTTGACGCTGTGCACCCCTGACTCCTTACCAACCACCCGACATGGACAGTTCCCCTAGCAAGCCCTCATTACTTGAGCGACTTTCGGCACTTCTGATGCGCGAGCCGGAAGATCGCGAACAACTCCTCGCGCTGCTTCACTCGGCCTTCGAGCGCAATCTGCTCGATGCCGATGCCCTGTCCATCATCGAGGGCGCCCTGCAGGTCTCCGACATGCAGGTGCGCGACGTGATGATTCCCCGTGCGCAGATGGACGTCATCCATCTCGACGACCCCATCGACAAGATCGCCGGTTTCGTCATCGATACCGCGCACTCCCGCTTCCCCGCCGTCGGCGAGGGCAAGGACGACGTCGCCGGCATCCTGCTCGCCAAGGATCTGCTGCGCTATTTCGCCGGGCGCGAATTCGATCTGCGCGACATGCTCCGCCCCGCGGTCTTCGTGCCCGAATCGAAGCGCCTCAACGTGCTGTTGCGCGAGTTCCGCGTCAGCCGCAACCACATGGCCATCGTCGTCGACGAATACGGTGGAGTGGCCGGGCTGGTGACCATCGAGGACGTGCTCGAACAGATCGTCGGCGACATCGAGGACGAATACGACTTCGACGAGGCCGGCGACAGCATCCGCCTGGATGCGCAGGGGCGCTACCGCGTCAAGGCCACCACCGAGATCGTCGATTTCAACACCGCCTTCGACACCCATCTGTCCGACGAAGAGTACGACACCGTTGGCGGACTGGTCATCCGTCAGCTCGGGCGCCTGCCCAAGCGCGGCGAGAGCATCGTCGTCGAAGGGCTGAAGATCCAGGTGCTGCGCGCCGACAGCCGCCGTGTGCACACCCTGCTGGTGGAACGCTGCGCGCCGCCGCCCGAGGCCGTCGGCGACTGATGCCGCTCGCCGCCCTGGCCAGCTTCCTTGCCGGCGCCCTCGCGGTGCTGGCCTATGCGCCGTTCGGGCTGTTCGTGCTCATCTTCCCGGCGCTGGCGGTGCTCGCCGCGGCGCTCGGGCGTGCGCAGCGCGTGCGCGGCGGTTTCCTGCTCGGTTTCCTCTGGGGGCTGGGTGCCTTTCTTGCCGGGGTGTCCTGGCTGTACGTCGCCCTCAACCGCTACGGCGGCATGCCGGCGCCGCTGGCGGGCTTCGCCATCGTGCTCTTCTGCGCCCTGCTGGCGCTCTTCCCGGCGCTCGTCGGGGCGCTCTTCGTGCGCCTGCGGCCGGCCGCCGGCACCCTTGCCCCCGCAGTCCTGTTTGCCGCCCTGTGGCTGCTCGGCGAGTGGCTGCGCAGCTGGGTGCTGACCGGCTTTCCGTGGCTGGCGGTGGGCTACACCCAGACTCCGCCCAGTCCGCTGGCCGGTTTCGTGCCGCTGCTCGGCGTCCTCGGTACCGGCGGCGTGGTCGCGCTGGTCGCCGCCCTGCTGGCCTTTACGCCCTGGCGCACGCTGCGGCGGGCGGGGCGCTCCGTGGCCGTGCTGGGCGCTGTGCTGGTGCTCGGCGGCGGGCTGGCGCGGGTGGCATGGACCACACCGCACGGCGAGGCGCTGCGCGTCGCGCTGCTGCAGACCAACATCGAACAGGGGCTGAAGTGGCAGCCCGAACTCCTGCAGGACTGGCTGGAGGTCAATCTGCGCCTCGTCGCGGAGAATCCGGCCGAACTCGTGGTGTTACCCGAAACCACCTTGCCGCTGCTTGCCGAGCATCTCCCCGAAGGCTATCTGGAGCACCTGCAGGCACGCATGCGCGCCGCCGGCGGTGACCTCGTGCTGGGGGTGTTCACCCGCGATGGCGACGGGCGCATCCACAACGCTGCGATCAGCACCGGGGTCTCGCCCGCGCAGTGGTACGCCAAGCGCCATCTGGTGCCCTTCGGCGAGTACAGCCCGCCGCTGTTCGGCTGGTTCTACCGCCTTGCCGACATTCCGATGTCGAACCAGAGCCGCGGGCCGGCGAATCAGCCGCCGATGCAGCTCGGCGGGCAGCGGGTGGCGGTGAACATCTGCTACGAAGACCTCTTCGGTGCCGAGCTGCGGCACGCGCTGCCGGCGGCCACACTGATGCTCAATCTCTCCAATCTGGCCTGGTACGGCGATTCCTTCGCCCAGCCGCAGCATCTGCAGATTGCCCGCATGCGCGCGCTGGAGAGCGGGCGGCCAATGCTGCGCGCCACCAACACCGGGATGACCGCGGTGATCCTCCCCGACGGCGAGGTGCAGGCCGTACTGCCACCGTTTACTGCTGGCGCCCTGCATGCCGAAGTGCGTGGCTACCAGGGACTCACGCCCTATGCGCGCTGGGGTGACTGGGCTGCCGTGCTGCTCGCCGTGCTCGGTGCCGCGCTGGCGCTGCGCTACGGGCGAACCCCGCGCGCTGCCAAATGCCAGTAAAATCGACGTCTTTGCGTTCGCAGCGCGGCAGGCGCCGCCCGAGACCATGTCCCTTCAGAAACCGACCTTCCAGCAAGTCATCCTGACGCTCCAGCAATTCTGGGGCGAGCGCGGCTGCGTGCTGCTCCAGCCCTACGACCTCGAAGTGGGGGCGGGCACCTCGCACACCGCCACCTTCCTGCGCGCCATCGGCCCCGAGCCGTGGAATGCCGCCTACGTGCAGCCTTCGCGCCGCCCCAAGGACGGCCGCTATGGCGAGAATCCCAACCGCCTGCAGCACTACTACCAGTATCAGGTGGTGCTCAAGCCCTCGCCGCTCAACATCCAGGAGCTCTACCTCGACAGCCTGCGCGCGCTGGGTATCGACCCCAATGTGCACGACATCCGCTTCGTCGAGGACGACTGGGAGAACCCCACCCTGGGAGCCTGGGGACTGGGCTGGGAAGTGTGGCTGGACGGCATGGAGGTGACCCAGTTCACCTACTTCCAGCAGGTCGGCGGGCTGGACTGCAAACCGGTGCTCGGTGAGATCACCTACGGCCTGGAGCGCCTGGCGATGTACCTGCAGGGCGTGGAAAACGTCTATGACCTGACCTGGGCGGTGTATCCGGACGGCTCGAAGGTCACCTACGGCGACGTGTACCACCAGAACGAGGTCGAGCAGTCGAAGTACAACTTCGAGCACTCGAATGTCGATTTCCTCTTCTCGCTGTTCGGCAACTACGAGTCCGAGGCCAGGCGCCTGATGGAAGCAGGCCTCGCCCTGCCGGCCTACGAGATGGTGCTCAAGGGTGCGCACACCTTCAACATGCTCGACGCCCGCGGTGCCATTTCGGTGACCGAGCGCGCCGCCTATATCGGCCGCATCCGCAACCTGTCGCGCGCGGTGGCGCAGGCCTATTTCGAATCCCGTGAAGCGCTCGGCTTCCCGATGCTGAACAACAAGGAGGCCGTGTGATGAGCGCCACCACCCATCGCGCGACCCTGCTGGTCGAACTGCTCACCGAGGAACTGCCGCCCAAGGCCCTGCCGCGCCTGGGCGAGACCTTCGCCGCGAAGATCGTCGAAGGCCTCAAGGCCAAGGGCTTGGCCGCCGATGCGGCGGTCAGCCGCTGCTACGCCAGCCCGCGCCGCCTGGCGGTAACGGTTGCCGACGTCGCCGCCGAAGGCGCGGCGAAGGAAGTCACCGAAAAGCTGATGCCGGTATCGGTGGCACTGGACGCCGACGGCAGGCCGACCCCCGCGCTGCTCAAGAAGATGGAGGCGAAGGGTATTGCGGCCGACGCCGTGGCGGGTTTCGAACGCCGCATGGACGGCAAGGCCGAAGCGCTGTTCCACACTGCGCTGGTTCCCGGCGCAAAACTCGCCGAAGTGCTCGCCGGCATCGTCCAGGATGCGGTGAAGGCCCTGCCCATTCCCAAGGTGATGCGCTGGGGCGATGGCGATGCGACCTTCGTGCGTCCGGTGCACAAGCTCACCCTGCTGCATGGCGCCGAGGTGGTGCCGGGTCGCGTCCTCGATCTCGACGCCGGGCGGACGACGCGCGGGCATCGCTTCATGAGCCGCGGCGACATCGACATCGCCACCGCCGAGGCCTACGAGCCTACCCTGCTCGCCGAGGGCAAGGTCATTCCGTGCTTCGCCGAGCGCCGCGCCGACATCGACCGCCAGTTGCGCGGTGAAGCCGCCCGCCAGGGTGCGCAGCTCGGCGAGTACGCCGATCTGCTCGACGAGGTCAGCGCGCTGGTGGAGCTGCCGACGGTCTTCGTCGGCGAGTTCGAAGCCGAGTTCCTTGCCGTGCCGCAGGAATGCCTGATCCTGACGATGCGCGCCAACCAGAAGTATTTCCCCCTCTTCGACACTGACGGCAAGCTGCTCAACCGCTTCCTCATCGTCTCCAACATGCGCCCGGCGGACCCCACCAACATCATCACCGGCAACCAGCGCGTGGTGCGTCCGCGCCTGTCCGACGCGCGCTTCTTCTTCGAGCAGGACAAGAAGCAGAAGCTCGCTGCCCGCCTGCCGCGCCTGGCGCCGGTGGTCTATCACAACAAGCTCGGCAGCCAGCTCGAACGCGTTGAGCGTCTGGAAGCGCTCGCCGGCACCATCGCCACCCGCCTGCACGCCGATGCGGCGGCGGCCAGCCGCGCCGCGCGTCTGGCGAAGGCCGACCTGGTCAGCGACATGGTGGGCGAGTTCCCCGAGCTGCAGGGCATCATGGGGCGCTACTACGCGCTCGCCGACGGCGAGGGCGAAGTGGTCGCCGACGCCATCCAGGCCCACTACCAGCCGCGCTTTGCCGGCGATGCCCTGCCCGCGGGCAATGTTGCCGCCGCCGTGGCGCTGGCCGACAAGCTCGATGCGCTGGTCGGCTTCTTCGGCATCGGCATGGTGCCCACCGGCGACAAGGATCCCTTTGCGCTGCGCCGCGCGGCGCTGGGGGTGTTGCGCATCCTGATGGAGACGCCGCTGCCACTCGAGCTGCCGGCGCTGATCGCCGCCGCCGCAGCCGGCTTCAAGCCCGGCCTGCTCACTGCCGAGGGTTTCGCCGCGCAGCTCGAGGAGTTCATGCTCGAACGCCTCCGCCATCTCCTGCGTGAGAGCGGCCGCGACGTTGCGGTGATCGACGCGGTGCTGGCGCTCAAGCCCGCGCGCATCGACCTGGTGCCGGCCAAGCTCGCCGCCGTGGAAGCCTTCCGTGCGCTGCCCGAGGCCGAGGCCCTGGCCGCAGCCAACAAGCGCATCGTCAACATTCTCAGGAAGGCCGCGGTCAGTCCCGGCGAGCCCGACATCGCGCTGCTGCAGGAGGAGGCCGAGAAGGCGCTCTTCCATCAGGTGGTGGAGGTCGCCCCGCTGCTGCGCTCCCACGTCGACAACGAGAACTACACCGAGGCGCTGTGTGTGCTCGCCGGTTTGCGCGAGGCCGTCGACCGCTTCTTCGACGGTGTCATGGTGATGGCCGAGGAGCCGCTCACCCGCGCCAACCGGCTGGCACTGCTCAACCAGCTCGCCGGGCTGATGAACCGCGTCGCCGACATCTCCCGCCTGTCCGCCTGAGGGCCCTGCCGTGAAGCTGATCATCCTCGACCGCGATGGCGTCATCAACTACGACTCCGACCAGTTCATCAAGTCGCCCGAGGAGTGGAAGCCCATCCCCGGCTCGCTGGAGGCCATCGCCCGCCTCAATCAGTGGGGCTGGCGGGTGGTGGTGGCTTCCAATCAGTCCGGCGTCGGGCGTGGCCTGTTCGGCATGGACACCCTCAACGCCATCCACGAGAAGATGGTCAAGAGTCTGGCCCAGGTCGGCGGCCGTCTCGATGCGATCTTCTTCTGCCCCCACGCGGCGGACTCCACCTGCGATTGCCGCAAACCGCGGCCGGGCATGCTGGTGCAGATCTCCGAGCGCTTCAACATTCCGCTGGCCGGCGTGCCGGTGGTCGGCGACAGCCTGCGCGACCTGCAGGCCGGCGTGGCGGTGGGCTGCAAGCCCTATCTGGTGCTCACCGGCAAGGGCCAGAAGACCCATGAGGATCCTGAACTGCCGGCGGGTACGCTGATCTACCCGGATCTGGCCACGGTGGTCGCCGACCTCATCGCCTGAACGGGGTCTCGCGGCCCGTTCCCTCCTGACCTAGCGCGGAATACCGACAACGTGTTCGTCCTTCGCTCCATTCTCTTTGCCATCGTCCTGGTGGTGGTGACGCCGCCCTACGCCCTGTTCGGCTTCCTCACCTTTCCGCTGCCGGCGCGCATGCGCCACCGCATCATCACCTCGTGGGCGCCGCTGGTGAATTGGTTCATCTGGCATCTGCTGGGCATCCGCTACCGCGTCATCGGCGCCGAGAACATCCCCGCCGGCCCTGCGGTGATCCTTGCCAAGCACCAGTCGGCGTGGGAGACCATCGCCCTGCAGGTGATCTTTCCGCCGCTGTGCTACGTGCTCAAGCGCGAGCTGCTGCGGGTTCCCTTTTTCGGCTGGGGGCTGGCGCAGATCCCCGGCATCGCCATTGACCGCAAGGCCGGCAAGGATGCGCTTGCGCAGGTGGTCGAACAGGGGCGGGCGCGCCTCGGCGAGGGCTACTGGGTGGCGGTGTTCCCCGAAGGTACCCGGGTGGCGCCGGGAACGACGCGGCGCTACAAGATCGGTGGCGCTTTCCTTGCCCGCCGCGCCGGCGTGCCGGTGGTGCCGGTGGCCCACAACGCCGGCGAGTTCTGGCGGCGCAATGCCTTCTTCAAGCGCCCGGGCGAGATTGTCGTCAGCATCGGCCCGCTGATCGAGGTCAAGGGACGCAAGGTCGAGGCCATCAACCGTGAGGCGGAGGAATGGATCGAGGGCGAGATGCTGCGCCTCTTTCCCCATCATTACGCCGCCAACGGAGGCGTCGCGAAGGTGCTCAGCGGCGCCGGTGAGGAAGCCGCACCGCGCTCCTGAAGGCTGCTGGCATCATGCGCCGCCCGGCGCAGGCGCAGCGCGCACAAAAAAAGACCCCGCCATCAGGCGGGGTCTTTTACCGTCAGGACTCGCCTTTGATCAGGCGGCCTTCTTGGCGGTGGTCTTGGTGCCGGTGCTGACGGCCTTCACGGTGGCGTTGGTCGCGGCGGCCACGTTGGCTTCGGCGATCTCGGCGACCTGCTTGGCAGCTTTGCTCATGCTGTCGTAGGCGCTGTTGGCGGCGGCGATGGCGGACTTGACGGCAGCCACGGCGACGTCGGAACCGGCGGGAGCGGACTTGGCAGCCTTGTCCAGCGCGGAGGCGACACCCTTGTTCAGCTCGGCAACCTGGCCTTCCAGCAGCTTGGAGACTTCTTCCTGGCTCTGGGAGGTGATTTCATACACGTTGCGGGCGTAGGCCACGGCCTTCTCGACCAGCGGCTGGGCCAGGGAGGTCTGCAGGTTGATGAATTCCTGCGCGTCCTTCACGGTCAGCAGCGCCTTGGTGTTGGCAACGCTGTCTTCCAGGATGGAGCGGGCGGTGTTCAGGTTCAGGGCGGCAAGGCGCTCGGCGCTGGCGAAGGCGGTGTTGGCCAGGGTCAGCAGGGTTTCGATGTTGGCCTTGTTGCTGGCGGCGAACTGTTCGGGGGTAGCAAACATGTGGATCTCCTCGGTTGAATGCGGACTTGCTTCAATGCAGCAAGCCCGGGTTTTCGTGCTGCGCTGCATCATGATCTCGATTATAGGCAGTCAGGTCTTGATGTCAAGTCCTTTATGGTGCACTGCACAATAGAGTTTGGGTGTTCTGATTCAGCCTCTTACGGAATTCTTACGGGCTGTTCTGGAGCGCTTGCAGCAAGGGCTTCAGAAGGCTCGAAGTATGACGTTGTGCTTGTCGGTGGCTCCGATTCTGCTGCAGCATGGCGTGAATGTGTTGCAACAAAATGAAACGGCCGGCGTGGTGGCCGGCCGTATTGT
>WPCG01018720.1_pt1 | contig 18210 bp, 13 predicted proteins | sample 5403311 | NCBI WGS metagenome assembly WPCG01 (sample SAMN12869467, study PRJNA574797) | sludge metagenome | isolation source: wastewater treatment of Control | place: China:Beijing | collected 2019-05-17 | reverse complement strand
ATTGGAGTTGTGAAACAACTGCTAGCACAGCTAGTGGTTGGAAAGATTCTTATGCGTCAACCGCCTGCCCTGTATCTGAAGATTAATAAATTTCGGCTTATCTTATCTTGAGAAATCATAGATAGACTCTGATCTCCTGTTTAACCTGAAGCTCCACCCAGTGGCCGGCAGCGATGTCGGCCACTGGCGTTATGGCCTGCCTCTGACCGCATTCAGCCCTTTCCCGGCATGGGCCCCGGCGACTTCCTTCCCCTACCAGCCCACCAAGCCCACCTGGCAGCGCCACCGCCTGAGGCCCTGACGACTCCCCGATCTGTCATTCGAGCGAAGGGCGCTGGCTAAGCCGCCTCTGACGACAACCCGCCCTTTCTCGCTGTACAATACGCCCAACCTAGATTCTCGCGCTCGCTCGGGTCCCTGCCCAGCCTTGTACATGGGTGCGTACATGAACCGGATTCTGATGCATGTCTAACAGCGAAAAACGTAGAAAAATCAGCCATATACGGAATTTTTCCATTATCGCCCACATCGACCACGGCAAGTCGACCCTGGCCGACCGCCTGATCCAGAGCTGCGGCGGGCTGACCGAGCGCGAGCTCAAGGAGCAGGTGCTCGACTCCATGGACCTGGAGCGGGAGCGGGGCATCACCATCAAGGCCCAGTCGGTGACCCTGGACTATCACGCCCAGGACGGCAGCACCTACCAGCTCAACTTCATCGATACCCCCGGCCACGTGGATTTCTCCTACGAGGTCTCGCGCTCGCTCTACGCCTGCGAAGGGGCGCTTTTGGTGGTGGATGCCGCCCAGGGCGTCGAGGCGCAGTCGGTGGCCAACTGCTACACCGCTATCGAGCAGGGTCTCGAGGTGCTGCCGGTGCTCAACAAGATGGACTTGCCCCAGGCCGACCCGGACAAGGTCGCCCACGAGATCGAGGAGATCATCGGGCTGGACGCCACCGACGCCTGCCAGGTGTCGGCCAAGAGCGGCCTGGGCATCGATGGGCTCCTGGAGCGCCTGGTGCGCGACATCCCGCCGCCCAAGGGCGACCCCGACGCCCCACTGCAGGCGCTGATCATCGACTCCTGGTTCGACAACTACCTGGGCGTGGTCTCCCTGGTGCGGATCTTCGACGGCACCCTGAAGAAGGGCGAGAAGATCCGCATCAAGTCCACCGGCCGCGACTGGCAGGCCAACGAGGTGGGCATCTTCACCCCGCTGCGCAAGGAAACCGATATCCTGCGCGCCGGCGAGGTGGGCTTCGTGGTGGCCGGGATCAAGGAGATCCAGGGCGCCCCGGTGGGCGATACCATCACCCACGCCAAGACCCCGGACGTCGAGCGCCTGCCCGGCTTCCAGAAGGTCAAGCCCCAGGTCTACGCCGGCATGTTCCCGGTCAGCGCCGACGACTACGAGGACTTCCGCGACGCCCTGGAGAAGCTGGCCCTCAACGACGCCTCCCTGGAGTACGAGCCCGAGAACTCCGACGCCCTGGGCTTCGGCTTCCGGGTCGGCTTCCTCGGCACCCTGCACATGGAGATCATCCAGGAGCGCCTGGAGCGCGAGTACAACCTGGACCTGCTGACCACGGCGCCGACGGTGGTCTACGAGCTGGCGCTCAAGAACGGCGAGATGCTCTATGTCTCCAACCCCTCCAAGCTGCCGGACATGGCGGACGTGGAGGAGATGCGCGAGCCCATCGTGCGGGCCAGCATCCTGGTGCCTCAGGAGTTCGTGGGCAACGTCATCGCGGAGTGCGAGAACCGTCGCGGCACCCAGAAGGACATGCAGTTCCTCGGCAGCCAGATCCAGCTCACCTACGAGCTGCCCATGGCCGAGGTGGTGATGGACTTCTTCGACCGCCTCAAGTCGATCTCCCGGGGCTACGCCTCCCTGGACTATGGCTTCGAGCGCTTCCAGGCGGCCAAGCTGGTGCGCCTCGATGTGCTGATCAACGGCGACAAGGTCGACGCCCTGGCCGTGATCATCCACCGCGACCACGCCCACGGCCGCGGCCGGCTGCTGGTCGAGAAGATGAAGGAGCTGATCCCGCGCCAGATGTTCGACGTGGCGATCCAGGCGGCCATCGGCGGCCAGGTGGTGGCGCGCTCCACGGTCAAGGCGCTGCGCAAGAACGTCACCGCCAAGTGCTACGGTGGCGACGTCAGCCGCAAGAAGAAGCTGCTCGAGAAGCAGAAGGCGGGCAAGAAGCGCATGAAGCAGGTGGGCCGGGTGGAGATTCCCCAGGACGCCTTCCTGGCCGTGCTCAAGGTCAATGACTGATTCGATACGCTAGGAACGGATAACCGCAATGGACTTCTCTCTCCTGCTGGTGGTGGCCGTGGCCCTCACCGGTCTGATCTGGCTGGTGGATATTCTCTGGCTGCGTCCCGCTCGGCGTCGCGCCGTGGCCAACGCCGAGGCCGGCACCACGGAGGGGCTCGACCCTGCCGCCCGCGAGAAGGTGCTCAAGGAGCCCTGGCCGGTGGACTACTCGCGCTCCTTCTTTCCGGTGCTGCTGGTGGTGCTGGTGCTGCGCAGCTTCGTGGTCGAGCCCTTCCAGATCCCCTCCGGTTCCATGCGCCCGACGCTCGAGGTGGGGGATTTCATCCTGGTCAACAAGTTCACCTACGGCCTGCGCCTGCCGGTGGTGCACACCCGCTTCGTCGAGATGAACGACCCCCAGCGCGGCGACGTCATGGTGTTCCGCTTTCCCAACGAGCCCGCGGTGAACTTCATCAAGCGGGTGGTGGCGCTGCCCGGTGACACCGTGCGCTACGAGGGCAAGCAGCTCTACGTCAACGGCGAGGCCGTGCCCAAGGCGCTGCTCGAGGAGAGTCCCGCCGGGGCCCCCGGCGAGCTGCTGCTGGCCGAGCGGTTGGGCGGCGCCGAGTACAAGATCTACAATAATCCCCGTGACCCCGGCCCCCAGGTCCGTGAGGTGGTGGTGCCGGACGGGCACTACTTCACCATGGGCGACAACCGCGACCACTCCAACGACAGCCGCTACTGGGGCTTCGTGCCGGAAGAGAACATCGTCGGTCGCGCCTTCGCGGTCTGGATGCACTGGGACGGCGGGCTGCCCAGCTTCTCCAGCGTGCGGCGCATCCAGTAAGCGGGCGGCACCCTCGGGTGCTGCCGCTGCGCCCGAGCCGGTCACCGAGGCCGGGCGGACAAGCCATCAGACAACAGGACCTACGTGAGCAACTCCCTCAACGCCTTCAGTCGGCGCCTCGGCCATACCTTCAGGGATCCCGCCCTGCTGGAGCTGGCCATGACCCATCGCAGCGCCGGTGGCCAGAACAATGAACGCCTCGAGTTCCTCGGCGACTCCATCGTCAACTTCGTGATTGCCGAGGCGCTGTTTCGGCGCTTCCCCGATGCCCGGGAAGGGCAGCTTTCCCGGCTGCGTGCGCGGCTGGTCAAGGGCCAGACCCTGGCCGAGCTGGCCCGGGAGATGGGCTTCGGCGAGCACCTGCGGCTGGGCTCCGGCGAGATGAAGAGCGGCGGCCACCGCCGCGAGTCGATCCTTGCCGACGCCGTCGAGGCGGTCATTGGCGCCATCTATCTGGATGCGGGGATGGAGGCGGTGCGGGTGCGAGTGCTGGCCTGGTACGCGGCGCGGCTCGAGAGCACCAGCCTGCAGGACACCCAGAAGGATCCCAAGACCCGCCTGCAGGAGTTCCTGCAGTCGCGCCAGTCGCCGCTGCCTCGCTATGAGGTGGTCAACGTGGAGGGCGAGGCCCACGCCCAGACCTTCACTGTGGAGTGCCATGTGGAGGTGCTGCCCCAGCACACCGTCGGCGTGGGCGCCAGCCGGCGCCACGCCGAGCAGCAGGCCGCCGAGAAGGCGCTGGCGCTGCTCGAACCCGCCAGAACAAACGCTCAGGGAGTCCGCTCATGACCCAGACCTGTGGTTTCGTGGCCATCGTCGGTCGCCCCAACGTCGGCAAGTCGACGCTGATGAATCGGATCCTCGGCCAGAAGATCTCCATCACCTCGCGGCGACCCCAGACCACCCGCCACCAGGTGATGGGCATCAAGACCGAGGGGGAGGCGCAGTTCATCTATGTGGACACCCCAGGCATCCATATCATGGCCAAGGATCGCAACAAGGCGATCAACCGCTTCATGAACCAGGCCGCCACCCAGGCCCTGCGCGACGTGGACTGCGTGGTCTTCATCATCGACCGCACCCGCTGGAGCGAGGAGGACCAGATCGTCCTCAAGCGCCTGGAGCACGTGAAGGCGCCGGTGATCCTCGCCGTCAACAAGGTGGATCGCCTGCAGGACAAGACGAGCCTGCTGCCCTGGCTCGAAGAGATCGGCGCCAAGCGCGACTTCGCGGCGGTCGTACCGATCTCCGCCAAGCACGGCACCAACGTGCCGGAGCTTGAGGCCGAGGTGGCCAAGCACCTGCCCGAGAGCGTGCACTTCTTCCCCGAGGATCAGGTCACCGACAAGAGCCAGCGCTTCCTGGCCGCGGAGCTGGTGCGTGAGAAGGTGATGCGCCAGCTCGGCGACGAGCTGCCCTACCAGATGACCGTGGAGATCGAGGAGTTCCGCGACGAGGGGCGGGTGGTGCATATCAGCGCCCTGATCCTGGTGGAGCGCCAGGGGCAGAAGAAGATCCTGATCGGCGAGAACGGCGAGCGCATCAAGAGCATCGGCCGCGAGGCGCGCCTGGACATGGAGCGCGCCCTGGGCGCCAAGGTGATGCTCAACCTCTGGGTCAAGGTGAAGCGCGGCTGGTCCGATGACGAGCGGGCGCTGAAGAGCCTGGGTTACAACCTCGACTGAATGACCCCCGAACCCGCCTTCCTGCTGCACAAGCGCCCCTATCGCGAGACCAGCGCCCTGGTGGAGTTGCTGACCCTGCATCACGGGCGGGTGCGGGCGGTGGCCCAGGGGGTGCAGCGCCCCGGCTCGCGCTCCCGGGGGCGCCTGCAGCCCTTCGCACCGTTGCATGTGACCTGGTCGGGGGAGGGGGAGCTCAAGCGCCTGCGGCTGATGGAGAGTCGCGGGTCGGTGGCGCTGCTGGCCGGAGAGGGGCTGCTGTGTGGCCTCTATGCCAATGAGCTCCTGACCCGCACCCTGCCGGTGGAGCTGCCGGTGGCCGAGGTCTTCGCCTTCTACACGGCGCTGCTCGAGGCGCTGCCGCGTCCCGACGCCCGGGCCGGCGGGCTGCGCCGCCTGGAGGCGGCGCTGCTGGAGTCGCTGGACGCCATGCCGCGCTTCGCCACGGCGGAGGGCGGCGAGCTGGATCCCCAGGCGCGCTATGTCTTCGACGCTGCCAGCCGCGCCTTCCGTCCCGGGCAGCCGGGGCTGGACGGCCGCACCCTGCGCCTGCTGGCGGCCGGTGACTGGGATGCCCCGGGCCTTGCCGGCCCCGCCAAGGCGGTGGCCCGGGCGGCCCTGGCGCCGCTTTTGGGCGCACGCCCCCTGCGCTCCCGGGAGCTGATGCGCCAGCTTGCCGAGCGCCGCCGGACCGGGCTGCGCCCGGAGCTGTAAGCTTGAAGAGCGACGCTTCGCGGCTGGAAGCTAGAAGAAAACTCTTGATGTGGGTTCCGGACATCACAAGCTTCCAGCTTCCAGCTTCCAGCTTCCAGCTTCCAGCTTCTCGCTTTACCCTTGCAGCATACCTTCCCGCCTTTAGGAGAACATCATGCATCCTCCGCGCATCCTGCTCGGCGTCAATATCGACCATATCGCCACCCTGCGCCAGGCCCGCGGTACCCGCTATCCGGACCCGGTCCAGGCAGCGCTGCTAGCCGAGGAGGCCGGCGCCGACGGCATCACCGTGCACCTGCGCGAGGATCGTCGCCATATCCAGGAGCGCGATGTACGCCTGCTGGCCGAGGTGCTCAACACCCGCATGAACCTCGAGATGGCGGTCACCGAGGAGATGATCCGCCTGGCCGAGGAGGTGCGTCCGGCCCATGTCTGCCTGGTGCCCGAGAAGCGCGAGGAGCTGACCACCGAGGGTGGACTGGACGTGGTCGGCGGCTTCGAGGCCATCGCCGCGGCCTGCGCGCGCCTGGCAGCGGTGGGCTGCGAGGTATCGCTGTTTGTCGACCCCGACCCCGCCCAGATCGAGGCGGCACTCCGCGCCGGCGCGCCGGTGATCGAGCTGCATACCGGCGCCTATGCCGAGGTGACCGGCGAGGCGGCGGCCAGGGAGCATGCGCGGCTGGCCGCGGCGACGGAGATGGCCCTGGAGCTCGGCCTGACCGTCAATGCCGGCCACGGGCTGAACTATCATAACGTGGAGGCCATCGCCGCGATTCCGGGCATTCACGAGCTCAATATCGGCCACGCGATCATCGCACGCTCGCTCTTCGTCGGCCTCAAGGAGGCGGTGGCCGAGATGAAGCGGCTGGCCATTGCCGGCCAGGAGGCGGGCTTCCTGGCCTCGCTGGAGGAGCATGACCATGATGATCACCACCACTGACGGCTGAGATCGGCGCCATGATCCTCGGCATCGGTACCGATATCGCCCGCGTCGCGCGCTTCGAGCAGGCCCTGGAGCGCCACGGCGAGCGCCTGGCGCTGCGCCTGCTGGGCGAGCTGGAGCGGGAGCGGCTGGCTGGCCATCCCGCGCCGGCGGCCTACCTGGCCAAGCGCTTCGCCGCCAAGGAGGCCTTCGTCAAGGCGCTGGGTACCGGCCTGAGGCTGGGCATGCGCTGGACGGAGATCCAGGTCACCAACGATGCCCTGGGGCGCCCGGCGCTGCGCCTCTCGGGCAAGGCCCAGGACCTGGCTGAGGCGGCCGGCGTGCGGGCCACCCACCTCTCGATCAGCGACGAGGACCTTCTGGCGGTCGCCTTCGTGGTTCTCGAAGGCTAGGGTAGGGCTCAGGCCCGGGAGGCGGGGGCCTCGCGGCGAGCCCACTCGCGCAGGTCGGACATGGCGCAGAACAGGTCCTGCAGCAGCGGCTCCAGCCCCTCACGGCCCCCTGTGCGCAGCCGGGTCTCCAGGGATTCGGCGATCAGCCCCAGTCGCGGGGCCCCGCAGTAGCGGCAGGCGCCGTTCAGGCCATGGATGGCGTCCAGCAGCGCCTCATTGTCGCCGTTGTTCAGGGCCCGCTCGATGGCCGCTTCGCTCCCCGGCAGGTTCTCCGCCAGCTGCACCAGCAGCTGGCGCGCCAGGTCCCCTCGCCCCGCCGCCAGGCGGGTACCCAGCTCCAGGTCCACGGTGGGCAGCTCGCCATCATCACGGCGTGCCGGCTCGCTGGGCTCCTCGGCGAGGACCGGCAGGGCCGGTTTGCGGTTGTCCGAGGAGTGGATGCCGAGATGGCGATAGAGCACTTCGCCCAGCTGGGCGGTGTCCACCGGCTTGACCAGGACGTCGTCAAGGCCGCTGGCCAGCAGGCGCTGCCGCTCCTTCTCCAGCACATGGGCCGTCACCGCCACCACCGGGGTGCGCCGCCAGGTCGGCCCCAGGCGGCGCAGGGCTCGGGTGGTCTCGACCCCGTCCATTCCGGGCATGCGGATATCCATCAGCACCAGGTCGAAGGTCTGCTGCCGCGCCAGCGTCAGCGCTTCCTCGCCGCTGGCGGCCAGGGTCATCTCGAGGTCCGGTCCCGCCAGCAGCTCACGCAGCAGCAGGCGGTTCGAGTCGCTGTCGTCCACAGCCAGCAGGCGCAGGGGGGACGACTCCGGGGTGGCGCCGTCCGGCTCGCCGCTGCTGGCCGACGGTCCGCCCATCAGTGCACCAGTGACACTGGCCAGGGTGGCTCGGGAGACGGGCTTGGCCAGGACCTCGCCACCATGGGGCAGCACCAGATCGGGCAGGTCCATGGGACTGGCGCTGGCCAGCAGCAGGGCCGGGCACTCTAGCTCGACGAGCCTATGGTGCCAGGCGGCAGCGTCGGTGGAGGTCATCGAGGGGCTGGACAGGCTGGCGACCAGCAGGGCAGGGGACTCTCCTGGCGGGAGGGCGTCCATGGGCTGGGCCCCCCAGCGAGTGAACAGGTGGTGCAGGGCGCGTCGGGTGGCGGCATGGGGCTCCTCGATCAGTACCCGCTGGCCATCGAGCTGCAGCTCCGGCTCGCGCAGCAGGGTCTCGCTGCCCTCCAGGACCAGGGTGAAGAAGAAGGTGGCCCCCTGACCCGGCTTGCTCTGAGTCCCGATCTCACCGCCCATCTGCTCCACCAGCTGGCGACAGATGGTCAGTCCCAGGCCGCTGCCGCCGAACTCCCGGGAGTGGCTGGGTTCCGCCTGCCGGAAGGCCTGGAAGAGTCGCCGCTGTTGCTCCATGGAGAGGCCGATGCCGGTGTCGACCACGGTAATGCGCAGGGTCACCCGGCCGGGGTCGGACTGCTCCACCATGACCCGCACCACCACCTCACCCTGCTCGGTAAACTTGACGGCGTTATGGACCAGGTTGGTGAGCACCTGCTGGATGCGCATCGGATCGCCGGTCAGGGAGGCGGGCACGTCGTCATAGACCAGGCCCACCAGGTCGAGTCCCTTCTGATGGGCCAGCGGCGCCTGCAGGGCCAGCACTTCGTCCACCAGCGCCACCATGTCGACGGGCAGCCGTTCGAGCTCCAGGCGGCCGGCCTCCAGCCGCGAGAAGTCGAGGACATCGTTGACCAGCAGCATCAGGTTGCCCGAGGCGCGCTGCACGTGGTCGAGCCACTCTCGCTGGCGTGGCTCGAGGGGGGAGCGCTCGAGCAGGTGGCAGAAGCCGATGATACCGTTGAGCGGGGTGCGGATCTCATGGCTGATGTTGGCCAGGAACTCCGACTTGATCCGGTTGGCCTCCACGGCCCGTCGATGGGCGATGTCGAGCTCGATATTCTGCACCTCGATGGTTTCCATGGACTCCTCGAGCTCCGCGGTGGCCTGCTCGATCTGGCGCTGGGTCTCCAGCCGAGCCTGGTCCAGGAAGTCGGCCAGGGCGTTGATGCGCCCGGTCAGGCCGGCGAGCTCGCCGGGGCGGAGGGGCTGCTGGGGAATGCTCTCGCCCAGGGCCAGCCGAGCCAGGGCCTCGTCGGCGCTAGCGAGGGGGCGCTGCAGGCGCCGATAGGTGACCGAGAAGAGCCCTCCCAGCAGCAGCAGCGCCGCGCCCAGCAGCAGGCCGGTGATCCCCACCTGGCGGTAGTGGCCCAGTATCACGGGACTGGCGTCGATATCCAGTATCAGCCGATCGCCTTCGGCGCCGGGAAGCGCCGCCGACAGCTGCCAGCGGGTGTCGCGCTTCTCGATCCAGAGCGGGCCCGCGCCCTGGGCCTCGGGAAGGGGCCTGAGCCTGCCCAGCTCCACCTCCAGCGCCCCGTCCGGCCCCGCCACCCCCAGGGCGCGCACCACCTCGAGGCTGAGCAGCGGAGCCGCGGCGGCCTCGAGGCGCTGGGGGTCGTCGAAGGCGACCGCCTCCCCCAGGCTCGGCAGCAGTAGTTCGACGGCGCGGGTCAGCCGCTCCTCGAGCCGGGTGACGTGCTCGGCGCGGTGCAGGCTCAGGGTGACGGCGGCAAACAGCGCCATCAGCAGCCAGGGAACGACCAGGGTCGTCAGCAGCAGGCGCAACTTCAGTGACATCGACAGGCTCTCTGGAGAAGATGGCGTTCAGTATGACACAGCCGGGGGGCACGCCTGTCCACCCCGGGGTGGCACGGATATAATGATTGAAAACCCGTTTCCACAAGGAAGGTTGCATGCATTTTCCCACCATCGAGGAGGTCGTCGGCCATACGCCGCTGGTTCGCCTCAAGCGCATCACCGCCGGCCGCAACAACGTGCTGCTGGCCAAGCTGGAGGGCAACAACCCGGCGGGTTCGGTGAAGGATCGCCCGGCGCTCTCCATGCTGGAGCAGGCCGAGGCGCGCGGGGAGATCTCCCCCGGTGACACCCTGGTGGAGGCAACCTCCGGCAATACCGGCATCGCCCTGGCCATGGCGGCGGCCATCAAGGGCTATCGCATGGTGCTGATCATGCCCGAGAACGCCTCCGAGGAGCGCAAGCAGGCCATGGCCGCCTACGGCGCCGAGCTGATCACGGTGAGCAAGACGGGGGGCATGGAAGAGGCCCGGGACGTCGCCGAGGCGATGCTGGCCCGGGGCGAGGGCAAGCGCCTGGACCAGTTCGCCAATCCCGACAATCCCCTGGCCCACTATCGCGGTACCGGCCCGGAGATCTGGGAGCAGACCCAGGGCCGCGTGACCCATTTCGTCAGCTCCATGGGCACCACCGGCACCATCATGGGCGTCTCTCGGGCCCTCAAGGAGCGCAACCCCGAGGTGCAGATCATCGGTCTGCAGCCCGAGGACGGCGCCAGCATCGCCGGCATTCGCCGCTGGCCGCAGGAGTACCTGCCCAGCATCTTCGATGCCAGCTGCGTGGATCGCGTCCTGGATATCGGCCAGCGAGAGGCGGAGGCGCATATGCGCCGCCTGGCCCGGGAGGAGGGCATCCTGGCCGGGGTCAGCTCCGGCGGCGCCCTGGCGGGCGCCCTGCGCATCGCCGAGGAGGTCGAGAATGCGGTGATCGTCTTCATCGTCTGCGACCGTGGCGACCGCTACCTTTCCACCGGCCTGTTCGCCCCGGAGGCTTGAGATGGCCATGCTGGGCAAGCGGCGGCCGCGCCGTGAACGGTCGGGAGTCTCGGGCCTCCAGGGGCGTCAGGCGCCGCAGTCCGCTCCCGGGCGGCAGGGGGGCGCTGACGGCACCGCTGGCGTGATCATCGAACGGCTGGCCCACGACGGGCGCGGCCTGGCCCACGATGCCGCCGGCAAGGCGCTCTTTGTGGAGGGGGCTCTGCCCGGCGAGCGGGTCGAGGTCGCAGTGCACCGCACCCGCAAGCGCTTCGACGAGGCCCACCTGCGCGAGGTGCTGGAGGCATCGCCGGAGCGCGCCGAGCCCCCCTGTCCCCACTATGCCCGCTGCGGCGGCTGCGACCTCCAGCACCTGGAGGTCGCGGCCCAGCGCCGCCACAAGCAGGCGGTGCTGCGGGATCTGCTGGCCCGCCAGGGCGTCGAGGTGCCGGACGAGATGGCGCTGCTGGCCGGCGCCAGCGACGGCTATCGCCGCCGCGCCCGCCTGGGCGTCAAGGTGGACGCCGAGGGCGGCGTTCACCTCGGCTTCAGGGCTCGCCACAGCCACCGGCTGGTGGATATCGAGCAGTGCACCATACTGGTGCCCGAGCTGGGCGCGCTGCTGGCGCCGCTGCACCAGCAGGTGGCGTCGCTCTCGGCGCCGCGTCAGGTCGGCCACCTGGAGCTGCTCGACAGCGACCAGGGGCCGGTGCTGGTGGTGCGCCAGCTCAAGCCTCATGGCGAGGATCGCGGCCGCTGGGAGGCCTTCGCCGCCGGCCATGCCCTGCACCTGGCCTGGCTGGTCGGTCGCGAGTCGCCCAGGCTCGAGTGGCTGACCCCGGCGCCGGCGCTGAGCTGTCGTGTCCCCTCGGCTGCCGACGCCTCCGCCACTGGTGAGCTGACCCTGGGCTTCGCCCCCGGAGATTTCCTGCAGGCCAACGCCGAGGTCAATCGGCAGATGGTGACCACGGCGCTGCAGTGGCTGACGGACCTGGAGGGGACGCCGCTGCTCGACCTCTTCGCCGGGGTGGGCAACTTCAGCCTGCCGCTGGCCTCGGCCGGCGCCTCGGTCACCGCCGTGGAGGGCAGCCCGGCCATGGTCGAGCGGCTGGCCGACAACGCGGCCCGCCATGGTGCGCGGCTCGATGCCGGTGCGCGCGTCCCGAGGGTCGAGTCCCGTCAGGCCGACCTGGCGCAGGCGGGAGCGGTGGCCCGTTTGCTCGACGAGGTGGGGCCCGAGGTGGTGGTGCTGGACCCGCCTCGGGAGGGCGCCGAGCCGGCGGTCCTGGCCCTGGCGGCCGCGCGGGTTCCCAGAGTGCTCTATGTCGCCTGCGATCCGGCCACCCTGGCGCGGGATGCGGCACGCCTTGTGCATGGGGGATATCGGGTCACGCGCGCTGCCGTGGCCGACATGTTCGTGCACACCTCACATCTGGAATCGATGCTGCTGTTCGAGCTCCCCGGGGAGGGACAGCGGCGGCAAGGAGCGTCACCCGATGGTTAAAGTCCGAGAGGACCAGCCCCTGACCGCGACGGGGCAGGTCGACATCGAACGTTGGATCGAGCGGCTGCAGGAGGACGTCAAGCTGCGCGACCCCGACGAGATGCGTGAGGCCTGCCGGCTGGCCGAGCGGCTGGAGGGTGAGTCCGGGCGCTCCCATCGTGCCTGGCTCCAGGACGGCTCCAGCTTTCGCATGGGGCTTGAGATGGCCGATATCCTCGGCGAGCTCAAGCTCGACCAGGCGACCCTGGAGGCCGCGGTGCTCTACCGGGCCGTGCGGGAGGGGCTGGTCGGCATCGAGGCGGTCGGCAAGCAGTTCGGCCAGGAGGTGGCCCGGCTGATCGACGGGGTGCTGCAGATGGCGGCGATCAGCACTACCCAGCTGCCCAGTCACGAGATGAGCCAGCACGACCAGCAGGACAACCTGCGCAAGATGCTGGTGACCATGATCGACGACGTGCGCGTGGCGCTGATCAAGATCGCCGAGCGCACCTGCGCCCTGCGTCAGGTCAAGGACGCCCCCCGGGAGAAGCAGCTTAGGGTGTCACGGGAGGTGTTCGACATCTATGCGCCCCTGGCCCACCGGCTGGGGATCGGCCATCTCAAGTGGGAGCTGGAGGATCTCTCCTTCCGCTACCTCCACGAGGACGACTACAAGGCGATCGCCCGCCAGCTGGCCGAGAAGCGCCTCGACCGCGACCGCTATATCGTCGAGGTGGTGGATGCCCTCAAGGGCATGCTCGAGGCCCAGGGGATACCCCGCTATGACGTCGACGGCCGCGCCAAGCATATCTATTCGATCTGGCGCAAGATGAAGCGCAAGCGCATCGACTTCTCCCAGGTCAACGACATTCGGGCGGTGCGCATCCTGGTGCCCGAGGTAGCCGACTGCTACACCGTGCTGGGGCTGGTGCACTCCCGCTGGCACCACGTGCCCAACGAGTTCGACGACTACATCGCCAACCCCAAGAAGAACGGCTACCAGTCGCTGCATACCGCGGTGCTCGGCCCCGAGAACAAGGTGCTGGAGATCCAGATCCGTACCTTTGCCATGCACGAGGAGGCCGAGCTCGGGGTCTGCGCCCACTGGCGCTACAAGGGCCACGACACCAAGGCCAAGAGCTCCAGCTACGAGGAGAAGATCGCCTGGCTGCGCCAGGTGCTCGAGTGGCAGGAGGAGGTCGGCGAACTCGGCGACCTGAGCGAGGGGCTCAACAGCGATGTCGCGCCGGACCGCATCTACGTCTTTACCCCCGACGGTCACGTCATCGACCTGCCGCGCATCGCGACCCCCATCGACTTCGCCTATCGGGTGCACACCGAGGTGGGGCACCGCTGCCGGGGCGCCAAGGTCAACGGCCGCATCGTGCCGCTCACCTACCGGCTCAAGACCGGCCAGCAGGTGGAGATCCTCACCGCCAGCAAGGGGGGGCCCAGCCGCGACTGGCTCAACCCGAGCCTCGGCTATGTGCGCACCAGCCGGGCCCGGGCCAAGATCCAGGCCTGGTTCAAGCACCAGGCCCGGGACCAGAACCTCGAGGAGGGGCGCGCGCTCTTCGAGCGCGAGATGAAGCGCCTCGATCTGGAGGACATGGACCTCGAGACCCTGGCGCGCAAGGTCAACTACCAGAGCCCCGACGACATGTATGCGGCGCTGGGGGCCGGCGACCTGCGCATCGGCCAGGTGCTGCACCAGGCCCAGCAGCTGTTCGGCGAGAACGACGACCAGGAGCAGCTCGACCGCCTGCTGGCCAAGCCCAGGCGTGCGCCGGGCAAGGGCGGGCAGAGCGATATCACCGTGCTCGGGGTGGGCAACCTCAAGACCAGCATGGCCAACTGCTGCCATCCGGTGCCCGGCGAGCCCATCGTCGGCTTTATCACCCAGGGGCGCGGCGTCACCGTGCATCGCCAGGAGTGCCCCAATATCCTGCAGCTGCGCCTGGAGGAGCCCCAGCGCATCATCGAGGTGGAGTGGGGCGAGCGGGCCCGCACCCAGTATCCGGTCAATATCGAGGTCCAGGCCTGGGACCGCTCCGGCCTGCTGCGCGACGTCACCGGGGTGCTCGGCAACGAGAAGGTCAATGTGCTGGCGGTCAACACCCTGACCGATACCGACGACGGCATCGCCCGCATGCGCATCACGGTCGAGGTGGACGGCCTGGAGACCCTGGGCCGGCTCTTCTCCCGCATCCAGCAGCTCTCCAACGTCATCGAGGTGCGCCGGCTGCGCAGCGGCGCCAAGGCGGGCAAGCGCAAGGGGAAGGGCACATGAGCCATCGCCATGACCTCGACGACCTGCTGACCCTGATGGCGGTGCTGCGCGACCCCGAGCAGGGCTGCCCCTGGGACCTCAAGCAGGGGTGGGACTCCATCGTGCCCCATACCCTGGAGGAGGCCTACGAGGTGGCCGACGCCATCGAGCGCCGCGCCTGGGAGGAGCTGCCCGGCGAGCTCGGCGACCTGCTCTTCCAGGTGGTCTACTACGCCCGGTTTGGCGAGGAGGAGGGGCGCTTCGACTTCCACGACGTGGTGCAGGTGCTGACCGACAAGATGCTGCGCCGCCACCCCCATGTGTTCCCGGACGGCACCCTGGCCTCCCGGCGCCCGCCCGGGGTAAGCGCCGAGGAGATCGAGAGCCGCCAGGTGCACTCGCGGTGGGAGAGTCTCAAGGCCGAGGAGCGCGCCGCCCGGGCGTCCGGCGAGGCGTTGTCCTCGGTGCTCGATGACGTGCCCCGCACCCTGCCGGCCCTCAGCCGGGCCGCCAAGCTCTCCAAGCGCGCCGCCCGGGTCGGCTTCGACTGGCCCGATGCCCGCGGGGTGGTCGCCAAGATCCGCGAGGAGCTCGACGAGGTCGAGGAGGCGCTGGCCGCCGGCGACCATGACCACGCCGTCGAGGAGGTGGGCGACCTGCTCTTTGCGGTGACCAACCTGGCGCGCACCCTCAAGGCCGACCCCGAGCGGTGCCTGCGCGCCACCAACGCCAAGTTCGAGCGCCGCTTCCGCCACCTGGAGGCGGCGCTGGCGGCCGACGGGCTGGCCCCGGGCGAGGCCGATCTCGCCGCCATGGAGCGCCACTGGCAGGCCGCCAAACGTCTGGAATTCCCATCATCTGCATGCCCCGCCGCGGCGGGCAAGACTCCGGGAGACTCTCGGCCATGAGCCATGATCTGCACGAATCCCTGCGCGACAACGTTCGCATCCTGGGCGACAGCCTGGGGCGCACCATCGCCGACGACCTGGGGGGTGGCTTCGTCGACAAGATCGAGACCATCCGCGGCTTCGCCAAGCGCGGGCGTCAGGGCGACGGCAGCAGCCAGCGGGAGCTGATCGACTACCTGCGTCGGCTGCCCGATCAGGACCTGCTGCCGGTGACCCGGGCCTTCAACCAGTTTCTCAACCTGGCCAATATCGCCGAGCAGCACTATCGGGCCCGCTTTCGCCGGGTGGAGGACTACCGGCCCGGCAGCCAGCCGGTGCTCAGCGAGCTGCTGGCCCGTGCCCGCCAGGCCGGCAACACGCCGCGCAAGCTGGTGGAGACCCTGTCCGGCATGCGCGTGGAGCTGGTACTGACCGCCCACCCCACCGAGGTCATCCGCCGTACCCTGATTCAGAAGTATGACGCCATCGACGACTGCCTGAGCGCCATCGAATCCTCCCCGGACTACCCGGAGCGGGGCGCCCGGGCCAAGGGGCGCCTGGAGGAGCTGATCAGCCAGGCCTGGCACACCGACGAGATCCGCCACGAGCGGCCGACCCCGGTGGACGAGGCCAAGTGGGGCTTCGCGGTGATCGAGAACTCCCTGTGGCAGGCGGTGCCCGACTTCCACCGCGACCTGGACAACCTGCTGCTGGAGAGCGCCGGCGAGCGCCTGCCCCTGGATGCCGCGCCGATCCGCTTCGCCTCCTGGATGGGCGGCGACCGGGACGGCAACCCCAACGTCACCTCCCGGGTCACCCGGGAGGTGCTGCTGCTGGGGCGCTGGATGGCCGCGGATCTCTACCTGCGCGACCTCGAGCAGCTCAAGGCCGAGCTCTCCATGTGGAAGGCCAACAGCGCCCTGAAGGCCGAGGTCGGGGAGGTCGCCGAGCCCTATCGGGAGCTGCTGCGCCGCCTGCTGGCCCGGGTCGAGGCGACCCGGGACTGGGCCAAGGCGTGCCTGGACGGCAGGCCCTTCGACGGCGGCCCCATCATCGAGAGCCGCGACCAGCTCTTCGCGCCGCTGCTCACCTGCTACCGCTCGCTGTGCGATGTGGGCCTCGACACCATCGCCAACGGCGCCCTGCTCGATACCCTGCGCCGGGTGGCGGTGTTCGGCGTGACCCTGACCAAGCTCGATATCCGTCAGGAGGCGAGCCGCCACGCCCAGGTGATGGAGGAGCTCACCGACGGCCTGGGGCTCGGCCACTATCGCGACTGGAGCGAGGAGCAGCGCCAGGCCTTCCTGCTCGAGGAGCTCGCCTCCCGGCGGCCGCTGATTCCGCGGCGCTGGGAGTGCTCCACGGAGTCCCGGGAGGTGATCGACACCTTCCGCGTGATCGCCAGCGAACAGGCCGAGGCGCTCGGCACCTATATCATCTCCATGGCGGGCCAGCCCTCCGACGTGCTGACCGTGGCGCTGCTGATGAAGGAGGTGGGGGGCGACGTCAAGCTGCCCATCGCGCCGCTGTTCGAGACCCTGGATGACCTCAACCACGCCGGCGACGTCATCGACCGCCTGCTCTCCCTGCCCGGGTACCGGACGCTGACCGGCGACCGCCAGGAGGTGATGATCGGCTACTCGGACTCCGCCAAGGATGCCGGCCAGCTGGCCGCCGCCTGGGCCCAGTACCGCGCCCAGGAGACCCTGGTGCAGGTGTGCCGGCGCCAGGGGGTCGACCTGACCCTCTTCCACGGCCGCGGTGGCACCGTGGGTCGCGGCGGCGGCCCCGCCCACGCGGCGATTCTCTCCCAGCCCCCGGGCTCGGTGAACGGCAGCCTGCGGGTCACCGAGCAGGGCGAGATGATCCGCTTCAAGTTCGGCCAGCCGGAGATCGCCCTGCGCTCCATGGAGATCTACGCCTGTGCGGTGCTGGAGGCGACCCTCTTGCCGCCGCCGGACCCGGAGCCCCACTGGCGCGAGGAGATGGACCGCCTGGCCGAGGTGGCCCACCGCGCCTACGTGGGCGTGGTGCGCGAGGATCCCGACTTCGTGCCCTACTTCCGAGCGGTGACGCCGGAAGGCTCCCTCGGGCGGCTGCCTCTGGGCTCGAGGCCCACCAAGCGGCGCCAGGACGGCGGCGTCGAGACCCTGCGCGCCATTCCCTGGATCTTCGCCTGGACCCAGATCCGCCTGATGCTGCCGGCCTGGCTGGGCAGCGGCGAGGCCTTCGCTCGGCGCCTGGAGCAGGAGGGCGGCCGCGAGGTCCTGCAGGAGATGCGTGACCGTTGGCCCTTCTTCGGTACCTATCTGGACATGCTGGAGATGCTGCTGGCCAAGGCCGACGTGGGCATCGCCGCCTACTATGAGCACCGCCTGGTGGACGAGCCGGCGCTCAAGGCTCTGGGGGAGCGGCTGCGCGAGCGCTTCGGCAAGCTCCACGAGGTGCTGCTGGAGATCCTGGAGCAGGAGGAGCTGCTGGAGAAGACGCCGCTGATTCGCCAGGCCATCGCGGTGCGCAACCCCTATATCGACCCGCTCCACGGCCTCCAGGCGGAGCTGCTGCAGCGTAACCGGGACGCCGACGGGGCGATCAGCGCCGATCTCTCTCGGGCGCTGATGGTGACCATGGCGGGCATCGCCGCGGGGCTGCGCAATACGGGGTAGGCACTAGAGCTGGCCCCTTCGGGGAGCTGTAAGCTGGAAGCTTTAAGCTGTAAGAAAAACCTCGCTGCGAAGTTTGGTGGCAACATACTGTCTTACGGCTTACGGCTTACGGCTTACGGCTTACGGCTTACGGCTTACGGCTTACGGCTTACGGCTTACGGCTTACGGCTTACGGCTTACGGCTTACGGCTTACGGCTTACGGCTTACGGCTTTAGAAGGGAATATGCAGCGAGGCGGTCAGCAGGTTGAGGTGGGCCATATCCGGGGCGTCGAACTCCTCCAGCTCCAGCCGGCTCACCACCCGCTCGAACTGGAGGCGGGCGCCGAGGCCGGTGACGCGGGTGGTGCCGGCGGTATTGAGGGCATCGCGG
>WPCG01026474.1_pt1 | contig 18221 bp, 19 predicted proteins | sample 5403311 | NCBI WGS metagenome assembly WPCG01 (sample SAMN12869467, study PRJNA574797) | sludge metagenome | isolation source: wastewater treatment of Control | place: China:Beijing | collected 2019-05-17 | reverse complement strand
CCAGATAAAACAACATAACTGCTACACCTTCTGGATACTCTCCAACGAAGAAAGCACCAATGGTAGCAATACTCATCAAAAAATGCTCACTGAATACCTGACCGCGGGCAATACCTTTTATTGCTCTTAAGACAACCTCTCCACCAACTATGATATAACTAATAATAAATAAGGTAAGCTCAAGCCAATTTTGGAAATTAAAGATGATTCCCACGGTAAATATTGCTCCACCGACCACAAGTCTTATGATTTCTTTTTTATTGACACCTTCTTCTTCCTCTTCATTATTTTCTTTTATGTTGGCCTTAGATGTATCTTTCTCAAAAACAATCTTTACATCCGGTTCGATTTTTTTTACAATGCCTTCAATCTTCTCATTTAATTCAGTGCGGTTGATTTTCGGACCTATTTCCATTGTTAGTTTCTTCGAAACAAAATCTACTGCAGCAAACTCCACTCCTTCTAAACCTTTTATTTCTTTTTCCATTTTAGCTGCACAATTCGCGCAGCCAAGTCCTTCAAGCATTACTATGCTTTTGTTCACCTTTTTCTTCTCTGCATCAACTATTTTAACATCCGGCTCAAGTTTATTTACAATGGATGCTACTTCTCCAAGAATTTTACCAATTTCCTTTTTATCGACCGCTTCAATTGTCAGCTTCTTAGATACAAAATCAACGGTCGCACTATTTACTCCTTCAAGGCTTTGTGTTTGAGCTTCAATCTTTGCAGCACAATTCGCACAATCAAGTCCTTCAAGTATTAATACTTTTTTATTGCTCTTGTTAACGGATTTTTCTTTCACTACCACATCCGGTTCGTGCTTGTGAACTATGGTTTCAACTTGCCGTAGTGTATTCTTATACTCTTGCTCTGATTCAGTTTCTAAAGTCAATGTCTTGTTCATGAAGTTCATATAGGCTTTGATTCCATTTAATTCATTAACCTCATCTTCAATTTTAGCTGCACAATTTGCACAATCTAAACCTTCTAAAATTACTTCCTTCTTTAACATTACTGACCCTCCTTTACTTATTTTCTTCTGAAATATGAATTAAACCCTGGTCAAATATTTGCTTTACATGTTCATCTTCAAGGGAGTAGAATATAATCTTTCCTTCTCTTCTGCTCTTTACTAGTTCAGCCTGCTTTAAGACTCTTAGCTGATGTGAAATTGCTGATTGGGTCATATTTAATAAGAATGCAATATCGCAAACGCACATCTCTGCTTCATCTAACGCCCAGAGTATCTTAATTCTTGTTGAATCCCCAAAGACCTTAAATAGCTCCGCAAGATCATATAGAGTTTCTTCTTGAGGCATTTTTTCTCGAACTTGATTAACAGTATCCTCATGTATAACATCACAGTCGCATCTTTCAGCTGGTTGAATTTTTCTTGCCACATTATCACCTCCGATATTATTTCAATTGAATACTTGAACAGCTATTCATATGTTTATTTTACCACCGCAATAATTTGGTGTCAATAGATACTTGAACAGTTATTCAAGTGAACGAGCACTATATTGTCTATTTATACTTGATGAGGGTTTTAACGATTAAAACACCGCCAGATAAAGGATAATTTCCCTCGGCTGGCGGTTAGTTATTTACATTATATTTCTACATCAATTTCAGCGCTGGACCTGAACTCAACAGTCAGTTTATCATCTACGACTGTTACCTTCTCAATAAGCCGTCTCACCAATAGATCATCAGATGCATTTTACCTCAGTTCCCGACAGCGGTATATCTCATCAGCCACTTAGTTATAGTGTTGTATCGATTACTCGTCAATTTGGATTTCAATTCCAGACTTAAATTCCACAAAGATGTGGTTGTCGTAAACCGTTATCTTTTCCAAGAGTGTCCTCACATAATCTTCTTCGTATTCAGTCAGCTCGCAAGGCAGGTCGTTAAGGAAACGCATCATTTCATCTATTCGTGTCTTTAGATCTCGATCAGATGCCCCCTCAGCCTGCAGAGCTTGCTTTTCATTGCGCAGTCTTCTAATCTCCATGCCAATGTCATCACCTGGGTTCTTTATATCAGCTGTTGCTAAAAGCTCGTGCTGGAGCTTTTTTATCTGTGCATCAATACCCGCCATGCGATCTGTTACATCCTCTGTCAGGCTGCTTTCAATGTTTTCTCGCAACAGCGGAAGGATGTTTTCTTTTTCCTGGAATGCTTCGTTTATCGCCTTTACCACCACTTCGTGAAGGCGCTCCTCACGAACGGTTCTTGCCGGGCAGTCAGGACCATCTTTTTCAACTCTGCTAGCACAGCGCCAAACCGTAGATTTGCAACCACGATTGTTCCATTTGATTCAGCGAAATGTGTCCCCGCAATGTGAGCAGAATACCATACCTGATAATGCATACCGGCCGCTGTAGACTCGTTTATGCTGCGTAGTACCTTTGGTGAGGTTTGCGCGTCTTGTTATTTCCTCCTGGACCTTTAAGAAGATGTCTTTGGGAATAATGCCTTCGTGGCTGCTTTCAACATAGTACTTCGGTACCTGGCCCTTGTTGGCTTCACGCTTCTTTTCTAAAATATCCACCGTATACGTCTTTTGAAGCAGTGCGTCACCAATGTATTTCTCATTGGTTAGGATCTGCTTAATATTGCTTTCATGCCACTTCGCATGTCCAGCACCGTTCAGAATGCCGTCTGCTTCCAGTGACCTTTTTATCCTGCTTAAATTAGATTGACTTGTTGAGTATACTAAACTAAAACAAATTTATGTTCGTTTTGGTTGCACAACTTGAGGAAATCATGAGTTTGAGAACTTATATCTGAGATTGTTGGTTTTGAAACAGTATCAGAGATAATTGAAGCAGTAACGTTTGAGGAGATTCTAAAGCACAATGAAAAAAAATTGGTTTGAAGTACTCGATATAATAATGTCATTTTCTATAAAAACATTTTCTAAATCAAGTCCATTAATTTCTTTTTACAAAGATTACAAATGGGAAAATGAAGTATGGAAACATAAAATATGGAATGAGAACAATCTAATTCAATCTAATCTAAAAGAAGTGCAAAACAAAGAAGAGAAGATAAAAATGGAAGTTATTTTGAAAACAAGAAAACAACTTCTAATAATCGAAAAAATATTATCTTCGAATTTCTAAAGAGTGATTTACAAAAACAACTTTGAATTATTGCTTCTGATTATAGTCAATTGCCTATGTATTATTCAATAGATTTTAGTACTATTTCTCAAGAATTTTTAAATTCTCTTCCCAATTCAATTTTGATAGAACTTCAAGCAAGATTTTTAATATTAAAGCAAAAAGATAGAACACATTCTTGAAAAAAGTTAAACAAACATATAGATTATAGTACTCCTTAAAACGAGGTATCCAACATATGAATTATGATAATGCGTACCTTGTTATTTAATTAAGATTATTTAAACTGACAAAACTCACGAATATTTTTATAAGTGTATCCAACACTTCTTTTTCTCTTAATTTATTCACCCAATGTGACGGAATAGATTCTAATTCAACAAACAATCCAGCCAAACCACCACTTAATGCAACAATCGTATCCGTATCATTGCCTAAATTAACTGCACTTAAAACAATATCTTTGTATGTCCTGTGATTAGCCACACACCATATACAAGCTTCTAGTGTGTGAATCACATATCCTGTTGATTCAATTTCATCTTCTTTTAAATCATGAATTTCCCCAGTTAAAACACGTTTAAATTCTGCGTGATTCTGATTTTGAAATAGATCCTTAAAATCTGCGATTGCAAGATGATATGCTTTGATAAACTGTTGGCCATCTAAAAGTTTAAAAACTAATAGACTATAGAAAACACATGCTCTTTTTGCGATGATATCTTGATGAGTAAGCTCAGAAACTTTTTCAATCACAAAACATTTTTCTTCTAGAGTTAAATCATCTTTGTTATAGAGAAATAATGCCACAGGAAGTATTCTCATTAGTGAACCATTGCCGCGATCATTTGGGTTTGCTTTATTAATCGTCAAATAATCAGGATATCCATATTTCATATAATTATTCATTGCTTTTAAGGTTGTTTTGCCTATTCCAAAGCATTTTTTATCAACAGCCAATGTACCATATTTAAACCACTGAAAAAACCTTTCAATCATATCTTCGTAATTTATATCTTTAAATTCTGTAATACTCTTTATAGTACACAGTGTTAATGCTGTATCATCAGACCAATAACCAATTGTTGTTCTTCGTGATGGATTTTCAATCATGTCGATAATCCTATTTTTCTTTAATACTTCTCTAGATATAAACTCTACTGGTACACCTAGTGCATCTCCAACAATAAATCCAAACAAGCTTGCTTTACATTCGTGCATAATTATACCCCTCAAAAATATCATACATACTAAACTTCTATTCAATAATAAACTGTTCCACAAATTACATTAAATGATATCATTTAAAGAAAATGATTATCTTACTTCTATTAGAAGTGTCGCCAGACACTCGAAATCACAGACAGTAACCGACACATAATTTATCGTCGTTTACTGTCTATTGTAACTAATTACTTGCTTAACTCAAACATGATATAACTTATTTCCGCTTTTCGTATTCTTTCTCAATTCGTTCTTTCCAATTCTCTGTAACACAATCTTTTGTCCGTTTTTGATGTATTGCTTCATTCATTGATTCATAATTAATTGATACTCCATGATGATCAGCTCTATAACTTGCTGCCTTATCTTTTCGTATGCCAAATTGTTCAGCTGTAGCAATTGCATCCATGTTTGCTCCTAAGAAAATAAACTCCCAATTATATTGCTCTTGCTGATATTCAATCATGCTACGAATTTTTGAGTGACTATACTCAACACTTGCATTTTCCATACCATCAGTTGTAATTACAAATATAACATTCTTAGCTTTTTCATGTTCATTAGTTGTTTTAGCAACATGTATCATTCTACTAATGGTTCTACCAATAGCATCTAAGAGTGCAGTACTACCACGAACAAAATACTCTTCATTAGTCATGGGGTTAAGCTCAGTAAGCCTAACCCTATCATGCAATAACATGTAAGCATGGTCAAACAATATCGTTGTTACATTCGCCTCTCCTGGTAACTTCTTTTGCTTTTCAATTAATGAATTAAATCCACCTATGGTGTCATTCTCTAAACCTCTCATTGAACCACTTCGATCTAAAATAAATACAATTTCTGTTAAATCCTTGTTCATATCATATCCTCCTTGTTTATAGCTTAAGAATAATGCTTAATGAAAATAAAAAGGTCGCTTGTTAGGCGACAATTTGCTTATATTGTAATTATTCAACTACACTCCTAATGTTTTCTGATCAAAAACAAATAAAGCATGATTTATCTCAAAAATATCAAATATTTCATTTTCAATATGATATTGAACAATAATGTCGAATACATCACTATCAGAAAATGCAAATCCTGCTCTTCTTAATAAGTCCTTCGTTTCATCAATGTTCAATTGAAGTGCAATCGCCAAAGCAAAAACAGTAGCCTTGCTTGGTTTATAATGTATATTGATTCGTATCTTCGAAAACAATTTTCGATCAATATTTGCCTTCTTATAAACTTCTGAATCTTCTAAATTTCTGTCAATTATTAAGCGCAATAGCATTTGTGAAAACGTTTCTCCAACATTTTTGACAACATCTTCCAAATTTCGAGATACCCTTTCCTCTTCAGGCATAGAAACTGAGTATCTGATATTATCATTATATTCAGTCTCAATCTTGTTTTTGATATCAATTTTAGATTTATCATCACCTGTTGATTCAATATCAGTGTTGAATTTGTCATCAGTTACTGACTTGAAATCAATTATGGATTTGATAACTCTTACGTTTGATACATCAGTGTTTTCTTCCACATAATGATCATCAATATATTCTTTAATAGAAGAAAACAATTCTGTTGAAATTTTTAAAGATGCTTTATCATACACTATAAGATAAATAATCATATCATTCTTCATTAAAAAAGAAGCAATTTCAGAAGTTGCTATGTTTAACGCTTTTTCAATCGGAAAACGAAATGCTCCCGTCGATATTAATGGAAATGCAATTGATTTTAGCCTATATTTTTTTGCAATCTCTATTGACGATTTGTAGCAATTTGCTAATAGCTCCTCTTCATTAAATCCCCCACCTTCCCATTCAGGTCCAACAGTGTGAATTACATACTTAGCTGGCAAATCATACCCTTTTGTTATCTTTGCTTGTCCCACATCACATCCATTTAGTAACAAACACTCTTTTCTTAGCTTAGGCCCTGCAGCACGATGAATAGTTCCATCTACTCCACCACCACCAAGCAAGGACTTATTGGCTGCATTGACAATAGCATCAACATTAATTTTTGTTATATCATCTCTTATTATGGCGTATGGCATAATTACCTCCAAGGTATCAAATATTGAGTTCTTATTGTAAAACAATACTAATCTCTTCAACAATCCCTCTTCTCATCCATTATAGATCACAAACATGTGGGCTTCAAACCTATTATAAAAATTGATTCTTTTATATAAAATTAGAGGAGTGCTTTTAGATAAATGCATTCTACCTAAGTTCTTTGTGTCCGTTTTTTCACACACATTTAAATAACAATCGTCAATTTAAAATAAAAGACTTAATCATTTCATAGAATAATCAGTTTAAGCGAGATTTATTACTTGAAATATATCTGTAAGCAATATAATGGTTTTAAGGAGTATTATTCTATGAATCATGAACATTTACATCTTTTTGATGAAGAAGTTTTAGAAGAAGAGAATAATCCACTAACTGTAGTACACTTAGACTTTATAAGTTACACTCAGACCAATTGGATCAAGCTCTTCGAAGGATATGATACATTACATGCAATTACCTTCTCGTCACAACTAACATTTGTTGATAAAGTGTTACAAAAATTTAATTATGCAGAAGTAATTTTTGGTAATGAATCTGTAGTAGGCAATGACTTTGCATCTATATTATCCTACCAGCACGAAGTTATTTCACAAATAGTAGAATCAACATCTAAGATAAAAGAAAATATTATCAACAGGTTACAAGATGACTCACTAGTTTTATGGGTTGCAAAAGAAAAACTCTCTCACGAAAAGATATATCTACTTTCAAATTCAACAAATAAAAGAGTTATTACAGGATCAGCAAACTTATCGTATAGTGCTTTCTCAGGGAAACAAAGTGAAACAATTAATATATTGGATGGCGATGAGGCTTTTGACTTCTATTACAATAGATTCACTCAACTTCGCAATCAATCGACAAGTAAGATTGATATCAAGCAATTAAAAAAATATAATACGACATTTTTAGATAATATTGAAAATCTACCTGTTTCAGATGAGCTTAAACATACAAATGTTATTGAAATTTCAAATGAAGCTGATAGAGAAATGAACTTTTCTTATTCATCTTTAAAGAATCAAGAAGAACTTAAAAAATATATGGATGTAGATAAAAAAAAGAATATAATTTCATTCTCAAAAATTCTAAATACTGTAAGAAAGAGAAACTCAATGATTAACCATCAAAGTTCGAATATTTTCGATGTGATTCCAGCTCTAAGAATTGACTACAATAATAAAGAAATATCTTTAGCAAACAAAGTGTTGAACTTATCCCCACAAGAAGATGATATTAGAAGTGATGTGAAACTATTTATCGAGTTTATGGATGGCTATAAAAATTTTTATGGTGATGATTATGCTATAGAAAAATCCATTGAGCGATACTATAATTTTGCATGTTGGTTTTTTGTTTCCCCTTTCTTAAGTAATCTTCGATTAATAGCTTATAGAAACAACAAAAAAGTTGATCCTTTCCCTACTTTTGGACTTCTTTATGGTAATAGCAAAGCTGGTAAGACATCCTTCTTATCGACATTGCTATATTTTATGATTCAAGCAGATCCCAAAATGCCAGCTAGTGAATTTAAGTCGAAAGCAGTAAATAATATTAGGGTTAATACCTTTGGAGTACCAATTGTATTTGATGACATGGTATCCAATCGGTTCAATCAACATGCTGGAGAAGTAATCAAGAATGATACATATGGTCTAAGTGAAGGAATAAATAACTACCCTGCTATTGTAATTAGCGCAAATGAAGACGTAAAGTCGGTAACACCTGATATCTCTAGAAGGACTGTTATGTGTAAAATTGAAATTGGATTAGATACTACAGAAGCAATGAAGAGAAATCAATTAGGAAGAATACAAAGAAATATTACAGGAGCACTTTATAAGGAGTTTATCTCAAGAATTCTCAACAACTTCGATGAGTTTGTTAGTCCATTAAGAGATGAAAACAATGACGAAATAATTGATATTTTTAATATATCATCATCAATTTTAAGTGACATTTTTAGCAAATATTCTGAACTAACAGTACCTGATTATATAAAAAAACTTACTCTCGATGATTATTTTAATGAGAAAAACACTAGTAACTATGCCATTAAATCTATAAAGACCGCATATCTATATGATAAAAAGCGATTTGATATCAACAAGAAGAGAAATACATTAACCTATTCACATGATACCCACTATGAACTAAAAAGAATTAGAAAAGAACTTCCAGATTCGTTAGAACCAAAACTATCACATAACACACTTATCATGAACTTAGAAAAAGCAAAAGACTTCTTTGGTGTTGACTTTAAAAGTAGTCGAATATTCTTCCTTTGATGTACTATTCTCATACAGAATAAACTTAACAATCTTCTGCATTAGTAATTTTGACAATAATACTTCATAATTAATAGAAAGGAGTTTGATAATGAAGCTACCATCACTTATTGAAGATAATAAAACAACTGAAAAGTTAGAAAAAATGGCAAAATCTACACCATATATTCTTTTAATGGAGATGATAAAATTAATCCCAATTTTAGGGGGTTATGTAGATGAAACCATAGCAATAAAACTATCTAACTTTCAATCACAGAAAAGAAATGAATTAATAGATCACATTATTAAAGATAAAGACCTAATCCATAACGAGGATATTAGCAAAGTAGAATTTATAATAGGTTTCACAAAGACTGTAGAAGCTGTTGATAGACTTTCATCAATAAGTAAGATAAAATATTTTTCTAACCTACTAAAACAATCTTTTTTAAAACTTGATAACTATGATGCAGATTCTTTTGATGAACATTTGGACACATTAAACAGCTTGTCATATAGAGAAATAAATCTATTACATGCAATATATAAATATGAGAGTACATTGAGTAATCTAACTCCCTTTAACTGGAGTGATTTATACAAAACAATTACCGAAAATAGTGATTTAGACATTGAAGAAATCAAGTCCATTTTTATGAGACTTCAAGGAAAAGGACTTATGTATGCAGAAATTGAAATGAACTATTTTGTAACAAAAAACTCATTAAATGAAATAAAAGGAACTACTAGTTATTGCAAAAAATTTATAAGCAGAATAATCGACCTAGAGTAATGATTTATTTAAACTGATTTCTAACATGTACATTATTAGTGCGGTATCCAAATTAAACAATCACTCATGGATTGATATGATATAATAACTTAAAGTATTACTTAATCCGTTTATTGTACTTGCATATAAAAATCATAGAGCAAACTGGATAACAAATAATATAACATACGTAGAATTATTGGTGATGTGGAGAAATATGTGAGATAAATTCAAAGAAATATTTGGGTTATATTACTATCGCTTATTTACGTTGATTGTAATATCAAAATTTTCAGATAAAAACTAGTAAATACATGAGAAGGGGTAATAGGATATGCCAGATATTATTACAATAGAACAGAATTCCGATAAGGATAACTTAGACGAAAATTATAACTTGCACACTATTGATGTTTTTTTCCCTTCTTCGCCTAGATTTGCAGCTCCTTTAATTTTTAAAGCAAATTCTACTTTATCAAGAATAGAAAATTTAATCTATTCCACACCAACAGTTATAAATACTATAAAATCTTTCATTCCTAAAGAAGTCTATCAAGCAGTAATCAACAACGAGCAAAAGTTAAAAATGGCAAAAGGTTCTTTAGAGTTGATGACTAAAAAAGATGGTTCAATTATTGCTAATCTTATAAATCCAAAAACTAAGAAAATCATAAAGAATATCCCTTTGGAAAAAATAAAAGTAACTCCCGAGATTAATGAAGCAATAACAAACTATTCATTTCAAATGCAAATGATGGGACTAGCAGAGCAAATACAAGAAGTTCAAGTAGCAATTGAAGAAGTTCGCCATGGACTTGAGTTCGACAGATTAGCGCACGCCTATAGTTGCTATCAAAGGTTGTTACAAGCATTAGTTATCAAGAATAAAGAACTAAGAACTTATGCTCTTTTAAATATCGCCCACGATGCAGAAGACAGCAGGAACCTTCTAATGCAAAGTCAAAAAGCAAATCTATTATTTATTAAAAATCAGCCTGAAGGAACATGGAAAAAATTAATTTCAACAACAAATCCTGAAAAAATTGATCAAAGAATGAATGCAATCCGAGAAAGTCTTAACGCATTAAATATTGTTTCATTTTTAGAGTTAACAGCTTATATTGAGTTAGGAGAATATGAAGCAGCAAATCACAGTCTTCAATACTATTCAGAGTATATTCACGATAATTATATAAAAAATGAAGGGCTACTCGAAAGATTAGATTTAATTGATCCATCACCAACGAATTATTGGTCAGAAAACATTCCATTGATTCACGAAAAATCAATGAATCTACAACTCAAAACAAACGATGTATCAATAGGAGAAAAACATGAAGAAGTCTGAAGAATGTAAAAAATGTAAAAGAACTTTACCTAAAAATTATAACCATAAGTTATGCGAAAATTGTACAAACAAGAAACTTAAAAATCTTAAAAATAGTGTTACTCTAATCGGTAGTGTAGTAATATTTGTTGGTGGAACAGCTTTAAAAATAGCAACTAAGGGAGTAATTAACATCAAGAAATAATCAATCTTATACTATTCAGATGTATCAATTGTATTAAACTATAGAAAATGACATATTGAGCATAGCTAATAGAGCTGCTACAAATATTCAAATAATTATCAAAATTATGTTGCAAAGCCAACTAGTTAGCTTTTAATTGATTAATTGCTTCTTTCCCATCCTTTGAAAGAGGAGAAAGTGAAACTAGCTGAAAAAAAACTTCAACTAGAATCAAATACCCATTGAACAAGTTTAAATAATAAGCAATAATGAGAAAAAATAAAGCAAAAAAACTGCCACTTATGGAAGTGAGAAAAGTTGACTTTCTTGTTATATGTCTATAGTTAAAACTAAATTGGAGATATTCAATTGAGAAAAAACCATTAAAACTAGAGCGTGAAGATAGCCAGTATACAAATGCATGAGCTGTTTCATGAATCGAAATTGCGAAGTAATGAATAATCGAATACTCATACATCATACTCACTATTACAATATTCGGACGTGCTTGTGCAATGAGATAAAACATACCAATAATTGGAGCATAACGTAATGCTATGCTAACTAAATTGTTTGATATCATTAGAAGTTTTGAATTGCTCCATATTATTGAGTTCATAAATAATGAAGTAATGGAAAAGTCAACTTCTTTTACAAAATTTAACTCAATCAATTCTCTTAAACATTCTTTGAAAACAAAAGAATCAAAATGTACATTTACTAACTCTTTTTTCAATTCACTCTCACTAATGACTTTATTCTTGTTATCAAACATCTTCTTTAGAATCGAAAATGCATAAAAGTCATTTATCTCGTATCCTATCTTTAAATCCAAAAAACTATAGTTTTGCAACTTTATACCCTTTGAAAGTGCAAACACTTTTTTCATACAATATATCCGATTAGTTTTGAAAGTTGCTCAATTATTACAAGTGAAATAAATGATAAGAATGAATAAAAAAAGATAAAACTAACTGAGGACTCTCCCACAGCATTAAATTTTAACTTTAAAAAATTCTGTATCAATAATACCATTGTGAGAGCAAGCACATATATCAATAGTAAATCTATTGTCATATTCTTATAAACACTCAATAGAAAAATGCTATACAAGAAAGTTGAAACAAAAAACACTAGAAGTGCATCATAAATCAATAGCCTAATAAGACTACTATTTGAGTTTAATCTGTACCATAAGTGAAACCTATATATAATTCCACTTGATATTACGCTGAAAATGAGAAGAACATTTCGAGTAAATTCATGATTAGTAGCTTGTTGATCTGTAAATATTAAAACAGCACTAAGAGCAATAAAAGTATAAAACAGATCACGATAAGTGTTTTTGTTTCTCAATAATAACAATATATAGTTATCGAAGGTCACATTTTTAGTATTTATTTCTATTTTTTCATAGTTTTTTTGATTTTTTTCAACATAAAGGTTTTTCTTACTTATTTTCTTATTATATAAATGCAATAAAAATGAGCCAATGGTTGTTGTCAAAATAATAGTAATTAAAGAAATATCTAGTGCATTAGAAACAGTCATTGGTTTAACAATTAGTTCTAAAAGAATTATAACTAAATAAGCAGATGTAACATTTACTATTTCCTCCCAATTATTTAAAAATTTAATTAGATTTCTAATGGTTATCGATAATGAAAATGTCAATGCTGCACAAAATAAAAATGTAAGATTAATTAAAATTTCACCAAATACAAACATAATAATAAACACTAATAAGTTAGGTGAAATATTCATTAAAACTAAAACAAGAAATGGTAACAACAATATATTAAGTATTATAGAAACTAAAAAGATACTAGATAAATCGATTGTATACTTTGTAACAGGAAACAATCTTAACTTTCTACTTGTTTGCTTGGCTAACATATTACTAATAACAAATATAGAAGCACCTATTACACCTAATTGAATAAGAAACATAAAATAAACTAATGTAATGCTGTTAAACAAATGTGAAATGTCATGATTTAGTGTAAAACCTTGTATTTGAGAGAAAATGTAAGTCTCGTAAAGAAAGTAATATAGCATCACAAGAAGTAGAAACAATGACGATATTATTGGATACTCCTTAAGCTTACGAAGTGAAATGTTTTTTATCTGATGAAATTGAAGCTTGAAAAGAATGAAAAGCTGTTTACTTTGAATCATATTCAACACCGCTTTGAATTATTCTCATAAACTCAATCTCTATACTTTGTCGCTTTTCCTCTTTCATATCTAAATCTGCTTTAATGGTTCCCTCACTAAAAATTAGTACCCTATTACAGAGTTCAGAAATAAAATTTAAATCATGGCTTGCAATTAAAATTGTAGTTCCTTGGTGCATCATCCTCTTAAGAATTTCTCTCAACAAGTAGATCATTTCGATATCTAAGCCATTGGTAACTTCATCAATAATCAAAAATTCAGGATTATATATTAATGATCCAATAATTTGAATTTTCTTTTTCATTCCTTTAGAAAAATCTTTTATCAATTTGTTATCATAATCGTTCTCCAGTTTAAAATATTTTATCAGTTCCTTTATTTTACTTTCTGAATCACTTTTATTGAGCTTATAAATATCAACAATAAAGTTTAAATACTCTTTTGCTGTCAAATAACTCAGAACTGTATCTTCATCAGTAATGTATGCAAATCTTTTTTTAAAGTTGTCATCATTTAAATTAACCGTTTTGTTAAACATACGGACCTTTTCATTCACACCAAATAGACCTACTATTAAATTTAGTAACGTTGTTTTCCCACTTCCATTAACACCTAATAATCCAACTATCTCATTTTTTCTTATTCTTAATGAAAGATCCTTGATTATTTTTTTCTCTGTATAACCAAAACTAAGATTCTCTATTTGTACAATAACATTATCATTATTCATAATTATCACTTAAATCCTTATCGATAAATGACTTTCTTAGAAGTACTTTTGTAAGAAATGCTAACAAAACGGTTATACAAACCAAAAACGTACCTACTAAAATAGGCATGATATTATAGAAACCTGATTTTACAATTTCAAGTGAATATGCTTCTGTAGCTGAGTCAATAGTGCCATTTACTGACACAAGATTAATACCTAGAATGTTAACTTCATTTGTTCCTACTTCACTCAACTCAATCATGTACAGTATTACATCAGTAAGCCTATTATTAATTATTATAATTGAAACTATAAGTCCTATAAAAAAAACAAGAAACAAAACTACCAAATTCACTACAAGTTTAATATTAATTTTCTTCAAACTAGTTTCCTCCATTCATTGAATCTATATAATGAAATGACAATTAAATATTATTTTGGTACTATGTCAAGAATTCGGACAGTTTAAACATAGAGTAACTGCTGTTTTGACTGATAGTACACTACTTCAAACAGCTTCGGTGATAAGTAATTGATTGACCCGTGAATTCTTTGATTGTTATAAAAGATTTCAATGGTCGCAAACACCGCACTTCGCACATCTCTAATGCTTCTAAACTTGTATCTACTTAACCATTCTCTCTTAATCAATGCATGAAATGATTCTATGGGTGCATTATCCCAAGGATTACCTTTTCTTGAATAGCTTGGATTAATTAAATTATCTAATGCGTGGTAGTAACCATTGGATGTGTATTGAACTCCACGATCACTATGAAGAAGGACTGGTTTATCCGTGGCACGGGTACTCTTTGCTTTATTGACACAAGCAACGACACCTTCGACACTTAATGATTCAGTTAACTCCCATGCAAGGATCTTACGTGAATATAAATCCATGATACTAGTAAGATAAACAAAGCCTTGTTCACTCCAAATATACGTGATATCACTTACCCATACAGAATTAGGTTCTGTGGGATTAAACTGACGATTCAATACATTCTTAAGTTTTGTATTGAAGCCAACACTAATCGTTGTTTGTGTAGCTTTCTTACGATAATGTGCTTTGACACCCATTTGTTTCATATAAACACTTACAGTTCTTGGACAAACAGAAAAACCTTGTCTTTGCAGTATTTCCGTTATCTTTGGTGCACCGTAGATCTGGTAAGAATCATCATAAGCTTGTTGGATAGCTGCTTTTATCTTTCTTCGCTTAATGGCTTGTTTAGAATCACTTCTCTTTTTGAAGTGATAGTATCCTGAAGTTGAAATACGTAAAGTATTGAGCACTCCAGAAACAGAAATTTGATCTTCAACTTCTTTTACACATTGGTAAATAATTACTGTTCTTCTTTGGCCAGAATGCCCATTGCTTTTTTTAGGATTTTTAATGCATCTTGAGAATTTTTAAGTTCTCGTTTCAGTTCTGCTATCTCTTTTTCTTGGTCATTTGCATAATTACCTGATCCAACATGCTTTACTTGTCCATCATTCTCTTTAGCTGACTTCTTCCATAGATAATAGGTTGGTAAACTAATACCAAGATTTCTACACACTGCACTAACACTTAACTCGGGGTGGTTCTTGCGATACTCTAATGCATCGTTTTTGAATTTCTCATCATACTTTTTTGACATAAGTTCTCATCCTTTTCTATATTGTAACTTATTTGAGAACTCTAAGTTTAATATGTCCACTTTTTATGCTAGCACCAACCTATCAAAATCAATTTCAGTTTTTTTAAGACGATATAAAATATGAACATCATAGAAATCTTTGCTCCTACTATTTAAAAAACCTTTTGAGTATATTGTTTCTAGTTTTTCAGCTAACATCGTTTCAAGGTTATATGATTTTATGTTCAAGTTTTCTTTTAAAAACACCGTGATATACTCATAGTCAACTGGATTATAAGTCACTAAGTCTCCAGTTGCAATGTCTATTGGTACTATTTGCCGTATATTTTCCAGTTTACAAACTATCTTAACCCTATATCCTCCATAAATGTCTTCATTTTTTATTTCATCAACAGCATATAACTCATAGTCAACGAAATCATCTTCATTATGTCTAAGCACACTTTTAAACATCGCATGCATATCATTCTTATTTAGAAATGTATCCTTTATAAGCAAGTCAATATCCATCGTACTTCTTGAAGCTAAGCCAATGATGTTTGAAAGGATATATCCTCCTTTGAATATTAATTTCTCGTTGTAATTGCTTTTTGATAACAATTTCAAAATGTTCTCTAAAAAGTAGTATGTTAAAACTGAATTAAAAGTTAATCCAGTTTCTAAAGCAATTTTGTGACATAAGGCAGTTAACTTATCTTTACTCATATATTATCTCCAATGTATTCCTTACTTTTTCTATGATTCGCATTCTTCTTGCATAATCATAGAGTGTTTCTAAATCATACTTTTTTGATGTTGCAAAGATTCTTATTGTTTTAATGAAAATTTCTGGATCTACATCGTTTCTATTTTGAATGAAATCACAAACAATTCTTTCCATGTTGTAAGCTCGAACTTCATTCCCAAAACTAGTTTTCACATTACAAACCCCCATTTGAGAAATTTCATTTTTAACATAATAGACTATAACATTATTTGGTAGATCATTAATTTTATAGCTATAAGGAACACTTACTTCCATTATTTGTGGGATTTTGTCAGTAAGTCCATGTAGGTAAAGTGCTGTTTCATATGAGAAAACAACTTTTTTGTATCTATGTTGGAAGAAAAAATAGTCATCATGATTGCTAACATTTGAACTGTATATTCCACGATCTATTCTTGTTAGAACATTTTCCCTCATTAGTCTTGTAAGATAGATTCTAGGAATACCTTCTTCCTTACAATATTGTGTTGTTATTATCCCATTATTATCTTCAAGGTGGTTAATGATTTTTTTTCTATAATCCATCTGATTCTCCTTGTTCCATTTACACTGGTATTATATTATTTTCTCAGTGTGTTTGCAACATTAAGAATAAATAATTTCCACTCCGAAAAATTTATGATAAATTAATTATCCTAAATGTTTCTACATAAATTTTTGTTTTATATTGAAACTTACTAAAACTTGAGTTTATGTAATCAATGAATAAAACTAGTTTTAATGATAACCACATGTTGATTTTTACATTGTTTTATAAATATAAGCACTAAAACTAGTCTCCTTTTTGTTGGACATATAATCCATTTTCTGCAATTAATACTTCATGGAACAAAAATTGATTGTTTTCTACAAACTTATCAAACAATAATTTTCCATCTTCAATTGCATTACTTAAACCAAAGTAGTTAATTACCTCTTTATAACCGCAACATTGCTTCTCTACCGTTGTATGCTTAAAATTTATAATATACTTTACCACGTAAACATTTAAGTCATTGTCTGTTGACTTGACTTTATCTGACAATCTTACATTAAAAAAACTATTTGCAATCCAGTTCTCAGGATCTTGATCACCAAAAACTAGTTGAGAGTCCTCTACATTTAAGACAAAGTCTTCAATATTTTGTCGATTTGTTTCAAGACTTTCAGTCATTTTTTGGTCATCAATGGAACTTGTTTCATTTTGTGTGATTTCTAGTCTTATTATTTCATTGTAATTTTCTTCTGAGAGAATTACCTTAACAGAAATCCCTTGATAACTATAGAGGTGAACGTTTGCTTTAGCTATTTCATCAGAACTATTAGTACATCCACTTAATATAATAATTACTAACACTAATTTGAGTTTTATTTTCATCAAAATTCTCCTTTTCTATATGCTGAATAAATACTATAAATTAATAGAATCCACATTTATAAGCTGATTTCATGTTTACATGAGACATTTGATCATCACCTCCTTTCAGTTGATTGATTAGTCTTGAGTATCGAAACTAACTCAAATGATGAATCTTTAGGCTCAATTACACTTACTTTAAGTATTATTTAAATACACTCTGGTTTGCTTTTTCATGAATTTAAATTTCAAATAATGAATTAACTGATGCAGAGTTAATCTATTGAATTCAAATCAAAAATTTATGATTACCAACCAAAAGTAGTAGCTTCTTTGATTATTCATTTAATCACCCCCCTTTTTAATTATTATCGAAATAATTTAATACAACCTGATGTTTGAAACTGCAAAATCCAACTATATCAGCCATTAAACGTAACTTCCAACATATTTGTTGTAGTGATTTTTGCATTTAAACTATTGGTCCAACTATAAAAAAGAAAACTACAGTTAAGTGTATACGATGAACTTTTACTACTATTTAGTCGAAGCACTGAAGAGTTAACTGTATATCCAAAAACGGTATATGTTCCTGAATGA
>WPCG01158212.1_pt1 | contig 18245 bp, 13 predicted proteins | sample 5403311 | NCBI WGS metagenome assembly WPCG01 (sample SAMN12869467, study PRJNA574797) | sludge metagenome | isolation source: wastewater treatment of Control | place: China:Beijing | collected 2019-05-17 | reverse complement strand
GAGGAGGGCGCGAGCGCTCAGAGCGATCCCCGCCGCATCGTCGGCGTGGAGACCGACGGAAAGGAGTTTCGGATACTCGTGGTGGACGATAAAAAGGAGAATCGCGACGTGCTGCGGGCGCTGCTGGCCCCCACGGGATTCGAGCTGAAGGAGTGCTCGAACGGCGAAGAGGCGCTGGAGCTCTTCAAGGAATGGTCGCCGCACGCGGTGTTGATGGATATGCGCATGCCGATTATGGACGGCTACGAGGCCACCCGCCGGATCAAGGCGGACGCCCGGGGCGCGGCGGTCCCCGTCGTCGCGGTTACGGCCTTCGCCTTCGAGGAGGACGAACAGAAAGCGTTTCGGGCGGGAGTGAACGACTATCTGCGGAAGCCGTTCAGGCCCGACGAACTCTTCTTGGCGCTGGGCAGAGCGCTCGGGCTCCGGTGCGTTCACGCCGAAGAGTCGTGCGGAGGGGAAACGCCGTTGACAAGCGAAGCGTTGGCCGTCATTCCCGCCGAGATGCGCGCCGAGATGCGCGCCGCGGTGAAGTCGGGCGACATGGCGGGTTTGCGAGAGCAGATCGCCGCCGCGCGCGCGATCGACGAAGCAACCGCCGAAAAACTCCTGGCGCTCGCCAGACGATACGACTACGAGAGGCTGCAATCGCTTCTCTCATCGGCGCCTCAACACGAAATGAACGAGGGGAGAGCACGGGAATGAAGCGGAACGGAATGAAAGCGACCGTCATGGTGGTGGACGATACGCCCGCCAACCTCGACCTTCTCGACCGTATGCTGCGGGCCGCGGGATACAGAGTGCTCGCCTTCCCCCGCGGGCGTCTGGCGCTGGAAGCGGCGGCCGAGACTCCGCCGGATCTCATCGTGCTCGATGTTCTGATGCCGGATATGGACGGCTTCGAAGTCTGCCGCCGCCTGAAAGCGAATCCCCGGCTCGCCTCCGTTCCCGTGCTCTTCATCAGCGCGCTGGGCGACACGTCGGACAAGCTCCGCGCCTTCGCCTGCGGAGGCGCGGATTACATCACCAAACCGTTCCAGGAGGAAGAGGTGCTGGCGCGCGCGGGCGCGCATCTCGAAATCGCGGCGCTGCAGCGCCGACTGCGGGAGCAGAACGAAAACCTCGAGCGACTGGTCGTCGAGCGTACGAGAGAACTCGTCGAAGAGCGTGCCCGAGCGCTGCGGAGCTTCGCGGAGCGGATACGCGGAGCGCGATGGGGCGAAGAGCGCAGCCTGGGACTCGACGGCCCCGCCACCTCCGCCGTCTCCGAGTTCGGCGCGCTGTCGGAAGCCATCGAGGAGCTGGCCGAAAAGACATACACCAGGGAAGAGTTGCGGGCACGGTACGTCGGCGCTATGATCCGAGCCGAGGAGAAGGCGCGCAAAATCTTTGCCCGCGAGCTGCACGACGGACCTCTTCAGTCGGCGGCGGCCGCGATCAGGCGAGTCCAGATGGCGAGGGAATCCATGGACGAGAACTCTTCCGGCGAGCTTCGCGAACTTCTGGATACCGCGGAGGAGATCATGAAAAACGCGGGGGACGAGCTTCGGGGGTTCTGCGAGAAGCTCTCGCCGTCATGGGTCCGACTTGGGCTCGTCAGCGCGATCGACGAGAACGCAGCTACGCTCTCCCGCGCGCACGGCGATGCGAACGTCGAGGCGACGACCGACGAGACGCTGGACTCGCTCCCCGAGGAACACGTGCTTGCGCTCGTCCGCATAATGCAGGAAGCGGTGTCGAACTCGGTCAGACACGGAGACGCGCGCTCGATTCAGGTACGCGTACGGAACGAAGGAAGGACTGTCCGCTTCTCCATCCGGGACGACGGCAAAGGGTTCGACGCGGGCGAACACCCCGGGACGGAATACGAACGCCTTCGCACCTCCGGCCGCAGAGGGCTGGCCAACATCAGCGAGCGCGTCCGCCTGCTCCGCGGGACGATACGCCTGGAATCGAGCCCCGGCGAGGGGTGCAGTATCGACATCGTCTTTCCCGATCCGCGCGAAAAGGTCGCGGACCAATAAAAAGCTCCAGCGACGCTGCTTTTCTCGCAACATTTGAGCAGAACGCACTGTTTTTCATTGTTTTTTGACGCGCCTACTCTATAATAATGAAAGCAGAAAAAGTTCGAACGGCGGGCGAATCCGAAGAGCACTCCGTAAAGGCGGCCTCTCTCTGAAAAGGAGCTGAAAAGGCTCATGGACAAGATGCTGGACATCGTTTTCAACTTGGGAATGCTCGCTTCGCTGAGCATTTTGTCGGGCTTCATAGGCGCGGACGGAGAGCGCCGGGGGCGAAAACTCCTGATGCAGGGGGCGCTCTACGGAACGGCCTCGATACTGGGGATGCTGCATCCCCTCGTCCTGGCGCCGGGGCTCATCTTCGACGGCCGGTCGGTGATGTTGAGCATCTGCGGTTTCTTCTTCGGTCCGGTCGCGGCGGCTCTCGCGGCGTGCATGGCGCTTGTTCTCCGTATCCATCAAGGCGGCCCCGGAGCCGTGATGGGAGTCTCGGTCATCGTCTCCTCCGCCCTCGTCGGCGCACTCTTCCACCGCATGCACTACGGCAAAACCGGCCGGGCCTCGGCCCGCCTTCTTTACCTCATGGGGCTGCTGGTCCACGCGGCGATGGTCCTGCTGATGCTCACTCTTCCCGAAGACCAGGCGATGAAGACCATCCGCCTCCTCGCCCTCCCCGTGATGGTCGCGTACCCGCTGACGACGCTCTTCATCGGGAGGATCCTCTCGGAGTTCGACGCGCATCGGCGGATGGGCGAGTCGCTCAAGCTCAGCGAATCGAACCTCCGCAGATCCAACGAAGAGTTGGCCGCCAATCTGAACAAGCTCATGAAACGGGAGAAAGAGCTGCGCTTCACGAACGCCGTGCTCCGGACGCAGCAGGAGACGTCGCTCGACGGCATCCTCGTCGTCGACGGCGAGGGGGGCGTCATCTCCTTCAACCGCCGTTTCACGGAGCTGTGGGGCATTCCCGCCGACGTTGCCGCATCGGGCGACGAGAAGAAGCTCTTGAAGCGAGCGATGGAACGCCTGCTGCACCCCGCCGAGTTCCTCTCGAAAGTCAACTTCTTGTACCAGCACCCTCATGAAAAGAGCCGGGACGAGATCGAACTGATCGGCGGCACGGTGTTCGACCGCTACTCCGCGCCCATGCTCGGCACGGCGGGGGAGTATTACGGCCGCATCTGGTACTTCCGGGACATCACCGGGAGCAAACGTGCGGAAGAGGAAGTCCGAAAGCACCGCGAACATCTGGAAGAGCTGGTCCGGGAGCGGACTAACGAGCTTGAGGCGGCCAAGGAAACCGCCGAGCGCGCCAACATGGCGAAGAGCGCCTTCCTGGCGAATATGAGCCATGAAATTCGTACGCCGCTCAACGCCATCCTCGGATTCGGCACGATCCTCGAACGCGATCTCACGCTCTCCGAAACGCAGGCCGAACAGGTGCGCACGATCAACAGGAGCGGCCGCCACCTTCTGAAACTGATCAACGACATCCTCGACATGTCGAGGATCGAGGCCGGGCGTCTTGCGCTGCACAACGCGCCGTTCTGCCTGCAGGATCTTCTGGACGACCTGGAAGCGATGTTCCGCGTGCGGGCGGAAGAAAAGGGGCTTTCGCTCTCCTTGGAGCGCGACGCGAATCTCCCCTGCAACGTCGTCGGAGACGAGGCCAAACTGCGCCAAGTGCTCGTGAACATGACCGGGAACGCCGTCAAGTTCACCAAACAGGGAAGCGTGACGCTCCGCGTCCGCATGGAAGCGCCCGCGGAAACCGGCCCCCGCCTTGTGCTGGAGGTGGAGGATACGGGCCCCGGCATTCCTCCGGAAGAGCTGACGCACATTTTCGACGCGTTCCGTCAGTCGGAGGCGGGACGCGAGGCGGGCGGCACCGGGCTCGGACTGTCGATCAGCAAGCGCCTCGTCGACCTCATGGGGGGAGAGCTCGCCGTTCGGAGCACCCTCGGCGCGGGGAGCTGTTTCACCGCGTCGATACCGGTCGAACCGTCGGCGGAAACGTCCTCTCAACCGAAGACGCCGCCGCGCCGCATCGCGGGCGTGGAACGCAACGAAGCGGAGGGGCCGCTGCTCATCGTCGACGACGTCAAAGAGAACCGCGATATTCTGAAGGCGCTGCTCGCTCCTCTCGGCTTCGCGCTGAGAGAGGCGGAAAACGGGCGGGAGGCGCTTCGGCTCTTCGAAAAAGAACGCCCCTGCGCCGTGCTGATGGATATGCGGATGCCGGTGATGGACGGCTATGAAGCCACGAGGAGAATCAAGGCGAGCGAAGGGGGAAGTTCGGTTCCCGTCATCGCGGTGACGGCGAGCGCCTTCGAGGACGACGTTCAGAACGTGCTGAAGAGCGGCGCCGATATCTGCATCCGAAAACCGCTCAGTCCCGAGGATGTGTACGAGGCGCTGGGGAAGCTGCTCGACATACGCTTCCACTACGCCGACGAGCCGCGGACGGCGGAAACGCGCCACGAGGCGTTTCTTTCCAGGGAGGCGCTCGCCGCGCTGCCGGGCGAAACGATCGCGGCGATGAGAACAGCCCTTCAAGACGGAGATATCGATGAACTGGAGTCGCTGATCGAGGGAATACGCCGTTTCGACGGAGATCTGGCCGAAAGCTTGCTGCAACTGGCGAGACAATACGACTACTCGGCGTTCGGCGATTTCATCGCGCACGGCGGGAGGGAATCGCACGGACACTCTTCGGAACACCATCGGAGGGGATCGGAATGAAACGCTTCGACGCGCCGGGAACGGAAAAGACGCAGACTTCAGGGACCAAACTCGGAGCCAGAATCGTACTGGCCGTCGGCTGTCTCTTGCTGCTGGCCATCGTTCTCTTCGCCGGAATTCTTCTCCGACGGATCGCGTCCGACGGCAGGACCGCCATAGAAGAGTACCGCGCCTCGGAGATCGACCGCCTGAAAAACGACCTGCGCGAACAGGTCGACATGGCGTACCGCATTCTCGTCGATACGTACGAGAAGTCGACGCAAACGGAGTATATCGTCCACACGTACGGAGAGCAACTTCGCTCGGTGGTCGATATCGCGGAAAACCTCGTCCGGCAGATAATGAACGCGGCGGAGGAAGAACAACTCTCCCTCGAAGAGGCGCAGCGGCAGGCCATGAAAGCCTTGCGGGCCCTGCGGTTCGACGGCGGACTCGCCTACGTCTGGGTCAACGACGTCTCGACTCCGTTTCCCGTGCTCCTCATGCACCCGACCTTGCCCGAACTGGACGGAGTCTCCATGAACGCTCCCCTTTTCGACAAAGCGCTGGGGAGCGAGAAAAACATCGGAAAGGCGATCTCCGACGTGTGCGCGCAATACGGCGAGGGGTTCGTAGAGTATCTGTGGCCCAAACCGACGGCGGAGGGCTTGCTCCCCGAAATGCCGAAGCTCTCGTATGTCAGACGGGTCGAAGAGTGGGGGTGGATCATCGGCACGGGAGTCTACGTGGACGAGGCCCGAAAAAACGCGATCGGACAGGCGCTTGGAATCATAGGAAATATGCGTTATGCGAGAGGCGAGGGGTACTTCTGGATCAACGACACAAACCGACCGTACCCTAAAATGATCATGCATCCGCAACTCACCGGAACTACGATGGACGACCCCCGCTTCAATGTTGCATTGGAGGGCGATAAACACCTCAGTACCCTGATCTTGGATATATCCGAGCAATACGGCGGCGGTTTCGTTGAATACATGTGGCCCAAGCCGACGACGACGGAATCTCTGCCGAAAATCTCTTACGTGCGCCTCTTCGAGCCGCTGAACTGGATCCTCGGGACAGGAGTCTATCTCGACGAGATCGAGAAAACCATCGCCTCCCGAAAAAACGAAAGCGAAGAACAGCTCGCTTCCATTCTGAGGATCATCATTCTGGTCGCCATTGTTCTCTTCCTCGCCGCCTTCGCGCTTCTCTACCTCGTGGTACGGGGCATCGTCCGGCCGATCGTTCAGCTCACCGCCGCCGCCGACATGGTGGCGTCGGGAGAGATGGACACGCCGCTCCCGGATTCGGGTCCGAGGGAGATTCGCTCGCTCTCCCGCTCCTTCAACCGGATGACGGAAGAGCTGAAAGAACGGATGACCGCCCTCCGCGAGAGCGAGGGACGCTTCCGCAGGCTGGCGGAGAACTCTCCGGACCTGATTTTCAGAATTTCTCTGCGCGACGGACGTTACGAATACATCAGTCCGGCCGTCACCCGGCTGCTCGGCTACTCCCAGGAGGAGGCATACGCCACGCCCCTCTTCGCCCGCAAAATCATCCACCCGGATTTCAATCAGTTTTTTGAAAGAGCGTGGAAGGATCTTCAGCGCCGCGAGGCGCCCCCGACGTTCGAATTCAAAGTGCTCTCAAAGTCGGGAGAGGAATTCTGGATGTATCAGCGCAACGTGCTGATCTGCGGAGACGACGGAGAACCGGTCGCCCTCGAAGGCCTCGTCACCGACATCACCGACAGAAAAGCGGCGGAGGCCGCCCTGGAAAACTACCGGGAACACCTTGAGGAGCTGGTCCGTGACCGCACCGCCGAACTTCGGATCGCAAAAGAAGCGGCGGAACAGGCCAATCGTACCAAGAGCGCCTTCCTCGCCAACATGAGCCACGAGATCCGCACGCCGCTCAACGCGGTCCTCGGGTTCGCCTCGATTCTCGAACGCGACGGAGGCCTCTCCGAAGCGCAGACCGATCAGGTGCGCACCATCAACAGGAGCGGACGGCATCTGCTGAAACTGATCAACGACATTCTCGACATGTCCAGAATAGAGTCGGGACAGCTCGACCTCTCGGAAACGGAGTTCTGCCTCCGCGACCTTCTGGACGACATGGAGACGATGTTCCGCTCGCGGACCGACGCCAAGGGGCTGCACTTCACGATGGAACGTATGGAGAGCGTTCCCCGCTACGCGGCGGGGGACGAGGCGAAACTGCGGCAGATACTCTTCAACCTGCTCGGGAACGCCGTCAAGTTCACCAAAGTCGGCGGCGTCGCCGTGCGCGCCCGTGCGGACAAGGAGAATGAAACAGAGGACGCCGTCCGCCTCCTCGTCGAGATAGAGGATACGGGACCGGGCATTCCGGAGAAGGACATGGAACACATCTTCGACGCGTTCCGCCAATCCGAGGCCGGACGCGACGCGGGGGGAACGGGGCTCGGCCTTTCGATCAGCAAGCGGCTCGCGGAGCTGATGGGAGGTTCGCTCGCAGTAAGAAGCCGCGTCGGGAAGGGGAGCTGCTTCACGCTTTCCCTTCCGCTGAAAACGGCAACATCCGGGCTTCATTCCGCGAAAACGGCCCGGCGGAACATCGTCGGCCTGGACACGGGAAACGCCGCCTTCAGAATACTCATCGTCGACGACGTCAAGGAGAACCGAGACGTGCTGCGCGCAATGCTCTCTCCGGACCACGCCCGCCGGAGCGGGGACTCCCCCTTCGAACTGCGGGAAGCGGCGAACGGCGAGGAGGCGCTGTCGATCTTCAATGAATGGTTCCCTCACGTCGTGCTGATGGATATGCGCATGCCGGTCATGGATGGCTACGAGGCCACACGGCGAATCAAATCGACTCCGGGAAGAGGCTCGGTTCCCGTCGTCGCCATAACGGCGAGCGCGTTCGACGACGACAGGGACGCAGTCCTCGCGGCGGGCGTGGACGGATATATACGAAAACCCCTCAGGCCGGAGGAGCTTTTCGAGACGCTTGGAACCGTTCTCGGTCTGCCCCTCATCCGTAACGGCAACACCTTCGGGGCTTCCGGAGACGAAGAAACGCCGCTGACCGGAGAGCGAATGGGGGCGCTTCCCGAGGAGCTGATCGCAGCCATGCGGGAGGCTGTAGAGAACGGCGATATTGCGGTCCTCGACGCTCTTATCGCAAGAGCGGACGGTATCGACGCGGAGGTCGGAGAAAAACTCAGAGCGCTCGCCAAGCGGTATGATTATGAAACGCTCTCCAGCCTGCTGAAGAACAGGGAGAGAGGCTGAGCGTCCTCTGCCGGACTTCGGAAAACGAAAGGGACGAAGATGAAAACGAAGCTCCTACCGACGACATGCCCGGAGAGCAGGAACGGACTTCGCCGGCTCGCCCGGAGATACGACTACGAAACGCTCGCGGCTCTTCTACCCGAGGAGGTGGAATCCTCATGAACGATCAGAACGAACAGACGACCATCATGCTGGTCGACGATACCCCTGCCAATCTCGAGCTTCTTCGGGCGATGCTGCACAAAAAAGGGTACAAGGTGCTGGTCTTCCCCGGCGGAGACTCGGCGCTCCGCGCGCTCGAACGGAAAGAACCCGATCTGATTCTGCTCGATATCATGATGCCGGAGATGAACGGTTTCGAAGTATGCGGACGACTGAAAGCGGACGAACGCCTCCGGGAAATTCCCGTGATCTTCATCAGCGCGCTGGACGATACGCAAAGCAAGGTGAGAGCCTTCACCGCCGGAGGAGTGGACTACGTGACCAAACCGTTCCAGCCGGAGGAAATCCTGGCGAGAGTGCAGACGCACGTCACATTGCGGCGGATGCGCAGAACGCTTGAGAAACACATGTCGGAACTCGAAGAACTCGTCAGGGAGAAGGTGAAGGAGATCTCCGAATCGCAGATGGCGACCATCCATGCGATGTCCAAACTCGCCGAATACCGGGACGACCAGACCGGACGGCACATCGAGCGGACGCGCGAGCTCTGCGCCATGCTCGCCCGGAAACTTCGGGAGAACCCGCGCTACGCGCTCCTCATCGACGAGTCGTTCATCGAGAACATCTATCACGCCTCGCCCCTCCACGACATCGGCAAGGTGGGCATCCCCGACGCGATCCTGCTGAAGCCGGGCAAGCTCACCCCCGAGGAGTTCGAGATCATCAAGCGGCACCCGCGCATCGGGGCGACGACGCTGAGCTGGGTGCGGAGCAAGTACCCGCAGAACGCCTTCATCAACATGGGCATCGCCCTCGCCCTCTTCCACCACGAGCGATGGGACGGGACGGGCTACCCGGACGGGCTCGCGGGCGAGGACATTCCCCTGAGCGCGCGCATCATGGCGCTCGTGGACGTCTACGACGCGCTCCGCTCCGACCGGCCGTACAAGGAGGCGTTCTCCCACGAAACCGCCTGCCGCGTCATCCGGGAGGGGAAAGGATCGCACTTCGACCCCTCGGTCGTCGAGGCGTTCTTCGCCGTCGAGCAGGAGTTCGAGCAAATCTGCGACCACATGACGGACGAGGGCGCGGAGGGCATACTGTAACGCCGGCCGGCCGCGCCGGGGCGGAAAGGCGACATCATGAAAACAACGACGGGAATACACGGGAGCCTTCCGACGGAACAGACCGCGGAAAAGGGAGCGTGCTCCTCGGGGAGCGGGAGCCGGTATCGCGACTGCCTTCCGCTCATTGCGCCGATCCTGCTGTTTTCGGCGTATCCGCTGCTTCGCGCGTTCGGACATGTCGGAAATCCGGACGTGTTCGGGGGCGTCGGGATGACGGGATCGCTGATCGCCCTTTCGGCGGGCTGCGCTTTCTTCGCGGGATTCTCCGCTCCGGGAAGGCGCTTGTACCTGTTCGCAGGGCTCGCTTTCTGCATCGCGGGAGCGGAGGACCTCGCGGTCGGCTTCCTTGAACTTGCCGGGGCATCCTTCGCGCAAGCGCCGCGAGAAGCCGTCCTCCGGAACTCGATCTTCTTCCGGACGCTGACGCCGCTACTGTTGACGGCGCCGCTCGTCTTCTTCGCCGGGGAGAGCGTGCCTCGGCGCCCCGGACGGGAAGTTCTGTCCGCGCTGCTCTCCGTACCGCTGGTTGTCGCGCTCACGCTGTACGCGGCGCTCGGAGGCTCGGCGCTCCATGAACGTATCTCCCGCCCTCTGGACTTCCTCTCCGCCGCCCTGTTCGCAGCCGCGCTGATAGCGTACTTCCGGGAATTCCGACGCTCGCGCGAGAACATCACGTGGTGGCTCGGACTCTCCATCGGCGTCATGCTGGCCGGTCAGTCGCTGCTGCTCTTCTCCGAGGAGCTCTACGACCCGTTCTTCGCCGCCGCAAGAGTCTGCGCGATCCTCGGATACGCCGTCTCCCTGCTGGGACTCTCGCTCCACAAGCTCTCGGTCGAGGAGGACCAGAACTGGAGGATCTTCAAGATGACCGCCGAGGTGGACCGGATCAACTCCATCTATCTGGAGGACGTGGTGCTGGAGAAGATACGCGAAGTCGCCGACTCGCACATGGCGACGATCCTCGCCATGTCGAAGCTGGCGGAGTCGAGGGACGACGAAACCGGAAAGCACATCGAGCGCACGCAGCAGCTGTGCCGCGTTCTGGCCCGCACGCTCCGCGAACACCCCCGGTACGCGCCCGTGATCGACGACGCGTTCATCGAGAATATCTACCACGCGGCGTCGCTGCACGACATCGGCAAGGTGGGCATCCCCGACGCGGTCCTCCTGAAAGAAGGAAATCTCTCCGACGAAGAGCTGAAGACGATTCGGCGACACCCCGGAATCGGCGCGGCGACGCTGGAGCGGGTGCAGCGCGAGCACCCGGGGAACGAATTCCTTACCATGGGGATAGAGCTGACGCGCTTCCATCACGAAAAGTGGGACGGAAGCGGCTACCCGGACGGCCTCGCGGGCGAGAGCATTCCCCTGTCGGCGCGCATCATGGCGATTGTGGACGTCTACGACGCGCTCCGATCGAAGCGCCCGTACAAGGACGCCTTCTCCCACGAGCAGGCGTGCGCGCTCATAAGCAAAGCCAAGGGAACACACTTCGACCCGTCGCTCGTTGAAGCGTTTTTCACCGCAGAAGCCGAATTTGCAGGCATTTACAAACGCTTCACGATAAGCGACGAACCTGATGAAAGAGCGCGCTTCGACGAAACATCCGTTGAAAAGGAGAATGAAGATGTGGAAAATACCGCAAGTGCATAGAATTCGACGCTTCGGGGAGAGCGCGTCATGCTGACGCCGTTCGAGTGCGCGCAGCCGCGCAGAGTGGTCTTCGGCAGAGGGCGTCTCCGGGAGGCGGGACAAATCGCCCGCGAGTACGGAGAACGCTGCCTCGTCTGCGCGGGGAGCCGTCCGGAGCGGGCGGCGGAACTGCTCGACTCCCTGAACGAGGCGGGACTCGTCTGCGAGCTGCTGACCGTTTCGGGCGAACCCACTTTCGAAAGTGTCAGACAGGCGGCCGCTCGCGCCGCGGCCTTCTCCCCCGACGCAGTGGTCGCCATGGGGGGCGGGAGCGTCCTCGACACCGGCAAGGCGTTGGCCATGATGGCGACCAACGGAGGCGACCCGCTCGACTATGCGGAAATCGTCGGCGCGGGGAAGCCCGTAACGAAAAACTCCCTCCCGCTGCTGGCGATCCCGACCACGGCGGGGACCGGCTCGGAGGCCACCCGCAACGCGGTGCTCGCCCACACCGAAAAACAGGTCAAGGTGAGTCTGCGCAGCCGCTCCATGATGCCGGAGGTGGTCATCCTCGATCCGAACGCCATGAGCGGCCTGCCGGTCCACGTCGTCGCCGCGAGCGGAATGGACGCGCTCTGTCAGCTGATCGAAGCGTTCGTCTCGTGCAAGGCGAACGCGTGGACCGACGCCCTCTGCCGCGCGGGAATCCCCATGGCCTTCCGCGCGCTGCCAAAAGCGTGCGACTACCCCGACGACCTCGACGCCCGCGAGGAGATGCTGCTGGCCGCGTGCTGGAGCGGCGTCGCCCTCGCCAACGCGGGGCTGGGGGGTGTCCACGGCTTCGCCGGGGTGGTCGGAGGACTGACCGGCGCGCCGCACGGACTGATCTGCGCGACGCTGCTCGCCCCCGTCTGCCGGGCGAACATCGCCGCGCTCAGGTCGGAGGAAGCGCACCCGGCGCTCGGAAAGTACGCCGAGCTGGCGGGGATGCTCATGGGACGGGATGCGGAGCCGGAAGAGGGGGCCGACGCGCTCGAACGCCTCGCTGCGCGCTTGCCGCTGCGGCCGCTGCACGTTCCCGAAGGCCTGGAGGCCGATCAAGTCGTCGCCGGGGCCATGGCCGCGAGCAGCATGAAGGGAAATCCGGTCGTTCTGCCGAAGGAGACGCTTGCGGCTCTCTGGAGGAGCGTCACGACGCGATCATGACGAGGAGCACTCCATCGGCGGCTTCGAAGCGCACCGAACGACGTCCGAAGCTCGGCCTCGCTCTTGGAGCGGGCGCAGCGCGGGGCATGGCGCACCTGGGCGTCCTCCGCGAGCTCGAAGAGGCCGGACTGAAACCCGACGTCGTCGCTGGAACGAGCATCGGCGCGCTGGTCGGAGGAACGTACGCGGCGGGAAAACTCGACCGTCTGACCGAGATCGCGCTCGGGCTGGACTGGAAGCAAATCGCCCGCTACTTCGTCGAAATTTCCTTTCCGCGCTCCGGGCTGATCGAGGGGAACAAGCTCACGGCGCTCCTCGCGGAGATCGTCGGCGAGATCGAGCTGACGAAGCTGCCTCTCCCCTTCCGAGCCGTGGCCACGAACCTGATGACGGGCGAAGAAGTCGTCGTCGACGACGGCGACCTTGTAGAGGCGATACGGGCGAGCATCGCCGTTCCGGGCATCTTCACGCCGGCGCGCCGGGGCGACGACCTGTTGGTCGACGGCGGACTGGTGAATCCGGTGCCGGTGAGCGTCTGCCGGGCCATGGGCGCCGAGCGCGTCATCGCGGTGGATCTGAACTACGGCCGCGTGAAGGATACCCGCGCCAGGAATTCGACGGACAAAGAAAGAAACGCGCTCGCTTCTCAGCGCCCGAACTTCGACGCCGGACAGATCTTCGAGTGGCTGGAGCGCAACACGAAGCAGTTCGACATCGGGCTTCCCAATCCGCTGAAGGCATGGATGGAGCGCCATTCCATGCCGAACGTCTTCGACGTGTTGGGAAACACGCTCGGCATCATCGAGTCGCAGATCGCCGCCGTCAGGTTGCAGGTCGACAAGCCCGACCTGCTGATCCGGCCCAACGTCGGCGACATCCGCTTCATGGACTTCGTCCACGCGGGCGGGATGATCGAGGAGGGACGCCGGGCGGCAAGAGAGGCGCTGAAAATAACCGCTGGGCACGGCGCGTCATTCGTGGTATCGTTGAAATAGAGCTGCACCATACCGCTACTTTACTTTATATGGAGGAAGAAAACATGGCCATACTACCGGAAGACGTCGGCAAAGCGTGGGAGAAGAGAAAAGGAGCGGTCGTTCTGACGACCGTCGACAAGGACGGCGTGCCGAATTCGATCTACGCTACCTGCGTCAGCAAGTACGACGAGGAGACGATCGTCGTCGCGGACAACTACTTCGACAAGACGCAAAAGAACATTCTCGCCGGAAGCAAGGGCTCCGTGCTCTTCATCACCGATGAGGGCGCGTCCTTTCAGATCAAGGGGCGCATAGAGTATCTCAAAGACGGTCCGGTCTTCGACGACATGAAAAAATGGAACCCGACCAAGCATCCGGGACATGCCGCAGCGGCGTTGAAGGTGGAAGAGGTCTACTCGGGCGCGAAGAAGCTGCTGTAAGAAGCCGGAAATTCGTTTAGCACGCTCTCTTCGGACTGATTCCGTCTGAACCAGCAGAATGCTCTCGACACGTTCAATATGCGCGTCCCGCTCCGGAGCGATGAGAAGCATACCGAAAAGAATCCGTCCCGCTCCGATGATTCCGTTGCGGTGATTCCGCATGACTCCGCCTCCTTGCATGCGCGTCCTCCGACCTCTGCGGATCGAATCATTTTCTCGATTGAAAGGACTTCTCCAATTGCTCCGCATGCTCCGCCACCTCCGGGGTGTGGTAGATGACGAGGCCTTCTCCGCATTTCCGCAGCGCTTCATCGAGTCGGCCATCCTTTTGAGCGCCAACAGCATGATCTACAAGCTCCATGGCCCGCACGCGAGGGGGATCGATATCGGACCGGCATCCACCTTCCGGTGATTCGTGCGATCGCGGATTGGTTGTCCAGCGCTCCGCCTGCACCGGTCGCGACTGGGCTGCGGCATATTCGATTTCCAATCGGTAGTTACCCGAGGGCGGCGCGATAAACGAATACTCGGCGCAATTCGGTCGTTCGGTTTAAGAAAGGAACACAGCACAGGCGGCGGTGGATGAATCGACGGAGCGCGCCATGGAATCCCGCCTCGTTGGGAGGATGCGGGATTCCATGGCGAACGAGCCGAAGACTCTCTTTTCCGCTATCGATTCGCTGCGACGAGATTGAAGAAGGCTGTCCGAAAACATGACGAAACATCGGACGCTTCGTCCGCTGTTACCCCTCTACAATCTCCTTCACACGCCCCACGACGCCGCTTTCGAGGCGGACCTTGATGCCGTGCGGATGGTGCGGGCTCTTCGTCAGCAGCGACTGCACCACTCCTTCGGTCAGCGCGCCCGAGCGCTGGTCCTGCTTCTGCACCACCAACACCTTCATTCCGGGCTTGACGGCGGCCCGTTCCGTTCCTTGCATAGACTCCCCCCCTCTCTCATGGAGACGTTTCAACGCACACGCTATCTTACAGCAGCCGCGGCAGCCGCGAAAGGAGCGGGAGCGCGCAGTACACGGGAAGAGCGCACCACGAACCGCAGCGATGCGCCGAACATAAAAAGCAATAATTCAAACACATAGCTTCTCATTCAGGCGTGCCGTATAATTCGTCAGTACGGGGAAAGAACCAGTGCGCATACAGAGCGCGATGCTCTCGGAAAAACCAAATTTCCATCGGGAGTGATGTTTGTGAAGCACACGAAACACATCATTGCTTTTCTTCTCCTCTTCTCCGTTTTTCTTTTCGCTCTTCCGCCGCTGGAGGCCTCGGAGAACGCCGATCCCTCCGAGTGGACCTTTTCCACGACGTCGTACGTCTGGTTCTCCGGTCTCAACGGAACGCTGGGCGTGAAGGGACACAAGGCGCGCGTCAACCTGAGCTTCTCCGACGTCCTTTCCAACATGGACGCCTCGGGAATGCTCACCTTTCAAGGGCACAAGGGGAAGCAGTACTTCTTTTTCGACGGCATGTACCTCGACATGTCGGCGAGCGAGCAGGTGTCCCCCCGCCTGTTCACGGACGTCGGCGCGACCACGACTAGGCTTCAGGCAGCATGGGGAGTGCGCGTCAAGGAGTGGGCTTCGTCCTCCCTCCATGTTTTCGGCGGCCTGAGATACTGGAACCTCAAAAACGAGCTGACGTTCAGGACGGCGTCCGCCCCGCTCCGCCACTTCAGCGACAGCGAATCCTGGATCGACCCTCTCGTCGGCGTTCGCTTCGCGACGCAGCTTTCACCGGACCTGACCTTTCTCGTCATCCTCGACGCGGGGGGCTTCGGCATCGGGTCGGACTTCACCTGGGGAGGGATGCTGGATCTCTCGTGGAAGCTCTCGGAGCGGACGTCGCTCGAAATCGGCTACCGCTATCTCCACGTCGATTACGAGAAGGACGGCTTCGTGATGGACGCATACAACGACGGCATCTTCATCGGCTTCACATGGAAAGTGAGGTAGTTGGGCGTCGACGATCTTTTTTGAGTACGGCCCTTCGCGCAACGCTCCCATCCATAAAATTTAGCACATCACACACGAAAGGGAATGAGACTATGAGAAAAACGGGTATCATGAGCATCATGCTGCTGTCCTCGCTGCTGTGCGCCGCGTCTCTTTGCTTCGCGTCCGACTACGCCTTCACCCTCGACGAGAGCGGCATTCCGGCGCTCGGCGGCGAACGCTCCGTTGTCGTCGTCATCAGCGACATCCATCTGGGAATGGACGACCGGTACGCGGAGATTCAGGAGAACCGCGCCCCGCTCGCCGACTTCCTTCAGAAGGTCCGGCGCGCTCCGAACATCAAGGAGCTCGTCGTCGCGGGCGATCTCGTCGACGAGTGGTTCATCCCCGCCGGCACCGACACGTACGCCGGAAAGACCCAGAAGGAGTTCGCGCAGCGCGTCGCCGAGAACAACAAGGACGTGGTGGACGCGTTCAACGACATCATAAAGGACGGGAAGATCAAGGTGACCTATGTTCCGGGGAATCACGACCTGCTGATCTCCTCCGAGAGCATCCAGACCGTCTTCCCCGGAATGGCGGAAGCTCGCGACGTGCGGGGTCTCGGCGCCTACACCCCGGACGGACACCCCGAGATCGTCATCGAGCACGGCCACCGCTACAACTTCTTCTGCGCGCCGGATCCCATCTCGAACAAAGAGATCGCTCCCGGCTCCATCCTGCCTCCAGGGTACTTCTTCACCCGCATCGCGACCCTCTCCGTCGTCGAAGGCAAACCGGAGCCGAGCAAAATCAGACCGGCCGTCGTTCCGAACTCCCTCGGCGAAAGCCAGAACCTCGAGTTCATCTACTGGCAAGTGTGGGACGCGCTGATGAACGAGCTGCCCATAAAGGAAGACTTCGAAGAGAAGATCATCAGGACCAACATCGACGGCTTCACCGAAACCTACGCGATGAGCGACCTCATACCCCTCCAGGCGAAGGAAGGGGGCGTCATCGACGTGAATCTGTTCAAAGGGATACAGGACACCTGGGACGAACGGCAGGAACTCAACGGAGTCTCCGTCAAGATTCCCGTCGCCGATGCGCTCATGAAGGCGGCTTCGTCGGCGGAAACCGACAATCAGGCCGTCGTTCAGTACTTCCACAACCCCGCGTCCGACAAGCGGATCGTGATCTTCGGGCACACTCACGAATCCAGAGTGATCCCCTCCGAGACGCACGACGGAAAGAGCGCCGTGTACGTGAACTCCGGCACGTGGATCGACAAGAACGCGACGCCGACGATGACGTTCGTCGTGATCGCCCCGCAGGGCTCCTCGCGGCACGCGGGCCTCTACCACTACTCGCACGAGGGCGCGATAACGACGCTGGATACTCTGAAGCTCGAAGGCTTTTAAAGAGACCGGCTGAAGAGGAAAAAAGGAAGAGAGGAAGACGCGAACTCCGCGCCTCCCTCTCTTTTTTTCGCGTCCGTTCGCCGATCCTTGGCCCTCTCTCGCTCTTCTGCCCGCCGCATACCTTGAGGTAGGTATGCTTACCCGAAAGCGCATACTTGTTACAACGATCCGGGGCGAGTAGAGTTTCGGCGGCGATCGCTGAAGACAACGCAACGTTGCGCATCTTTTCCGGGATGGAACGGCGCATGAGAACACGTACTTTCGAAGAGCTGCAGTGCAGGGGGCTGTGCGACGAACTGATGGCGTTTCAAAAGTCGAAGGCCTTCATGGAGTCGGAGCACTTCGACGCCATGCACTTCGACACGCGGATGAAGAAGAGCTACGAAAGCGCTTTGGAGAAACACGTCGTCGTCGCGAAGGACGGCGGCGTTCCGGTCGGGTACGTCTTCTCGAGTGTGGACTCGGCGGAGGGGATGCGGAACTCGCCGTTCAGGCTGCTTCCACCGGAGGGGGCGTTTCCGGACAGAATCGGCTGCCTGAGCAATCTCTATCTAAAAGAGGGCTACAGAGGGGGCGGGCTGGGGACGAAGCTCTTCGACGTCTCGATGGAGTGGCTGGAAAGCTTCCCCGACGTGGACACGATCTTCATCTACATCTCGAACGGCAACGACGAGGCGTACGATTTCTACATCAAGCACGGCTTCAGCTACAGCCACGATGTACTGGGCGGCTTCATCAAGACCGTCGTGAAAACCAGGAATCCGAGAACAACAGAAGCTACGATGTGAACGACACGATGGAAGAAGCGGTCGGTCCGACAGCAACATACGACTTTCGGAACGACCGCCTCGTTCGGTCTTCTCTCGGCGGAAAAAATGCGGCGCGACCTCGAAACGCGGGGACCGCGTCGAGCATGTTCCGCGCCTCGTTTCTCAGGCCTCGAGAACACGGACTTTTACATCAGATCTCAAGAAACCGCTTCAGTCGCCGCCAGTACTCCCCGGTTTCACCGATGCTGAAATACTCGTTCGGCGAGTGGGGGTAGTAATACGGAGAGCCCAGAGCGATCACCGAGAGATCGGGACGTTTTTTCAGGAAGATACCGCATTCGAGCGTCCCTTGAGAAATACCCGGTTTTCTGTCGGGATAGCATTTCGTCGCTTTGGCGAGCAGCGCCTCGTCCACGGAGTTTTTCCAATGCGGAATATCCCTGGCGATGGTGTGCGAAACGCCCAGCAGGTCGCACAGCATGATTACCTTTTCGTACAGGAGGTATTTTTTCGCTTCACCGACGCTCCTGATCAG
>WPCG01136383.1_pt1 | contig 18349 bp, 17 predicted proteins | sample 5403311 | NCBI WGS metagenome assembly WPCG01 (sample SAMN12869467, study PRJNA574797) | sludge metagenome | isolation source: wastewater treatment of Control | place: China:Beijing | collected 2019-05-17 | reverse complement strand
CCAAGTCGATGCCGATTGTCATAGAGTTGTTCATGGTCTCCTCCCATCTCCTTTCGCTATCAATAGATGTTTAGCATCTATCCTCTGGCGCATCGCGACGCCGTAGAGGGAGAGGGAGGAGACCATCTTATCGAGCGCCTGCTCGACGACGGGGCTGCTCGGAGTCCGTCGGCGTAGCGCGGGGGCGCTACACCCCCAGGGTTGCGTAGTGCAGCGGGATACACCCCCAGGCGAGCTCGGCGCGCGCCCCCTGGGGTTGTCGAGCGCCTGCTCGACGACGCGGTTGCTCGGAGTCCGCCGGCGTAGCGCGGGGGCGCTACACCCCCAGGGTTGGCGTAGTGTAGAGGGCTACACCCCGTGCCTTATTCGCCGAGAAAACCACCCGACTGGCGTGCCCACAATCTGGCATACAACCCGCCAAGGGCGATCAGTTCGCTGTGGCTGCCGTCCTCTACGATCCGCCCCTGGTCCATGACGATCAGCCGGTCCATCTCGGCGATGGTCGACAGGCGGTGGGCGATGGCGATCACGGTCTTGCCCTGCATCAGCTGGTTGAGGTTTTCCTGGATCGCCGCTTCGACTTCCGAGTCCAGCGCCGAGGTGGCCTCGTCGAGGATCAGGATGGGGGCGTCCTTGAGCATGACCCGGGCGATGGCGATGCGCTGGCGCTGGCCGCCGGACAGTTTCACGCCGCGTTCACCGACGTGGGCATCATAGCCGCGCCGGCCCTTGGCATCGCCCAGGCCGGGGATGAAGCCATCGGCATGGGCGTCGCGCGCGGCCCGCTGGATCATCTGCTCGGTGGCATCGGGACGGCCATAGCTGATGTTGTCGCGCACCGAGCGGTGCAGCAGGGAAGTGTCCTGGGTGACCATGCCGATATGTTCGCGCAGTGAGTCCTGACTGACCTCGGCGATATTCTGCCCATCGATCAGAATCTGCCCGCCCTCGACGTCGTAGAAGCGCAGCAGCAGGTTTACCAGTGTCGACTTGCCGGCACCGGAGCGGCCGACCAGGCCGATCTTCTCCCCGGGGCGGATATGCAGGTTCAGATCATCCATCACGCCATGGCCCTTGCCATAGTGGAACTGCACCCGCTCGAAGCGGATATCGCCCTGGCTGACCTCCAGGCGCGGCGCGGCGGGGCGGTCGGTGACCAGCTGCGGGCGGGAGATGGAGTTGATGCCGTCCTGTACGGTACCGATGTTCTCGAACAGTGCGGAGATCTCCCACATGATCCACTGCGACATACCCCACAGGCGCAGTACCAGGCCGACCGCCACCGCCACCGCGCCGACCCCGATGGTTTCCTGCAGCCACAGCCAGATGGCCAGCCCGGTGACACTGCTCAGCAGCAGGCCGTTGAGCGCATAGAGCGACAGGTTGACCAGGGTGACCAGGCGCATCTGCCGGTAGACCGTGTCCATGAACCCGGTCATGCCTTCGCGGGCATGCACGGCTTCACGCTGGGCGTGGGAGAACAGCTTGACGGTCTGGATGTTGGTGTAGCTGTCGACCACGCTGCCGGTCATCACTGAACGGGCGTCGGCCTGCTGCTCGGCGACCTTGCCGAGCTTGGGAATGAAGTGGCGCATCATCAGCAGATAGCCGGTAGCCCAGGCGAGCATCGGCACGATCAACCGCCAGTCGGCCAGTCCCATCACCAGCAGGGTGCCGAGGAAATACACGGCGACGTAGTTGAGTACGTCGATCAGCTTGATCACGCATTCGCGTACCGCCAGCGCGGTCTGCATCATCTTGGTGGCGATGCGCCCGGCGAATTCATCCTGGTAGAAAGCCATCGACTGGCGCAGCAGGTAACGGTGTACCAGCCAGCGGATGCGCATCGGATAGTTGCCCATCAGCGTCTGGTAGCTGAACAGCGAGTTGACCAGGATCAGCAACGGCAGCAGGCCAACGACCACCAGGAACATGCCGGTCAGCTTCCAGCCTTCGTTCTGCACGAAGGTGCTGCGGTCCTGATTCGACAGCCAGTCGACGATATTGCCGAGAAAACTGAACAGCCACACCTCGGTGATGGCGATCCCGGCCATCAGCAGGGCGGCGACGATCAGGAAGGGCCAGGAACCGCGGGTGTAGTGCAGACAGAAGGCCAGCAGCTGGCGTGGCGGCTGGGTGGGTTCTTCGGCGGGGAAGGGATCGAGACGTTGTTCAAACCAGCGGAACATGGGGACAGCCTATGGCAACAGCGAAGGCTGGGCATTATGCGCGTTGAGGGGAGTCCGGCTCAAGTGAGATGAAGCCTCAACGCGAGTGCTGGGCTGCTCAATTGCCGGTCTGTGAAGACTTTAGTGGTGCGGTGCTCCACAATGATATGAGTGATGCAGGCCATAGGTGATCCATGTCCTGGTGGAAAACATTGTTGGGAAGGTGGTTGATGAGTGATCGGGAAACCCTGCTGGAACGCCGTCGCGATGCCTATGGTTCGTTGCGGATCACCGAGAACAGGGAAGGGTATCGGTTTCTGTATTTCGGCGAGCAGACTGAGCAGAGCTGTATTTTCCATGCCGATCCTGCCTGGCTGGAGTATGACTACACCCGGGCCATGCTGCTGGGCAACTACTGGGCCGCTCCGACTGCGCAGATGACGCTGCTGGGCCTGGGTGGTGGTGCCCTGGCCAACTGCCTGGTCCGGCATTTTGCGCCGAGCCGGGTGCTGGCGGTCGAGCTGCGTACCGGTGTAGTGGCAGTGGCCCGGGAGTGGCTGGGCTTGTCCGACGACCCGCGCCTGGAAGTACGGATCGGTTGCGCCGAGCGGTATATCACCGCTGCTCCCGCCAGTTGTGACCTGTTGTTCGTGGACCTGTATATGGAAGGCGGCCTGTCGCGCCTGCAGCTGCAGGCGAACTTCTTTGCCGCCTGCCAGCGGGCGCTGCGCCCTGGTGGCGTGCTGGTGATCAATCAGTGGCAGATGGGCGACAGTGGTTTGCCCTACGCGGCGGCCATGCTCGGGGAGCTGTTCGGTGAGCAGTACCTGCAGGTGCAGGTGGACGAGGGCAATATCATCCTGTTCGTGCCGGCGGCGGGCGATCCGCCGCTGTCACTGGACCGGCCGGCGATGCATGACTGGGCGGCTGGCCTGCAGGCGCAGCTGGGTTATTCGTTGCAGCCCTATATCAATGATCTGTGCCGGGCAGGCGAGGTGATGACCGGCTAGCCGCAGCCTGGGATGACGAGCATCTGCTGGACGATTCAGTGGCTGGAAGAACGCAGGCGTAGCGCGGGGGCGCTACACCCCCAGGAGGTTGCAGGTGCAGTGCTGGGGCGTTGCCCCCTGAGAGATTGCAGGCGCAGCGCCCCTGGGGTTGTCGCGCGCCTGCGCGACGACGGGGTTGCTCGGAGTCCGCAGGCGTAGCGCGGGAGCGCTACACCCCTGGAGTTATTCGGTTCAACCAATGCTCTGCTGCTGGCCAGTGAAGTGCAGCAGGTCGCCGCAACGCCGGCACTGATAGCGCCGGCCCCGGCGTACCAGGGCGTGGCGTTGGGGCGTGAAGGGAATGTGCTCGGGGCAGCCGCAGCGGTACAGGTAACGGGTGCCGCGCCGTTGTGGCACCGGGTAGTCATGACAGCGCCGGGCGGGCAGGCCGAACAGCCCGGTCATCAGGCCCTGCCATTCAGGCCCATGCGGGCGGATACGTTCGCCATACAGGGCGTGGGCGATCAGGTGGGCGGCTTCGTGGGGGACTGTCTGCTGCAGGAAGTCATCACGATGATCGCGGTACATCTGGGCATTGAAACGCAACAGGTTGCGATACAGGTAGGCCACGCCGGCTTTCTGGCCACGCAGGTCGAGGGTCACGCGGGGGCGCTCGAAGCGTCTGCCGAAGTGTTGTTCGGCGCGTTGATAGCAGTGTTCCAGGTGATGCAGTATCTGATCCATGCGACATTATAGGGGCGCGGATGCGGGACAGGTAAAGGAATCGGGAACGGATGAATGCATTGAGCTATGGCAGTGAATTGGTGGGGTTGCTGATCGCGTTGGCGGTGGGGTTGATCATCGGCTTCGAGCGGGGCTGGCGGTCGCAGAACCTGGATGGCACCCGGCATGAGGAAATCGACGACCAGACGGTGACCGGCATCCGCACCTTCGGTCTGCTGGGGCTGTCCGGCGGTGTGGTGGCCTACCTGGCGATGCTGTCCTCGGAGCTGCTGTTGGCGGCGGGCCTGATCGGCGTGGCCGCGCTGCTGATCGTGGGCTACGTGCACAGCAGCAAGGCCACCGGTGATCTCGGCGCGACGACGGAAGTGGCCGCGTTGCTGGCGTTCCTGCTGGGCGCGCTGGCGGTCTACGGGTTGCATCTGGAGGCGGCTACCGCAGCGGTCATCACCGCAGTGCTGCTGGGCGCCAAGGAGCGGATACACAGCCTGCTGCGCAGCCTGTCGCGCCTGGAGCTGAATGCCTCGCTGCAGTTGCTGGTCATCGTGCTGGTGGTGCTGCCACTGCTGCCAAACGAACCCATGGGCCCATGGGACAGCCTGAATCCCCAGGTGATCGGCTGGTTGGTGTTGTTGATCGCCGGCATCAGCTTTATCGGTTATTTCGCGGTGAAGCTGCTGGGCGATCGCGTCGGCCTGGTGCTCACGGCGTTGCTCGGTGGGTTGACCTCCAGCACGGCACTGACACTGTCATTTTCCCGGATGGCGCGGGCCGATGCATCCCGGAATGCGCTGCTGGGTGCCGGTATTGCGCTGGCGTGCGGCACCATGGCGCCGCGCCTGCTGCTGGAGGTGGCGGTGGTCAACCGCGCGCTGGTACTGCCCTTGTTGCCAGGGATCGTCGGCCTGGCATTGGTACCCTTGCTGGCGGTGGTCTGGATCATCCATCGGCATCGGGGTGAGCAGGTGGTGCGCAACAGTCCACCGCTCAGTAACCCGATGGATCTGCAGCAGGCATTGATCATGGCGGCGCTGCTGACACTGGTATTCATGCTGTCGCGCGGCGCCGAGCAGTGGTTCGGCAGCGAGGGGGTGTACGTGCTGGCGCTGCTGGCCGGTATCGCCGATGTCGATGCGGTGGCCATCGCCCTGGCGCAGCAGGCCCGGGGTGAGCTGGCCGATGAAGTGGCGGTACGCGGCATTCTATTGGCGGCGCTGACCAATACCGCGGTCAAGGCGGGCATCGTGCTGGTGGTCGGCGGTTGGCCGCTGGCACGTTGGGCCAGTTCGATCCTGTTGCTGGCGCTGGTGGCTGGGGGCGTGGGGTTGGCCTGGGTGTGACTTCCATTGGGTTGTCGGACTCGACGATGCGGTTGCTCGGAGCCTGCAGGCGTAGCGCCCGAACGCGGACCGGGGCGCTACACCCCCAGGGTTGTCGAACGCCTGCTCGACGACAGTGTGCAGCGGCGGCGAGGCAGCAGGCGTAGCGCGGGGGCGCTACACCCCGGGTTGTCGAGCGCCTGCTCGACGACAGCGTGCAGTGGCGGCGAGGCAGCAGGCGTAGCGCAGGCGCGCTACACCCCCAGGGTTGTCGAGCGCCTGCTCGACGACAGTGTGCAGCGGCGGCGAGGCAGCAGATGTAGCGCAGGGGGCGGTTCAGAATATTCCACTATCCAGCCCGGCAGCCATGTACAGTCCCAGCTCCTCGGCTTCGTCGACGAACCCGGGCTGCCACTCCCCACGCAGCACCAGCGGGTCGCGGGCCCAGTTCCAGCGCAGGCCGGTGACTATGCTTTCGATGGCGCGGCGGGTGCCGGTGCCGTCCATGCCGGCGCGGATGTACAGGGCGCAGGGCAGGCCCTGTTTTTCTTCCAGCACCGGGTAATAGCAACGATCGAAGAAGTCCTTGAGCGCACCACTCATGTAGCCGAGGTTTTCCGTGGTGCCGAGGATGATGGCGTCGGCCTGCAACACGTCTTCCGGGGTGGCTTCCAGTGGTGCGACCCAGCGTACGCTGACATTCTCGATGGCCGAGGCAGAGGCTCCCCGCAGCACCGCGTCGCGTAACCTGACAGTGTTGTCCGAGGGGGTGTGGGCGACCAGCAGTAATTGTCGTGTCGGCATAGGAGCTCCCGTGTAGGCAGATACTGGCCAGTGTAGTGGTTTGCCGGCGCAAATGGCCAGATCGGCAATCTGAATTCCAGGGGGCAGACTTCAGCGCAGGTGCGGGAGAGGGCGGTTGCCAGCGGCAACCGGATGAGGCGAGTTGCTCCGGGGCAGCAGGCAGAAGAAGGGCTGGCCACGGATGGGCCAGCCCCTGAAGCAGATGATCAGTCCTCGAAAGCCTGGTCAATCTGGAAGATGGTGGTAGTGCCGCTGACCTCGTGACCGATGATCAGCATGGCCTCACCGTTCGCAGACTGTTCGGCCGGGACGAAATGCAAGCCTTCGGCGCCCAGGTCACCGACCACATCGAGGTTGTTTTCCGGATTGAGTGTCCAGTTCTCACGGGTGTTCAGGTAGTCGACGAAGACCGGCTCTGCGGGGTTGGTTACGTCATAGGCCATGACCCCGCCCATGCGTTCGATACCAATGAAGGCAAAGGTCTTGTCGCCCAGCTGTCCCAAGGTCACACCTTCCGGCTCCGGCCCCTTGTTCACGCTGCGGCGATCCATGCTGTCACCGTGGGAATGGTTGGAGTTGAAGAACTGGTCGCAGGGGATGCTGCGGTTGCTGCCGAGCAGACACTGGATGTCGTTCAGGTTGCTGACGATGGCATTGGCCTTATCGTGCTGGTTGGCCATGAAGGACTCCATGTGCGCACCGGAATCAAACACCAGATCACCGTTATCACCGTCCCAGATGGCGAAGGAGCGGCCGCCGTAGGCGTACAGCTGATCATACATCAGGTAGCCATTGGTGTGATCTAGGGAATCGTCCTGTACGCCATCATTGTCAAAGTAAACCGGTGTGCCGTCTTCGTTGGTCCGATAGCCATTCACCCAGCTGACCAGCAGGCGGCCCAGGCCGATGAAGTCGTCACGGCAGTCGCCTGCCTTGCCGGGACTGGCACCGCAATAGGCGAACACCTCAGGGTTGAGTTTGGCGCCGATGGCCAGGTCACGCAGGTGCATGGGCAGGTCATCACCCGCACGGCGATCGAAGCCGCTGTTGTGCACCAGGTGCTTGACACGCCACTCCTCGATAAAGCCGGTGTGACGATTGGCCGGATCACCAGTGAAGTAGGGATCGTTGGTTTCCGCGTCGCCGTAGAGTCCGCCGAACTCTTCACCCCATGCGCGGGCATCACCCTCGTTGGCGGTGACGATGTAGGTCTTTCCATCAGCAGCCTCGTAGGCAGCAATGCTGTCCGGGTGGTACATGCCGACTACGCCGGGCCAGGGCTTGATGTCGATCTGCGCACACTCTACCTGTTCATCGGGTGTACAGGGCGTGCGGTCGCCGTCACTGTAGTCGAAGGCGTTGCGCTCAAGGCCGTGGTCCTTGTAGCCCAGCGGGAAGATATTGGTCACGGTGGCGCTGGCGATGTCGATCTTGGCCAGGGCGTTGTTTTCCTGCAGGCTGACCCAGGCGGTTGTGCTGTCGCCGGAAATTGCCAGGTATTCCGGCTCCAGATCCTGGGCGACGGTGGCGATGTTGGTCGCACTGTAGCGCTCATGATTGTTGGCGGGGCCAAAGACGCGTACGCCGCTGTCAATCAGCGCTTTTTTCTGGTCGTTGAATTGGGTAAAGCCGGCAGTACGAACCTCATCCAGTTTGCCCTCGACGATACTGATCACGCTGACCGAACCTTCCGGGTCGACGCGGTAGACTTCCTTGACACTTTCCGGCTCGCCAGTGGCATCAAGGTTGTACTCGACACTCGGCTCGCCTTCGTTGGCGACCAGGAGGTACTTGCCATCGGGGGTGAAGGTCAGGTTGTCGGGCAGTGCGCCGACTCCGACAACGCCCAGGGACTCCAGGGTGCTGGCGTTATACAGGGCAGCATAGCCGTTGCTGGTCTTGACCGCATTCTCGATGGCTACTGCCAGCAGGCCGTCTGCGCCATCGTCGTAGAAGGCGATGCTGTTGACCGTCGAGCCCTGATCCACACCGTCCAGGGCATCCACAGACAGGGTGTCGACATATTGGAGGTCGTTGGGTAGCAGGGCATTAAGCACGTCCACAGCACCTGCGCGGGCGTTGACCATGAAGACCTGATGGTTGATATGGTCATAGACCGGAATTTCTGCGGCGCTCAGGCCGTAGACACCGGAGCTGTAGCGATCCAGCAGGCTGAGCGAAATGCTGCTCGGAGTGGCAACTGGTGGCGGGGGCGGAGTCACGCTGCCGTCGTCGTCATCACGGCTACTGCTGCTGTTGCTCAGGCAACCGGTCAGCGCAACCGCCATGGCCAGGGCGCTGACCGCAAACAATTTATTCTTCATGTGTCTCATGTTCCTCGGAGTGTCGGGTGGCATATTGATACTGGCCAGGGGTTACAGCTGCGTGGTATTCGGGTTACGTCGGCGTGACACTTTTGTGTTGAAGGCTGGGGGGAGAGCAGGGGCAAGGCGGGTGTGGCGGGCTGGCTAATTCTTGAACGTTATTATCGCGGGTCGCGAAGTTGCCAATGGTTCTAACGAGGCGGGTTCTATTTAATGCGGATTTAACTATAGTCAAGGACAAGATCGCTGCGACAGTATGTCGCACCTTCTGCCTGCGGCAGCTCGACCGGCGCAGGACAATAACAAATCAGGAGGTCAGACCATGATCCAGAATGTAGTGGGGCTTTTCATCAATCCCGACCGCGCCTGGCGAACCATCAAGGCCCGGGAGGCCAGTATCGGGCCGATGTACCTGGCGCACGTGCTGGTGCTGGCGGCGATTCCCGCCGTTTCCGCCTATATCGGCACCACCCAGGTCGGCTGGACCATAGGCACGCTGGAACCGGTCAAGCTGACCCAGGCCAGTGCCCTGCAGATGACCTTCCTGACCTGGCTGGCGATGCTCGCCGGGGTTGCCGTGATGGGGGCATTCATCCACTGGATGTCGCGCACCTACGATTCCAGCCCGACCCTGAGCGAATGCGTGATCTTCGCCGCCTATACCGCCACGCCCTTGTTCATCGCCGGCCTGTCGGCGCTCTATCCGAACCTGTGGCTGGCCATGACGGTGGGCACGGCGGCGATCTGCTACACGGTGTACCTGCTCTACCAGGGCATTCCGATCTTCATGGGCATCCCCAAGGAAGAGGGCTTTCTGTTCTCCAGTTCCATCCTGGCCGTGGGTCTGGTGGTCCTGGTGGGCATGATGGCCACCGCCGTGATCTTCTGGGGAATGGGTATCGGGCCTATCTATCTGCGCTAGCCATTGGCGTAGGGGACCGTCCTGCAAGGCAACCTCCCGTCAGCCATCGGCTCGGCGGGAGGTTTGTTTTTATAGCGGCTGATTTCCCGGTAGAATGCGGCGTTTTGAGCATCCCGGATTCCATCATGTCCAGCCTGAGTGTCAGCCAGAACAAACTGCAAAAGCGCCTGCGCCGCCTGACCGCCGAAGCGGTCACCGATTACAACATGATCGAGGATGGCGACAAGGTCATGGTGTGCCTGTCGGGTGGCAAGGACAGCTATACCTTGCTGGACATGCTGCTGCACCTGCAGAAGGTGGCGCCGATCCGCTTCGAGATCGTCGCGGTGAACATGGACCAGAAGCAGCCTGGATTCCCCGAGGAAGTGTTGCCGGCCTATCTGGAACAGCTGGGCATCCCCTACCATATCCTCGAACGCGATACCTATTCCATCGTCAAGGAGAAGGTGCCGGAGGGCAAGACCACCTGCTCGCTGTGCTCGCGCCTGCGCCGGGGCAACCTGTACACCTTCGCCGACGAGATCGGTGCGACCAAGATGGCGCTGGGGCATCACCGTGACGATATCGTCGAGACCTTCTTCCTGAACATGTTCCATGGCGGCAACCTCAAGGCCATGCCGCCGAAGCTGCGCTCCGACGATGGCCGCAATGTGGTCATCCGCCCGCTGGCCTATTGCAGCGAGAGCGATATCGAGGTGTATGCCCGGCTGCGCGAGTTCCCGATCATCCCCTGCAACCTGTGCGGCTCGCAGGAGAACCTGCAGCGTCAGGTGGTCAAGCAGATGCTGCAGGGCTGGGAGCGGGACGCACCGGGGCGGGTGGAGAACATCTTCCGGGCGCTGCGTAACGTGCAGCCCTCGCAGCTGGCGGATACCGCGCTGTTCGATTTTGCCAGCCTGACGGTGGACGACAGCGCCACGCCCCGTTTCGTCAATGTCATGAATCTCTGAACCGCTTCGACAACCTGGAAGGCGACCATGCGCGACTACCCCTGGCTTGAAGAGTACTGCCTCAACCGTTTCGGCTCACGCCAGGCACTGGAGGCGCGACTGCCGCAGCCGCGCCCGGTCGAGGAGTTGCGCGCGCTGAGCGATGATCGCTATCTGTCGACCATCGCCTTGCGGGTGTTCCGTGCCGGTCTCAAGCACAGCGTGGTGGATGCCCGCTGGCCGGCATTCGAGGAGGTGTTCTTCGGTTTCGATCCGCACAAGGTGGTGCTGATGAGCGCCGAGCATATCGAGCGCCTGATGCAGGATACCCGGTTGATCCGGCACCTGGCCAAGCTGCGCAGCGTACCGCGCAATGCCCAGATGGTGCTGGACCTGAGCCGCGAGTACGGCAGCATGGGCAATCTGATCGCCGACTGGCCGACGCAGGATATCGTCGGTCTGTGGCGACTGCTGGCCAAGCGCGGCAACCAGCTCGGTGGCTTGTCTGTACCGCGCTTTCTGCGCATGGTTGGCAAGGATACCTTCGTCACCACCGGGGATGTGCTGGCGGCGCTCAAGGGCATGGGGGTGCTGGACCGGCCCGTGGCGACCAGCCAGCGCGACCTGGCGCTGGTGCAGGAGGCGTTCAACCAACTGTCTGCTGACAGTGGCCGCCCGTTGAGCCAGTTGTCGGCGATGCTGGCCTTTACGGTGAATCATTAGGTTACACGCAGAGCTTTAACCTTGGCCTCAAGACTTGACCTCAACTCCTTGTAAGGGCAAGGTTAGCAGGTCTTTTCGCTGAGGCTGTGGCATGCGTGCTATTCACCTGCTCCTGGTACTGTCCCTGGCTGTACTGGCCGGGTGTGCCAGTGCGCCGCAATCGCCGCCAGCCCAGGCTCCGCTGCCGGCACCGCCTGCCGCTGCCACCTCCTCCTATAACGATGACCTGCTGTTCCATGCCTTCACCCTGGTTGGTACGCCCTATCGCTGGGGCGGCAATAGCCCGGAGATGGGCTTCGACTGCAGCGGCCTGATCAACTATGTGTTTCGGGAAACCGCCGGCCTGAGCCTGCCGCGCACCACTGCCGGGCTGTCCCAGCTGCCGGACAAGGCACCGGCCAAGGCCCTGCGCCCCGGCGATCTGCTGTTGTTCGCCACCCGTGGCAAGCAGGTCGATCACGCGGGTATCTATGTCGGGGATGGACGCTTCCTGCATGCTCCCAGCACGGGGGGCAGGGTGCGGATAGATGACCTGCAGGCGAGTTATTGGCAGCGCAGCTTCAACAGTGCCCGGCGGGTGCTTGATTACTGAGTAATCCGGGACTGCGGCATGCTGCGCATGCCATCGCGGCGGGGCGCCACCTTCACATCGCCTGCACCCGCTCCTGCAATCGTCCACTCTCGACCAATTCCAGAAACTCGTCACCCAGGCGTTGGCTCTCGGCCATCGCCCGGCGCCAGTAGTTTTCCCGGGCCGGCTCGTCGCCGACAAAGCGGCGGTAGTCGCGCCGGTCCGGTAGTTTGCCGTGGGGCAGGCGGGCGAGGTAGGCAGGGGAGGGGGCCAGCAGCAGTACGTCGGCAATCTGTGCGGCATTGGCCTTGCGCCAGGGTAGTGCCTTGTCGAACCAGCCTGGCACCACCCGGTCGATGAAATGTGGGTACAGCACCACCCCGGGCGCCTGCCAGGGCAGGTCGAGGTGGTAGTCGAGCAGGCCGCCGTCGCGGTAGACGCCCTGGCTGGCGCCGGGAATATCGGTTACCGCCTGCATCACCATCGGGATCGAGCCGGATGCCAGCAGCGCCGGGCGCAGGTTGTCGGTACTCAGGCCGACATAGCTGGTGACGAAGTCCTGCAGTTCGGCCAGCGGTGGGCGCAGGCGTTCATCATGCAGGATGACCCGCTCGAACCAGCGCTTGAGGTGGCGCCGGCCGAGCAGGTTGCTGCCGATCACCCCACCCAGGCCCAGCCCGAGGCGCGACGGTTGGTCATGCTGCAGCAGGCGCAGGCTTTTCACCACCATGATGTTGAGGTGATACAGCGGGTTGTCGAGGATATGCCGGTCCTGGTCCTGCAGCAGTTGATCGAGCATCTGCGCGCAGCGCCGGCTGATTTCCGCCACGCTGATGCCCTTGGGAAAACGCTGCTGGGTATAGAGTTCACCCAGACGCTGCAGGCCGGCGACCGGGTCCGGCAGGCAGACACTGGCGAACCGCCAACTGCCGATGGAGGCGCCGATCAGGCTGCGCGGTTGCGGCGCCCGGGGCAGCCAGTCGCCGAACAGGGCCATGTCCAGGCCCTGGATGCCCAACGCCTTGGGGCCACCTGCCGCACCGGGAACCAGATGAACGTCGGCTGGTTGCAGGCCAGCGTCGCGGATATGCTGCAGTGCTCTGGTGCCGGCGCGAACAGTGAGGGCCGGCTCGTGAATATGAATTGCGGTCATGGTGTTCCAAAAGGTGAATCAGGAGACCAACGGAAAGCCAGTCGAGGCTGGTTAAGGTTCGATTCAGCTTGTTTTAAGGTTGAATTCAGTTTCCCGGTCTACCATTCAATTGTGTTCAAACAACGGAGCTTCATGATATGAAAAAACTTATTGCACTGTCCTGCGCTGCGCTTCTGAGTATGGGTTCGGCGGCGGTCTTCGCTGACGATGATGTCAGTTCCGCCGAAGCGGCCCGACTGGTCGAAGAGGGCAAGATCCAGTCGCTGCAGAGCCTGGAAGAAAAGGCCCTGTCGGTCAAGTCCGGTCAGATCACCGATCGTGACCTGGAGCACGAATATGGACGTTACATCTACAAGCTGGATATCCGCGCCGCTGATGGTACCGACTGGGATATCGCCCTCGATGCCGCTACCGGTGAAGTCCTCAAAACCGAGCAGGATGACTGACCTGCGCTCGGCCCTGAAGCCAGCCGCCTTGTGCGGCTGGCTGTGCTTTGGCCTGCTGCTGGGCTGGGGTTTGCCGGTGGCGGCCGATGACGTGGATCAGGACGAGGCCCTGGCGTTGACCGAGCGCGGGGTGATCCGGCCGCTGCAGTTTTTCATCGAGGATGCGCTGCGGCGTTATCCCGGGCGTTTTCTCGAGGCCGAGCTGGAATATGATGATGACCGCTATGTGTACGAACTGGAAATAGTCACCCATGACCGACGGGTGCTGGAGTTGGAATACGATGCCGTGACCGGCGCGTTGCTCGATGTGGACGAGGATGACTGATGCGGCTGTTGCTTGCCGAAGACAATATCGACCTGGCCGATACCCTGTGCGCCGACCTGCGCCAGGCCGGTTATGTGGTGGACTGGCGTACCGATGGCCGGGATGTGCAACTGCTGGGCGAACAGGAATCCTATGACCTGTGCATTCTCGATCTGGGCCTGCCCGGGCGCGGCGGGCTGGAGGTGTTGCAGAGCTGGCGTGCGCAGGGGCTGGGCATGCCGGTGCTGATTCTTACCGCGCGTGGCAGTTGGGCCGAGCGGGTCGAGGGGCTGCGCGCCGGGGCCGACGACTACCTGAGCAAGCCGTTCCATCCGGAGGAACTGCTGCTGCGCATCCAGGGCCTGCTGCGCCGCAGCCACGGTCGCGAGCCACAGAACCAGTTGCACGCAGCAGGGCTGATCCTCGACGAGGCCAGTCAGCAGGTATCCGGTCCGGGACTGGAGGCGGTGCAGCTGTCAGCCAGCGAGTTCCGCCTGCTGCGCTGCTTCATGCTGCATGCCGGCAAACTGGTGTCCAAGGCGCGACTGGCCGAGCATCTGTACGATTACGAAGCCGAGCGGGACTCCAATGTGATCGAGGTGCAGATCAACCATCTGCGCCGCAAGCTGGGCAAGCAGGCAATCGAGACCCGCCGTGGCCAGGGCTACGTGCTGGTGGGCCGGCCATCGTGAATTCCATTGCCCGCCAGCTCGGCGGTGGTCTGCTGGTGGTGCTGCTGGCGACCGTGGTACTGGTTGGCCAGGGCGGTATCTGGCTGTTCGACCGGGCGTTGCGTGATTACCTGAGTACCGACCTGCAGCGGGAAACCGATGCGCTGCTGGCGGCATTGACGCCGGCGCCGACGGGGCTGTACCTGGACCTGCGGCGGGTCAGCCCGGATTACCAACGGCCTTTCTCGGGTCGCTATTTCGTGGTGCAGACCAGCGAACGCTGGCGCTCGCGTTCACTGTGGGACCAGCGTCTGCCATTGGACGCCGAGGACCTGCACAACACCCTGGTGCCGGGTCCGGCCGGGCAGCAGTTGCTGGTGCGTTCCGGCACCTTCGACAAGCTCGGCGAGCCGGTGCGCATCAGCGTGGCGATGGATTACCAGCCGCTGCTGCAGGCCTTCGAGCAGGCACGCCTGTGGCTCTGGGGGCTGGGCGGGGTGGCGGTGCTGGTCAGCCTGTTGATCCAGCAGGGCCTGCTGCGTCGTGCCCTGCGTCCGCTGTACCGGGCGCGGGATGAACTGGCGGAATGGCATGCCGGACAACGCCTGGTGCTCAGCGACGATGTGCCCCAGGAGCTGCTGCCGCTGGTACTGGAGATCAACCGCCTGGGTGCCCAGGTCGAACAGATCATCCAGCGCTCGCGCAAGGGTGTCGGCGATCTGGGGCATGCCCTGAAAACACCACTGGCGGTCAGCGAGAGCCTGTTGGCCCGGGCCGAGTTCGACCAGGCCGGCAAGGCGGCCATTGCCGCCCAGCTGCAGGAGATTCGCTCCCAGCTGGAACGCGCCCTGCAGCGCTCGCGCCTGGCGCCGGAAAGCCAGTCCGGCAAGCGCTTCAATGCGCAGCAGGACCTGCCCTGGCTGCTCGACTCCCTGCGTCAGATTCACGGCCAGCGGGTACGCATCGAGCATCCCCAGCCGCAGGCGCAGGACTGGCCCTTCGAGCGTGAAGATATGCTCGAGCTGCTGGGTAACCTGCTGGATAACGCCTGCAAATGGGCCACCGCCCGGGTGCGCCTGGATTGGCAGCTCAGCGCCGAGGCGCTATGGCTGCGGGTGGAGGATGATGGGCCGGGGATAACCCGCGAGGATCGGGAGAAGGTACTGCGCCGCGGCACCCGGCTGGATGAAAGCGTGACTGGCCACGGATTGGGGTTGGCTATCGTTGGTGATCTGGTCGAGGTCTACGGGGGGGAGCTGGAGTTGCAGGACAGCGAGCTGGGCGGGTTGGCGGTGCAGGTGAGGTTGCCGGTGGCGCGGCGTTAGGTCGGGTTGGTCTCGGCCCCCTGGGGGCGTCGAGCGCATGGGGCGCTCGACAACCCTGGAGACAGCGCTGGTGCGCCGTCAGAGCACCATCGCCGCGGCCCAACCAAAGGCGATCAGCGGCAGGTTGTAGTGCAGGAAGGTCGGCACCACGGTATCCCAGATGTGGTTGTGCTGGCCGTCGACGTTCAGCCCGGCGGTCGGCCCCAGGGTCGAGTCGGAGGCGGGCGAGCCGGCGTCGCCGAGGGCGGCGGCGGTGCCGACCAGCGAGACGATGGCCAATGGGCTGAAGCCCAGGTGCATGGCCAGCGGCACGTAGATGGCGGCGATGATGGGTACGGTGGAGAACGAGGAGCCGATACCCAGGGTGATCAGCAGGCCGACCACCAGCATCAGCAGTGCCGCCAGCGCCTTGTTGTCGCCGATGTATTCCGCCGAGCTGATGACCATGGTCTCGATATGGCCGGTGGCCTGCATCACGGATGCGAAGCCGTTGGCGGCAATCATGATGAAGCCGATCATGGCCATCATCTTCATGCCTTCGGTGAACAGGTCGTCGGTTTCACGCCAGCGCACCACGCCGGACAGGGAGAACACCACGAACCCGGCCAGCGCGCCCATGATCATCGAGTCCAGCCACAGCTGGATGCCGAAGGCGGTCACCACTGCCACCAGCGCTACCAGCAAGGTCTTCGGTGTATAGGCCACCTTTTCCGGGGCTTCGCCGCCGCCCACCCCAGCGACCGCGTAGTCGCGGCGCTTGCGATAGCTGAAGAAGGCGACCAGCAGACCGAACAGCATGCCCAGCGCGGGCAGCGCCATGGCGTGCATGACATTGATCCCGGTGGTATCCAGGCCGCCATCGCTGACATTGGCCAGCAGGATATTGTTGAGGAAGATGGCCCCGAAACCCACCGGCAGGAACATGTAGGGGGTAATCAGGCCGAAGGTCAGGATGCAGGCAACCAGCCGGCGGTCCAGGTGCAGTTTGCCCATGACCAGCAGCAGGGGTGGGATCAGCAGCGGAATGAAGGCAATGTGGATCGGCAGGATGTTCTGTGAGGCCATGGCTGCTGCTAGCAGCATCAGCAACAGCATCAGGCGCAGTTTGCCGGTGTTGCCTCCGCGTTGGCCCTCGATCATGCGCAGGGCGCGGTCGGCCAGGGCATGTGCGGTACCGGACTTGGCGATGGCCACGGCGAAGGCGCCGAGCAGGGCATAGCTCAGTGCTACCGTGGCGCCTTTGCCGAGTCCATCCTGGAAAGCCTGCAGGGTATCAGCCAGGCTCAGCCCGCCGAGCAAACCACCGGCCACCGCACCGAGGATCAGCGCTACGACTACGTGCACGCGGCACAGACTGAGGATCAGCATTACTGCAACTGCAACGACCACTGCGTTCATGGTTACTTCCTGTTTGAAAATGACGCTTGCACAGAACGATAGAAGAAGGGCGCGTACTCTGCCGGATGGTAGCTTGGCTGTCAAAATTTCCGGGCCGCAGGCAAAGAGCGACAAGGTGCCATGCGGAGCCGCCCTCGGTATCTTTCTGGCGGCAATCTTGCATAATCTGAGGCAGTTACCTGACCTGGAGACTTTGCCGTGTTCGAAGGACAACCGCTGCCGTATTACCAGCCACTGATCGATACCGCGACCGGCCGCATCGCCGGTTACGAAGCCCTGGCGCGTCTGCGCCATGAAGACGGCGAGGTGGTCAGTGCCGGACCGCTGTTCGCCGACCCGCAGGTGGATCAGGTGGCCTTGCTGGAACTCGATCGTACGGTCCGACGCATGGCCCTGGAGCGTTTCCGGGATACGCCCCAGGGCTTCATCACGCTGAATATCTCGCCGCTGTGGCTCAGCCAGGTGGACCCGCACGAACCGCTGCCGAGCCTGGTGCTGCTGGAGGAGATCGGCCTGGACGCCGAGCAGGTGGTATTCGAGCTGACCGACCTGCGCGGAGATCTGCAGCAGTTGCAGGAGGTGGTGGCGCGCTATCGTGAAGCGGGGATTCGCGTGGCGGTGGACGACTTTGGTGCGGGGTACTCAATGCTCGACCAGGTCATTGCCCTGGCGCCGGATTTTCTCAAGTTGGATATCCAGTTGCTGCACCAGGCCACCCGGGGTAACCGCGGCAGCTCGGAGTTCGTCAAGTCGCTGGCACTGATGGCCGAGAAGAGTGGCTGCTGGATCATGGCCGAGGGCATCGAGACCGAAGAGCACCTGCACTTTGCACTGGATTGTGGCGCGCGCTATGTGCAGGGGTTCCTTTTTGGTGCGGCGCAGGAGAACTTTCTGCCGGCAGAGGCGGTACAGCCGGTGTTTTCGCAACTGCGCGATCACTATGTGCAGGGCAAACTGGCCGAGCGCACGCGACTGCTGGAGCTGCGGACCTCACTGGCCAAGCTGTTCGAGCAGTTGCGCCATTGGCTGGAGAAGGGCGCCAAGCCGAATGCGCTGCCGGCGCCGACGGAGTACCCCTGGCTGCTGCGCTTCTTCCTGTGTGACGCCTATGGCACGCAGATCTCACCGAACTACGAGTGGACCGGCAAGCGCTGGCAGCAGGACCCGCGCTACCTTGACCATAACTGGTCCTGGCGGCCGTATTTCTACCGCATCCTGGCCGAGTCGGGGGAGGACAGCCGGGTGATCCTGTCCAGCCGCTACCGCGACGCCACCACCAACCAGTACTGCATGACCTCCGGATTGTTCATCGATGACAGCCGGCACCTGTTGTTGGTGGATATCGATGTGGAGCGGTTGCAGGAAGGGTAGGGGTTGTTGAGACGGGAAGGGCTCGACGATCCTGGGGGTGTAGCGCCCCTGAGACTGTGAAAGTATCTCAGTTGTTCGGTAGGCTGGAGGTTGTTTTCCCTCTCACCGGTATGAAGCATGAGCCAACGTCGTTATAAATCAGGCATCGATCGCTCTCAAGAGACGCTGTTTCCGCCCCGGCTGGAGGACTA
>WPCG01142379.1_pt1 | contig 18363 bp, 17 predicted proteins | sample 5403311 | NCBI WGS metagenome assembly WPCG01 (sample SAMN12869467, study PRJNA574797) | sludge metagenome | isolation source: wastewater treatment of Control | place: China:Beijing | collected 2019-05-17 | reverse complement strand
CTCGTCTTCCTCTACATCCCGATAGGCTCGCTTCCGCCTGTTCTCGGGGTGCACGGCGACCTGATCCTGATTCTCTACCTCCTGGGGCTCTCCGGCGTCGCGATGGCCGTGGGCGGCTTCGCCAGCGGAAACCCCATAGCGAATGTGGGCGCGCAGCGTGAAATGATCCTGATGATGAGCTACGAACTGCCGCTCGCGGTCGTGGTCTCCACGCTCGCGTGGGTTGCCTACAAGACCGGAATGCCCGGAGATCCGTTCAACCTGGAGACCTTTGTCGGGATGTCGGTCTGGGGAATGAGCGGCAAGATAGGCTTCATCGGTATTTTTTGCCTCATGGTCGCTCTCGTCCTCGTCGTTCCGGGCGAGACGGGGAAGGGGCCGATGGACATCCCCGAGGCGAAGACGGAGATTCTCGACGGCCTTATCATCGAGTATTCCGGAAGGAATCTCGCCATGTTCAAAATCACCTTCGCGCTGCGCGCCATGGCGCTCTCCGCGCTGATCACGGCGCTCTTCTTCCCGTGGTCTCCCGCATCCTTCCTTCGCCTGGGAGGCATCTTCCTCTTTACATTCGACTTCGTCTGGTTCTGGGTGAAGGTCTTCGTGGTGCAGATCTTCGTGGTGACGCTGATGCGGACGACGTTCGGGAGGTTCAAAATCTGGCAGGCGTCCGAGTTCTATCTCGTCAAGGTCGCGGGGCTTTCCATCGCGGGGATGATCCTCGCGTCCCTCGGCCTGGTCGTATAGGAAGGGGTGGAACGGAATGATCACCAGAATGCTCTTTCAACTGCTGCGGCAGATTCGCCAAAAGGTGTTCACGAACCCCTTTCCCGTGGCGCAGATGCCCGACTCGCTGACCGACGCGCTGCAGGCCGCTGAAAAAGGGTGGATCGAACTGAACCCTCCCGTCGGCGTGAATGATCGTTTCCGGGGTCGCCTGAACTACGACAAGAGCGCGTGCATAGGCTGCAAGCTCTGTATCAAGGTCTGCCCGGCGAATGCGACGGTCTTTCTTCCCGAGGAGAAGAAGATTCAGATCCACGTCGACAGATGCTGCTTCTGCGCCCAGTGCGTCGAAATATGCCCCGTCAAGTGCCTTACCATGTCCGCCGAGTATCTGATCTCGTCGTACGACAGGAAGGCTCAGATCGTCGCCGACACGGGGAAACCGGAGGGCGCTCCCGCTGTTCCTGCGGCGAAGACGGTCTACCGGATCGACCCCGAAAAGTGCATCGGCTGCACGAAGTGCGCCCGGAACTGCCCCGTCCCCTGCATCGAGGGAAAGGTGAAGGAGAAGCATGTCATCGACGAATCGAAGTGCATAGGCTGCGGCAAGTGCGCCGAAGTCTGCCCTAAGGACGCCGTCGGCCCCGTGGAGGTGTAACGGCGGAGTACTATACCAGCGAACAGAGCGAAGGCGGGCCTCTCTTTACGGAGGCCCGCCTTGTTGTGTACTCTTGTCCGCGTGGAGGTTACTCGACGAAGTTGTAGTAGGCGAGACGTTTTCGCACTTCGTCGCGCCCGAGCTGCTCCGCAACCTCGAAGACACCGGGGCTTACCTTCATCCCGGTGATGCCCAGGCGAAGCGGCATGGCGATGTCCTTCATCTTCACGTTGTTGGCCGTGCTCCACTCGCGGGTGAACTCCTCCATGACGGGGGCTTTCCACTCGGGCAGCGCAAGCAGTTCGGCGTTGAACCGTTTGAGGACGGCGCGCTGTTCGTCGCCGATCTCCGAGCCGTCGTACCGCGCTTTGACGGGGTCGAAGGTCAGGAAGTAGTCGGAGTAACCCGCGGCTTCTTTCGCCGTCTGCCCTCTGCCGCAGAGCACCACGAGCGACTGGGCGAGGTACTCCCTGGAGTGCGAATCCACGGGAAGCCCCATCTCCCTCCAGAAAGGCTCGACGAGCGCAAGTCGCTCGTACGGAGGCAGGCGCTTCAGATGCTCCTGGTTGATGTAGTTCAACTTGTCCATGTCGAACACGGACGGCTTCTTGATGACGCGCGCGAGGTCGAAGAGCTGCACGGCCTCGTCGCGGGAGAAAATCTCGTTGTTCTCGCCGGGCGACCAGCCGAGGAGCGCGAGGAAGTTGAAGACCGAGTCGGGCATGTACCCCATGTCGCGGTATTCGTAGACGCTTGTGGCCCCGTGCCGCTTGGAGAGCTTCTTCTTGTCCTTGCCCAGGATCATCGGAAGGTGCGCGAAGGTCGGGTACTCCCAGCCGAGCGCGTCGTAGATCAAAAGCTGTTTCGGCGTGTTGGAAATATGGTCCTCGCCCCGGATGACGTGCGTGATCCCCATCGTGTGGTCGTCGACGACGACGGCGTAGTTGTAGGTGGGCATGCCGTCGCTCTTGATCATGACAACGTCCTTCAGCGTGTCGCTCTGCATCTCGATATGGCCGTAGACCATGTCGTCGAAGGCGAGCGTGACGCCCTGCGGCACCTTGAAAATGACCGCATCGCCGTCGCGGTAGGCTTTTCCTTCGTCAAGAAGGCGCTCCGCCGCCTCGCGGTAGGTCGAGAGGCGTTCGGACTGTCTGTAGGGACCGAACGGACCGCCCGTGTCCGGCCCTTCGTCCCAGTCGAGCCCGAGCCACTGCATACCCGACATGATGGTGTCCTCGTATTCCTTCGTGGAGCGCTCTCTGTCAGTGTCCTCGATGCGGAGGATGAACTTTCCTCCAGTGTGCCGCGCCCACAGCCAGTTGAACAGAGCCGTGTGGCCGCCGCCGATATGAAGCGCTCCCGTTGGGCTTGGCGCGAAGCGAACCCGTACCGTGTCTGCCATTTCAGTTCCTCCCCGATGTTTCGTCTTGCTTTGCGTTGTGTGTGCATGAATTCCTGCAATAGGTTATTATAACCTAGTTGAACGAAGAAAAAACCAGTTGGATGAAAAAGGCAGGCGGAACGACATGAGCGCACCGGAAAGAAAGAAACTCCTCCTCGTGGACGGACACGGGCTGGCTTTCAGAGCCTTCTACGCCGTCCGCGAACTGAACGCGCCGGACGGCACGCCGACGAACGCGATCGTCGGTTTCTTCAACATGTTCCAGAAGATCACGGAAGACTGGAACCCCGATCTCTGCGGCGTCGTCTTCGACGCCCCCGGCCCGACCTTCCGCCACGAGGCGTACGCCGAATACAAAGCGGGACGAAAGCCGACGCCCCCCGAGTTCAAGACGCAGCTACCGATCATTCTTGAGCTGCTCGGCGCAATGGGCGTCCCCGTGGTGTCGCGGGAGGGGGTGGAAGCGGACGACGTGCTCGCTTCCTGCGCCTGCGCGGCGGCCGCGCGCAATCTGGAGACGCTGATCCTCTCGTCCGACAAGGATATCCTCCAGGTGCTCGACAGAGACGTCGTCGTCCTCAGACCGGTGACGGGCATCAGCAGCTTCCGTACGATGGACGGGAAGGGCTTCGAAGAGGAGTACGGCTTTTCGCCCGCGGCGATGCCCGACTACCTGGCGCTCCTCGGAGATTCGGTCGACAACGTCCCCGGCGTTCCCGGAGTGGGGGAGAAGACCGCGAAGAAGCTCCTTTCGGATTTCGGAACCCTCGAAGGCATTTACGAATGTCTGGATGAACTGAAAGGAGCGCTCCGAAAAAAGATGGAGGAGCACAGGGAGCAGGCGTTCCGGAGCCGGGAGCTGACGCGCCTCCTCTGCGATACCGAGGAGGACCTCTCCGTCTTCGAGCCTCGGCCTGTGGATGCGAAGCGGTTATTGGAGAAGTGCCGCGTTCTCGGGCTGAAGAGCCTTGCCGCGAAGTTTCACGGAGCGGCTCCGGTCGAAGAAGAGCCTGAAAAAAAGAACGTCGCGCTCCGCGAGGTTTCGGCGGAGGAGATGGCATCGTCGGAAAACGTTCTCCTCCTTCCCGTGATCGAGGGGAAGTACCCGCTGCACCTTTCGGCCTCGGAACTCCTCGTCCTCGACGAAAAAGGGGGCTATCGGCGTTTCCCCGGTGATGAAGCCGGGGCTCTTCTCGACCGTCCTGGAGCGTTCTCAAGCAAATCCGTGCTTCTCCCCGACTTCAAGGAGGCGGCAGCCTGCTTCGGCTTGGCGGCGCTCTCTCCGGAGCGAGTTCGGGATTTCAAGACGGCGCACTATCTGCTGCACCCCGACAAGAACGCGCACCTTGCCGAGAAGGTCATATCTGGGTACGAGTCGATGTCGCTCGCGGAGCGGGGGGCTGCGATCGCTGCGGAGTACGGCGGAATGGAAAGGGAGCTGACCAAGTACCCGGGCTTGTCCGAGCTGATGCGGAACGTGGACATCCCGCTGATCCCCGTACTTGTGGATATGGAGCAGTACGGCATCTCCTGCTGTTCGCAGACGTTCGGCGCGCTGGAAAAAGATCTTTCGGAGCGCCTCTCCGGCATCGAAGAGGAGATCGCGTCGACGGCGGGGGAGCGGATCAACCTGAATTCGCCGAAACAGGTGGCGTGGCTGCTCTTCGAGAAGATTGGTCTTCCCTCGGGGAAAAAGACCAAGACGGGGTACTCGACGGATATCTCCGTCCTGGAGGGGCTTTCCGCGCTCGGTCGTCCCTTCGACGAGGTACCCAACCTTCTCATCGAGCACCGGGAGCTTTCGAAAATGCTCTCAGGTTTCGTCCAGCCGCTGACGAAGGCGGGCGAGGCGGGGGAGGGCGTGATTCACGGCATTTTCGAGCCCGCGGTGACCGGTACCGGAAGGTTGAGCAGCAGGGAGCCGAACCTCCAGAACCTTCCCACGTTCGGCGAGTGGTCGAAGCGAGTGAAGGAGGGGCTTCGGCCGCACGGAGAGGATCGAATGTTCGTCGCGGCGGACTACTCGCAGATCGAGCTTCGCATTCTTGCGCATCTCTGCGGCGATAAGCGGTTGTTGGACGCCTTCGCCTCCGGGCGGGACATTCACACGGAGACGGCTTCGTGGGTCTTCTCCACGGAACCCGCGCTTGTGACCCCTGAACTGCGGCGCGTCGCCAAGATGATCAACTTCGGCCTGCTCTACGGGATGAGCGCCTTCGGCCTCGCGCAGCGCCTCGCCATCGGGCGGCAGGAGGCGTCCAACATCGTCGAACGCTACTTCGAGGCGCTTCCGGGGGTCAAGGAGTACCTCGACGCAGGCTACGCCGAGGCGAAGGAGCGGGGGTACACCCGTACCGTCGCGGGGAGAATCCGTCCACTTGCGGAGGTCTCCGTCAGTCCGCGCGACCGCGACGCACTGCGGAGGGTCGCGGTGAACACCCCTATTCAGGGGAGCGCCGCCGATATCGCTCGCAAGGCGATGATCGACTTCGCGCGCCGCTTCCCGAAGGAGGGGAGCGTGCGTCTGGTGCTTCAGGTGCACGACTCGCTCGTCTGCGAATGCGCGCGTGACGAAGCGTCTGCTGTCGAGACGGAGCTTGTGAAAATCATGGAGAGCGCCGCCGACCTTTCCGTCCCTCTCAAAGTCGAGGCGAAAAAAGGAGGAAATCTCGCCGAGGTGTAAGCGAAAACGCTCTTCTGTGGTACAATTCTCCCTTGGAGTTTGGATATTCGAAAGAGAGGAAGATGTCCGTTGTTGATGAGAACCCTGAGATCCCAGGTACGGTGGATCATGATCGCGATCGTGGTATTGTTCGTGCTTTCCATTTTCGGAATGTACGGTTTCGACGGGGCCCGGAGAGGCCGCCCCCAGAGCGGTGAAGGCGGCGATTACGTCGTGGCCGAGATCGACGGCAAGCCGGTGATGCGTTCCGCGCTTGACCAGAGCGTCCGGAACTACGTGGACAGGATGAATGTCCGCGAGATAAAGCCCGAAGACATTCCGCATCTCTACCAGGCGACGCTCGAAAGCCTCGTGATCAATCATCGCCTGGCGGTCGAGGCGGAGCGGTCGGGCCTCAAGGCGACCGATGATGAACTCGACGCCGCCGTCGCGGAAGTGAGCGAGCAGTTCCCGACCAAGGAGGCTTTCATGCAGTACCTCGACCAATCGGGTGTGAAGATGGCCGCCTTCCGCGAAAACCTCGCAACGCAGATCGTCCAGCAGAAGATGGTGGAGCGCGCATCGGCGGGCATCGCCGTGACGGACGAAGAGGCGCTCGAATTTTACGAGAAGACGAAGTCGCTCTTCTTCCACTCTCCCGCGGGGTACACGATGGACTACGCGAGGCTGAAGAACGAAGCCGCCGCCGCGAAGATCGTCGAGGAGGTCCGGCGGGGAGGCGAGTGGAACGCCGTATGGGATTCGGTCGCATCCGGCGACCTGGTCGAGCGTACGCCGGAGACCGGTCCCGTGTTTGTCCCCGAGTCCGCTTTCAAAGAGCAGCTTGCGGCCTTCGCCGAACTTGAGCTTGGGATGATCGGCGGTCCGGCGCAGATCGCCAGCGACGATTTCTTTGTCGGCGTGAAGCGTGAAAAAGTGGAGGAATCGACGGTCGCCTACGACGAGGTGAGCGGCGATGTGAAAGCGCTGCTCACGGAGGAGAAGCGGAGGGAAGCGCAGTCCTCCTTCTTCAGGGAGCTTCGCGGGAAGGCGTCCGTGATGATCCATGATTTCGACCTCTTCCCGAAGCCTGAGGCTCCGAAAGAACCCGCAAGCGAGCCTGCATCCGCCGATGAAGCGCCTGCAAGCGGCGATACGGAGAAGAAATAATCGTCATTTTGTACTTTGCCTATTGACATAAATTCCGGCCTTTTATAGAATAGAGCGCGCTGTTTGTGGTGGGTTGGCCGAGTAGGTCGAAGGCGCTCGCCTGCTAAGCGAGTAGGGGGGCTTAAACCTCCCTCGAGGGTTCGAATCCCTCACCCACCGCCACTTGCACGCAGCGTTTCTTTTCTCCGAGGATATTGCCAAGCATGTAAGAACGTGCTAAAATCCTCCGGGTGTTCGGGGAGCAAGCTTCCTTTGAACAAGTACGCGCCGGTAGCTCAGATGGATAGAGCGGCGGTCTACGGAACCGCAGGTCACGAGTTCGAATCTTGTCCGGCGCGCCATCTTGTACTCCAGAACCGGGGTCCGATTTTCGGGTCCCGGTTTTTTTTACGCCTTTTTCCCTATGCCGCTCTTTCAATACATCTGCTACACTCGTAATGATTCATGCGCACAGCTCCGGCGTCCGAAAATCGCCGTTTCCAATACAGCGCATCAAGGAGAACACATTATGCCCTATTGGTTTATCTTTTCCTCCTCTTCCTCCGGCAACGGGAAGAAAAGCCCGAACAGAACGTTTTCCGCCCTCTTTTCCGCGCTCTTTCTTCTCGCCGTGTTCTTCCCGGCCCTGCAAGCGAATGCCGCCCCCTCGGTCCGCAAGGATGCGTTCATTGCCCAGCTTTTTCAGGCGCGGGGATTCCCGCTGCCCGCGAACGAAAAGTCTCCCGTCAACGCCGCTCTCGAATTTAACCTGATCCCCCTCCCGGAGGGAAAACTCTCCGATCCGGTAACGCGCAGGGAGGCGATCGTGTATGCCGTCCACAGCCTCGGCCTCTTCTTCGAGTCTCGTCTCCTCGCCGATTTCCCGCTTCCCTACAAAGACGCTTCCGGCCTTTCGCCGGAGGAACGCGGCGCGCTGGCGGTCGCGCTGAACATGAATCCTCCCTTGCTGAAAAAAGGACCGGCGGCGTTTTCCCCCTCGCACGCCATCTCTCCCGCGGAGGCCAACGAGATCGCCGCCCGCGTGAAGGCGGCGACCCGCGAACTCCGTCTCTCGGTGAATCTCTCTCCTCTCAAGGGAATGACGATCCGGATACGCCGCGAAGGCGTGCTCTCCGTCCTTCCGAAATGGAGAGCGGTCGTGAACGGATTCGAGTCCCGGGAGGACGCGGACCTTTTTCGCGGGTTGCTCGCGGACCGCGGCGTGGAGGCTACCGTGGACAGCTATAACTACGACTGGCGCGTGCGCTCTCCCATATTCGACAGATACGGAGGCGTGCGGAAGTTCCTTTCCGCCGCATCCTCGGCCGGCAGGGAAGGCGTCGTCTTCGCGAGCATTCCGAGCTGGGAGACGACCGATACGCCGCGCTTCTGGACGATGATGGTTTTCGACCCGGGGGCATTCGAACTGCGCCCCGTCTTTCCCGCCGAGGGGATGGCGGCGCTCGCTCCGTTGAGTTCGATGCTCCGGGACGGCGCGGTCGCCGTCGTGAACGGCGGCTATTTCGCGACGGCGGGCAAGGGGCGCGGAAGTCCTATCGGCGCGCTGATGATGGACGGGGTGCTCCTGAACCCTCCGTTCGCGGGGCGCACCTGCTTCGGATGGAACAGCGAGAACAGGGCGGTCTTCGGACAGCTCACATGGAACGGAAGAGTGCAACTTCCCGGCGGATTTATGGAGCTCGGCGGAATCAACCGGACGCTCAAGGGGGACGGCGTCGTCCTTTTCTCCCCGCACTTCGGCCCGACCACTCCTCTTGTCGAAACCCGCACGGCGGAGGCGGTTCTGGGGGGCTCGCGCGTGGAGGCGGTCCGAACGGGCGGAGGCAATCCGATCCCCGAGGGAAAACTCGTCCTTGCGGTCTACGGGGCGGCGTCGCGTTTCATCGAGTCCCTGCGTTTCGGGGATACGGTTAACGTCTCGCTTCAACTCAACGAGGGCGATCCCGCGTGGAGCGCCATGACGCATATTGTTCAAGGCGGTCCTTTTCTTCTCAGGAACGGAGAAGTCCTCTCCGAGAGAGAGAGCCTGAGCGACAACATCATTGATCGGCGACATCCGAGGACCGTCGTCGGGCTGACGAACGAAGGACATTGGTTCTTCTTCGTGGGCGACGGGAGAAACGCGGTGCATAGCGTCGGTTTCACGCTCGGCGAAGTTTCCCGCATTCTGAAGAGCGCGGGGGCGTCCTATGCGCTGAACCTCGACGGAGGCGGTTCGTCGGGTATTCTTTCCAGCGGCGGGTTTTGGAATATCCCCTCCGATGGCTGGGTGCGTCCGGTGAGTTACGGCATCGGAGCCTTTCAAAGAGGGGGGCGGTAGAGAAAGGGACGAAGAAAATGCTCCCCGGGCGTTTTTTTTTCGCCGTTTTGTGGTAGACTACACGGCGCAAGGCAGATGAAAAAATTGGAAGGAGTTGTCTCAATCAGCATGAAAATCAATGTCCGTACACCCGTTCTTTTGGCAGTCGCTCTTCTTGTCGCACTCTTCGTTTCCGGTTCCGTCGCATTCGCGGCGGTGCAGCCGGTCAACTTCGGTCAGGACCACATCAAGATGCAGTGGTATCTTGTGAACTACGGCGAAGAGAACGGCGTCCACTTCGCGAACGCAAGGAAGTACTACACCAATTCGGACGTCAAGGCCGAGACCATCTCCCTCATCGTCGAGAAGTTCGGCACCGACCAGGAGCTCGCCAACGGCTTGTACTTCACCGAGTACGGCTACGTCTACTCGAAGGACGGCAAGTCCTTCGCCGTGACGTACATCAACCATTACGACATGGTGGGCAACGTCATCCGCGCCACCGAGTACGACGAGGGAAGCCGCGAATTCGTAGGAATGTCCAAGGACATGATTCCCTTCAAGGCCTACGCCTACGCGACCGGGAAGGCGAAGCCCGCGTCCGCCCCGGCGAAGCCCGCGCCCGCGAAGAAGAAGTAGCATACGTCTTAAGGTTCTTTCGGGGCCTGGCCTGAGGCCGGGCCCTCTTTTTTTCGAAGGAGGTTTTTCGATGCCGGTCGTCAACGTACAGATGTTCGAAGGCAGAAGTGTGGAACAGAAGAGAAAGTTCGTCGCCGATGTCACCCGGACCATCTGCGACTCTTTGGGAGTCGCCCCTGAAAGCGTGCGGATCATGATCACGGATATGCCTCGGGAGAACGTCGCCGTGGGCGGGGTGCTCAGTATCGACAAAACCGGCAAGTAGCCGGCGAAACCGGTCCGTTCTTATGGAAAAACTGAAGTCGGCGCTTCGGAAAACGTGGGAATTCATCGTCCTCTTTCACCACGGGACGTTTGTGGATAAACGTATGGCGGTCGTCCGCAAGGAGGCTTTCGATATCAACGACAATCTGATGATTTTGCTCTTCGGGGATTATCTCGGAGTGCCCAATCCGATGTCGTACTACATGCTCGAACTCCTTCCGTACGTGGCGAACGACCTGGAGCCGTGGGAACGGCGCATCCAGAACCGCAAGTTCCTCATCGCCGAGAAAGCGGCGCAATACGATTTCGACTGAGGGGAGAACCCTGATGAGACGATTTACATTTTTCGGCGGCAAGGGAGGTACGGGAAAAACCTCCTGCGCTGCCGCCTATGCTCTTTCACTCGCGGGCAAAGGAATCCGGACGCTCGTGGTTTCCACCGACCCGGCGCACTCCCTCGCGGATGCGTTCGCCAAACCGATAGGCTTCGAGACGGCGCTCCTCCGCGAAAATCTCTGGGGGCTGGAGATCGACGCCGAGGTCGAGGCGAAGAAATACATGAAGGCCATTCAGGAGAAGGTCCTCGACCTCGTGAGCGCGGCGATCGTCGAGGAGATCAAACGCCAGATCGAGATAGCCTACATGTCGCCCGGAGCGGAGGAGGCGGCGATCTTCGACAAGTTCGTCGAGCTCATGGAGTCCGCGGGAACGACCTACGACGCGATCGTCTTCGATACCGCGCCGACGGGGCATACGCTCCGCCTTCTGACGCTTCCCGAGATCCTGGAGACGTGGATCGACCACTTGATCGAGAAGCGAAGGAAAGCGATGCACCTCATGAAGATGGCCGCCAGGTACGACAGCGTCCTCGCCGACAAGATCAAGGAAGACCCGATCATAGAAACTCTTACCGCTCGGAAGGAGAAGTTCGCCCTTGCGCGCCGCTACCTGACGGACTCCGCGCTTTCGGCGTTTTTCTTCGTCCTCAACGCGGAAAAGCTCCCGATCCTGGAGACGGCGAGGGCGGTTGATCTGCTCGGGAAGCACGGCGTCTTCGTCGGAGGCATGGTCGTCAACAAGGTTATCCCGAAGGAGGCGGGCGCGTTCTTCGAAAAGCGGCGAAGCGCCCAGGAAAGCTACATGGCGGATATCAACAGTCGATTTTCTTCGTTCGTCCGCGTGGAACTGCCGCTGCTCGACTCCGATATTCAAGGCGTCGAACAGCTGGAGACGATGGTTCCTCTTCTCGGCGCTCTCGACGCGGCGGGAACGTAGCGGCGCAATGAACCTCAAGCTTGCCTGCGTTCAGATGCGGGCGCGCTCCGCGGAGCATCGCGACGAGGCGCTGCGGTCCGCGCTGCGGATGATCGACGCCGCGGCGGACGGCGGGGCGCGGATGGCGTTGCTGCCGGAGACGTTCTACCCTTCGTACTACCTCGGCGGCATCGATCCCGCCTGGTCGTGGAGGGAGGCGTTCTCGGCCCTCTCGGAGAAAGCCGCAGAGCGACGGATTTTTCTCGCCGCCGGAATCGTCCTCGAGGACGGGGGCAGTCTCCGGAACGCCGCTGTGCTCTGGGGGCCGGACGGGAAAGAGTGTCTGCGAACATACAAATCGAATCTCTGGCACTTCGACGAGCGGTACGTCGAGCCCGGACTCTCTTTCGACGTCGCCGAAACGCCCTGGGGTCCGGTCGGAATGATGATCTGCGCCGACGGAAGGATACCGGAGATCGCGCGCATCCTCGCGTTGAAAGGGGCGCGCCTGATACTGGACCCGACGAACCTCGTCGCCTCCGGCAGAGACCCGTCGCGACTGTCGAGCCCGCAGCTGGAGTACATGCTCTGCGCCCGGGCGGCTGAAAACGGCCTGTGGATCGCGGTCGCCAACAAGGTCGGTCTGGAGGCCGAGTCGGTCCTGAACTGCGGCGGCAGCTGCGTCATCGACGCCTTCGGCGAGAAGGTCGCTTCGTTGGGGCCCGACCGGGAGGACATCCTCTTCGTCGACGTCGATCCGGACGCCGCGCCTCATGCCCTGCCCGCCCGCACCCCTGAAAAGTACGGAGCGCTCGCGAAGAAGACGGGAGAGACGGGCGCTTTTAAAAATCTTTCCGCGCCTCTTTCGCCGCTCGCGGAGGACGAGCTTTTTCTCGGAGTTGCGCAGTTCTCTTTCGAGGGGACGGCCGACTACGTGAAGCGCGCCGCGCGTGTGCTGACGAGAAGCGCCGACCAGGGAGCTTCGCTGCTCTGTCTTCCCGGAACGCTCTCCTGTTCGGGGTCGGAGATCGCCGTCTCGCTCTCCTCGTCGCTCGCCGGAGAAAAGTGTATGGCGGCGTGCGCCGTTTCCGAGCCTGCTTCCGCCGGACGGCGGCTCGTGCTGTTCGACGGCGGCGGAGCGGTCGCCTCGCTCCCGGAGGGCGCATATACACCCGTGGAAACATCCGCGGGAAAGATCGGCGTCGTCTTCGGCGACGAGGGGTGGAACCCGGAGCCCGTTCGTTGCCTGATGCTGGAAGGGGCGGAAATCGTGCTCTGGTACGGGGCGTTCGAGGATGAACGCGGACGCTCCATCATCGAGAAGATCGCCCGCACCCGGGCTTCCGAAAACAGGGTGTGCATCGTCGCTGCCTTTTCCGGCCCGACCCGCGAGAGCTTCATCGTCCCTCCGTCCGGAGCGGTCGCCGCGTCCGCGCTTCCCGGAGAGAGCCAGACCGTCTTCGCGCTGCTTCGCCGCTCCGACTGCAGATGGAAGACGGTTACGCCGGGAACGGACATCGTCCTCGGGAGACGCCCCGAGGCATACCTTCCGTTGACGGAAGCGCGACCCTTCCGACGGAGATGCTCTACGTCGGGCACGCATTGAACTCGCTGGACGAGTTTCTCATGCGGTTCGCGCTCGAAGAGGCGGCGCGCGCGGCTGCGCGGGGAGACGTTCCGGTGGGGGCGATTCTCGCCTCCGGGGGGCGCGTCCTCTCGACGGGAAGCAACAGGAAGGACAACGACCCGACCGCGCACGCGGAAATCGTGGCCATACGCGACGGCGCCGCTTCTCTGGGAACGTGGAACCTTTCTGGTTTCACCTTGTACGTCACGGTCGAGCCGTGCCCAATGTGCGCGGGCGCGATCGTCCTCGCGAGAATTTCCAGGCTGGTCTTCGGCTGTTCGGACCCACGGGCCGGAGCGTGCGGCACACTGTACGACATCGTCCGCGACGGTCGTTTGAACCACAGGTGCACGGTCCGTTCCGGAGTTCTCAAGGAGGAGTGCGCCGCGATGATGACGGAGTATTTCCTGCACCGAAGAGCCGGTCGTAAAAAACGCTGTTCATGAGAGGAGCTGATGTGGATGAAAACACTGTCGTACGGCCGCCAGTTCATCGACGATGATGATATCGATGCCGTGGTGGCTGTTCTCAAGGGAGACTGGCTGACCCAAGGTCCTTCCGTGAAGGAGTTCGAGGATCGGTTCGCCGAGTACGTCGGGGCGCGCTACGCTGTGGCCTTCGCGAACGGAACGGCCGCGCTGCACGGGGCCTACTTCGCCGCCGGAGTGAAAGAGGGAGACGAAGTGCTCACCAGCGCAATGACCTTTGCCGCGACGGGAAACGGCGCGCTCTATCTCGGCGGCACGCCCGTCTTCGCGGATATCGATCCGTCGACGCTCTGCCTCGACCCGGAGGCGGCGTCGAAGAAGGTGTCGAAGCGCACGAAAGTGATCGCGCCGGTGAGTTATGCGGGGTACCCCGTGGATATCGCGCCGTTCCTCGAATGCGCCGAGTCGTGCGGCGCGGTGGTCGTCGAGGATGCCTGCCATGCGCTCGGCGCCGAGCGGAACGGAGTTCGCGTCGGCAAGGAAGCGCATATGACGGCCTTCAGCTTCCACCCCGTCAAACATATCACAACGGGAGAAGGAGGCATGGTCGCAACGGATTCCGAGGAGTTCGACCGTCGTCTTCGGCTTTTCCGGACGCACGGGATCGAAAAAGAGCCCCGTTTCATGGGCGCTCCGCCTGACGGTCCGTGGGCGACTGAGATGCAGGTTCTCGGGTTCAACTACCGCTTGAGCGAACTGCACGCCGCGCTCGGGTTGAGCCAGCTCCGGAAGCTCGACCGCTTCGTGCTTCGGCGGAAGGAGATTGCGTCGCTTTACGACGAACTCTTCCATGGAGTTTCTTCTCTCCGGACGCCGCCGCGGTGCGAGGGGCACTCGTACCACCTCTATCCGCTCCAGTTTCCCGCCGGGAGCCGCGCTTCCGCCTTCGAGGAGCTGGACAAGCGGGGGATTCGCGGGATGGTGCACTACCTTCCGGTACCGTTGCATCCGTACTACCGTGAGCGTTTCGGCTACGTCCCCGGGGATTTTCCGCACGCGGAGGATTTCTACGCGCGGGAGATCAGTCTGCCCGTCTATTACGGACTCTCCGATGAGGATATCCGCAGGGTTGCGGAGGAAGTGCGCGCGCTCGCCGCGCTTCTCCCGAATCCGTAGCGGACGAGGGATTACGTAAATATGCCTGGACTTTTGATTGGTTTGGGTATAAAATCTCTTTTGTATCTATATTTACCGACTGTCGAGGAGGTAGTTTGATGTTTTCTGGAAAACGTATCGGTATTCTTCTTTCGTTGGCTGTTCTGTTGGTGTGTTCCTCAGCCGTTCTTGCTTCCGCCAATGAGAAGATAGGCGTCATAGATTCTCAGAAGATCATTTTCCAGCATCCGAGGTTCGAAGCCGTCACAAAGCAGCTCCAGCAGATCAGCCAGAAGAAAGAGAACGAGATGAAGATGGCTGTGGACAAAGAGCCTGATCAGAACAAAAAGGCGCAGATATTCAACACGAAACGCAACGAATTCGCTCAGGAAGAGGCCAAGCTGATGCAGCCCATCTTCCAGGAGGCTCAGGTCGCAGTGAGAACCGTGGCGAGGCTGAAGGGCGTCACCGTCGTCATCGAACAATCGGCCGTCTACTTCGGCGGCATCGACATCACCGACGACGTCATTCAGGAGCTGAAGAAGAAGGCCGCAGGAAAGTAGTTTTCCCGCTTGCAGCACAGCCTGAAAGTTTGAGATTCGAGGGAGCCGCTTCTCTCCGGTATGCGGAGATGCAACAAAGCGGCTCCCTTTTTTACTACTTTTTTTCGGAGGAATCGAAAGAGATGAGAATGAAGCTTCTTGTAACGGATATCGACGAGACGCTCTCCCGCGGAGAGCGGCTCACCCCCGGCGTGATTTCCGCCTGCGGGCGTCTTCGGGAAAACGGGTGGACGATCATGGTGGCGTCCGGGAGAATTCTGGCGACCGCGCTGCCGCATATCCGGGGGACGGGGACCGATCTTCCGGCGATCCTCTACGACGGAGGACGGATCATGGACACGAAGACGGGGAGAGCCGTTTCCGAAACGTCCATGGACCCGGCGCTTGCGCTGGAGATTGTGCGGGCGGGGTGGGAGCATCCCGTGGAGCTCCAGATCATCGGCGACGAACGCGCCGTCTGCCGGAGCGCGGACATCGTGACCAGGGGTTTTTTCGCCGAAGCGGGCGTTCCCGTCGATTTCTCGCTTGAAGCCCCCTCCGTACCTCGGGAGGTGTTCAGAGTCATCTTTCACGGCATTCCCGGAAGCATCAGGTCGCTGGAGCGCGATCTGAAGAGCCGCTTCGTGGGAAGAGCCGAGATAGTGCAGGCGGGGGAGGGGTTTCTCGATATCCTTCCACTCGGCGTTTCAAAGGGAGCCGCGCTTCGCGGATGGCTCTCCACGCTCCCGGAGCTTCCGGAGATCGTGGTCGCCGCCGGAGATCACCATAACGACGTGGAGATGCTCAAGGAAGCCGACATCGCCGTCGTGCCCGAGGACGCCGCGGAAGAGGTGCTCGAACTTTCGGATGTGATCATGCCTTCGGCGGACAAGGACGGCTTCGCTTTCCTCGCGGATTGGCTCCTCAGGGGAGAGCTTCAGCGTGGCGAAACCGAATCTCCTGTTGTATTATAGAGAGGCGACTATCATTCACCCCGAAAAGAAGAGGGAGGTTTCGTTTATGCCTGAAATAAAAAAGTGGGAGCTTGTGCAGCTTTCTTTTCCGAGCGACTGCAACATTATTCTTGGACAGAGCCATTTCATCAAGACCGTAGAGGACCTGTTCGAAGCCCTTGTAACCTCCTCTCCGGCGCTGCGCTTCGGAATCGCTTTCTCCGAAGCCTCCGGAGACTGTCTCGTACGGTACGACGGCAACGATGAAGAGCTCGTCAAAATAGCTGTCGACAACATGAACTCCCTGGGAGCGGGACATTCGTTTCTCATCGTCCTCAAGAACGGGTACCCAATCAATGTGCTCAACCGGATCAAGGAGTGCCAGGAGGTCTGCCGCGTCTTTGCGGCCACGGCAAATCCCCTTCAGGTCATCATCTGTGAAAGCGGGCAGGGCAGAGGCGTGGCAGGCGTCATCGACGGCTTCTCTCCCAAGGGCGTGGAGACCGAAAGCGATATCGAGGGGAGAAAATCGCTGCTTCGCCGGATCATCGGCTACAAACGGTAATGAACGTGCAGCAGCCTCCGGGAGTATGCGTCTCCGACGGCCGGAGCGGCCCGACGAAGAGGAGGAGCGCGCCCGAAACCGGTCGGTCCCGGCTCTTCGCGAGCCTCTTGCGTCCGTCTGTTCTCGCGACGCTCTTTCTTCTGTTTCTTGTTGTTGTCCCCGCCTTTCCCGCTCCGCGCGACCTGATCGTCGGCGTGGAGGACGGGTGGATATGGCAGGTGGCCCTTCTCCCCCCCGAGGAGGGCTGGGAGAGCGACGCGGGCCGTTCCGCGCTCGGGGCCGTCCGCTACGCCGAACGGAAGGTGAAGGAGAGTCCCGATGGAGTAAGCGGTCGCGACATTCGTTTTCACCAGGAGGATGCGGTTGACGAAGCTTCAGCCGCCGAACGGGTGGAGGACTGGCGGAAGCGAGGAATTTCCGCGGTGCTTTCGTTCGGCAGGGGAAGGGAAGTCGCCTCTCTCAGGCCTTTCCTCGGCGATGCGGGGCCGGTGTTTCTCTCCGCTTTCGGAGAAGAGGCGAACATCTACAACGGTGAAGGCGTCCCCGCCCGGATGCTCTTTGCGCTGGACCTGTTCCGCGACTTCAGAATCTCCGCGTTCGCAGCGTATGCGGAGACTCTTTTCCCCTCCGGAAGCGTGCTCGCGATTCTCGGAGACAAACTCGACCCCGCGCTTGAACGCTATTCGCGGAATCTCGGCGACATGTTTTTCGACAAGGGGTTCTTGGTCGCGCACTTCTGGATTCCAGGCGGGGGGATGGACTCCTTCCGGATGATAGAGTCCGAAGCGATCGCTTCAGACGCCAAAGCCCTCGTCTCCTGGGCCGGCTCGATGGTGGTGCGTGACGTCTGGCGCGGCACGCGGCGCAAGAGCGGCGCTTTCGAGATATGGTACGGCGGGGCTCCGCAGCCGATACTTCTTTCCTTCAACGGCATTGTGACGGCCGACCAGGAGTACCCGGTCCGGATCGATCCTGCGCTGAAGTCGCTCGGTAGGGAGATCTGGAGACGCCATAATGTCACTGTCAAAGATACCGCGATCGCGGGGCGCGCGTATGCGGCCTGCCAGTGGCTCTTCGACGCGTTCCAGCGGGCGGGCTCGCCCGTACCGGCCGCCCTGGCCGGTACGATGCCCTTGGCCGAGGGGCTTGTCTTCGGCTCCCAGACGCTTTCGATCAATCCGGCAACACACCGTCCCGCCGAAAGGACGGTCGCGTTCATGATTGTGGAGGGGAGAGAATTTCATCCCGTCAACACGCTCCTTGTCAGAGGGCCGGACTACCTTCCGTGAATACCTCTGCACCGGAGACGTATTCAAGAAAGCCATAGAGGAGGAAGTGAAATGAAACTGCGTGATATTGCGTCGCAGATATGCGCGGAAGTGCTCAGCGGCGAGGAGCTGCTTGACGATATCGACATAGAGTTTGCATACGGCGCCGATCTGATGAGCGACGTGCTCGCGTTCGCACGCCCCGGGTCGCTGCTCCTGACCGGGTTGACCAACATCCAGATAGTACGGACCGCGCAGATGCTCGACCTTCCGGCCGTTGTCTTCGTCCGGGGAAAGAAACCGCAGGAAGCCGCGGTCAAGCTGGCGTCCCAGATCAAAATGCCGGTTCTTCTCTGCCATATGAGCATGTTCGAAACGTGCGGCATTCTGTTCCAGAAGGGAATTCTTCCTTGTCATATACCGGACAGAGGGGTGTGACACGTGGCCCAGGAGCCCTATGTGGAGGAGTACGCCATTCTGGCGGGTGATTTTTCCGCGATCGGCGAAGCGTCCACCAAGTTCAAGGCGACATTGAAGATGCTGGGCATTCCCTCCGACCTCGTTCGCAGGGCTTCCGTCATCGCGTACGAGGCGGAGATGAACGCCCTGATTCACGGCGGCGGTGGAGTGCTCCGCATGACGGTGTACGATAATCGCCTCGAAATCGTCGCCCGCGACGAGGGCCCCGGAATTCCCGACGTCTCTCTTGCAATGCAGGAGGGGTACTCCACGGCGACCGACGAGATCC
>WPCG01090518.1_pt1 | contig 18384 bp, 15 predicted proteins | sample 5403311 | NCBI WGS metagenome assembly WPCG01 (sample SAMN12869467, study PRJNA574797) | sludge metagenome | isolation source: wastewater treatment of Control | place: China:Beijing | collected 2019-05-17 | reverse complement strand
GGAACTTTGTTCTCCTATCAACACGTTGAACTGCTTGAGTTCTATATCTCCGGGATATTAATAGAAAAGCCCGCGCCAATAAAAAGCAGCGCATCTTTTGAGCTAATTGACCGAAACAGCTTCTCTTTGTCCTTCATATTGATCACAAGTAATCACTTGTTTTCTTGTCTTCCTTGGTAATATTTAATAAAATCACCCACGGAAGTGTGGTAATCCTCAACTGTTTTTGGATTTATATCTTTGACTCTGTTATAAATTATATTCTCGTCAAAAAGCAACCAGAAATCATTAAACTTTTCATCCCTCGTATCGTACATGAATTTTCTTAAAAGTGGCACCACATCCGTCGACTCCTCCGATAAATAAGCATTCACTTTTTCTTTGTACTTTTCCGGTTCCTTGTCATTCCATATTTTGAATAAGGTTGTTATTGGTATGGGGGACAAACCGAATATAGGAGCAATACCTCTCTGATCAATAAACCTGCGCAGTAAATCCAGTACAAGATCGTCTATCTCAATCGTATAATTATTGTAGATAGAAAGGTTAACACAAATGTGCACCGCAAAGAAAAGATGAAATAATTCCACCTCCTTCTCCGATAATATTCGTTCAACCACCTTCTGTTGTCCTTCATCATCCGCGATTAATCTCGGCCCGTATCCTTGATTTTCAATATTGTAAATATATGTCTCAATAAGGTGACCGATCGTAATTTCAAAATGATCTCCTTCCCTTTCCGTATACTGTTCGCGTTCTTTATTTACGGATAAACGCGACAAGGCAATGCATATCTGCCCAACGCGTTCGTTTGATATGCCAAACGACTCTTTACTCGACAATGTCTGATGGATAACACGCATCAGCTCATTAAAACCGAATTTGCCGTAGTAATACTCAAATTTATTTAATAAAGCCTCCTCATCAATCGATGGTAATTCTTTTATAAACGAATCGGATTCTGTATCCCCGATAATATCATCCGGCGAGGTATATATGAAGTATTTATCAAAGTAAGTGCGGGTGCATAGCCTTTTGTTTTTTTCATATTTCCATATATCAAAGGTTACCGATGAGGAAGATGATAAAAATGGATATAAAATATCGTTGATAATAGTTCTTATCAAACGCGACTTTTCATACAAAGCCCCTTCCAGCAATTCATTGATGAAATTGCTTTTGGCTTCTTTAATTTTTTTAATTTCATCTTCGTTCTCTCTGCCAGGAACCCGCATAGTTACTATTGGCTCGGTTAGAAAACGCTTTTCCTCACTTATACGGTCGTATGCTTTTGGATGAAACAGTTTAAGTGCTTCCAACTGACAAAAATCCGAAATGTTCACTTCCCGATAAATAAGTGGTAACGTCAACAACAAGGAGTTTGTGTATACGATAACCTCCCTTACGGTGGTGAATAACGGAATGATCTTACTGTTGAATGATTCCCCGATGTCCTTTTTCAATGTAGTACTTGCACCGCCCTCTTTCAGTATTTCCTCTAAGCGAGGAAATAGATACATTTCAAAAAGCTTAGGGATATGACCCCGTTGTATCTTTGGCAAATAAAAAGGAACTTGAATGATCTTCTCAAGGAAGTTTTTCCCCGACTTTTCATCGCCACCTTCGAACCGCTGTCCTATGGATTTTGCAACCATGTTCACATCCATGGCAATCATGTAAGTTGTGTTCACGAAATCAGCGTTCTGACGTATTAATTTAAATAATGCATGCAGTTCATCCTTGTCCAAGCGATCCACATCATCAATCACGATCAGAAGATGCTTTTTTGAACGACAAATACTTATGTTGACCTCCTTTTTTAATTCACTAATGTCACTTTTTATACTTGACACCGCCTTTATGTATTTATTCAAAGAATTTCCAACAATCGTCCCCATCCCGGGTAACGCAAGGTTGACCAACCCCGAAACACCCAAAGACACCATGGGGCCATACTGCTTAATTTTCTTTACAAATTCATCGCTGATGTTCCCTTTTTGTAGAGTCTTGAAGAAATCGAGTAACAGCGACTCCTGGTCTTTAAAGAGCCATGGGTTAAAATGAATAACCTCTGTATTCTCCTCCTGCGAGAGATTTTCACACACCATGTTCATGAGTGATGATTTTCCTTCGCCCCATTTCCCATAGATGCCTATAGTAAAACAGTCGTGGTTTACACTACTTTTCAGTCTAATAATATCCGCGATTCTGTTAACTACCGGTGCCCATCCAAAAAGATCTTCTTCTAATCTCTCTTTAGGTGAGTCAATTATTATATTTTGTTTTCTCAATGGTTATGATTAATATTTAGCATTACTCAATATACTGGCGGTAAGTCAGGGATAAATCTTTGGACATTTGCATGTGCTAGTTTGGAATTGCTTAACATGCAGTTCAAATTATCGGGTATATTATAGTCTAAACTGTTCCGCGATAAAATTACTTATACTGAAAATGTTATGACGCGCACTATTCAAGTAGCTTCCGAAATATTGCGGGTCATCGGCTAATGTTCTCACTTTTTTCTCTAAGGTAACGTTTTGTTGTTTCATTATTTTTCATCAATAAGATTTATACCATGATATACTTATAATCGCTTTCACACTTGCCTGCCTCATTCCTGTGGCGCAATCATGCCCATATGTCTCGAATGGTAGTCGGTGTTTTTCAAGTTGGGTCACCCTTATTTTCTTCACCTATATTTGCTATTGTGATTCAGCAAGTTCCTTTAGTTTTTTATAAAATTCAATACGCCGCGCTTGTAGATTTTCTGTTGAATATTCTTTGGCTTTATTAAAAGACGTCTCACTTAATTCCTCATATAAGCTTGGGTTGGCTATTATTTCCTCAATTTTATCAACAAAACCTGTAATATCATCGTCAGAATATAATAAGTCATCCGAAAGCAATTCTGGAATTCCACCAACTGAAGTGGATAGGCAGGGAAGTCCGGCTGCCATAGCCTCAATTAATACCCGAGGTAACCCTTCAGATTTTGATGGAAATAGCATTAAATCAGAAGATATCAAAAAATCTTTAAGCCCCCTTTTATTTAAAAATCCCACAAATTTTATTCTATTTTCTATATTTAATTTCTTAGCTTCATCCATGAAATAAGAAATAAATTCGCCCTCACCTGCAAATTTAGCTATGATATCATGTCCCCTGTCTACTAGCTCTTTGACTACTCTTATTACGGTTGAGTGACCTTTAGTATGGGTCTTTATTTGATTAGCGACATGACAAAGAACGAACTGCTTACTCTTAGGATATTTTTTTGAAGATATCAAGAGAGAATCAGGTAATTCAACAGACGAATAATATGACTCGAAATGGCCCTCCTTTTTCGCCGGATACCTTTTTTGTAAGGAATACTCGGTTACATACGAAGCACCATCAGCTTCCTTACAAGCTTTAAGTTGTTGTAAATGATTTATTCGTGTGAAAAACTTAACGGCAATATTTTGCGAGTTTTGCGATATTTCATATGGATTGGCAACAGTTTCGACTGCGTATGGTTTATCGTTTTTACGCCATTTTTCCAAACATGTAAACGCCACTGTAGAAGGTATTCTGAATATAGCCACATCGCACCTATTAATAGATGATTTTATTTTTTTTTGTACACTAAAATATTTTTTTGAATATTGCTTAGGTCCTTGAAAAAAGGGTATTTTGACAATATATACTCTGCTATTTTCAACTAAAATATTAAAGAGTCCAAGTTCCGATTTTGATAATACTTTTTTAGTTCTTACCACGAAATTAATTTCATCAAAAACGTCCAAATATCTTTCAATAAGAGAAACTCCGAATTCTCGAAGATATACGTTCCCTTTGTGTTCATAAGCATATTCATCACATGCAACTAATACTTTCATACGTCATTAATTTAGACTTTCTATCCTTTACGTTTCTCCCTTCTTTTGCCAATTAACCCCTTAGTGGCAATCCGTAATTCCTGTTCATTTTTTGTGAATCTTCGGTAGGTTTCACTAGTTAGAATTCAAGCACCCTTTTTTCTGAAAAGACAACCAATTTCTTGCAAGCCCTTGTAATAGCCACATAAAAATGTTTGTAGCTTTCAAACCGATGGGCGTTCAGGACTACAACTGTGTCAAACTCCAAGCCCTTGGTAAGCAGTGTTGTTCCAATACACTTACCATAAATCTTTCGCCCCACACGGCGCAATCTGTTCTTTTCTTGAGCCATCGCCTCATAAACAGACATTCCTTCCTCTGAAGCAGCTTTAATAGCCCTTAAGACACTGTTTAGTTTCTCTCTTCTTGTTGTTTTAAATTTCAACTCTTTTTTCAAGAATAAGATAATTGAATATATTCCATGCAATGAAGGCTCATTTAAGAAAGCATCCATGTAACCTTTCAGCTTCACACAATTTTGCTTGTGAGGCTTACGCCTATTTATCAAGTTATTATCATTAAACCATTCATCCACGTTAGTTTTGTTGAAGAGTTCCAATAAAACCATATTCCTTATCGTATTGATTTTATGGGCTTGCGCATCTATAGTATCTACCAGATCATCAATATTACTGCAAACAGCATAATAATCTTTCTCGTCAATTGCCTCCAATAATGTAAGTTGACGGGTGAAATCAACACTGGTCCTTATTTTATTTCTTGCGTTCAAATTGCTGTATTTATATGCATCTGGTACAACAAACAATAAACTTTCAAGCTCCGGTTTCTTGTTCTGATTTACAATAAGACCTATAACATACTCGCGATAATCACTATTCTTTTCATAAATATCCTCTTCTTTAAATTTGTAATAGTAAAATCCATCACCATGGAAGGCAGATAAATCAATCTGTCTATTATCCGATTTAAGGATTCCTCTTATCACTCTTAACGATTCACCCAGCACCTCATTATTACCTTCTTTTTTCCATCTCCATGGTGTATCTAATGTGGCATGATAATGAAAAGCACCCAAATCACTCTCAAAATCAACAAGCGTGTCATTAAAATCAAAAATCCCCTGCATCCCATCACCTAATATTCGTGTTGGTAACACATCTGCCAATAATAATATCAGTCTGTGTTGACTTTTGGTGCAGTCTTGATATTCGTCAACAAACAGCCCGTCATATGAACATTTCACTATTCTTTTTATAGATTCAAGTGCGAAAAGATCTATCGCTCTTTCAATAATTTCATCAAAATAACCATTATCTTCCTGCGGCGGCAATTGCGCAGAATTACAAAAAACCAGCACGTATTTTTGCGCGAAGCCGGTAATCGTTTCTATATGATACTTTGTTGGTTCAACACCCATATGCTTCACTTTCTCTTTTATTGAAGCAATACCAGCATTAGTATGGGTAAGAATCAGCTGTACTTGATTGTCTGCCGACTGCGTAAGACACTCTGCAATAGTATATGTTTTTCCATATCCCGCGGGAGCTATCAACAAACTCTTTGGTGCCGATATGAATTCTTGGTAATTCATCTGTTATCAATCCAATTCATCAATTCATCATACTGTTCATATAACCGGGTTTCCTTTATCTCCTCTAAGGAATTAAACCAAACACGCCCAAGCTCTTCACCGTGATCTATTCTCTTAAACCATCCGTTATCCTTATGTTTTGCCTTAATACCTATCCTATCAAGTTCTTCTTCATTATCTTTCAGCTCATCTAAACTGCTTATATCCAACTGGTCAAATATTTTCTGTTCCCCATGCGTCTCAATTGCATATTCCAGTAAGCGTAATACTTTGCCCCAAGGCAGATCGTTAAACAGCTGTTGCTCTATTGCATTTTCATCGCTGCAATCAACAATTACTATATTATTTTCTCGTAATTCAGTTTTTCTTTCATTGATTGCCCTCTCATCCGAATCGCAGAAAGCACAAACATCAAACCCTGCTTCTTTGAATTTAAGGCAATAATTCGCAAAAGAATTACCTTTTCCATCAACTATAGAAATGGCTCGCAATTCCAAGTTATGCATTTTGTTCATGATCCTATAATCATTTAACGCTCTGCAAATTCCTACTTCAGTGGCTCCTTCACAAATAATTACACGTCTTGAGAAAAAAGCATTAGGATTATTTCTAAGGCAACCCTGGAAATCCTCATCAAACCTAAAGAGATTATCTTCTTTCTTCAAAAATAAATCATCTGCTTTCAATTCAACAAGAACATTGTTGGAATGCGTTGTTATAAAAATTTGTCCTCTGTTTAAATCTTTCAATTGTTTGATCAAAAATTTCACCCTGTCCGGCTCCAGCCCCTGTTCAATCTCATCAATCAAAACAATACCCCCCTCCGTTTTCAAAAGTTCTAATTGAATGGCGATAGACAAAAGTCTTTTAGTACCTTTTCCTTTTAATCTTATTGGAATATTAGTATCATCATGTAACGAAATACCTCCCTCTTTTACTAGAAAATTCTTAAAGTCGATAAGCGTCTTCAACTCTGATATTTTCAACCCAAGGTTAAGTGCAGACTGTCTTATGCGGGTTATTAATTCTCCGAATGAGGAAAAAGCATCAGGATCATTAGAGCTCTCGTATGCCTTTCTATTTGCATGAACTAATATCTTGTCGGTTTCGATCTCCTCCCCACTCTTCTTTAGCAAGACGTATAACGGAGAACCCTTCCCCAACGAGAAATGTCGGTCAATATAGTCTGAAACAATAAAAGTATTAAGTTTCGCCCTATCGCTCGCGCCTATTGGGATATCCTCCTGATCTTCCCTCCCATTAACTACGTACCATCTTGGCTCAAGGTCTTTGTCAACAGCAAGCCTTATAGTAAGCACATCTTTATAGCCAGCCCCCTCTTCAAAAAAATCGTCAACAATTTGATTCCTTTCATTCAGAAGCCTCTTGTACAAACCAAATTTCGACTCCTTAAGCAAATCATCGGGCACATCATACAAGCTGACCTCAATAACTACAGGGTTATCGGTGTTCCAATTATAAAAATCCGTATCATAAAATTTATAACTCCAATTGGGCGACATTACGGCGGCGATAGCCTCTAACAAGGTCGATTTTCCCGAATCTCCCCTACCAATAAGGCAGATAAAAGAGTCGTTGTCAAAAACATGTTCAAACTCTTTGATTCCTCTATAATTTTCAATTTTTAGTGTATGTATTTTTGGCATGGTATACTTAATATGATTGGAAAAAATCTACGTACCTTTCTGCAATTATCTCTTTGTCCAATTTTGATTTAATTTCTAGAGCCTTTGTGCCGATAGACAACCTCAAGTCTGGTTTATTAATTAACTCATTAAGCTTGACTACTAATTCATCTACATCTTTAGGAGGAACTAAAAAACCACTCACTCCATCTTTAATGATATCTCTTGGACCTGCATCACAATCAAAGCTAATGCATGGCAGACCTGCAGACATGGCTTCAACTAAAGCATTAGGGAACCCTTCTGATATGGAGGTGAATGCAAAAATAGATGATTGAGCTAGCCATTGATCAACATTATTCACCGCTCCAGGCATATAAACGTTATTTTCTATGTTTAAATCTTCACAATATGTTTTTAATTCCTCATGTAACGGTCCTTCGCCAAGAATAACTAATTTCCAATCTGGCTTATTCAGTTTACTGAATGCTTCAAGAAGGTATTCTTGTCCTTTTTCTGGGACTAATCTACCTATATTTATGATTAACTTCTCTCTTTTTATTTGAGGAAATAATTCCACACGTTTTACAGGGTTGGGAATTATTTTGATATTTTTATTTCGGGTGTTTTTTTCCAATATTTCTTTAGCTAATGATGTTTGAGCAATAATACCCGCAGCGTGCCTATAAGTCAACACTTTTAAAAGTGATAAAAATGTTGAGATCTGTTTGTTAGGATTGCTTCTATCTGATACAAAAACTTTTAATTTCAAAGAACAGCTAGCCAGAAGTGTAAGTACATTATATTTGTCCATAAAACTTAGCGTAGCATCAGGCCTATGAAAAGATAACAGGCTTCTAAGCTTAAATAAAACCTTCATTTCATCAAATGTTCTACGAAATTTTCCTCTATTTATATAGCTCATCCGATGGATTGTAATCCTATCATCAATTATATAAAAATCCTCAGCACTTGCTAGCAGTATAAGATGAACCTCGTGATTTTGATTAGCAAACTCGTTTGCAAATTCCGACATGACCCTTTCTGCCCCTCCCTGCTTTAAAGTAGGGATAACTAAAAATATTTTCATTGTTTTACACAACCATTTACAGAAAATGAAACCACCTAAGCAGTTAGGTAAGTGTATTAGTGGTATAACACACAGTAATGCGTTATCCTGTTTATTTTTAAAAAATAATTGCTAGTTCTGGGGAACCAGTCATGATTGATATTAAAGATCCTTTAAAAAGATTTATATCTGCGACTCCCAAACTTCTTCTGAAATTCACAAGAAGATGAAATCCCCAGAATAACATAGCAAAGAGAGTCAAATTGTTTAAGTAAATACTGCTATCTTTATTAGTTATATATAACCTTATAAAATATAAAATTGTCATTAATGTGAATACTATACTAAATCGGGCTAAAACATCGGGAAAGTTCACAAAAAATAAAAGTGAACTAAAAAACACCATCAGGAAGTAATTGAAGTTATTAAGTCCGTAATCACTTTGGACAGATTTTAATTTATTCTTAACCTTTTTGCTTCTCATAGATATTACAATAAATAATGAATATAGAGTAAAAAGTAATCTATCAATATTTAAAAATGTTGATTGTGATGCATAACTTTCTGATCTGTCCGATGTTTCACCGTATCCATCTATTTTCTGTTCAAAGGCTGAAAAATTACTATAAGAATCACCTATCGTTGAAAACTGGATAATGAAGCCTGAAATTACAGCAATAAAGACTATTATTGATAGATAAAATTTAGGACGAAAATGGTAATGCGTAAAATGAAAATATATGTATGCCGCAAGTCCAATAAAAAAAGAGAAATGTATCAATGGAGCTAGTATCAAGAGAAATAAATACTTCTGCTTGTTGTAAATTATAATCTTAATGACTGAATATATGTATATTAATGCAGCATACCAGAACCTTACACCATAAGCTGTTTGTGGTATAAAGAAAATAAACAATATGAACAATGTAAATAGATATATGTTATTCAGTGATGTTTTTTTTAGAACAGCTGTGTAACATTTAGTATAGACAAGTAAAAATAGAATGCTGTTTATCAACCAAAACCAAGCTGTGCTACTAGTTATTTTGCTTACTAAAAATAAAAAAAAACTATAAAGGAAATCAGTTGATTCTGTACCCAAGGTTTTGATCTTAAGTTCTGCAAATTCCTGGAAAGTGACTTTGGTATACCTCATAAATTCAAAAGTCCATACCGTTGAATCATGAGTAGAAATTAAATTTCTTGAGAATCCCCATAATCCCCAGAATAATATAAAGATTATTCTTGAAAATTTGTTCCTAAATGTAATTGTCGATAAAATAAAGGCACCGAATGGCCAAACAATAAAGAGAATAACTAACAAAAGGTTTAAACCAATTACATTTTTATTATATGTAGAAATTAATAAGCTTCGCATTAGTTTAAAATTGGTGGATTTTAACTGGTAGGTGTATTAAAAATATTCATTGAACGATAAAGACAACTATTTTAAAAAGAGTGCAAAATGAAGTAAATAATTTATTATTCTGAATCTTATTTTTAAAGAAGAATTGTAAATATCTAAATATTTAGACTTAACATTTTCGATAGAAAAATATTCTTCAAAGAATGGCAAAGTATGATTAGCTAGGCGATCATTAATCACTCTTGAGTTTTCTTTTTCAATAATCTCTTTGTCCATTTTCACACGTTCAGAAAAATTATATGTGAATAACGCTTCAAAAGTATTTTCATTTATTGCAACTGGCATATCGTTATCGTTGACGGGACAGAAAACCGTCTTGTCCAAAGAGCTTGCTTCCATTACACCTCTACCAGTACTTATTACAACACTTGCTATGTCTATCAACTGACTAGCTTCATTTGTATATTTATCATCAGTAATTAAAAGAACGGGTATACCCTTGCAGTGATTCTTCAGCCATTCATAGTATACTTCGTCTTGAATTTTACCAATAAAAATCAATACTGCATTATTATTATTTTTAAGAAAACTTTTTAATAAGTTCAAAGATTGCATAAAAGTCAAATCATAATAGCTATTGAATCGAGAGATACGAAGAAGTATGAATTTATCTTTCAATTTATATTCTTCAATGAGTTGATTTGCCCTAATAGTATCTGTCTTTACTTTATGTGCCCTATTTGGAATCAGATACTTTGCGGTATTTTTATTACCATATTTAGAATAATCTTCAAAGTTTTCTTTACTAAAAAGTATATGAACATCAGCATCCGGGATATATTTGAGCCTCTGTCCATTTGGGCCGCCACACTTAGTGTAAACTACAAGTCTTTTTTTAAAAAATGCTGCTGTTCTTGCAAATAACAGGCTATGGCTATCAAAAGCATGTATAACGTCTGGGTTATATTCATTTATATATTTGATAACTTCCTTTATTTTACCGAAAAAGTTTTCTTTTGTAATATTTATATAATGAGTGTGTGGGCCGTCAACTAGTGGAGTTGCATACACATACCCCAAGTTTAATATTTTGTAGTCGATATTCTCTTTTAAAGATTTAGATATGGTCTTAAGGCTATAAAAATGACCTCCACCAGCGGTATCTGATGCTGAATATATAATGAACAATACTTTCTTTTTTTTCATTTTAAATTATTCTTTGCTCCACTTCCAAGTCAATATCAAACTCTTCTTTTACCAGTCTTTTGACTTTGTCGATTAAAGCAAGTATATCTTTACCTGTGGCGTTTCCGGTATTCACAATAAAACCGCTATGCTTTTCTGAAATCTTTGCTCCGCCAATTGTAAAACCTTTCATTCCTAATTCATCTAACATAGGCCCTACAAATCGTCCTTTTGGCCGTTTGAACACACTGCCGCAGTTAGGAAACTCTCGTGGCTGTTTAGCCCAACGAATTGCTTTATATTCGTCCATTTTTTTCTTTATTTCATCTTTATTTCCAAAATCAAGTTTGAACCATGCTTTAAGTGCTATCTTGTCAACGTTTTTTTGAAAAAAACTATTGCGGTATTCAAATTCAAGATCATCTATATTAATCTCTTTGATTTGTAGATTCAATAAATCCAGATATCTAACTTTTAAAAGAATATCCTTTATCTCTCCATCTTTTGTTCCAGCATTCATTACAACAGCTCCACCGACAGAACTTGGGATATCATAGAATATTTCTAAACCGGATAAAGAATGAGCTAAAGCAGTTTCACTAAGTTGTTGTAACGTTGCTCCACTTTCAGCTGTCAAAATATTATTTTGAATATCAATTTTATCATAGCATCCATTTAGAATAATAAATTCTTCATCGTAATAAGGCTTACTAAGGATGATATTATTCCCATTACCTAAAATTATGAATTTACTATTTCTATTTCCCTTGAAAATTGTTGTAACTTGCTCTTCTGTATCGGGAAACCATGCTTTTGAACATATGGCATCAACACGATATGCATTATAATTTTTTAGATTGAAATCTAATATATAATTCATTGAGTTTTATTAAGTGTGTATCATCCCGTAATTACTATCTTATAAGTCTAATTATTCGTATAATCAGAAATAAATAATACGAAGTCATAGAAACGCTATAAATAGCTATAGTATATATAGGCGTTAACTTCAAATATCCACATACAAAAAATACACCGGCAACTAAAATAAGCCTGAAAATATTTAGATTCAATTGTATGCCCATCCGCTCATATAAATTAAATATATTTGCAACAGGTGCAGAAATAAATGCAAATAGGACATACACTGAAAGTAATCTAGCATAAATTCCGGCATCATACCATTCAGAACCGAATACTAATGAAAATATCCATGGCCCTAACAATGTTATTAATGAAATTGGGAAAATGCCCACAATAAACAACCTTTTTATTAATGATACAGTAAGATTGTATATTTTTCGTGAATTATCTTTTCCCAAATTTGAAATCTCACCGAAATACACCTGTGAAACCGATTGACCAATTAAATCCATAGGCAGGCGAATCATCGTATTTGCTAGTCCGAATATCCCGACTACACTAGAACCATAATAGACACCAAGAAGTAAAATTGGTAGTTGCGCACCTGTTGATAACAATAATTGAGACCACGACTGAACTAAAGGGAATCTTTTATAGCGTATTGCAGCAGATTTAATTTCTGAGAATGAAAACTCTTTAAAGATAAGAGGCCTCTTTTTTATCAATTTTGATAGAATGTTTGTAATCCCCGCTGTTTCATTGACTATGTAACCAATCAAGAGACCAAGAGAATTAAATTTAAAAAGACCTAATCCAATCTTAATTATTGATGATGAAATACTCTGACTTAATCTCGTTCGGGTAATTAATTTAAAATCTCTATACCTGATAGCCCAGTTATTTAAAGCCTCATAAATTCCTTTTCCAAGAAAAGCAATTGGGATCAACCATAAAAATGGTCTTACATTCCCATTATTGAAATGATTTGCTATGCTATCACCAAAAATAGTGATGATTAGTACCCATATTATGCTAAGTACTACTGTTATAACGAAACATAACTTTAAAAGATTATCAGCTACTTTTTCTTCTTTTACAATAGGAATAGTAACCGAGTATCTAAGCGTTGCTAATGCTCCAGAAATACCAATAACAGACATGAAAATATTATAGATTCCATACTCATCCGGAGTATATAAGCGTGTTATAACAGGAGTTAGTAAAATAGTTATTAATCTTGCTGTTATATTTCCGCTAGCAACTATAGTAATATTTCTATAAAAAGTATTTGCTTTAAGCTTATTCCAAAATTTTGAAAAATGCTTCTTTAACATCATTGTATTTACGAGTAATAAGCTTATTGTCCACCGAGTCCTTTTAATTTCTGATTTAAATTTTCATATCCTCTTTCAATCTGCCAAGCATCATCTATTATGGTTTCCCCTTCTGATACTAAGCCAGCTAGAAGTAAGGCCATACCTGCCCTAAGGTCAAGTGCCTTTACAGTTGCTCCTTTAAAAGTATTACCACCGTGGATTTTTAATAAGTCACCATCTATTGAATATTTCATACCCATTTTAGCCAATTCCTCCACATAGCCGTATCTCCCCGGGAACCTTAAATCTACTATTTTAGATTCTCCTTGTGAACAAGCACCGTATACGGCAAACAAAGGTTGCATATCTGAGTTTATTCCCGGATAAGGTCCTGTGCTTATTTCAATTGGATAAGCTTTCCCGCCTCTGACAATCAACGAGTCTTCGCCTTTATAGTATTTCATACCGCTTTCACGTAGAAAAACTAAGGGAACCTCTAAGTGTTCAAATGGAAAATTAATTATTTCGATATCGCCATCAGTAATGACAGAAGCTATCGCCCATGTTATTGCCTCCATATTGTCGGGTATAACCGTATGTTGAACCCCTCGTAAGCGGTTAACTCCTTCAATTAAAATACATTTTTGGCCATGTATCTCAATTTTAGCTCCCATTTTTCGGAGCATCATTATCAAGTCGAGTATTTCTGGACGTATATGTGGATTCCAAACAGTTGTTTTTCCTTTCGCTAATGTAGCGCACAGGATAGCGTTTTCAGTTGCTCCTGTTGATCTAATTGGTAAATGAATTTCAGCTCCTTTCAATCTTCCCTCTGACTTTGCGCATAAAAAACTACCATCTTCCCAAACTTTTGCACCCATTTGTTCGAGAATCATAACGTGTAAATCAAATTTTCTGTCACCTAACTTACAGCCCCCAGGTAATGGCACTTTTCCTTCTCCAAATCTTGTGGTCAACGATCCTAAAATTAACAGGGAGTTGCGTATCGAGCGTTCGTCCCATAATAATTCATGGGTAATCTTATTGTTTTCAGCGATTCGTAAAAAATTATCGCCCTCCGTACAATCTTTTCCCATTTTTTGAAGCATGCCAATATGCACCTGCATATCTAATAAGCCATTGGGTGAACGATATAACTCGACAGGCTCATCCGTTAGAACAGAGGCTGTCAATAGCTTCAGAGCTGAATTCTTTGCGCCACTTAATTCCACTTGACCAGCCAAACGTGATTTATGTATTTTTATTGTACTCATTATTTTTTTATCTACAATTTCCCGTCAATCACTTCAGATGCTAAAACCCCTTTCACATCATAAACCACACGACTACCATTGGTGATTTTATCAATATCCAGTTCTTTGAACTTGTCATGCGCTACCGCGAGTATCACCGCGTCAAACTCCCCTTCAGGAAATTGATTGTGAAGTTCAGTACCGTACTCGTGTTTGGCGATTACGGGATTTGCCCAAGGATCGTGTACGGTTACATCGGCTTTGTACTCTTCCAGATTACGAACGATATCAATGACCTTGGTATTGCGCACGTCGGGGCAGTTTTCCTTGAAGGTGAATCCCAACACGAGTATCTTTGCACCAAGTACTTGGATGCCTTTCTTGAGCATGAGCTTTATTACCTGATCGGCCACGTACTCGCCCATGCTGTCGTTAACACGACGGCCGGCAAGGATGATCTCGGGGTTGTAGCCGAAGCGTTGGGCGGCTTGGGCTAGGTAATACGGGTCAACGCCTATGCAGTGTCCACCTACCAGCCCCGGTTTGAAGGGCAGGAAGTTCCATTTGGTGCCGGCGGCCGCGAGTACATCCCGGGTATCGATATTCATCTTGTTGAAGATCTTGGCCAGCTCGTTCACGAAGGCGATGTTGATGTCGCGCTGGGCGTTTTCGATCACCTTGGCGGCCTCGGCTACTTTTATACTGGGTGCGAGATGTGTACCGGCCGTGATAACGGAAGCATATACTTCGTCTATTGTTTTTCCTACCTCGGGCGTACTCCCTGAAGTGACCTTTATAATTTTCTCCACCGTGCGATCTTTATCGCCCGGATTGATGCGCTCGGGGCTGTAACCGGCGAAAAAGTCTTTATTGAAGGTGAGTCCACTCATTTTCTCCACGATGGGGAGGCACTCGTCTTCAGTGACACCGGGATAGACGGTGGATTCATAAACCACGATATCTCCACCGGAGATTACCTTGCCCACGGTTTCGCTGGCTCCGCGAAGAGGACGTAGGTCGGGATTGTGGTTCTCGTCTACCGGGGTGGGTACGGCTACAACATAGAAGTTGCAGTCGCAGATATCGTTGATATTGGTTGTACAGGTCAGCCCTCTTCTCGTGGAAGTTTTCCCTTCATTGATTGCCTCTTGCAGCAATTCATCTTCCACCTCGAGGGTACTGTCGTATCCACTCATTAATTCATCTACACGTGCTTGGTTAAGGTCGAATCCCACGGTTTTGTACTTGGTGCTGAATAACCGGGCGAGGGGAAGACCCACGTAACCAAGTCCAATAACGCAGATACGGGGCTCGAAATATGAAATCTCTTCTTCTACGGTCGTGGTTTTTTTATCGTTCATCGTTCTTTGGATAGTTGAATGTTATGGTTTAAGTTATATGCTTTCGCATCTAAAGATTCTTCCAGTACCATTTTACTGCTTCTTTCAAGCCGTCGCGCATGCTGTACCGCGGATTGTAGTCAAGCAGAGATTTTGCCTTGTTGATACTGGCAAGGGAGTGGGGGATATCGCCCGCCCGGTTGGGGCCGTGAATTACTTCGACATCCCGGATTGCCGGGTCGAACTCGCCCAAGAACTCTTTCAGGGAATCGACCAACTGGTTGAGCGTGGTTCTTTCGCCGAATGCGGTGTTGTATACTTGGTTCACCGCTTCGGGATTCGTTGCCTCCATTGCCAGCAGGTTCATCTGTATCACGTTATCTATATAGGTGAAGTCGCGGCTGTATTCACCGTCACCATTGATCACGGGCGACTCGTGCCGCATCAGCTTCTTCACGAAGAGGGGGATCACGGCCGCATAGGCCCCGTTGGGATCTTGCCTTCGTCCGAACACGTTGAAATAGCGAAGCCCGATGCATTCCATCCCGTAGGTCCGGGAGAACACATCGGCATAGAGCTCGTTCACGTACTTGGTGATGGCGTAGGGTGAGAGGGGTTTACCGATCACGTGCTCTACCTTGGGGAGCGACGCGCTATCGCCGTAGGTGGAGGAACTGGCGGCGTAGATAAACCGCTTGACCCCGGCATCGCGTGAGGCAACCAGCATGTTCAGGAATCCCGACACGTTGACCTCGTTGGAGGTGATGGGGTCTTTAATTGAACGGGGTACAGAACCTAACGCTGCCTCGTGGAAGACATATTCAGCGCCTTCCGCGGCTTTACTACAGTCCTCCCTATTACGAATATCGCCCACCTGCAGGGTGAGCGTGTCGGCGTATTTTTCCAAGAGGGGCAGCAGGTTCTCGATCTTGCCGGTGGCGAAATTGTCGAGCACCGTTACGCGGTGTCCCTGTTGCAATAACTCTTCCGTGAGGTTAGACCCGATGAATCCGGCTCCACCGGTGACTAAAATATTGTTCATTTCTTCGCTTGTTCGTGTAAAGATTGATTTGTCTTGGCGAGCCCTTTTTTTGAATTGTCCGTAATGTAAAAGATAGTTGGCTGCTTGTTGTAGCTTTCTACATTCCCATTCACGCGTATTTTGCCGTTTTACAACCGGTTAGGGCACACTTCGTGACTACCTGTCACATGCCCGACGCAAGGTAGTCTTGTTGCTAATTCGTGCAAATTTACAAATAAAACCCGTATTCCAACCTTTTACACGAATGAAAACACCGGGCCTCGTGTAAGTTTTTGTTACCTCGTCCGGGTAGCCGCGACACGTCCCGGGTGGGGAAAGGTGCACGAATCTTTTTCGTTCTCATGAACGCTTGAATCGGGAGATTGTTTACCACCGTATTGTTCCACTTACCTTGATCGTTAACAAATTCGCGCGAGTTTCTTTTTATTTCGTGTCTTTTTTTTGTTAAATTCAGATAAACTTGTTATTTTTGGGGAATAATAAACCGTTTTAGATTGAATGCCGAGTGTGATAAAGGATGATCGAGGTGTTTCGTGGTAATCCGAAACTTTTAGAAACAGGCTTGATAAAAACATTGAAGATATAAGGCTGCTCACCTTAACCGCGTTTCTATTTAACACGTGAAGCAAAAGATGCTTACATGGAGACTACCAGAATCTTATTTTAAATTCAAATTTTATGGATCGATACTATGTTAATAACAACCAGCAGGAATCAAAAGATGGACGCCATCACGAAGTGCATAAAGACGGTTGTGACTGGTTGAAAAGAGCAAGTGATACCACTTATTTAGGTACCTTCTCGAATTGCCATGAGGCAATGGTGGTGGCAAGGAGAAAATACCCGAGAACGGCGGACGGGTGCATCCGTTGTTGTCGCGATTGTCACAGTGCTTAGTTCATTTCCTTTTCCATGAAAAGTGAACTATATCTCCAAGCGAGGAAACTGTTGCCTCGCTTGGAGTATGTTATATGATAAAATTTCTACCATATGATTGATAAGACGTTGGCGGTAATCCCTCCATTTGTCAGATTCTAAATCATAGACTATAACGCTAATTTCAAGAAAAATATGTGCCAACAATCAACAATACTAGAACAACAAGTTGTAACTCTTGAGTCGGAAGTAAAAAGATTCGCTGAAGGGCTGCCATATTGGGCAAAATTTCTGGCCGAGAAAGTTTTGTCGGGGAATGTTATTTCTCACGATGAAATTGATAGTGCATACTCCTATTTATTAGAAGAACTTGATTTGGAAGAAAAGACAGAAAAGCCTGCAATCATGATTAGTCCTCACCAGGCAAATTCTTCCAGTTATAAACCTGATTTACTCTTTACCCAACTTGAAAATGTTGAAGGAGTAAATGCTTTATCCGAAAATCAGAAAATAGAGTTTTGTCCAAATCTTACAATCATATACGGCGCAAATGGTTCGGGGAAATCAGGTTACGTGCGATTGCTAAAAAAGATTTTTTATTCAAAGAGTCCGGAAGATATTGTAAAGAATGTTCATTTGAGCGACGGGCATAAACCCATTTCTGCAAACCTTATTTTTCAATCGGATGGAGCAGATATTCCTCTAAATTTTCCGGGAAATTCCGAAAGTTCAGAATTTGAGCAATTTGCTGTTTTTGACAATGGAAGTGTAAAACATCACCTTACACATAAAAATGAGTTCGAGTTCCGCCCATCAGGTTTCACGGCGTTGCGGGACTTGCTACGAAGTGTTAGTGATTAACGACCTTTTCAAAAATGTCGTTCAACGTCATAATGAAAGAGTGAGTATGGACTCCTTGAAAAACGTGCATTTTGACAAAACTCTGGTAAATGAG
>WPCG01066564.1_pt1 | contig 18466 bp, 12 predicted proteins | sample 5403311 | NCBI WGS metagenome assembly WPCG01 (sample SAMN12869467, study PRJNA574797) | sludge metagenome | isolation source: wastewater treatment of Control | place: China:Beijing | collected 2019-05-17 | reverse complement strand
GGGATTACAGGGGAACTTGTGGATGGAGTATATCCACAGCGTGCCGAAACTCGACTACATGGCCTTTCCTCGATTAGCTGCCGTGGCTGAAGTGGGGTGGAGCGATTCGGACAAAAATTTCGATGATTTCCAATCCCGGTTAGCCACGAATCTGCGGTGGTTGGACAAGAAAGGAGTAAACTTCAGGATACCCGATCCCATCGGGCTCCGTTCCATCGAAACGAGTGAACACGAAGCAGAGGTCCGGTTAAGCCCGCCCATCGTGAACTCGGAAGTGTATTACACGCTCGACGGGAGCGATCCCCTGCAATATGGCAAACGCTATGAGTCGCCCTTCAAGGTAGGCTTGTCCGAAAACGATTCAGTAATACTGCAATCCGTTGTTCGAACCGAGACAGGACGAGTCAGCGGGACAAGGAAAGCCGTGATTTCACGAACGCAGACAGAAAATTAATATAAAGCATCGTTGCTTGAAAGATTTACCCACAAACGCGACATACATGAAGCGAGCATGTAAATCATTAAACGCAAAACATAATTAAACCGAGTTCATCATAATTAGATATTCGCTCGCTATGACATAGTTCAGTAAACTTAGCTATTTTCTCGCGACGGCATAATACAAATAAATTTGTTTTCTGCACATCGCTTATCGAAAATATTCAAGCAAGCTTGACTCTGCTCATATAGCTTAACGCGAATATTCCATACACCGAATAGAAAAAAATCACTAAATCGTATGAAACTTAATAAACGTAGATAATGAGGAAAAAAGCAATTACAATTTTAGTAGCCGTGGTTTTTTTAGCGGGTCTGTCCCAAGTTCGGGGACAAGGCCAGGCCTATCGTTGGAGCGATGAGGTGGAGCTGCTGAAGCGGGTGGATCAATTGCCCGCTTACCGGCATAACCAACTTATCGAACAGGAATCAAGTTACGACCGAACGGGTGGGAACGACGACGGGTTCTCCGGCAAATACTCCTATATCCGGAAAGAGAACGGGAACTTGGTACTCGCTGAATTCGAGGGGCCTGGCGTGCTGAACCGGTTCTGGACCCCTACCCCGACCGAGGACACGCTGCTCTTCTATTTCGACGGCGAGAAGGAGCCGCGATTGAGAATAAAGTTCATGGACCTATTCTCCGGGGAGGTGTACCCGTTCGAGAAACCGGTGGTAGGAAACGAGATTGGAGGATATTACAGCTATATACCCATTCCGTTCGCGAAATCACTGAAGATCGTTTTTCAAGGGGAAAGCATCATGTTTCACCAGATTCAATACCGGAAACTGCCCGGGATGAAGGTGGAAAGCTGGACAGGCAAATTTTCGGAATCAGACAGGCAGTTGCTCTCCGAAGTGAATAGGGTATGGGCCGACATATCACCCACGGTAGACAGCTACACCAGTGGCTTGTCCTCCGGTGTCTCCGTGGAAGAAAGGACCTTCACGATTGAACCCGGCGAAGAGGTTGCCTTCTTCGAAAGAACCGACGCCGGTCGCGTGGTGGGATTTGAAATCGACGGGGGTACCTCCTTTGAAGGGCTTTATAAAGACGTGATCCTTTCTGCCACGTGGGATAATGAAGCGGTGGAAGCCATTCACGCGCCCTTGGCAGATTTCTTCGGGTACGCGTTCGGCCAACCGGCCATGCGGAGCATCGTGATGGGAAGGCAGGGCACCACCAACTACAGTTACCTGCCCATGCCGTACGACCGGTCAGCTTCCATGAAACTGGTGTACGCGCAACGCGATGGCGTACAGCAAAACCCCATATCGGTTACTGCCAAAGTGTATTATAACGATAACGCTCGTAACGCGGCGGACGAAGGGAAGCTTTATACCGTCTGGAAAAGAGAGAAACCGGAGATCGGAGAGTTTTATACTTTCTTGGAAACTGCCGGTAAAGGGCATTACGTGGGTACGGTGCATCACGCGCAAGCATTACGGCCGGGTATGACCCTCTTCTGGGAAGGGGACGATACCACCCACGTGGACGGTAAGATGCGCCTACACGGTACCGGATCGGAAGATTATTACAACGGGGGATGGTACGCCCTGCTCGACCGGTGGGACCGCGGCATCAGCATGCCTATCCACGGTTCACTCGATTATTCATTGCCGATGGCACGCACGGGAGCATATCGTTTCTTCCTCTCGGATAAGATGCCTTGGGAGAAGGAGATTTACCATGGGATGGAGCATGGCGAAGTGGGGAACGATTTCCCCGTTGATTATGCTTCGGTGGCATTCTACTACGGGGCCGAGCCTTTGAAAGAGCGCGTGGAGCCAACCGCGGAATTAAGGGAAGTGTACCTTCCATCGACCCATATCTATTTCCCGCAACTGATGGAGGTGACCTTGGATAGGGGAATACAGGCTATTCTCGACCGGGGGTTGATGCTTACCTCTTATGGGCAGGGAATGGCGCGGGTAATGCTCAGTGATGTGCCCGAAGGAAGGTACCGGGTGCTGCTTAATTACCATGAAAGATCGAATGGTGCCGATTTTCAAGTGTGTCAGCGACAGAATCGCCTATCGGATTGGATTTCTACCAAAGCCGGCAAGGAACAGTTCCGGGAAAGGGTACACGTGGGAGATATTCAACTTACCCCCCAGACCAACTCGGTAACGTTCCATGTAAGATCCAACGGTGACGCGAACCTGTTTGAAGTTAATTTGATCACGTTGGAAAGGATAAATTGATTAGTTGATGTGGTGATTTACTGATTAGTTGATTTGAAAATGATGATGAAGAGACTTATTTATACACTGTTGGTCATGATGGTGGTACTCCCTTCCGTGCTGCGCGCGCAGGATGTGAGAATAACAAACCAATCTCCGGCGATGGAGTTGGAGCTGCCCCCTTCATTGGAAAATGCCGTTCGGAAGATTCAATACGATCTGCTGGGAAATGAAAAGGGAAAAAGCCGGATCAAGGTGATTGATAGGAATTGTCTGCATATACGATTCAGTTTCTCTCCCGGTCAAACCATCCAGCAAGACGATTGGCAGGTGGTCGTGACACCGGGATTTACCCCCTCCTTCCACTGGGCACCCCACCTCACGCCCACGGACCGGCACGTTGTTGAACAGCACGTGTTCCGGTCCCCGGCACTGATCGCGGCCGACGGGCAGCGGGTGATTACCCTGATCCCGGACCTGGATATCTTATTGCATGGCACGCCGGTACGGTGGTACCTTGATATGGATGCGCCGGGAAACCGGTTGGTACTGGGGATGAGCAACAGCAGGATCGATGATCACGTGCTTTTCATGAAAGAGGCAGGAGCTACTTACCCTGCCGAAGAGGTGGAGATCGGGTTTTACCTGATGGTGCACGACGACGCGGGTGCATTGAAAAACCCGTTTCGGGCCCCGTTGGAGTTCCTGTGGAGCCGGTGGGGACACGATCTTTATGAGGCGGGAAACCCGGTGGACGGGGAGTTGGAAAAGTACGTGGAGCACACGTATAACTGGGCATTCAATACGTGGAGCGAGAACGTTTGGCAGGAGTTCTCACTGAACGGCAAAAAGGTAGGCGCGCCGGTCTTTATCGTGAACGTGACGCAGAGTCCCAATTACCCGGGAGAGGTGAACGAACGGGAGTTTCGTTCCATATGGAACCAAGCATGGTTCAGTTCGCTCCGTTCCGCGAGTGGGCTGTTCCGCCACGCGAGGCGCACGGGGAACGCGGGGTTGATGGAGAAGGCGCGGCTCACCAAGGAGCTGGCCCTGTCGTTCCCCCGAAAGAATGGTTTTTTCCCGGGATTGATCGGCACCGAGATGCACGAGGTCGAAATCGACGGCAAAAAGTATAACCGGAGCAAAGGATGGGAAACTTATTACTGGGGAAACTCCAACCGGAATCCGTATACATGGAACCCGGTTGAATCGCCTTTCCATGTCTTGGATATGAGCTGGACGGCACTGCTGATGCTCCGTTGGTACGATGAGTTGGAAAAAGACAAGCGGCTGTTGGAGTATGCTCAAACATACGGCGAATCCCTCTTGAAGATACAATCGGAGCAAGGCTTCTTTCCCGGGTGGCTCCATAGGGAGACCCTGGAACCGATGGAGCACCTGAACGAATCCCCGGAAACATCCCTATCTGTCACTTTCCTGTTGAAATTACATGCGCTGACCGGGGACGAGCGCTATAAGGTGGCCGCGCTAAAGGCAGTTGACGCGGTGTCCCGGGAGATTATCCCTACCGGCAGGTGGGAGGACTTCGAGACCTACTGGTCTTGCTCGCGTTACGGGTCGGATCACCTGATCGGCAAAAAAGTGGAACGCAACAACATGTACAAGCAGAATAATTTCTCGATGTTCTGGACAGCCGAAGCGCTCTTCGAGAGCTACAAGGCTACCGGAGAACAACAATACTTGGAGCTGGGGCGACGGACCCTCGATGAACTGCTGATGACGCAGGCATCGTGGCAACCACCCTACATGTACGTGAACGTGCTGGGGGGATTTGGGGTGTTGAATGCCGACGCGGAGTGGAACGACTCCCGGCAGAGCCTGTTTGCCGAGTTGATCCTGCAATACGGGGAACTGCTCGGTATAGAGGAGTATAGTGAGAGAGGGTTTGCCGCGCTAAAAGCATCCTTCGTGATGATGTACAGCCCCGAGAACCCCGTCACTCGTAAGCAGTGGGAGAAGGTGTACCCATTTTTCGGGGAGGAAGATTATGGCTTTATGATGGAGAACTATGGTCATGGTGGTCGTACCGGCCCCGAAGGCGAAGGGATGGGTGAGTTTACCATCTACGACTGGGGCAATGGCGCCGCGTCGGAGGCGTATAACCGCATCTTGGATAAATTCGGAAGCATCGAGTAGATATATTTACTATTAAATCCTGAAATCGTTGAATCTTGAAACATAAAATTATGCAATTTAAACAAGTCTACCGGAATGTGTTGCCATCTATGCTTGGATGTGCTTTATTATTCTCCTGCACGGGCAACAAAAAAACATCAGAAACTATGGAAAAGGAATATCAGAAAGGAACCTTCGGGTACGATGTCAATTACCTGTCCGAAAAAGACGAAGGGTTGATCGTCTTGAAGTCGGACGACGAAATGGCGCAGGTGATTTTATCGGCAAAATACCAAGGAAAAGTGTTTACCTCCACGGCCAACGGCCCGGAGGGGAACAGCCACGGGTTCGTGAATTACGCGTTCTTTGACGCGGGCGTGGTGGATGAGCATATGAATGGCTTTGGAGGGGAAGACCGCTTTTGGCTCGGCCCCGAGGGAGGCCGCTACTCCATCTATTTTGAACCGGGAAAGGAGCAGGTGTACGAAAACTGGCACACGCCCAAAGCCATTGATATTGAAGCGTGGGAAGCAAGCCATGTGACCGGGAAAAAAGCCGTGTTTGTAAAAGAGATGGAGCAGGCGAACTACCTGGGGAACCTCTTGCGCATCGGGATAGAACGCGAAGTGTCGTTGCTTTCTAACGCGGAGATCGCCCGGAAGCTGCAAGTGGATGTCCCGACAGGAGTGAACGGGGTAGCGTATGAAACTGCGAACACCATCACCAACGGGAACGACTTCGAATGGACCCCGGAAACAGGTACTGTCTGCATCTGGATGCTTGACATGTTTAACCCTTCGGAAGAAGCCGTAACCATGATCCCTTACCATACTGGCGATGAGAGCGTACTGGGGAAGGTAGTGACCTCCGATTATTTTGGCGAGATCCCGGCCGACCGCCTGATCGACGACAACGGGGTGATCTATTTTAAAACTGACGGGAAATCAAGGGGCAAGCTGGGGATGAACGCCCAACGTACCAAGTCGATCGCCGGGAATTATGACCCCGTCGCCAAACGATTGACCATCGTCACGTTCGATGCTGACCCGGATGCTACCTACCTGAACCAGGAATGGAACCCCGACCGTGACCCGCTAGTGGGTGATGCGCTCAACGCGTACAACGACGGGCCACTGGAAGACGGCAGCATCATGGGTCCGTTCTTGGAACTAGAAAGCTGCTCCCCAGCCGCGTTCTTGAAGCCGGGCGAATCACTGTCGCACCGCCACAACGTTTTCCATTTCACGGGTGAAGAGGAAGGCCTCTCCCCCATTGCCGAGAAACTGTTGGGAGTAAACCTCGAAAAAGTCAGAAATGTATTTTAAATAAAAAAATATGGACACGAAAAACGTAGAAAGGCACCGCATGGTTCCGGCAGGGATCCTTTTCCCTTTTATTCTTCTTACCTCGCTCTTTTTCATTTGGGCGGTACCTAACAACATGACCGATACAATGCTCGCCGCTTTCAAGCGGATTATGAGTTTGTCGGATACGCAAACTGCGTGGATACAAGTGGTTTGCTACTTGTTGGGTTATGGTTTTTTTGCACTTCCCGGGGCTGTTTTCATAAAAAAACACACATATAAATCGGGGGTGTTATTGGGATTAGGCTTTTGTATTACCGGTGGAATGTTGTTTTATCCCGCCATGCTGGCAAACGGTATCAGTTCGCCGCTGAGTTTTGGGATGTACCTGTTGGCCATCTTCGTTCTTTTTGCCGGATTATCCATTCTGGAAACATCAACAAACTCTTACGTCTACGCCTTGGGCCACCCGCGTACTGCTACCCGCCGGTTGAATTTCTCGCAGTCTTTTAATCCGTTCGGAGCACTCACGGGCGTGCTCGTGAGTCAGGTATTCGTCTTATCACAATTAAACACCATGAGCGCTGCCGACAGAATCGCCCTGCAGGAGTCCGCACTGGTTTCCATACAAAAAGGCGAGCTTTTGGCCGTAACCAACGCGTACATGATTCTCGGGTTGGTCATGCTCGTTCTCTTTCTACTCATTCTCTTTACCAAAATGCCCAAAGCGCAGGACGACGACAAAACGTTGAACCTGAAAGCCACATTCGCCCGTTTGAAGAAGAATAAAAACTATGTTTGGGGTGTGATAGCGCAGTTTTTCTACGTGGGAGCACAAATAGCCGTCTGGTCGTTTATCATCCGTTACGTGATGCAGCAATTAGATTTAGATGCCGTTATTGCCTCATTGGGCGCCAACCCTTCTCAGGAAGCCATCATCGGAGCATTGCGACATGCCGAACCCTTGGCTGGCGCGTTTTATAGTCTCGTCGAGTCCATTGGATTGGATGCCTTGCTGCCTCGCACAGCAGAGCAAGCCGGGGCTACTTATTACATTTTATCGTTGCTCCTGTTTGTTTTCGGGCGCTTTATTTGTACCTGGCTTATGAAGTATGTTCGTCCGGTAAACCTGCTTTCCGCGCTTACTGTCTTGGCGGTAATTCTCTCAATAACCGTGGTCTATGCTCAAGGATTTGTCGGAGTTTACGCTTTGATGGGAATTTCGGGATGCATGTCGCTTATGTTTCCCACCATCTATGGGTTGGGCGTGCGCGGTTTGGGCGAAGATACAAAGATTGGCGGTTCGGGAATGGTAATGGCCATCGCCGGAGCAGCTTTGCTTACGCAAGTTCAAGGCATCCTCTCCGACCAGTCGGGGAGCATTAAATTCGCTTACTGGGTGCCAGCGATAGCGTTTGCCATTATTGCATATTATAGTTTAACCGTCGCGCGCAACAAAAAGATACAAGACGCGATTAAAGATTAAAATTTAATGTAATTCATATCGAATAGGATATTAGATATCTGATTATCAATTATCTTATTCCTTAATCAAAATATTGTTTAATGGAAAAATTAGTAATAGGAATAGATTACGGCACCGATTCTTGCCGTGCCTTGGTTGTGAATACCACAACGGGAGAGGAATTGGCTGCCTTCACTTCTTTCTATGCTCGATGGAAAGAGGGATTGTACTGTGATGCTGCTCAAAATCAGTATCGCCAGCATCCGCAAGATTATGTGGATTCGCTGCAAGAGTCAATCCGCGGAGCATTGAAAAGCTTATCGGCCGACGAAATAAGGAACATTGTCGCTTTGGGGATCGATACTACGGGCAGCACGCCCTGTTTGACGGATAAAAACGGGACACCTTTGGCCTTGTTGCCAAAATATGCCGAAAACCCCGATGCCATGTTTATCCTCTGGAAAGATCACACGTCGATACAAGAAGCCGACGAAATAAACGCGTTGGCAAGAAAATGGGAAACGGATTTCACCTCTCGTTCGGGTGGGATTTATTCCTCAGAGTGGTTTTGGGCAAAGGCGTTGCGTGCGTTGAGAAAAGATAAATCGATACGCGACGACGCATATTCAATTATCGAACACTCCGATTGGATGCCGGCACTTCTCACGGGAAACCTAAAACCCGAAGAAGTCAAGCGCAACCGATGCGCCGCCGGGCACAAAGGAATGTGGGCGGAGGAATGGGGCGGTTATCCGTCGCAGGAGTTTTTATCGGAATTAGATCCCTTGCTCAACGGATTCAGAGACCGTTTAGGCGCTCAAACATTCACAAGTGATATGTCCGCGGGGAAGCTGACCGAAGAGTGGGCAGGGCGTCTGGGATTGCCCCAAGGCATTGATGTGGCCATAGGGATCATCGACGCGCACGCGGGAGCCGTCGGTGCCGGCATCACCGTGAATAGCATGGTGAAGATCATCGGTACGTCTACCTGCGATATCGTGGTTACCGATCCTCGAAATATTGCCGGAAAGCTTATCCCGGGCATTAGTGGTCAGGTGGATGGCTCGGTTATTCCCGGGCTGATCGGTCTGGAAGCGGGGCAATCAGCGTTTGGCGACGTGTACGCTTGGTGGAAAGAGATGCTGTCGTGGACGTTAGCACCGCTACCGGAAGAGCAAAGGAGTGAGATGGAATCCCGGATATTGCCCCGGCTGACCGAAGAAGCGGAAAAACTCCCTGTGACGGAGTCGGATGTTGTCGCGGTTGATTGGCTAAACGGGCGCCGCAGCCCTTTCGCGGATCAAACCCTGAAAGGGGGCATAGCGGGACTTACCTTGGCTACCACCCCCGCACACCTCTTCAAGAGCCTCGTGGAAGCCACGGCTTTTGGATCGAGAGCGATCATGGAACATCTCGAGAAGGAGGGCGTCAAGGTGAACGAGGTGATCGGCGTGGGGGGGATCTCGCTAAAATCACCCTACGTGATGCAAGTACTCTCGGATATCATGGGGGTTACCATTAAAGTAGCTGCCACGGAGCAGGCCGGCGCGTTGGGTGCTGCGATGTGCGCTGCCGTGGCGGGAAAGTTATTTACCTCGCTAGAGGGAGCCCAAGAGGCACTCGGACAAGGGAACAAAACAATTTACTCTCCCCGCGTAGAAAACAAGGGAACCTACGACGCGTTATACGCGAAATACATAAAATTAGGAAAATCACAGCTCTTCTGAATCAAATACTAATAAGAGAGTGGCCCGGTGTTATTGGTGGGAAAAGTATCTCTTTTTGGTTTCAGGATCATGTAATGATCCACGCAACCGGGGATCTCTTCCTTCCGGTGCGTCACGTGGATAAGTGATTTTCCTGCTTGCCGCGCGAAAGATTCCACGATGGCAGTGCATCTCTTCTTGTTGTGCTCGTCGAGGCCGTGAAACGGCTCGTCGAGAATAAGCAGTTCAGGATTCTTGATAATGGCTCTTGCAAAGAGCACGAGCCGCTGTTCTCCCGAAGAAACGGTAAGGAATGACCTGTTTTTGAGGTGGGAAACACGAACTATATCCAATAATTTTTCTGCCAGGTGTATTTGTTGCTCGTTGCATTTCCTGAATAACCCGATACTGTCGAAAAAACCGGAGGCAACCACCGTGAGGCAGTCCACGTTTTTTCGGTAATAAAGATGCATCTCGGAAGAGGTGAACCCGATACGCTGTTTGATATCCCAAATGCTCTCTCCCGTCCCTCTCTTACGGCCAAAGAGGCGTATATTCTTCGTGTACGCTAACGGGTTATCAGCAAAAATATAACTGAGGAGGGTCGATTTTCCGGATCCGTTAGGCCCCAGCAATGCCCACTTTTCATCCTTGTTGACGGTCCAGTTTATATCCTCCTGTATAATCCGTTCCCAGTAAGCGATATCTACATTTGTCATGGATACCACCTCGTTGCCTTCAAAGGAACGGTCCTCGAACGTGAAATCGTCCCAGTTGATCACGGAAAAGGAACCGGTTTCATACCCTTCCATTTCCAATAAACGCGTAATGCAAGAAGGGAGGTCTTGTATTGAAGGAGCAAGAAATAATAGCTGAATGGCACGGTTGTCAAGTAAAAAAACGAACATCTCGGCGAGCACTCCCCTTGACTCCTTATCTAAGCCGATGAAAGGGTTATCGAAGATAAGCATTCCCGGATTGTCGAGCAATTCCTTCGCGATAAGAAATTTACGTAATTCGCCACTCGACAAATGGATGAGTTTTCGATCCATCAAATCGAACAGCTGAAACTCGTGAAAGATAAGGAGATTCTCTTCGGAGATATTGTCGGGTTTCAGAATGTCGCGTACAAGCGGAATCTCATCGTTCGCGAAATTGTTGAATCGTTGCTGGTAAAATAGTTTCCGGTAGTCGAGCAGGGAGTATGCCGAGTTGAAATCGATCTTCTTTATCTGTCGAGCGGGGTGAATGAAGCCGTTCGCGTCTTCTGTATCTTTCAAGAAAGGATACCGGATATTCCCCGATTGTACGGCTATTTTCCCTCGTATCAGGTCGGCCAACAAGGATTTCCCGCTCCCGTTAGGGCCTACCACCCCCCACACCTCATCCGCGCGGATATGCCAATTGATGGGAGAAGTGAAAGGGGAGTCAGGTAGCCGAGGAATAACGTTTACTAATTCAATACAAGAAGACATGTATGGTATGGGGTTATTCCTAACTGAGGTGTTATTTGTTCCGATCCATGTTGATTATTTTCAGCACGAAAATGCTTTCCGGTAACTCGAACGCGTTCTTGATGCACTTGGTCACGGCTGCCATCACGTCGTCATATTCCCCAAAAACTTGGGTTGACATGCTGTTCGCTTTAACGTTGATTTTCTTGCTTTCTTGCAATGCCGCGATGAAACTCTTGATCGGGGCCCTGTATTCTTTGTTCAACGGGTAATAACTGATCTCTATGGAAGTTTTCATTGTCGTGATTGTTTTAAATGTTACTATCAGGAGGGGGTATATCCCCGTATATGTTAACCGCTGCCGTTAGATTTTGTTCAATTTACCCTGCCACGTTGGTTTTTATTCCCAGCTCCCCTACCCTGTCGGCAATTTTTTGCAGCTCTTGGATAGACACCTTTTCCAGCCCTTTCACGGGTGTTTCCCGATCGATGGTGTAGATCATCACCTCGCGCGGGTTAAGCTCTCTCACGAGCGCTAACCATGCTGAAACCTCTTCTTTCGTGGCATTGTCCACTTTTTTTCCTTCAAACTCGCCCCGTAAGAACAGGGTTTGCAAGACAAAATCACCTTTAAACCGCTTGTAGCGCTCCACCTGTTTAGCCACGTTATAGGTGGGTGAGTTGGGGCGATCGATTAACCGAACCGTTTCATCACGGGCCGAATCGAGCTTTAACACGGGGTGGTCGATTTTTTTGAGCGCTTCAAATACCTCGTTTTTATCGATGTGCATCCCGTTCGAGAGCACGCTTATGCGGGTAGTGGGATAGTAACGGTCCCGGAGCGCGATGGTATCGTCGATAATTCCGCTAAACTCGGGATGCAGGGTTGGCTCCCCGTTCCCCGCGAACGTGATCACGTCGAGCGAGATTCCTTCTTCCCGGAGCAGTTTCAATTTATCTTCCAGCGCGAAACGGACGTTTTCGCGGTCCGGGAGTTTCGTGTGTGTCCTGAAATCCTTGTTGAGCCCGCACTCGCAATAGATGCAATCGAACGAGCATAGCTTGCCGTCGTACGGCAGCAAGTTCATGCCTAACGAACTGCCCATCCGGCGGCTATGCAGGGGCCCGAAAACAATCTCGTGAAACAGTATGGTTGCCATGTAGTTGTTTAGTTACTGATGTGTTAGATGCTGAAGACTGATGTGCCAATGTGGTTAATATGCTAATGTGCCAATTTTCTTAGGAGCGAGAGCGGAGCCAAACTTGTTTGAGCTTTGCCGAGTGACGACAGAAAATGGACGAAGTCAATATGCTAATGGGCGGCTAACCAGTTCTCCCCCACCCCGAATTCAGTTTTCAGGGGTACGGAGAGTTGGCAAGCATTTTCCATCTCTTCCACCACGATCGCGCGGACTGTCTCCAGCTCATCCGGCAACACGTTGAAATTCAATTCGTCATGCACCTGAAGGATCATTTTCGATTTCAGTGCCCCTTTCTTGAGCCGTTCATCGATACGTATCATCGCCACCTTGATGATGTCTGCCGCGCTTCCCTGGATGGGCGCGTTGATGGCGTTTCGTTCCGCGTAGCCTCTCACGATGGCGTTTCGAGAGTTGATATCCACGAGGAATCGTTTCCGCCCGAAAATCGTCTCCACGTATCCTTTCTCCCGGGCAACAGCAATGCTGTTGTCCATGTAGTTTTTTACCCCCGCGAAGGTAGTGAAATACTCGTCGATCAACGCTTTGGCTTCCCCCCGGGGAATATTTAACCGTTCCGATAGGCCAAAGGGCGTGATGCCGTAGATAATTCCAAAGTTGGCTGTCTTTGCCTTGCGGCGCATCTCCCCGGTGACCTCTTCCAGCGGTACCTTGAAAATCTTGGAGGCGGTGGCCGCGTGGATATCCTGCCCTTTGTTGAATGCTTCCACCATGTTGGGGTCTTCGCTCAAGTGTGCCATGATCCGCAGCTCTATCTGTGAGTAGTCCGACGAAGCGAATACTGCCCCTTCATCGGGGATAAACACTTTTCGCATTTCCCTACCCCGTTCGTCGCGGATGGGGATATTTTGCAGGTTGGGGTTGGTGCTGCTCAACCGGCCGGTGGCAGCCACTGTCTGGTTGAACGAGGTATGGACCTTGTTGGTGTCGGGGTTGACCAGTAGTGGGAACGCGTCAACATAGGTGCCGAGTAGCTTTTTTAGCCCTCTCTGTTCCAGTATCTTGTCGATGATGGGGTGGGTCGTCCGCATCTTTTCCAGTTCCTCCTCGTTGGTGCGGTATTGCCCGGTGCGGGTTTTCTTGGGTCTGTCCGTGATCTTCATCCGGTCGAAAAGCACTTCCCCGGTCTGCTTGGGCGAGTTGACGTTGAAATCGGTCCCCGCCATCTCGATGATCTCTTTCTCGATCGCGCGTAGTTCACTCGTGTAGGCCTCGGAAAGCTCGTTGAGCGCCTCCAGGTCTAATCGCACGCCACACCACTCCATGTCGGCCAGCACGCGGGTCAACGGCAACTCCACCTCGTAAAGCAGCTTTTCGAGGCCGCTCTCCTTTATCTCTTTCTCGAGGATATTTTTTAATTTCAGCGTGATATCGGCATCTTCCGCGGCGTAATCACGCACGGTCTCCGGGTCCACGTCGCGCATCGACTTCTGGTTCTTTCCCCGGGGCCCGATCAGCTCTTCGATGTGGATGGTTTGGTATTTCAAGTACGTTTCGGCCATGTAATCCATGCCGTGACGGATCTCCGGGTTAAGCAAGTAATGGGCAATCATGGTGTCGAACAGCGGCCCCTTCACTTCCAAGTTATACTTGCGCAGTACCAATAGGTCGTACTTGATATTTTGTCCCACCTTCTCGATGCTTTCCGCCTCGAAGAAGGGCCGGAATATTTCCACCTGCCGCTGTGCCTCCTCCCGGTCGGCAGATACCGCCACGTAGTATGCTTCTCCTTCCTTGAACGCGAACGAGAGCCCCACCAGCTCGCTTCTCAACGGGTCCACGCCGGTGGTTTCCGTGTCGAAACAGACGCTTTCTCGCGCGAGCAGCACCTTGTTGAGGGCGGCCATCTCCTTTTCTGTCTGTACGAGGGAGTAGGTGTGGGGCGTGGTCCCGATGCTGCTGAAGTTAGCCGGAAGGTCGATCGCGGGTGGCTCTTCCATGGTCTCAGGGACATCGAATGAAGCGAACAGTTCGCCTTGTACCGGCTGATTATTGGGCTTGATTACCGGCTCTTGCTTGAGGACCCGGGTGAGCAAGGTACGGAACTCCAGCTCGTCGAATAGTTCTTTGAGCGCGTCGGCGTTTTTTTCTCCCAAGAGCAGGTCGTCTGCCTTCACGTCGATGGGAACATCGATCTTGATGGTGGCCAAGAATTTCGAGAAGAGAATCTGCTCGCGATGCTCTTCGACTTTCTTTTTGAGCGCACCTTTTAACTGGTCTGTATTCTCCAGTAGGTTCTCGATTGAACCGAATTCGTTCAGCAGCTTTACGGCGGTTTTTTCTCCCACGCCGGGACAACCGGGGATGTTATCCGACGCGTCGCCCATCAACCCCAGGAGGTCGATCATCTGAAGAGGGTGGGAGATGTTGTATTTCTCGACCACCTTCTTGTCGTCGAGTATCTCGAAGTCGTTGTTCCCGTACTTGGGGCGGTATATAAAGATATGCTCTTCGGTGAGTTGCCCGTAATCCTTGTCGGAGGTCATCATGTACACGTCAAACCGGCTCTTGTCTGCTTGTTTCGCGATGGTTCCCACCACGTCGTCGGCCTCGTAACCGGACACCTCCAGTACCGGGATATTGTAGGCCCGGATAATCTCTTTAATGATGGGCACGGACGATTTAATCACCTCGGGCGTGGCTTCCCGTTGCGCTTTGTACGCCTCGTACTCTTCATGACGGAACGTGGGCCCGTCGGGATCGAATGCCACCGCGAGGTGGGTGGGGTTCTCTTTCCGTAGCAACTCCTCCAGCGTGTTCACGAAACCGAAGATGGCCGAGGTGTTACGCCCTTTCGAGTCGATGCGTGGGAACTTGATAAAGGCATAATAAGCGCGGTATATAAGAGCGTAGGCGTCAAGAAGGAAGAGTTTATTTTTGTTCATATTGCAGTCTAAAAACGGATTAAGAAAAGGTAAAGTTACGAATATTTGTTGCTATGCGGATAATTATTTTTACTTTTGTACGTCAAATGAGGTTGTAATGGATCAAAGTGAGGTGATAAAGGATTTTCTTCGAGAGGAGTTACTCCTTTTCGATGATTATTTGCGGGAGTCGACAAAGAGCGATAACCCCCGCCTGTCCGAAATGATTACCTACGTGTTTAATGCCAATGGTAAACGGCTCCGACCAACTTTGGTCTTACTGACCGCGAAAGCTTGCGGCCGAATTATCCCGGAGACTTATCATGGCGCGGTGACCGTGGAGTTGCTACACACGGCCACGTTGGTGCACGACGACGTGATCGACCGGTCGGATACCCGCCGAGGGCGCCGTTCGGTGAATGCCGTGTACGATAACACCCGCGCGGTATTGATAGGCGATTACTTGCTGTCGACCGCGTTGGCGGAAAGCGTGAAAACCAAAGATCTTTCCATCGTGCGCATTATTTCGGAATTGGGGCAGAAGTTGGCGGAAGGGGAACTGGACCAGTTTTCGGTGGCCAGCGAGGTGATCATCGACGAAAAGGCTTATTTCGACGTGATTGATAAAAAGACGGCCTCCCTGATGAGGGCCAGCATCGCCATTGGTGCCATTACCGGAGGGGCGGGGGAGGAGACGGTAGAGAGGCTCGCTCACCTTGGAAGCCTCTTGGGTATCTGTTTCCAGATACGAGACGATATCTTTGATTATTATGGAAACGACGTGGGTAAACCTACCGGCAATGACATTAGAGAGGGAAAAATTACCCTTCCGCTTATCCACGCGTTTCAGCACGCGCCCGAACCCGTCCGGTTAGAGATGCGCGAACTGGCGGAGTCCCGGGAATATACCGAAGAGAATATTTCACGCTTGCTCCAGTTTGCCAAGGAGCAGGGTGGGGTGGACTACGCGTACCAAAAAATGGACCATTTGCTTTCCGAAGCCGAAGAGATTATTACTAGCCTCGAGTTTGATAGCGACTTTAAAACCCTTATGCGGCTCTTTCTTTCCTACCTGAAGAATCGTTCGTATTAAACCAAAAATGCCATCCCGCGCGTTGCGCGAAATGGCATTGATTGTTTCTGCGTTCCTTTTTGCCTTACTGGATTTCAATCAGTTTTGCTTCAGGTTCTTTCTTCTCTTTCAGCGTGGGTATTTCTACCGTTAGCACGCCGTTTTCTACCTTCGCCGAGATCTTGTCTTTCTCAACATCGTCGGGCAAGACCATGGTCCTCTGGAATTGAGCGTACGAGAACTCGCGCCTCAAGTAGGCTCCCTTCTTGTCTTTCTCTTCCTGTTCGGTTTTCTTCTCGAAAGAGATCACCAAGTTGTTGTTGTCGTCCAACCGCACCACGCAATCTTCTTTTGTCATCCCGGGTGCGGCTACTTCCACGGTGAAACCGTTGTCGTTTTGTTGGATATTCACCGCGGGAACGGAACGGCTACTCTGTTCCATCCATTCGTTACCAAAAAAGTCATTGAATACACTCGGTAACCAGCTGTTTGTTCGTCTAATAATTGCCATAATTTTGTTCTTTATCGTTTATTTTCTGTTACACCCATAAAAAGGCAAACCGTGTGCCGTTGCGCGAAAACTCTTTTTTTGGCTAATAAAGCGACAAAATGGCTTAACAAAGGCGTTTTAGCCAATAAAAGAAGACAGAATGGCAGTATTTTTATTCCAAGATCGTGTAATTTCGTTTTCCAACATGGGTTTTGCCGTACCGGTCGGTGGCTCGTACCTCGATGGTATGTTCTCCTGCCGGTAGATCCAGTTTGAGCGAGCCGCTCCAGAGATGCGGGCTGGTGATCGGGTTGGATGGACGGCGCCCCGGCAGCAGTTTCTCGGTGAGGTCCCACTCGATCACCTTGAGGTTGTAGCTGGGATCCACCGTTTGTACAGGACGCATGGTTCTCCATTCGCCACTTCCAATCCGGTATTCCACGGTGTCACCCTCGCTCCCCATGAAGAAGTTGACCACGATCTGCGAGGTGGTCCTTCCTTTGTGTTGAACCACCTTGGGTGCGTAGATATTCATCTGGTGGCTCTCTTCGCTACCGGCAACCTTGTAATCCACGTCGTAGCTGTTCCCCGTGATATTCAGGAACGCGTATCCCTGGGGGGTACCGTCGCGCATGGTGGCATCCGGCAGCCCGTTTTTGTCGAGCTTCCCGGAGTACCAATCGCCCGACGTGGTTCCCACGTTGTATTCATGCAGGGGTTGCTTGCCCTTCCAGCCATGTACCTTGGTGTATTCAATCTGCTCCTGGACGTGGGTATGTGCCGACATGATCAGCACGTTTTCATACTCTTCCAACAGGTCGAAGAGTTTTTGACGGTCCTCCAACCGGTAAGAACTTCCCGTGTTATCCTTCATGTGGATGTGTTGCGACAGCACGATCAGCTTGTCTTTGGGAACATGCTTGAGGTTATTTTCCAAGAAGAGGAGCTGGTCCAGCCGGTACCCACCCCAGTAACCTCTTCCGTCGCGCGGGTCGGGATAGAGGATATTGTCGAGGATGATGAAATGCGCGTCCCCGTAATTGAACGCGTAGTTGGCACTCCCGAAGTTCCGCTCGAAGGTCTCGTCCGATAGTTCGTCGGTGGGAGCATCGAAATTCAAGTCGTGGTTACCCATCACGTTGTACCACGGCAGTTGCAGTTTACGCATCCGTTCTTTGTAGATGGGATGGAGGTCGAGGTTATCGCCCACGATATCTCCCAGGCTGATTCCAAAAATAGTGTTTTCTCTTTTCTCCACGTCTTCCACGATCTTCCCCGTGAAGTAGTCGAGGTCTTGAACCGAATAGGGCTGTGGATCGCCAAAAATGATCGCGGTAAAGCTTTCCGGCTCTTCCTGTTGATAGAGGGGGAAATCGACCGACTTGGGGAGGTCCCCGGTGGGCGCCACTCCCTTGTACGTAAATGTAGCGGGCGATCCTTCCGGCTTATGGTGGTAGAAAAATTGCGGGATGAAGTCTTGGTCCACCGGTGTCATGTACCCGGTAGGCTTGATCACGAACAAGGTATTTCCATCACTTACCGGCAGGCTGTATCTTCCCTCCTTATCGGTGATCACTACATCGATCCCGTTCGAGACGCTCACATTGGCGATTCCTGCCTCTCTCCGGTCTTTTTTACCGTTTTTATTGGTATCGTTGAACACGTACCCGCTGGCAACTTGTTGGGAGTAGATTGCCAAGCTGCCAATCAAAAAGAGTAGAACGAATAAATTTTTCTTCATTGCTATTGTTTAAGAGCTTTTACCCGGGATTATACCTCGGGTAAAAGCGATGTAAAGGATGGCGCAAATATAATCCTTTGTTTACTCAAAGGGGTTACGAAATCATTAAGTTTAGAAGATTTATCCCGTTCGAGTGCCTCCTGAATTTAATACTGTAAGATGGCCTTTTCTTCCAAGTCGGTTTTGCTCGTGACAGGAACCAGCGTGAACCCCCATTGGTAATCTCGATTGGCAGGTAGGCTGTACTCGGGTAGGGGGCGTGCTCCCCAGCTGTTATAGCCTGCTACTCCCTGCTGCTTCATATCAACGCATACTTCCACGAAGTCTCGCGG